>Ga0209542_10017187_pt1 | contig 11898 bp, 9 predicted proteins | sample RifCSPhighO2_01_FD_184028 | JGI IMG/M metagenome (GOLD analysis project Ga0209542, IMG submission 184028) | Soil microbial communities from Rifle, Colorado - Rifle CSP2_plank highO2_0.1 (SPAdes) (version 2) | ecosystem: Environmental > Terrestrial > Deep subsurface > Rock core/Sediment ...
TGTTTCCAGGGCCTTATTACCGCCCTTGAATGTGCTTGTAAGATATGTGGACCAGACGACTATGTGGCGTGGCTTGATTCTGACGGAGAGCACAAGCCCATGCAACTTATCGGTTTACTTGCGTTGGTTCAGCGAGGTGTGGCCGATTTGGCTCTTTCGCAGATCATTTGGAAGGAAGACATGATGTCAGAATACGACCGTAGGTTGCAGGACGCAGTTGGTCTTCTTGAGGCTCAAGTTATCCTTGGGCCTGGCCACAGGTGGCACCAACATTGCCCTGGATGCTGGGTTGTCAATGCCGGCCTCGTTCCGAAATCAACTGCTCTCCTGAAGGGTTATGCGGATTTCTACTTTGCTAATGAGGCAGAGCATGCTCGCTGGGGAGAAGACATGAGCTACGTTGCATGTGTTGGCTTCTTGGGTGGTCGAGTCAACAGTGACAGTATCACTTTAAGCCACATGTTGGCTCCGAATCGTCCTATGAGCAAAGTGGTTTCCCAGTATGAGCATGCTCTTGCGCATCTCAGATTGTACTCGAAGTTCTTTCAAGAAGTAAAATTCGGAAAATAAGTCATTAGCGCAAGGCCACAACCTTGCGTTTTTTATTTTGGTGTAGTAATATATTCATTGTATTATGTTGTCTCAAAAATATTGGATTTTTATAGGAGTTATTTTGCTTGCGGTTCTAGCGGGCAATTTTATTTACCCCAATTATTACAACCAAGGGGTTGATTTTTTAAATGGGAAGTTTAACTGGCACTTATCTCACTTTTGGGAAAAACCTTATTTGTTGGGATTAGATTTAGAGGGTGGAGTTAACTTAGTTTATCAGGCAGATTTGAGTACCGTTACAACAGACAAGGGGGAAGCAATGCAAGGGCTTCGCGATGTCATTGAAAGACGGGTGAACCTGTTTGGAGTTTCTGAACCCGTGGTTGAGGTTCAAGGCCAAGACAGGCTGCTTGTTGAATTGCCCGGAGTTACAGATGTGCAACAGGCAATAAACACAATTGGACAGACTCCTTACTTGGAATTTGACGAGCAAAGAGATGATGCTGACTCGCAAAAAATATTAGACAAAATAAAAGAAGTCCAGGATACCCAAAATGCCGGACAAGATGTGACTAAAATTGACAACTGGCAACTGGCTTTGCAAAACCCATATTTTAAGCCGACAGATTTAACTGGAAAATATCTTACTAAGGCAACAGTGGTTTTTGACCAAACAACTTACAAGCCTCAAATTCAGCTTGTGTTTAATTCTAACGGAGCAAAAGTTTTTGAAGATATTACAGCGCGAAATATTCAAAAGCCTTTGGCTATTTTCTTAGATGGAGCCTCAATTATTGATACAAACGGAGACGGAAAAATTGATAATACCGACTTATACGCGCCAATTATCCAAAGCAAAATAACGGGTGGAACAGCCGTCATTACCGGAGGAAATTTAAGCGCGCAAACAGCAAACGCCATTGCAAGAAGGTTAAATGAAGGAGCTCTACCTGTTAAAATTGGAAGTCCAATTTCGCAAGAAACCGTTGGGCCAACTTTGGGAGTTGTGTCTTTGCAGAAATCTTTGTGGGCTGGAATATACGGATTTTTGGCGGTTGTGATTTTTATGATTTTATTCTACAGGTTGCCCGGACTATTGGCATCTATCGCTTTGCTTATATATGTAGCTATAACATTGTCTCTTTTCAAACTGATTCCCGTAACTTTAACATTGGCTGGAATTGGCGGGTTTATATTATCTATTGGGATGGCTGTTGACGCCAACATTCTTATTTTCGCCAGAATGCGCGAGGAGATAAAACAGGGAAAAAGCTTATCTTTGGCAACTGACGAAGGATTCAAGAGGGCTTGGCCGTCAATTAGGGACAGTAACTTCAATTCATTGATTGTCTGCGTTATTCTATTCTTCTTTTCAACATCTTTTATTAAAGGTTTTGCTTTAACATTGGCTCTGGGTATTATAATCAGCTTGTTTTCAGCAATCTTCATGACTAGGATTTTCTTACAGGTTTTTTTGGGCAGAGGATTAGAAAAATTCAAGTGGCTATTGTGATTAGAATTCAGTATCTTGTTATAGTAGCTTGAATAAAAAAAACAATATTCAATATTCTGTTATTCCATTCTAGCTTCAAAATACATAATACATTATTCAAAAAATTTATGTTTTCTTTTACCAAATACTCAAAGTTATACTATGTATTTTCAGGGATTTTAACTATTTTAGCCATCGTTTCGTTGGTGGTTTTTGGATTGCAGTTTGGCATTGAGTTCACGGGAGGCAGCGCCATGGAAGTAGATTTTATTGGCGACAGGCCGAGCAATCAAGCCATTACAGACGCTCTTTCCAGTTTGGATTTAGGAGAGGTTGTGGTTCAGCCGGTCGGTAGTAATGGCGTAGTTTTAAGATTTAAAGGAGTAGATGAGGCAACTCACCAAGATATTCTTTCAAAAGTAAAAGGGCTATCAGATGCACAAGAAGTCAACTTTCAATATGTCGGTCCCTCTATTGGAAACGAGTTAAAGCGGAAAACTGGAATCGCCATAGTTTTGGCTTTATTGGCAATTACTATATATATTGCATTTGCATTCAGAAAAGTATCGCGCCCCGTATCATCTTGGAAGTATGGAGTTACGTCTTTGCTGGCGCTTTTTCATGATATTTTAATACCTTTGGGGGTGTTTGCGGTTTTAGGAAAGTTTTATAACGCAGAGATCACAATTCCAATTGTGGCAGCTTTACTTACAATTTTGGGATTTTCGGTGCACGACACAATTGTTATTTTTGATAGAATTAGGGAAAATTTGATTAAAATGGGATCAGACCACTTTCAAGAAACGGTTGACCACAGCTTAAACCAGACAGTTGGCAGGTCAATTAGCACGGTTATCACAGTGTTGCTGGTTATGGTGTCATTGTTCTTTTTTGGAGGAGAGACTTTAAGATGGTTTTCTCTGGCTTTAATTATTGGAGTTACCTCTGGAGCGTATTCGTCAATTTTTATAGCCAGCCCCCTGCTTGTAACTTGGCAAAAATGGTCAGAAAAGCGCCGAAATAGAGGAAAAATCTAAAACTATTGACATATAAATGTATATATGGTAGGCTTGAATAATTAACTTAATAAACAATGGAAAATACAAATTACTCTCAACTTTACGCAAAGTTTACCAAAGGTCTTTCAAAGAAAGTCAAAGACATTTTTGACAGGCGTTTTGGCGTAAAAACAGGCGAGGTTGAAACCCTAGAATCCATTGGAAAGAGCCTTGGAATTACCAGAGAAAGAGTGCGCCAGATTGAAGAGGCCGGTTTTAGCTATGTAAAGAAAAACCATAAAGAAGCTCTAGAAAAAATATTTGCGGACTTTGCATACTATTTTGAAAAAAACGGAGGTTTTAAGAAGGAAGATGTTGCCTTAGAGGGATTGGCCGGAAAGAAAAACAAGCCCTATGCTTTGTTTTTGCTGACTTTGGGAGGCGACAGGTTTGAAAGAGTGTGCGGCAAGAAAGACTATGAGTACTTCTGGCTGGCAAGTCCTTCAGCTGGCAAACAAGTAAAAGAAACTTTGGATAATTTAGTAAAAGACATTGATTCTTCAAAAAAACTTTTAACAAAAGACGAGATGAACGCAACCTTTGCCTCAAAATACAATTTAAGCAACCAGGCCATTGACTCTTATCTTGAAATTTCAAAGAAAATTCAAGAAAATAAAGAAGGGAAATTGGGCTTAATAAATTGGCCTGAAATCAAACCAAGGGGAGTAAGGGATAAGGCATACTTGGTATTTAAAAAGTCCCAAAAACCTTTACACTTTAGGCATATTGCTCAATTGATTGATGAGCTTGGATACGGAAATGACGGAAGAAAAGCCCATCCTCAGACTGTGCACAATGAATTGATTAAAGATGCAAGATTTGTGCTGGTTGGCAGGGGAACCTATGCCTTAGCTGAATGGGGATACTTCCCAGGAACTATTAAAGACATAATTACAAAGTTTTTGCAGGAAAAACAAGAAGCATCCCATAAAGAAGACATCTTAAAACAAGTTTTGTCTCAAAGATTGGTTGCAAAAAATACAGTTTTAATCAACTTAAACAATAAAAAGTATTTTGCCAGGGATGACCAAGGCAGATACTCTGTAAAAAACGTACAGGTCTCATAAAACAAAAATCAGCCCATCATCTCGGGCTGTTTTTTGTTGCCTTGAAGCTTGTTTTAATGTATCATTAACTAATATGTCGCAATATTTTTTCTGGGGGTTAATTATACTCCTTGCTGTTAATTTAATTTATTACATTGTATTTTTTTCGCTGATTTTTTATTGGCATGACAGAAAGACGTCTTTTGTAGTGGTTCCCATAATTTTTACATTTGAGTTTTTTTTGGTAACTTTTTTGGTTTTTGTTGCAGTAGAGCTAATTTTGAACTATTTTACTGAAATATCCACCTTGTTTTTAACCCTATTTTAAGGCTATGGCATTTGATACACAAAAATACTTTTTTTGGTTAAAAGAAGTGCGGGAAATAATTTGGGACCCTTTTTGGTGGGTATTTTTGATGATTATAGTTTTAATAGTCCCATTTTTAAGGCCTTGGTGGTGGATCTTTGCTCCTTTATTTTTATCTATAGAGCTAAAAACTTTGTATCTTTGGTGGATTGGATGGGATCACGGATACTCAGGAACCAAGTGGGTTATGTTGGAAATCGTACCGCCAAAAGAAACACTGGTTCCGGTAAAAGCGATGGAGGATGTATTTTCAACCATGTGGGGACCCCTTTTTGATGGAGCTAATTTTCGGGAATTGTGGTGTGAAGGAATTTTGGGGGATTGTCCGAACTGGATGTCTTTTGAAATAACAAGCATTGAGGGCAGGCTGCACTTTTTTGCAAGAGTGGCAAGGCCTCACAGGACAGCTTTAGAATCTACTTTGTACAGTTACTATCCTGACTTGGAAATTAAGGAAGTTTCAGATTATGTCAAAGGAGTCCCGCAGTCTCTTCCCAATCAGGAATGGGATATGTACGGAGAAGAGATGGTTTTAAAACAGCCGTCGCCCTATCCTATTAAGACTTTTGAAAAGTTTTTTGAGCCGCAAGGAGAAAGAATTTCAGCTGAAGAAAAGAGAATTGACCCAATTAATTCTTTGCTTGAGTCAATGTCAAAGTTGGGTCAGGGCGAACAGTACTGGATACAAATTATTTTTTCTTCTACAGCCAATGTCTATAACCCTGAATTTAGGGCGCAGGCAAAAGAAATTATAGGAGAAATTACTAAACGACCGGTTAAAAAAGAGCTTAGCCTGTGGGATGAGATAGCGCATGTTGTAAGGCAGATTGTTTTGGGGCCTGAAAAAGAAGGCTTTGGAGAGGATGCCAGTTATAAATGGACGGAATTGGCAAGAGAAGAATCTGGAGAAAGAGAATTATTGATGAGTCCCGGTGAAAGAGAAATTGTCACTGAAATTGAAAATAAAGTAAAAAAGCCAGTTTTTAGGACAACCATTAGAGGAATGTATCTTTCAAAAAGGGAAAATTGGAGAGCTGTGCACAAAACCCTTTTGCGTGCTTATATGGGACACTTTTACACAGAAAACATGAATAATTTGAACTATGAAAGAGATTCCAGAACTAAGGTTCATTATCTCTTCAGGAAAAGAAGGATATTCTTAAGAGCAAGGCGCATGTTAAGAAATGCAGTTTTAAGATTCACACCTTTCTTTCCAGACAGAAAAAGGGGGAATGCTGTTTTAAGTTCTGAAGAATTGGCAACATTATTTCACTTCCCTGTTAAAATGACAGGAATGATCATGCCTACAATGGAAACCGTGGAAGCTAAAAAATCAGGGCCGCCGCCTAATTTGCCAACAGAATAACTTTTTATGGAAAACAATAAAATAAATTTTATAGGGTTAACTTCGTTTCGCCAAGAGAATAAGAAATTTGGCATAAAAGTAGATGACAGGAGAAGGCATTTTTACACTATAGGTAAAACAGGCATGGGAAAGTCAAACCTTATGGAAAATATGGCGATACAGGATATTCAAAATGGAAACGGCCTGGCCTATGTTGACCCGCATGGAGAGGGAGCTGAAAAGCTTTTAGATTTTGTGCCAGAAGAAAGAATTAAAGATATTGTTTTTTTTAATCCCGCTGACTTGGATTTTCCGATTGCTTTTAATGTAATGGAGAAGGTTGATTTTAAGCTAAGGCATTTAGTGGCTGGAGGATTAATGGGTGTTTTCAAAAAAGTCTGGCCGGACGTTTGGTCTGCCCGTATGGAATATATTTTAAATAATGTTATTTTAGCTTTGTTGGAGTATCCAGAGTCAACTCTTTTGGGGGTAAACAGAATGTTGGCTGACCCTGAATATCGGGCAAGAGTTGTTGAGCAGGTAAAAGATCCGATAGTCAGGTCTTTTTGGGTTACTGAATACGCAAGATATACTCAGCGTTATGAAGTTGAGGCGACGGCTGCCATTCAAAACAAAGTTGGACAGTTTGTTTCAAATGCTCTAATAAGAAATATCATAGGGCAGACGCACTCAACCATTGATATGAGAAAAATAATGGATGATGGAAAAATTTTAATTTTAGACCTATCTAAAGGAAGAATCGGCGAGGATAATTCAAGGCTTTTGGGTGCTTTGCTTATTACAAAACTGCAATTGGCTGCCATGTCTCGCGTTGACATACCAGAGGAATCAAGAAGAGATTTTTATTTGTATGTTGACGAGTTCCAAAACTTTGCCACAGAATCCTTTGCCAATATACTTTCTGAAGCCAGAAAATATAGGCTCAATCTTATAATCGGTCACCAGTATATTTCGCAAATGGAAGATGTTGTGAGAGACGCTGTTTTTGGAAACGTAGGAACAATGGCGGTATTTCGGATTGGCGCTGAAGACGCAGAATTTTTAGAAAAGGAATTTGCGCCCGAATTTACAGCCGAAGACTTGGTTAATCTGCCAAAATACAACATTTATTTAAAGCTCATGATTGATGGAATCGCCTCACATCCTTTTTCAGCCCGCACCTTGTCTCCTCCCGTTCCAATTGAAAATTCAAACAGAGACAAGATAATACAAGCCTCAAGGGATGTCTATGGCATAACAAGGATAACGGTTGAAGACAAAATAAGTAAATGGACAGAAGTTGAAAAGAAAGACCAGACATCTGCGGTAAAAACAAATGCTGGCCAGAAAAGCCAATTTGCCGCCATGTCCACCGGCACTAAATCAGATCAGGTGGTTCTTTATGACGCTGTTTGTTCTAATTGCGGAAAAAACACAAAGGTTATTTTTCCTCCAGAGCCGGGCAAGCCAGTCTACTGCAAGTCTTGCCTAAAGAAGATGAAAGCAAAAAAAGTGAACGTGATACAGGGGAAAAAAGAAGAAAGGGGGGAAGTTAAAATAGAAAATGTTTCTTTTAAAAACCAAAACAGAGGCCAGAATCAATCAGAGACGGAAACAGCAAGGTCGGCTCAGGAAAAACCAAAAAGAAAGGAAATTAATTTATCTGACTTGAGAAAAGCCTTAGATGAGTCTTTGGCAAACAAAGAAAAAGAAGGCATTGTTTTAGAAGAAGACGACAGCCAAGAAGAAAAAGATATCCAGCAATCTGATAAAGACAAGTCAGAAGAAGACAAGAAAAACCAAAAGGGTATAATTGAGCCTGGTCAGAAAATAAACTTATGAAAAGCATAAGAGCGCAATATGTAACTGGAAAACGCATCTTAGTAAGATGCGATTTTAATGTTCCTGTTGATGACCAACTAAATATCTTAGATGATTTTAGAATTAAAAGATCTCTGCCCACAATAGAGTACTTAATTAAACAGGATGCTAAAATAATCTTAATGAGCCACCTGGACCCAAAGGAAACGCATGTGGCTGACCATAAATTTACTTTAGATAATGTTGCTAAAAAATTATCTGAATACTTGTTTCGACCGGTTGAAAAGGCAGATAATTGCATTGGCCAAGAAGTATTAGAAAAAACAAGCAGTTTAAATACGGGAGAAGTTTTACTTTTAGAAAATCTTAGATTTCACGAAGGAGAAACTAAAAACTCGTCTGAATTTGCAGGGCAACTCGCTCAACTGGGGGATGTTTATGTAAACGATGCGTTTTCAGTTTGCCACAGGTCTCACGCTTCAATCGTGCAGATTCCCAAGATCCTGCCAAGCTGTGCAGGGCTTTTGTTGTCGCAGGAGATAGAAAACCTAACTAAGGTTTTACAGAATCCAAAAAGGCCCTTTATAACCATAGTAGGAGGTGTAAAAGTGGATACGAAGGCGAAGTTTATCAATAGAATTTTAAAGGTGGCGGATTTAGTGATAGTCAGCGGCTTAATAAAAAAAGCCCTAATGTCAAAGTTGAGATATAGATTTTCAAGAAAAATAGTGGGTCCAAAAGATAACTTGGAAGCTCCAGATATTGATGAAAAAGCGGTCAACATGCTTTTAGAAAAAATAATGCAAGCAAAAACAGTTTTGTGGAACGGGCCTTTTGGCAAGTTTGAAGATAAAAAATACGAATACGGGACTTTGGCGATTGCCAGAGGAATTATTGAAAGCAAGGCGTTTTCCGTTGTTGGGGGAGGAGAAACAGTTGAATTTTTAAACAAAGAAGGTCTGTTGCCGAGTTTTAACTGGGTTTCGACGGGTGGAGGGGCGATGCTGGATTATTTGTCTGGCGATGAATTACCTGGATTGAAGGCTTTGAGCTGACATATAAACATTTAAATATACATACTAGAATGAAATATCAATATTTTGTGCATTTATCTATTCCAATGTTCTCAAGAACATTGGAATAGATTTATAGGCGTGTTATAATTTCAGAAATGACAGCTTCAAAAAAAGCTATCATCAATTTTTATTCTTAAATTCTTGAGAACATTAGAATAGCCTGCCAATGCTTTTTATAGTTGCATAGGTTTAAAAACATGATTAAAAAAATAAAAAATATTGAAGTTGCCGCACAAAGAATAAGGCAAGCGTCTGAAAATAAAGAAAAAATTATTTTATACGGAGATTCTGATTGCGACGGTGTTTGCTCTGTTGTAATCTTGGGAGAGGCAATAAAAAACTTAGGTGGGCAAATTACAACCGTTGCTTTCCCCGATCGCGAGAAAGACGGATATGGAATGAATTTCAAGGCATTGGAATTTTTGAAAGGTTATGCACCAGCTCTTTTTATTACTTTAGACTTGGGAATTGCAAATGTAAGAGAAATAGATGAAGCAAATAAAATAGGTTTTGAAGTAATTGTAGTTGACCACCATTCTGTTTTAGATGAGTTGCCCAAAGCAAAAATTATTGTTGACCCTCAGCAAAAAGACGACGAATCTGGTTATCAATATTTGTGCAATGCTGGTCTTACATTCAAGGTGTCGCAAGAAATATTGAAAGATAATATGTCTTTAAATTTAAAAAATAGTCTTTTAGAGTTATCTGCATTAGCCACTATTGCTGATATGGTGCCTCAAGTTGAGGAAAATAAAGCAATGATAGAGGAAGGGTTAAGGTCTTTAAAAAATACTTTTAGGCCTGGTTTACGCGCCCTGTTGGACATCTTAGGAGAGGGGGAGGCGGCTGCAAATGGATATTTAAAGCTAATTTCAGCTATTAATGCAGCCGAGTCAGAAGATTTTAAAAACGAATCATACGAGCTTTTAACTACATCAAGTCAATCACGCGGGCAAGAACTGGCTGAATCGTTAATAAGGCGCACAGAGCAAAAGCAGCAAAAAATAAAAGCGATTGTTGAAGAGGTTGAAAGCAGAATTGCAAAAAACCCTAATGAAACTATAATTTTTGAAGGAGATCCTGCCTGGAAGCTGACGCTGGCTGGTGTTGTTGCTTCAATTATTGCCTCAAAATATGAAAAGCCAACATTTATTTACAGAAAAATGGATAAGGAATCAGCAGGGTCAGTAAGAAGCTTAAAGGACGGGCAGAACTCAGTTTTAGCAATGGCCTCGTGTAAAGATTTATTGCTTACGTATGGGGGTCACCCGAAGGCCTCGGGATTTAGATTGAAAAACGAAAACTTGAATAAATTTAAAAATTGTTTAGAGCAATATTTCATAAAGCATAAGTTGTAGATCATGAATCAAATATCTGTTATAAATTCAGAAAACGCCAGTCAAGAAGAAGTTGTAAAATTCAAAATAAGAAAAGCCGCAAGGGCCGTTGTTTTTGATAAAGATAATAACATCGCAATTTTATACGTTTCAAAACAAAAATACCACAAATTGCCTGGCGGAGGAGTGGAGGACGGAGAAGATATTGAATCTGCTTTAAATAGAGAATGCATAGAAGAAATTGGATGCAATATTGAGGTATTTGGAGAGGTTGGAGAAATTGTGGAATATAGAAAAATGTTTAATTTAAAGCAAATATCTTATTGTTATTTGGCTAAAGTAGTTGGAAATAAAGGAAAACCATCTTTTACTGATGAAGAAATGAAAGATGGATTTAAGATAAAATGGCTGCCATTAAGAGAGGCGCTAGGTGTTTTGAAATCAGATAGCCCTAGCAACAATGAAGGAAAGTTATATATTGTGTCAAGAGATAAAATTTTTATAGAAACCGCAAAAATAATTCTTAGTTCATAAATCTGTATAATGAAAAAAATTGTAATTTACACAGATGGAGGAAGTAGGGGAAACCCTGGCAAGGCGGCTATTGGGGTAGTTTTTTGCAATGAAATAGGCCAGGAGATTAAAAAATTCGGCGAATATTTGGGAGACGGCTTAACAAATAACGAAGCGGAATACCAGGCGGTTATTTTTGGATTAAAAAAATTCAAATCGGTTTTTGGAAAAGCTGTTGCAAAAGTTAGCGAGGTTGAAGTGCGAAGCGATTCGGAGCTTTTGGTTAATCAGATGAACGGCAAGTACAAACTGGAAAACGAAAAAATACAAAAGTTTTTTGTTGAAATTTGGAATTTGAAAATTGATTTTAAAGAAGTAAAATTTAAAGCAATTCCAAGAGAAAAAAACAAAGAGGCAGATAGACTGGTAAATGAGGCGCTGGATGGCCAGCAGGGCAGCCAGAAATTATTTTAATTTATTATTTGACAAAGGTTTTTCAAAGTAGTATTATGATAGTGGACAAGCAAGGTGAGTGATTGCTCTGATGAAAGTTAGAGAGGAAAGTCCGAACACCAACGCTCTTAAAAAGAGGTTAAAATAATAATGGCTAACGGCCATACACGGTAACGTGCGAGGTGCGAACAGAAACGCCAACGCCTAAAGGCAATGGAATCCTTCGGGATTAATTCGGTTGAAAGGCTGAAATGAAACGGCTAAATCCTTATTGGGTGCAAGAACAAAGCTGGAAGAGATTTCATGATCTTTACCAGTTAAAAGTAGTTCGCTTGAGTCTGTCAGCAATGACCGGCCCAGATAGATAATCACATAAAACAGAATTCGGCTTACGGCCTTGCTTGTCCAATAAAAATCCGACGAAAGTCGGTTTTTTGTTAAGTTTGTAAAATCTCCCAAAAAGTATTAGTATGGACATATTAATTACAAGCATTTTTAGTAAAAATTTGATTCAAAAACTTTTAAATACTCAGACTAAAAGCGTAAGTTTCGCCTCAATAATATTGATGGCTTCTTATTTGGCCTCAGCGTTATTGGGGCTTTTGCGCGACAGGTTGCTGGCTGGAAAATTCGGAGCAGGCAACGAATTAGATGTCTATTACACTGCTTTCGTGGTGCCTGATTTTATTGCTCTTATTTTGATTTTCGGCGCGGTTTCATCTGCTATAATTCCTATTTTCAGCTCATATTACGTAAAATCAAAAGACGAGGCATTTGAATACGTTTCGTCTCTTTTAAAGATGTTTTTGCTTGTTTTGATTGCCGTATCAGCTGCCTT
>Ga0209542_10017188_pt1 | contig 11898 bp, 18 predicted proteins | sample RifCSPhighO2_01_FD_184028 | JGI IMG/M metagenome (GOLD analysis project Ga0209542, IMG submission 184028) | Soil microbial communities from Rifle, Colorado - Rifle CSP2_plank highO2_0.1 (SPAdes) (version 2) | ecosystem: Environmental > Terrestrial > Deep subsurface > Rock core/Sediment ...
CATAAAGAAGACAATAATTTAAGCGTTTAATACTTACTGGAAGCTCTCGCCCTATGGCAAGACCATAGGGTATAACGATTAATCAAAATAACTTTCACACTTCATATATGGCTTTATATCTCTTTTATAATTAAAAAATATGCCACGAATTTCAAAAAGCAGAAAACTTGCCGTACTTACCATTGAACTTTTGATTGTTGCAGTACTATTAACTAACTTTTACGCTTACACAAAAATCAACGACAATATATGGAAATTATTTATTATTGCCGACGCAGTAATTATAACATTTCTTAGATTTTACCTTAGAAAGAAAGTACTGAGAAAGTGAAGTTTCACAAGGCAAGAAATCGTGGCATTGGAAGCCAAACAACAACCTACTATTATCTCCTACAACGATAACTTTATCGAACAACAGATAATTATTTAGTGCCTGCCGTAGTCATGCTTTGCTTTCACCCTATAGCAAGACCATAAGAGATAACAATCGATAAAGAATAAATGTTCAATCAGTCTATTCGCCTTCTTCGTCTTTTATTCCTTTTTCTGTCAAAAAGAACTGACACTCATTATCTGGGAGATTTGGCGAGTCAATTAATTTAGCAACCCTGCTTCCAGCCTTGCCTCTTCTAAAATACATTCTATATGTAGAAGCATGTGCAACTATATTTCCTCCAACGGCAGTAGTTGGATCGCCAAACATCATCGCTGGATTTGCCATTACTTGATTAGTAACATATATTGCCAGATTATACTGTTCCGCAAGTCTCATCAACTGATGCAGATATTTGTTCAGTTTATGCTGTCTATCAGCCAACTCACCTCTCCCAGTGAATTCTGCTCTGAAATGCGCGGTAAGGGAGTCAATAATGACGAGTTTGATAGGTTCTCCATCTTTAATCATCTCTGCGATCTTATCTAGAAGAAGTATTTGATGGTCAGAATTAAAAGCTCTTGCAACTAAAATATTTTTTAATACTTTTTCAGGATTGGCACCCATGCCCTCTGAAATCTGTCTTATTCTCTGAGGTCTAAAAGTTCCTTCAGTATCGATAAATACTGCTTTTCCATTGGCTCCTCCTTGTTCTTTTGGAAGTTGCACATTTACTGCTAGAGTCAGTCCAAGCTGTGTCTTCCCTGAACCAAAAGCCCCATAAGCTTCGGTCAATGCTCTTGTTTCTACACCTTTTCCTCCCAGAAGATTGTTAATATTATTGCTTCCTGTTGAAATATAAAGAACATCTTCTCTCTTTTTGGAAAATTCCACCCCATCCATAAAACCTAACTTCATCATTCCCCTTGCCGCTTGGATGGCCTTCCTTGCAACAGCTTCCCCAACCCCAGCCATATCAGCAAGTGTCGCAGGACTCATTACCGCAAGCCCCATTAAATCGTAAACTCCTGCTCCTTCAAGCTTCGCAGCTATTCCTGGTCCAATTCCAGGTACATCAGTAAGTTTCATCTCTTTTCCTTCAGCAGCCTTTTCTTCGCTCTCTTTTTCATCATCAGCTTTTGCCATAACAAGTTTCAAGTTTAGGAGTTTATAAATATTATATCAATCAAGAATATGTTTTCCATGATAAATCCACAAAAAATTATTGGCTTTTTGCTGCTCTTTGAATATATTTATCATACAAAAAGTCTTATAAAAAGTAGAACATTAACTAGCCACAGAACATAGAATACAATCTTCTCTGTCTTTCCTCCAGTTTTTATTTTCCATTTTATCTCGTGCTTGGATGGCCAGAACGGTCTTATCCCTTCAGAAGTCAATGCATCTCCAATCAAATGCCCCGAATATCCCAAAAAGAATGGCAGAGCCAATATAGGAATGTAAAAAGCAAATAACAATGCAACAATCAAGGCGAGAGTAAAACTATGGAAAAACCCTCTATGCTTGACAAACCATTGTATTGGCCTCAGAATTTTATACTTCCCAAAATAACTCTGGCTTATATCAATGTCGGGCAAAAATGTACAAAATAACAATACAAAGACAAAAATCCATTTGTTAAAGATAACAACTGGCAAAAATAACAAAATAAGAAAAACAGCTATCGTTAAGTGGGTTCTGAACATCATCGTATTAAGATAGAAAGAGCAAATTTAAACCTTACCAAAAAATATATAAAATTGTATTTCTAAACACTGGAATGAATTATAAATATGTCGAAGATAGATTGCGGCGTTTCTACGAGAAATCGGAGCTTCCCGACTCACTAAAAAGAGATGAAGATAATATTCTGAAAAATCTTCGTGAGAGACTAGAGCCAAGGATAGAGGCTCTCAAAGCATCAACAAGATTGACTGAAAAAGACTATCAGCTGAGAGTAAATGTTTAGTTTCCTTTTTGTTCAAGAACTTTCAAAAGTTCATCAACATCAACCTTTTCTATCTGCTCAATATTAAATTCTATGTTGTTATACAGCAAATTAGTTCTGATGTTTCCAGTAAATACTTTTTCCTCACCTAGAATATCATTCTTCTTTTCCAGGAACTTATCCATATTGAAGACTTCTTCTTCTGTTAGACCTAGCTGGTAAATCTGCTCTCCGAATATCACGCTTCTTATGCTATCCGACCCATCATCTAACACCACATTGATTAACGCTCTATGTTTGGGCTCTATCTTTCCATGTATCTTGCATTCGTTATCAATAACCTTCTTTCCGCATTCAGGGCAAACTTCAAAATACCTTGGCTCGAAAATCTGAACTATCAAAGCTCTGGTTCTAAGGTTTTCGCCAGATTTAGCATCTTTAAGTTTCTTTTCTGAAAAGACTTTCTTTGTGATTACTTCTCCCAGAGTCTCTTTGCTTAGTTTAACATCAGAGAAAGAGGATAAATGAAGCTCGCCATTTCTGACCTGTGCATTTGATATCTCTATTACATCATCTTTTTTTATTTTCCCTTGCTCTATCAAAGAGATATGATTGGTATCCCAAAAAACAGCTTTTGCATTGCCGCTTGAATCAGCAACTAGCAAATTAGCTACTTTTCCATCCCTTCCATTTTTATTAAAACTTCTGACGGGAGAGATAGTTATAACTTTACCTATTATGTTTGCTTTTTTCATTCCTTGTACAAGTTCAGAAATTTTCATCCTTTCTTTATCAAAATTGATACCCAGTTCAGCAGCGACTATCTGCGCTGCCCCTTCTTTTGAAACTAATCCGGAAAGCTTTGCTCTCTTCGCTTCAACTTTCCTATCAATCTCTTCTTTAGTTAAATTAGAGGCCTGTGTTATTCTTTCCACTAATCGGGTATAATTATCCATGGCATTCCAACAAAACCTTAATTTAAAAGTATTTGTGTTGGTAAGAAAACAATAGGATATTGTTTTAAAGCCGTTTTGAACGGCATTTTATTGAAATTATCAATAGTCCATCTAAGAAAAAAAGCCCAATAACAACGGAAAAACGAAGATTTATATATCTCTTTTTCTTGATAAAAACATGATTACACTGAAAGGAGGGCTATAAAAAAATGGCTAGTTGGGGAGCTTGGTTGGCAATCATTGGTGGTGTTGTTGCAGTTATTGCACACTGGGTAACTGGAGCTTGGCTTGATGTTATTGGTGGAGTCGTCGCCTTAGTTGGCGGGATTGGTTGCCTTTCAAGCAAGTAAATATCATAAAAAACCTTTTTATTTTTTTAATTTTAATTTATTTTTAAAACGGTAAACAGTAAATTTATAAACTGTTTTTCTTAGCTTCATTCATGGCTACAGTAGTATTAATTGTTAGAATCCTTCCGGATTCTCCTGAGACAGATTTAGAAAGCATAAAAAATGAAGCAAGGAAATCTCTGGAAAAAGAAGGGGCAAAAAATATCTCTTTTGAAGAGAAGCCAGTAGCCTTCGGTTTAAAAGCCCTCATGCTCAAGACAGATATGCCGGAAGAGAAAGGGACTGACCTTGTTGAGTCTATCTTGTCAAAAATACCGAATGTTTCTTCTGTAACGATAGAGGACTATAGACGCGCATTTGGATAACATGAAATATAATAACCTAAACTCGCTTGCTATCAAATCAGCACGTTATTTTGATAATCCTTCAAATCCAGAAGTAAAAGAAAATAGAAAATACGCTGAACAGCTGTTAGATTTGTTGAAAAAAGAGGATAGAGATGAAAGAATAAATGACATGAACCAATTAGGTGAAAAAATCAAGATTTACGAGTCAACACTTGCTAGAGCAGAAAAGCTAAGATTAGAAGAACTTGTTCCAGCAGTGAAATTTTGTTTAAGTATATTTTATAGGACCCAGCAGCAGCCAATAATAAGAGACATACCTCATGATCATCCTGCATTTCAATCAAAATCTCTTTAAACCCTTTTTTCTCTATTAAGTTATGCCTTTAACACAAGAAGAAATAAACGACTTAAAAGATCAATTAAGACAGCAAGTCGCACATCTCCCCCCTGACAAAAAAACTCAGGCCCTGGAACAAATAGAATCACTTTCTCCGCAGGCTTTAGAAGCAATGTTAATGCAGCAGCAATCAAAGCAAAAGTCAACTGGCCCAGAAAAAAACATCTTTAGGATGATAGTTGACAAGGACATTCCTTCAGTCATGGTTGATGAAAATTCAGTGGCTGTCGCAGTACTGGACATTGCACCTATATCAAAAGGCCACATTATCATAATCCCAAAGAAGCCTGTTTCTGAGACTAAAGAAATTCCAACCCTTGCTTTCTCACTCGCAAAGAAACTCGCCAATAAGCTAACTACAAAACTAAATGCAAAAGCATCTGAAATCCAGACTGAATCAAAATTTAATGAAGCCATACTCAATGTAATTCCATACTACAAAGAACCCTTGAACATAAACTCTCCAAGATCGAAATCAACAGTAGAAGAGTTGGAAAAAATTGCCCCATTAATCAAAGCAAAGCAGAAACCTAAGATAGAAAAAATCAAGATAAATACGAAAAAAAGTTCATCGGGTCAAGTTTTAAAGATATCAAGAAGAATACCATAATTATCAAGCTAAAAAAGAATACTGGAACAAATGGGATTCCATATCTGACCCAAACCTTTTTCTTCGCCTTTTGCAGCATCTTTATCTCGGTCATATTCAATCCATGAACACTCTTACTTATCTTTCTGCCATGCAAGAAAACATCTTTCTCAAGCCAGTCTCCTTCAGTTAGCTTTCCAGGGTCTACGAGCCTAATCAGGCAGCTATTTTCCAATGCTTTCAGATAAATGTAAAGTCCCGGAATTAGAAGCAGGAATAAGGAGAAAATACCCCATAATCTAATATCAAAGTTAGAAATTATTGATTCAACCAATAAAACTATTATCAAAGCAAGACTAACTAAGAACAATTTCTTATCCTTTTTGAATTTGATAAGAAATTCCTTTCTAAAACCCTTGCTGTTTTTAACAGCTAAAAATCCGCTGTAGATTATACTGTAAACTGCCCCAACGGTGAAAAGCAGCAAAACGAACAATATACTTAATAGAGCGAGACTAAAATAGCTTTCGAATGGAAGTATTATTCCAAAACCCATGAGAAGCTTTGCATCTCCTCCTGCAAAAACTTTTGTATAATAAAAAGCATTGGCTAGAAGAAAAAAAATCCCAATCCCTAACAGCCCAAAAACAAAAAACATATAATCCTTGGAAAAATAAGAATAGAAAGCCCTATAAGATAAAGCAAAAGCGATAAAAGAGAAGTTTAGCCAATTGGCAACTTCCCTGCTTTTTAAGTCTTGCACTGATGCAAACAATGTAAACACACCAGCCAACAAAAAAAGAAAATAGTATTCTTCCATGAAGTAAGAGAACAAATAATCTTTATTAACCTTGCTTTCCTGGATATATCATGAATTCAGATAATTCACGCAGTATAAACAAATACTTTTTCTGGACAATAATTATAGGATTGTTTATCCTCTCAGCACTTATAATTCGGCCATTCATAGTTGCATTAATCTCGGCTTTCATTCTGGCATATTTAGTCAAGCCACTGCATAACTATTTTTCAAGAAAAATGAATGAAAAAATATCTGCTATTTTATGTATAATTATAATTTTATGTATAATTATTATACCTTTGATAATTATAGCGAGTTCTATAATAGGGCAGATAAATTCTACTCAGGGTATAGACCTCAATAGCATATCACAAAAAATATCCTCTTCTTCATTGCTGGCAAAGATTGACCTTAATTATTTGAAAGAAAATATACTTTCTGTGCTTCTTTCCTTGCTTACTTCAGCTATTAGCTTTCTCCCCTATCTTATTCTTTCTACACTGATAACAATCTTAGGAGTTTATTATATCCTGCTTCACTGGGATTTTCTCTCTTCCAAACTAGAATCTTTTCTGCCTTTCAAAGACAAAAAAAGAGTAAGAACAGAAATTTCAGGAATAACGACAAGCATAGTTTACGGCTATCTTTTGATCGCTTTCTTAGAGTTTATAGTGGCGATAATAGGTTTTTCAATTGCAGGGGTTAAACCTTTCCTAGTTTTGGCCAGTCTGATTGCACTTTTAGCGTTTGTTCCAGGTGCTGGCCCAGGAGTTATATGGATTCCAACTGCAATATACTACTTTATTACAAATGATTATGGCACAGCAATAGGTGTTCTCATTACAGGTCTTTTTATAGGAATAATTATTGAAACTTTATTGTTAGGAAGAATTGTTGGAAAGAAATCCCGCATACATCCTTTAATATTCTTGCTTGGTGTCCTTGGAGGAGTTCCTTTATTTGGAATATTTGGATTTATTGTTGGACCGTTGATATTAGTTTACAGCCTAAAATTATTAGAAGAGAGCATTAACGAAAAATAATTAGTGTTGCTTATTCTCACTCCGCTTGTTGCTTATAGTTATGCTTGTGCTTCTGAATTGGCCGCCCTTCTTATATCTATTAAATCTAGCTTTGGCCTTTTTGTCATTCTTAGTTTTGCGTCTTTCAGAATATCCGTAATCCATATATTTTATAAGAAAAAATGGTTTAAATCTCTTTCTAAGGAGTCACACAGCATATAGCATTATTTGAATTATAAACTACTGGCTTTGTCTTCTGAGGATCAGAAGTACACTTACCACTCACTGCATCAACTCCACTCAAATCCTGAGTGCAACCTATATCAAGAGAAGTATCGTAACAAACCAATTTCCTTGCGCCAGAAACAGTAGGATTCTTCACTCCTTGCTTTAGCAAGTCAATGCATTCCTTTCTTTCTGCATCCGCATCACAGGTAAACGTTCCTTGAGTAGTAGAAGCCATATCTTTTTGCACTCTTGAGTCAGCACAATTGACATACTCTGTCTTTCCACTCACTTTAACTTCCTTGAAATTACAATAATCTGTCTTTGAAGAAACCTGAGCATAGGTGTCACAAGCTTTCACAAGACCGGCAAGACCGCTTCCAGGAAAGAGACTCCATTTATCGAATATTGGGCCAAATACACCGCTCACTCCTAAAATTATTAAAACAACTACCACAATAACCAAAAGTATCGCACCCAACGCACCCATGCTAAACTCCTGCGCTTTTTTATTAAATCCCCTCTTATTTAACATATTATATTTAAATTCTGGTTATTTATAAACCTTTTCGCTCAGCGAAAATCTCAACTTTCTTAAGATTTCTTAAATCTTATTATAAACCTTATGTAGAACTTGCTTTTTCCCCAGCTTTCAAATTTATATCGAAATTCCTGACAATCTCATTATTTCCTTCTTGTGCGCCAACAGATAAGTTTTTTATTTCTAAGTTATAAAAATCGTCTTCTTTAGAGATTGTAAAATCTCCTTTGCTTATCTTGCCAAAGAAATTTCCTTGTCCGTCTATATTGATATTATGCTTGGCAACATTTTCCTGGAATTTGCTTTTAACTTCTTCGATATTTTTTGCAGATTGAATAGCCTCAGTTAGACTTAATTCTGCAATTTTTATAATATACTTATGCTTAAATTCAACTTCTCCAAATGTATTGGACACTTGCTGGCTTGATAATTTCAAATCCTTATCAGAAGATAAGAACGTTGTCCAGGTTATAATCACCAGGAAAATTGTTATGACTAATAGGGCAAAAGTAGGAATATCTCCTTTTTTGTTCATTTTATTTTTCATTAGCATCTCCTATAGTAATAAAGAAGGTAATATGTCTCTCCGTTTATGGATGTCTGCGCTTGATCATAAGTAAAAGACTCTGAATCATCCGGACCATATATAGTAATTACATGGTTTCTATAGCTTCCACTTCCACTATTGACATTGAATTTGTACATTTTATTATCATTAACGCTTACAGCGCCTGATTCCAATCTTCCTAGATTGATTACTCTCCCTTTCCCTTCCTCCCAGTTCTCTATCGCTAAAGATATGCATTCCGATTTTTGCCATGCTTTATCACTATTAGGTAAAGCTGGAAGAGAAACTGCAAAATCCCTGAAAGCAATAGCAAAATTAGGATAAAATCCTGGCTTTTCTAAAGGTAAGACTTCCCCTCCAGGATATTGGTTCTCTATTGCTGCTTCAGCAACCAGTTTATTCTCTCCATCTATAGCCATTGTCTTAAAAATAATAGAATCCGGGGAGATTTCATAATTAGAAAAAGAATTCTGCATATTCTGACTGCGATTGTTGGCAGACCAGATTGAAGCCACTATAAAAAAAGCTAGGATGACAAATATCAGAATCATGACAGGAATTGTTGTCAGTGTCTTGCCGATTTGCCCATTTTTATTTTTCATTATCATGTATTCACCCTAGCAATTCTCTGATTGCTCCCAGTTATAATACTAAATTTCTCTCCTTTGTCAAAAAATTCTGTCTTGGTGCATTTAACATATTCAGGATTATTTTCTGCAGCATTGATAAAGCAAGCCTGGATATGAGTGTTTCCCAGTTCAAATATAGATTCTTTTGAATTAGCACATTCTTCTGGGGATAAATCCTGGCAAACTTTAATGGTGAATCCTTTATCTTCCAAAACCGTTTTATTTAGACTGCAAAGACTAGAAAAATTTTCCTTAAATTGCTGTAAATTTATACTCTCGGATAAACATTCTCTAATCCGATAGTTCAATATCTCGGAATCTATTTTTCTAAAATCTGCTCCTTTTCCATAATAAACCACCACTCCCCCTACTATCCCCATCCCAATCAATACCAGTAGGAAAAGAAAGGCGAAAACCATCACTTGCTGTCCGCTTTCTGCTTTTTTGTTCATTTTATTTTTCATCATAATTTTGATTTTGCCGTGACCTTAAATTTCAAGACATTGATTGGCACACCCCATTTTATCTCCCAATCACTCACAGTTACGTCATTAAAATAACTGTAACAACTCTTTTGCCCGGGACTCAATTTTACGCACACTTGATTATTATTAAAGCCGAATATCTCATTTCTATCCGCAACTTTATTTTTAACTGCCACAACTGTTGGCTTGTGCACATCAATGATTATTTCATCCCCTGCTTGCGCAAGATTAACTGCGTTTGCAATTTCCTTGGCATAATAATCTGCCAAGATAGCGCCATTGTTCTTCTGAGCATTGACAAATACTAATATCCCAACTAAAAAAATAACTGCAAGAAGCAGATAAACCACATTATTCATTAAATTATCTCCAATTCCTGCTTTTTTGTTCATTTTAAAAACATGCTTGATTGTCATTTGGCGGTTCATCCGATTCATACAAAATTTTAATTTCATCTTTACTCTTGCTCATCGATATTTGCATTAAGTTTTGTTTTAAGCCGATACCTGTACAAATACGTTTTTCTGGTTTCTCAGAAGATTGTCCGGTTTCTGGATTAATATCCTTTAAACTGCCTACTAGAACCTCTCTTTCCACAGAGACTTTATCAACACTAAATTTCCTGCAAAAACCTAAGTCAGTACATTTATTGTTTAGACTTTCATCCTGACCAGATTTAAGACGGGATAAATCTCCCTTGCAGATGCAAATACAACTGTCAAAAAAACACTTGTCTGGCCGGCCATCCTCTGTTTTGCTCCACCCAACAAGAAACCAATTATCTGCTCCCTTAAATCCCTGCACGATAAAATTATTACTTTGTCCATCCTTCAAAGCATTTATTCTACCTTCAATGATATCGGCAGTTTTCTTTGCATTTTCTTCTTCCTGATTAGCGAATAATTTGTAAATCATCACACCCGCTATTACAATCAAAATCAGGCATAAAACAGCAATGATTATTTCTGGTACCTGTTCCCTTAAATCCCCTCTTTTCTTCATCCTATTTCTCATTCTCATGGATTGCCCTCAATCACGCTGCAAATTTGATTTATCGATTCAAAATTATATGGCAATGCCTGAACAAGAGAGCAGCCCTTGCTTGTTCCGACTCCTCCAGTTATTATTTTATCTGCAATTTCTTTTATAAAACCCTTTTCAGGATTCTGCGTCTCCACCCCCCCACAATATCCTGCAGCCATTACTTGTCCAGCATATGCATTTATAGCAGCTTGTCCTGCAAAACCAGCTATGATGGCAACTTTATAAATTGCGGCGCTAACCCCTCCGCCAGTTACAATCAATCCAGCAGCAGTTCTAGTTGGAGAAGTCAAAAATGATGCTCCTGCAACTACTGCTCCGCTTGTTGCCAGATTAGACAAAACATCTGAAACATCTTGTGATTTAATCTGCATAAAAACATAAGCAATTTCTTTTCTTGTAAATCTTATTTGTGCTGTTCCTGTAGTTTTATTCGGGATTTTCTCATTAAATAGATTAGTGTCAATAACTGGATAAGAACTGAATTGCTTATCAGTAAATAATTGCAAGTAAGTCAAAGATTCTCCTGGCGGACTGTTCTTTTTCATATAATCATAAATATTAACTTTAAGCAGAATGTCGCTGTCCTTTCCGTTGCTTTTCTTTTCCAGCACACTGTCATCTACTGCTACTCTTGAACATATAACGCAGTAAGGTTTCTCCAAAGCAGCATCGCTAAAAGATATTCCTGAATATTTAGCGTAATTCCCAAACAAATCCAGTTTTCCACGACCCATTACATCCCAGCAGGAATACATCGCTTCTGCACTTGCTTGTTCAACAATTCTGGCAGCTTTTTCTGTGTCAGTCGGTAGTTTAACGACAGAAATATCTTTTTCTCCTGCAAAAGAAGAATCACATTTCTGACTTGAATCCATAGTAAGACAAATCTTTTTAGTAGTACATTTCAAAGGAACAAAAGACTGTGCAGCCTGAGGAGAAGTGGCCCTGGTCAAAACAGAAAGATGGCATATTTGATTGCTTGTATCGCTTGTATCTTTAAAAGTACTCCATAACAACAAGACTATAAGAAAGCCGATTATTGCCAATACAAACAAAACAACTTGATATGCAGCAATATCCCCCTTTTTGCTATTTTTCATGAAACTTCTAAGAATACTCTATTTATAACAATTGCGCCATCTGTGCAGAAAAGAAAAACAATTATCCAGTCAACTTCTTAACAAGAAAATAAACAGCAGCACCTGCAATTAAGATAAATATCATCCAAAGAAGAAAATTCTGTAGGGCTTCATCAGTCTGGCCTTTTTTGTCCATCTTGGCTTTCATTAGCATTAAACACACTCCTCTGCAGAGCTGACTGGACTGCTTAAGTCAACAACTAAATATTCCTGGCCATATTTTCTTGTAACACATACTGTAATTACTTTACTTTCACTGGTTTTACCACTAGTCTCAGTACTGAAGCCAATATCTATCGACTTCTTTAATGCCTCATCTCTTAAAGTTATTACCTGCGACTTTAGTGAAACTCTATCGCTGCTGCTTACATACTCCTTTTCGTAACTTCCAAGTCCAAAGGCATTCCTTTTAATAGGAATAAAATTGAAATTATTTCTCATATCCAGTATATAGATTCCTATTGGTGTTGAAGTGCTTGTATC
>Ga0209542_10017189_pt1 | contig 11898 bp, 9 predicted proteins | sample RifCSPhighO2_01_FD_184028 | JGI IMG/M metagenome (GOLD analysis project Ga0209542, IMG submission 184028) | Soil microbial communities from Rifle, Colorado - Rifle CSP2_plank highO2_0.1 (SPAdes) (version 2) | ecosystem: Environmental > Terrestrial > Deep subsurface > Rock core/Sediment ...
CACCGACGTAGAGGACAAGATCCTAAACCGTGCCAAGGAAACCGGGGAGGATCCGCGAAAACTGGTGGAACGGTACCATCGGGAAGCCCTGTCGCTTTTCGCCCAGCTGGGCATTCTTCCGGCCGATATCTATCCCGCTGTAACGGCGCATCTGAAAGAGATCATCGGGCTGATCGGGCAACTCCTAACGAAAGGCTATGCCTATGAAACGTCAACGGGCATATACTATTCCGTGGGAAAATTCAAGGGATATGGCAAACTTTCCGGCCAAAAGCAGGATACCATCCGGGCCGGTGCGCGGGTAGAAGTGGACGAAACCAAGCAGCATCCTGAGGATTTTGCCCTCTGGAAAAAAACGCAGGGCGAACTCCTGGAGTTCGATTCTCCTTGGGGACGTGGACGGCCGGGATGGCACATCGAATGCAGTGCCATGGCCCTAAAGTATGCCCCGGCGCTGGATATCCACGGTGGCGCCCGCGATCTGATCTTCCCGCACCACGAAAACGAGATTGCCCAGAGCGAACCCGTGCAAAAACCATTCTGCCGCTACTGGATGCACACCGGATTTTTAACCGTTCAAGGCGAAAAGATGAGCAAGAGCCTGGGGAATTTTATAATTTTGGCAGACGCAATAAAAAAATTCGGCCGTAACGCATTACGCCTGTTCTTTCTGCAAACGCATTACCGGAGTCCCATGGACTACGATGAGGAACAGATCCAATCTGCCCAAGAGGGTGTGGAACGGATCTTCAACAGCCTAGGCCTGATACGGGAGCGCATGCCCAAAAAAGGCAGGACCAACCAATCTTTCCAAGAGGAAACCCGGAAGCTCATCTCCCGGTTCTATTCCCATATGGATGATGATTTTGATACGCCGCGTGCGCTGGCTGCATTATTCGATCTCATCCGCTATACCAACCAACACCTGAAGGAAGCCGATGGAAATACCCTTCAACAACTGGAAAAAGAACTAGCCAAAATGCTATGGATCCTGGGGCTGGAGGAGGAAAAAACAAGCATTGCCAGCAAGCAGGAAGCATTGAACGGGCTGTTGAAAGCGCTGGGCGAAAAAGAGCAGAAAACCGCAGAAAGCGCGTTGAAAAAGCTTATTGCATTACGGGAAACGTTCCGTAAGAAAAAGGATTTCCAGAAATCCGATGAAATCCGGAAAAGACTTCACGAATTCGGGATCGTCCTGGAGGATAAGGAGAAAGGCGTGCGGTGGAAGACCGCCTAACCGCTTGTTTTTTATTAGCTACCGGCCCCATTTTACCCATGAAACGCCCGATACTGATCCTCTGCATTGACCGGGACAACGACCTGTACGAAAAGGCCAAGGTGCCTGGGCCGGTAGTCGGCAGGGAGCAGAACGTGAAAGCCGCATTGCAGCTGGCACTCGCCGATCCCGAGGATCCGGATTCCAATGCGATCTTCTATGCGGTCAAAGTATACGATAAAATGAAAAAAGAAGGCCAGAGCGTAGAGGTAGTTACATTATCCGGCCACAAGGAACTGGGCTATGCCGCCGACCGGGCGGTTTCCATCCAGCTGGATCGCGTCATCAGGGAGCTCCATCCGGAATCCTGCATCCTCATCAGCGATGGCGCATCCGACGAGGAGATCTTCCCAGTCATCAAATCGCGTTTGCCGATCGATTCCACCAAAATAATCTTCATCAAACAGGCCAAGGAACTGGAGAAAACGTACTTTGTCGTACTGGAAAAGCTCAAGGACCCGCACTACGCGCGGCTGGTGCTCGGGCTGCCCGCACTGTTCATCCTGCTCATTTCCATTTCCACCTACATGGGGTGGGGATGGCAGCCCGCCGGCGTTGTTCTGGGAATTTATCTCATCCTCAAGGGATTCGGGTTCGACAGTTTCGTCTACGGCATCCTCCGGGATTTCCGCTTTTCGATCGAAAAAACCAGCTGGGTGAGCTACATCGGCGGATTTGCATTGATGCTCATCACCCTGCTTATCGTCTACCAGTCCTATCTGACGGCCTTTTCGCTGGGCCTCAGTGCGGAAAAGACCATTGCCTACATTGTACGGAATGCGGTGGTGGTTGCGCTGGTCGCCTTTCTGCTGATCATCGCTGGCAAATCGATCGATGGATTGATGGAAAAAAGAAAATTCATTCTCACCCGCTATGCGTTGTATTCCATCGCGGCCGTGCTTACGGCGCTGGTACTGCGCGTGGGCAGCGACTGGGTGCTTAACCTCTTCAGTCCGTATGTCGCCTTCAGCGATTTTCTCCTCACCCTCGTCGCCGCCATCATCCTGGGGTATGCCAGCATCCGCCTGATCAAGGAAATGCGGACGGATCTGCTCATCAAAATGAAGCTGACCGGCAAGGAGGTGCTCAACGAGCACGGCAGCTACCTGGGAAAAATAGTAGGTATCAACGGCCGGGATGGCAGCATCATACTCCGGACGATGGTGGATAAGAAATATGTCATCCCCTTCAGCTCGGTCGTTGCGCTGGGAGATTCCATCGTGGTAAAAGCCGAGGGATAGGCTACTCCCTGAACTGCTTCCGGATCTTCTTGATCAGCGTACGTTTTTTGGCACTATCCTTCAGCACTTCCCGCAACACCTCTACGATGTTGTGCACCGGAACAATCATGATCTTTTTTCTTCTTTCTTTGCTTAGATACACATCCTCCTTGTTGGCCTGGGGGATGATCACTTTCTCCAATCCGCTTTCAATCGCGGCTTCGATCTTCGCAGTAACGCCGCCCACCGGCAACACGTCCCCCCGTACATCAATCGATCCTGTCATTCCTACTTCCTGATGAACCGGAATATCCGCGAGGGCGGACAACACCCCGACTGCGATACTGATGCTTGCACTATCCCCTTCCACGCCTTCGTATGTCTGTAAAAACTGAATGTGGATATCCCTCCTGGATATCTCCACGCCGATATGCTTTTTCACGATCGCCGAAACGTTTTCCACGGCTTCCTTGGCAATGATGCCTAGTTTTCCTGTTGCAATTACCTTGCCTTCGGCCTTGCTGGCCGCCGGCGTGACCTCGGCTACGATGGGCAGCACCAGACCCGCCATCGATTCGCCCAGTACCGCCAGGCCGTTCACCCGTCCCACCTGCGCACCGTGGGTAATGATGGTCTGGTACTCCTTTTTGATTTCAATGATCTTTTTGCCCAGCTGCCCCTCAATCGGATGGAATATCTTCCTTGCTTCAATCACATCCCCCTGCTCTACGTACGTTTTCTTTTTGCCCCGGGCAATGTCGCCGGCCGCCCGTATCAGTCCGCCCAATTCCCGTAAATTCAGCGAGAACCGTTTCCTGCGATTGGATAGCCGCCGGGCTTCTTCAACGATCTCCTCGACCGCATCCCGCCCAAAATGCGGGATCTTGGTGTCCTTTTGGACTTCCTGGGCGACGAACTGCACTACCATGTCCACGTTTTGCTCGTTGTCCTCCATACTATCCTCCACGTATACTTCGTAGCCGTTGCCGCGGATACGGGAACGCAATGCCGGATGCAGCCGCTGCAGATCCGGCAGATTGCCTGCAGCCACCAGGATAAAATCAGACGGTGCAGGCTCGGTTTTTACCAGTGCTCCACTGGACATCTCGCTCTGGCCGGTGATGGCATACCGTTTTTCCTGCATGGCGGTGAGCAGCTCCTGCTGCCAGTTTAGCCGCAATGATGCAATCTCATCGATAAACAGTACCCCCTTGTTGCTCCGGTGGATGGCGCCGGACTCGACACGGAGATGCGCGGGCGTGCCTAAGCCGCCCGAATTGCTTACTAAAATACCATTGGCAAACAGGTTGCCCGACTCGGTAGTGACGTTGTAAATTCTTCCTGAAAATTCGATAATGCGGTCATCAAAATCCCATTTCTGTTTTTGTCTTATTTTTTGAAGCAAATCCCTCGATACTCTGAGCGTGCTTAAAACATATCGCTCTGATTTTTGGGTACTTTCCATTTTAGTAGACGATTCTACTTTATGTTGCAATGTTCTGGCTATTGCCTCCTTTATCCTTGTTTCCTTATTTCTCGAATAACGAACCGGTATGAAATATGAAAATCGCATTACATTCTCTATCTCTTTTGAAATACTCAATTTCCATACCCAGCTTCCTTCTCTAAACTCATTTTCATAGATGCTCTTCGAAGTTTTTACTCCATACGAATTTAAGTATCTCGAAACGGCTCGCAGGATCTCCAATCTATTCTCCTTGAGTTCATATCGACCGGCCAATGCTATCGCAAACTCATCTATTTGTAGATTTTTTTCCAAGAACTTCGGACTGCACAATTCATTTCCCAAAAATGCACCAAAGAATTCCTTCTGAATCTCCTCATTAAGATAAATCCAAGCAGGTATTCTTATCTCCTTATTTTTTCTACCCAACGGGGATCCCAAAGCCAAAAAGAACCGTATCACATCCCTATGGGTATTCCAAATGACCATCCCGGTATTGTTTATGCCACTTATTCTCCGTTCAAAATTCTTTCCAATGCCCTCTCCAAATATAGCTATCATGTCTTGGGCATACTCCTGCAGAGAGCTTTCTTCGGAAGAAGAAAGGAAGATTCCATTTAATGTTGAGAAAACCCCTCCATCCCCAAATGTAGTCCCTAAGATACGGGCCGCAGCCGGTGCCGATTTATTATCAAAAGTAAATGGTAAAAGACCCATGCCTTCCAGTCTTTCAACCGTCCTAATGGCCTTTGGTTTTTGTTTTTTATTGTTCCACCACCGAGTCTGACCTGGTTTTATTCCTAGCATTTTGGCAATTCGCTTATAGCCGAAGGAAGGATTCTTTTCTTTAATCTCCACGAATTTATAATAGTTCTGAGCATCTTTCTGATCCTGTTTGCTGAATGTACATATTATCTCCTCCTTGGCTATTATCGGTTCGAAGTGTTGCGTTAGTTTTTCACCCCCCCGAAGATATTTACTTTCCATGTAAGTGCCATCTACATATACCTTGTGTTCCGGAGTTACAACTACCCTATTATTTTCGTGTCGGACCGCATGCATCTTACCTTCGTACATCCTCCTATTCACGCAAAAAATCCGAACCGGTTTTATTTGTCCATCTTTACTTCCTAGTACATAGATCTGCTCGCCATCCGGTAGCACCATCCCTTCGTAATCATTGTCGTTTCTCTCGATGCGCTCCGGGTACTTTCTCATTAATTCATCGACGATATCGCAAAGAAGTGCCGGAGTCACCTTCTCCCCTCCTTTTTTGTATACTGTTGTGTGCGAAAAAATTGTCTGCAGTGGATCATGTTTACAATCGCCTAAGAGTGCGCCTGCACGCGAGCCCGTTGCATCGATAAACGGCGCGGTTTTTTTCCCAGTGTTATCTACGATCAATTTGGGATGTCCCTGATCCACGGGATTCAGCCGTCGGCTTAACCCCGCCGTCGCATTGGACAGGACCAGCAGGAATCCCATCCCCAGTGCGATAGCCACGATGAGCCATTTTACATTCTCCTCCATCTCTGCAAAAAGTACGATCCCCAATACGATTATCCCCAGCAAAAAGAGCAATGTGGTGGACGGGGCCGGGCCTCCTTCCCTATCCGTTCGCTGCGACCGCCCCAGCCGCCGCCCCAAACCCATCTTCAAAATCATCGGCAGCTGGTCTGCCCGGTCTTCATCGGTATATTTCTTGATCATGGCCCGCTCCTGCAGGCTATAGTATCGCAGGAGATCGGCATGTTTTTTCAAATACGCATAATCCGGATAGGTCTTTACCACGCGGATGCGGGGTTCGTTCTCATTGTCCGGGTTCGGGTAGGCCAACATATCCTCTGCCTTTTCGCTGGGCATAAGTTCGGCCATGGCCTGGGCCAGCATGCTTTTACCTGTTCCCGGCGGGCCGATTAACAATACGTGGCGTTTTTGGGTGGCGGCTTTCTTAATGATGCCGACAGCCTTGTTTTGCCCTATGATCTGGTCGATGAGTTTCTTCGGTACTTCTATCTCTTCCGTCGTTTTAAATGTCCGCATTATACAACCACCATTATGTCCCCAAACAATATGTCCGGTGCAAGGAGATCACTATACGCGTTTATCTCCCTCCCCAGCGATTTTATTTTATTCAATAGATTAAATATGTTTTCGGTAATTAAAAAGCCGCGTACGGCCGTCCGTTTTCCATTTTTTACGTTCCATGCGCTATTTATTTCTACGCCCATGTCTCCCGTCGTCGTATTGGCGGTATGTGTTCCGTGCAGCGATTGAATATACAAATAATCATCCTGTTCAATGCCTTTTCCTGGGGAAATTACCCAGTTCGAGCGCTGGACCGTCGGAGTGGCGGCATATTCCCCCCGTTCGCAGTTGCCCTCTCCGATTATCCCTTCCAGTGCCGCGGTCTCCCGGTCATACAAAAAATTTTTCATCACACCATTCTCCAGAAGCGGGATTTTTTTACTCCGCACTCCTTCATCATCCCATGGCCGTATCTGGCTCCCTGCCACCGCTCCATCATCGTACATGCTCAAACGCTCATCCGCCACTTTTTTCCCCTGCTGTTGCACCCACTGGCTAATCCCCTTCCGTTTCCAGTCCCCGGAAAACGACGGTTCCAACACCCCTAAAATATCACGCAACGCTTCCGGAGAGAAAATCACATCGTATCTGCCTGCACCGGGTTTCTTCGCTCCCCGGGTTTCCGCTGCCATGCGGGCGGCCGTTTCCCCAATATTCTCCCATGCCTGGGAAGGCAATCCGATGCCGCTATATACATAATATCCAAAACCATCCTTGATCGTTGCTTCCACATATAGAGAAAATGCCGTTTTTTTATAGTTTTTTTGGAAGGTTGGGTTTTCGATCGATGTTTTAATCCGATATATATCGGTATATATCCTAAGATGTTCGGCTTTTTTTGCCCCTTCGCGGAGCTGGTCCAGCATCCCCCTCCATTCTTCCATCCCCATTTTCTCCAGTTGTTTATCCGTGCTCTTCACCCTGGCTGCACCTTTATCCGTGGTAAACGAAAAACGGGTTTTAGGAGAAAATTTGGCCAGTTCTTTTGCCCGGGCGGTTGCCTCTTCCAGCTCCTCTTCCTGCTGACAGTAGCCAAAGCCGATTCTCCCATCCTTCCATACCCGTATTCCGTAGCCGGTTTCCCGGTGCGCCTCCTTGATCTTCCACTGGGCATTGGTAAATGCCAGCGAAAGATGCTCCTGTTCCAGGTGAAAAATCTCCCGTTCCTCCATAAGTTTTATATTCCTGTTTCTGGTTTAAAAAGCATGGACACCCTGCGCCTGTTTGTTGCGGTGGAAATACCGGAATCGTTTCGTGCCCCCATCGCTGCCCTGCAGCAGGAATTGCCGGACGAAGGCATCAAAAACGTAACATTGGAAAACCTGCACTTTACCCTGCAATTCCTTGGGGATGTGGATTCCCAGAAGGTGGCTTCCATTGAACAAGCGCTTCGCACCATCCGGTTCCGTTCTTTCCGGCTTACGCTCAAAGGCGTAGGTGTTTTCCCCAATGAAAATTACATCCGCGTCATCTGGATCGGCGGTGAAAGCGAACCGCTGGCAGCATTGGCCCGTCAAGTACAGGACGCCCTCCACTCCTTTCCGAAAGAAAACTTTTCAGCTCATCTCACCATTGCCCGGGTGAAAAGAAAAGTGGAGATTAAGCATTTCCTGGAAAAATATCGGGAAGAGGCATTCGGCCAGTTTGATGTTTCCGCGTTCCATCTCAAACAAAGCCAGCTTTCCCGTGGAGGTCCCACCTATACGAAAGTAGCAACGTTTGCCGCTACTGAATAGCTTTTTAATCCCTTTCCATCACCATCTCTCTACGATTTTATGACGAAAGTCAGGATCAAACTCAGCGGGGAGGTTTCCAAGGACCTGGACAACGTAGTGAGTCAGCTTAAGGAACTGACCTCGCTGCTGAGCATGGAATTCATCGGGCCGGTTCGCCTGCCGCGCAAGCGGCTTGAGCTTACGACACGCCGTACGCCGTGCGGAGACGGGACAGATACGTACGAGCACTGGGAAAAACGCATCTTTAACCGCTTGGTGGACATCGAAGGCGATGAGAAAAACATCAAGCAAATCCTGCGGGTGAAAGTGCCGACCAATGTTTTTGTAAAGATCTCTATTAACTAATAGCCACCGGAAACAGTAGATTTATAATTTTTTTTATACATCATTTATAACATGCATAGAGTTCTTCCGCGCAGGCGCGTTCTTATCGTGGATGACCATGCGGCGGTTAGAGCCTATGCCTCTCGGGCCTTCCATGATTTTGACCGGCGCCTGGCCGAGCATCCTGCTGGCGCTCAAACAACGATCATCCGCCTGCAATCCGATTCCGTTTTAGAAAAACCCATCGACCTTCTTTCCTGCGACATCAACATGACCGATCCCCAAACGGGCTATTATGGCCCTATCGGCGTTGAATTCATGCGCTGGTTCCATCAGCAATTTCCGGACATCCCGGTCCTCTGCCATTCGGATGATGTTGGCCAGGCGTCCATGGTCCCCTTTGCCCATTTTGTTTCCAAATCCGGCCTAGACATGGACGACTACCCTATCAGCCGTGCACGGCTGCGGGCCATGGCGCTGGATCTGCTCGATCCGCTTGGCCAGTACGATTCCAAGAACTTGATCGATCTTATGATTCTCCGTGCCTTTCGGGCCGGTCCCCGGCCCAATCTGGACGGCGTGGACCATTCCAGTCTGCCGCCACTCGCTATAGACCTGGCGCGGGAAAGCGGTGATTACTCCGATGTATTCGCATTTTATCGTGCGGGTTACCTATCCAAAGAAACTTTAATGGAAGTGCTCCGATACCTGCATGGCCAAACTGCTCCTGGACGAGATGCTCCGAAAACTGGCGAAATGGCTGCGGATATTCGGCTTTAGCGCAGAACATACCGAAGGATGGAACGACGACCAAATTCTGCTCTATGCCCAACGGCATCATTCTACGCTCGTTACCCGCGACAAGAAGCTTTTTGCCCGCTGCAAAAAGAACAGGGTAAAATGCGTATTGCTAAGCTCGGAAAAAATCCCCGTGCAGCTTGCCCAGCTAAAGAAAACGCTTAAACTACGGTTTCCCTTCCCGGAAAAAACCCGGTGTCCGGAATGCAATACCTTACTCCAATTAGCGAAGCGAGACGATGTGCGTGCACTCGCCCATCCGAATGTATTAAAAAAACACAGAAAATTCTGGATCTGCAAAAAATGCAACAAGGCGTACTGGATGGGCGGGCATTGGAAGAATATACGCCGAATCTATAAGGAAGCCCAACAACATCATTAAAAAACTTCCAATGCATACATCCCTTATGCCAAGACTCAAAACCCCTGAGAAAGAAGAACCCGCTTTCGTAAATGTATACACCCTGAGCGTGGGCGATCATATCTTTGTGCTGCACCACTCCAGTGGTGATCTGAAACTCAATCTGGATAGGCCTCCAACCCAGCTAAGACACGAAATCGAAAAGCTGTTGCGTAATAGTTCCGCCATCCAGGAGAAGATCTCTGTTGCACCCGAAAGAACATTAAGGGAACCAGCGACGCTAACGACCATCTCACTATCCGAGGTCATATAAACCCCGATCCAAAATTCTATAGCCTGTAGGGAACAAATAAAAATCCCTCGTTTCAACTACTAGTTTGCAGTATTTGCTACTTCAGGGTAACCACAAGGGATATGTATGGGAAGTAAACCGCGAAAATGGAAATCTGCCAGAACAGCAGAAAGGCGTTCTGGTCTTTCCATTTTCGATACTGCATTAATGAGGTATGATCATGGGAAGTAAACCGCGAAAATGGAAAAAGAAAAACCGCATGCGCTGGAAATGGGTGAAGAAGCGGCGCAAGCGCTTAAAGCGAAGGCAGAAGAGAAGAGTAGGAGAATTGTAACACGAGGTTTAGCCAGCGGTATACTGTCCGATAACTCATTATAAATATATGGGGTCAAGATTTAACCCAGAAGATTCTCAACTGCCACTGGCCTTTAGTACTCTAACGGTACCGGCCGGAGTTGGGCCCCTTTGGAATCCGGGCGATGCTGCTACTGTAACCCCGTCTCTTGCCAGGGGATTTGGATTTTTATCTGAATATCCATCGACAACAAACTTGATATCAGGGAAGCTGGCCAAAACTCTTTCAGCAACTGCCCTTACAGCCTCGTTCAATCCTTTCCTTTCAAGCAGAGCAGCAACAGCACTAAGCTGTCCTTCTCTTTCACAAACCCCTATACCAGCAATAAGCACAGCGTCACTCAATTCTTTCCTTTCAAACAGACTGGCAACAGCATTAACCCGTCCTTTACTTACACAAACCCCTATACCAGCAATAAGCACACCATCGCTCAATCCTTCTCTTCGCAGCAGATTAGCAACAGCATCAACCCGTCCTTCTCTTCCACAAACCCCTATACCAGCAATAAGCACAGCGTCACTCAATTCTTTCCTTTCAAACAGACTGGCAACAGAATCAACCCGTCCTTCTCTTCCGCAAACCCCTATACCAGCAATAAGCGCTTTTTCAGCCTTCTCCATTATACCATCGTTCAATCCTTTCCTTTCAAACAGACTGGCAACAGCATAAACCCGTCCTTCTCTTTCACAAACCTCTATGCTAGCAATAAGCGCTTTTTCAGCAACTGCCCTTACATCCTCGCTCAATCCTTTCCTTTCAAGCAGAGCAGCAACAGCACTAAGCCGTCCTTTACTTTCGCAAACCTTTATGCCAGCAAGAAGCACATCATCACTCAATCCTTCTCTCGGAAGCAGATTAGTAACAGCATCAACCCGTCCTTCTCTTCCGCAAACCCCTATACCAACAATAAGCGCTTTTTCAGCAACTGCCCTTACATCCTCGTTCAATCCTTTCCTTTCAAGCACATCTGCAACAGCATAAACCCGTCCTTCGCTTCCGCAAACCTCTATACCAGCAATAAGCACACCATCGCTCAATCCTTTCCTTTCAAGCACATCTGCAACAGCATCAACCCGTCCTTTACTTCCACAAACCTCTATACCAACAATAAGCGCTTTTTCAGCCTTCTCCATTACAGCCTCGCTCAATCCTTCTTCAAACAGGGCAACAACAGGATCAACCCATCCTCTAGTTCCACAAACCCCTATACCAGCAATAAGCGCTTTTTCAGCAACTGCCCTTACACTATCACTCAATCCTTCCCTTCCAAGCATATTAACAACAGCATCAATCTGTCCTCTAGTTCCACAAATTTCTATGCCAGCAATAAGTGCTTGCTCGATCAATGCTTTATCATCACCAGTGGCACTGGTGTGCAAATCGGCAAGAATTTTTATAGCACCCTCTTTAGCAAGTGCGTTGAGTGATTCTACAAAATCTTCTCTTGTTACCATATAATCACCATAATATTATATTATCTACCAATAGCTTTTTAATTCCTCTGCTTTGGGAGGTCGGTCGAGTTGGCAGACAGCATATGCCCGCTGAACAGATCCCATGCATTTAAAAACATCTCATAGCAGAGATATACCGCCCGGTATTACCATTCTTCAGGAATGGGAGGGGAATTCTATGGATAAAAAGAAATTGCATGACGCATTATCAAAAGCCTTGGAAGAAAAAGGCAAGCGTAAATTCAAGCAGAGCCTGGAGCTTATTATCAATGTCCGCAGTGTGGACTTTTCCAAGACCGACAACCGGCTCAATCTGGATATCGTATTGCCCAAAGGCAAGGGAGGCAAGGAGCCCAGGGTCGGTGTCATCGGGGATGAAGGAACGGTTTCCGAGGCCAAAAAAAACGGGGCGGATCTTACTATATTGCCCGATCAACTTCCAACCTATGCCGAGGCCAGCAAACTCAAAGAGTTGGAACAATATGCATTGCTTGCCCAACCGCCGCTGATGGGCCAGGTGGCCCGTTAT
>Ga0209542_10017192_pt1 | contig 11895 bp, 13 predicted proteins | sample RifCSPhighO2_01_FD_184028 | JGI IMG/M metagenome (GOLD analysis project Ga0209542, IMG submission 184028) | Soil microbial communities from Rifle, Colorado - Rifle CSP2_plank highO2_0.1 (SPAdes) (version 2) | ecosystem: Environmental > Terrestrial > Deep subsurface > Rock core/Sediment ...
AAACGCCAAAGGACAAGGCGCTTTCGCCTCGGCGAACAAGCTTGAAATAAATTTTGACGAAGCCGAGGACGAGCTGGACGACGAACTTTACGAAGAAGCCCGCCAGACGGTCATTGAAGCCGGCAAAGCCTCCACTTCCTATCTCCAAAGGAAACTGAAAATTGGTTACGCCCGGGCGGCCCGCCTGGTGGATATGCTGGAAGAAAGAGGCGTGGTCGGACAAGGAGAAGGGGCCAGAGCCAGACAAGTGCTGATAGTAAACGAAAGCAATTTGCCGGAAAGCGCTTTGGAAAAGGAAGTCAGTGAAAAATTCGAAGCACGAAGCACGAAATCCGAAACAAATTCAAATGATTAAAATTCAAAAATTATTTCGAATTTCGATATTCGGATTTCGAATTTAATTAAAGTATGATTATTCTTAAGAAAACAAAAATTTTAACCGGTATCGGGATCGTGATTTTGCTTTTGCTGTCTTTCGGCGTTTACGGCCTGTATAAAGCCAAAGCATACCTGGAAGGCCCCCGCATCACCATAGAATCTCCCTTGAACGGCCAGAGTTTGGGAGAATCTTTTACTGAAATAATCGGAAAAACCTCCAATATTTCCAGTTTGTTTTTAAACGGCCGGCAGATTTTCACCGACAAAGATGGCGGATTTAAAGGCGATTTGCTGTTGGCCGAAGGCTACAATATAATAGAGGTGTCCGGCGCGGATAAATTCGGCCGGGCGACGAAAGAAAAACTGGAACTGGTTTTTAATAAATGACATCAAGGTTTAACCTTGCCGCAAGGTTAAACCTTGATGTCTTAACAGATTAAATTCATAAAAATATGATTAAAAAAGAACAACCGAAACCAAAGGAAAGAAACATCGGCGTGGAAAACGCCCTAAGAGACATAAAAACAAAATTCGGTGACGGCTCCATAATGAAGCTGGGCGAAGCGCCAAAGGTAGACGTGGATGTGGTGCCGTCAGGATCTTTAAGTTTGGATATCGCCTTGGGTGTCGGCGGCGTGCCTCGCGGAAGGATAATAGAAATTTACGGCCCGGAATCATCCGGTAAAACCACCTTGGCTTTGAACATCGTCTCTCAAGCCCAGAAAAAAGGCGGCGTTTGCGCCTTCATTGACGCCGAACACGCCCTTGATCCGGAATACGCCAAAAAATTGGGGGTAAAAATTGACGACTTGCTCATCTCCCAGCCGGACACGGGCGAGCAAGCTTTGGAAATAACGGAAAGTCTGGTGCGTTCCGGCGGAATTGATGTCATCGTCATTGACTCGGTGGCCGCCCTCACACCCAAGGCGGAAATTGAAGGCGAAATGGGAGCTTCTCATATGGGTCTTCAGGCCCGGCTGATGTCGCAGGCCTTGAGAAAGCTGACCGCCATTACCGCCAAATCAAAAACTATCGTCGTCTTCATCAATCAAATCCGAATGCAAATCGGCGTGTTCTTCGGCAACCCGGAAACGACCACCGGCGGCAAAGCTTTGAAATTTTATTCTTCTGTCAGAATAGAAGTCAGAAAAGCGGCCCAGATAAAAAAGGGCGAGGAAGTCATCGGCAATAGAGTGAAAGTAAAAATAGTCAAAAACAAAGTGGCGGCGCCTTTCCGGACGGCCGAATTTGACATCATCTTCAACGAAGGAATTTCTTACACCGGCGACATTTTGAATTTGGGCGAAAAATACGGAATTATAAAAAAATCCGGCGCTTCTTATTCTTACGACGGAACAAGTCTTGGCCGCGGCTACGATGCCGCCAAGACATTTCTAGTGGAAAATCCGAAAATCACCAAAGAATTGGAAACTAAAATTAAAGAAGCGGCCAAGCAAGCCGCTCAATAAAAATTGGGGAGTATCTTTAGGATACTCCCCTCACTAACTTTTGGCTCACCTCCTTTCTGCTGGAGGGCGATTGTGGCTATTCTTTGATTGTTGTCTTACCATCAATTCCCGTCGGGATAATTCTTTGGGCAAAAAAGGATGCCCTTTTCACGATTTTGTATGCCGACCGCAAAACAAAATTTAAAAGAATTTCAAAATTACTCTCAAAATGCGGTCTACTCTCTCCACCATAAATAATTTTCTTTTCCATAATCCCCTCCCTAGATCAGGTTAAAGGTTTATAAGATAATTTTAAAACAGCCTTCTGTAAATAATAATATAAAAACCTGCGTCAAAAAGCAAGAATACGCTTTATTTCTTGCCGATCAGTTTGATCAACCAAATGACCAACAGAACACCCACCGCCACCCAAGCCAGCGCGCCTAAAGACATTATCAAGTACCAAAAACTTCCCCAGCCGGTGTCCCAACCGCCCATCATTCCCATGTGGCCGTATCCATAACCATAATCGCTTAAATTTGAACCAAGATTATTCATCATAAATTTGTTTTATTTCGCCAAAAGGCGAATTAATTAATAAAAATCTTATGCTATTAGTGTAAAACTAATTCTAAACTCCACAACCCCCTCCTCCGCTTTTGATTTCCGGATTTTTTATTTTCTCCAAAAGCTTTTGGTAGCCGGGTCCGCTGGAATAATTATAACCCAATATTTCTTTGGGATCAGTCTTGCTCCAATCTTTACCCTGCGCTTTCAGATACTTGGCGATAGTCAGGTAAGTATCCGGAAACCAATACGAATTGACGGCCAGAGCCGCTTTGTACATTTCCTCTTCCGACACGCCCTGCGAGGCCATTAGTTCCAGCAACCCCAGCATGGCCATGCCGTGATTGCAATCGGGAAAGTAAACGGGATTCCCGCAGCAGGGACGATAAATTCCTTTGGCAACTCTTTCCACGAGCGCTTGTTGTTCTGATGTTAAAAAAACAAACCGATGTTTGGAATAATGATTCATCGCGCCTGCCCCGTTTCTTGCGGGGCCGCCGTCAGCCAGCGTCCAACCGCCGGTGGAAGCGAATCGCCCTGCGCCGCCGTATTTCTTATCCGTCATCGGACCATTGTCCAAAATTTCGTTTTTGTTGCCCAGTCCCAGCGCCCACAGCAAATTCAAAACAAAACCCGAATTTTCCGGCGTGATTTTAAGATAGTCGTTATCAAGACCTTCCAGCAAATTTCTTTCCTCGTCGTTTAATCCTCCGCGGCCGGCGTACAATTCTTCCAGTTTGGATTTGTCTATCACGCCCACGCTGGTCATTTTTGCCCCCAAATCTCCCCATTTTGCCGGTAACACGACTCCGTCTTCGGGAATGACTTTTTGCTCATAATTATCTTCCGTAATTTTTTCCGTCTTGTTTGCTTTGGCGGCAGTCTCCGTTTTACCGCGAATATCTTTTTTGGCGTTGGCCGAATAAACCAAAGCGCCGACAATAAGCAGAGAAGAAAGCAAAATACTTATTTCCAATGATTTTGATTTTTTCATTTAAATTGTTGGGAGTTGCGAAATAGTGTTTTTGAAATAGCACTACGGAGCGCGGCGGCGCGAGTAAAGATGATTTTTCAGCAGAAAAATACTTCGGGCTATTTCAAAGACAGCTATTTCGCAACTCAAAAAACTAATTACTTGATAACATTAATGTCCATTATCAGCTGAATTTTTTGCGAATCGTCCGTTTCTATATAGACGACTTTTTTAGCCGGACCGGTTCCTTGCGGGCCGTGGGCGGCCGGGTCAACTTCCACTTCAATAACCGCCTCTTCCCCCGTTCCGATTTCCTGATTGGCAAAGGTTACAAGTCCGCCATGCCCCGGCATTCCGAACGGCCCCGCCTTAAGCGGGGCAAGCCCTTCTAAATATCTGTCAATTATCAGTGTTGCTTCCGTGCACATACAGGAGGTGTAGATTTTGGAAATTTTTACCGAACCCTGACCGTCATTTTTCAGCGTAAAATTATGCTTGACTTTGCCGCCATATATCGGGACCATTCCGAAATCAAACGCCGTTTCTTCCGCCGTTAAAAACCCTTTCTCGCTTTCGGATATCGGCGCGACCAAACCTTCCCCGTAAAACAAACTGACTCCGTTGGGCATCTTGCCCACTTTTATTTTCGCGATTTCTTTTCCTTGATCTGTGTCAATTATAGACAAATCATCGCTTAAAAGATTGGTCACATAGACGAACTTTCCGTCCTTGGAAACAGCCACCCCATGTGGAGACATCCCGCCTTTTATAGTTTCGGCGACTTTCATTTCTTGCAAATCTATCTTGTAGACCAAATCGCTGTTGGGCTGATTGAAGTAATATCCTTGATCGGCGACATAAACGAAACGGGAATCAGGTGTCGGGTAAATCTGCACCGGCCCTTTCGCTTCTTTGGGCAAGTCCACATAACTTAATTTTTGGGAAGCGATGTCATAGACCGCCAAACTTTTGGCGTCATAGATGGAAGCCAAAGCGTATCGGCCGTCCGGCGTTACTCCCGTCTGCACCGCCGCGCCTTTGAGCGGAACATAAGATAGAGTCATTTTTTGTACATCTAGAACGCCGATACTTTTCCCTTTAAGCATGGCAATGTAAGCCGTTTGGCCGTCGGGAGAAATTCTTAAACCGTGCGGTTCTCCGCCTTTTTCGGTATTTGTTTCTTTCTCCACTTCGTAAGTTTGGGCGTTGATTTTATAGACAACGCCTTTCGACTGGGCGGCGGCGATGGCGTAATTGGAATCCGGAGTCAGAGCGATATGGGAAAGATGCAAGTCCGTTCCTATTTCAATTCTTCTGATTATTTTGTCTGTCAACGGATCTATGACGATAATCTCGTCGTTAGCTTTAATGTCCGTTTCTTCGTTATGTCCTTCATCGGCTTGAACTTTCTGTATGATGTTAAAAGACACTTTGTTCTTGTTCATATCCATGGCGTTGGCCGTTACCCAGACGCTTTTGTTGTCCGGCGCGACTTGGACATTATGAGGCATAAAACCGATTTTCGTCCCGCCAATATCGGACGAAAGGTTAATCCTCTTGATAACTGCCCTGTCTTTGACGCTGATAACGGCGATTTCTCCAGCTTCTTCTATTGCCACATAAATTTTGTCTTCAACTTTTGTTTCCGATTTTTTTGACGCTTTTTCACTTTTGCCGGATAGCAGGAAAATTCCTCCCGCCATAACCGCCAAAGCGATCAAGCCTATAATGATTTGTTTCATAGTTTTTTCCCGCTAACAGCGGGATTAAATTAAAATTACCGAATAAAACGAGGGTTTCCCGCGATTAAGCGAAAGCGAAAAGAGCCAGCCAGCGGTTGGCTTTGATTTTATAGGAAAAAGAATTGTATTCAAAAAGTCGCCCGTTTGCGCGCGACAACGCCGTTAAGATTGGCGGCTTGGCAATAAGCAAAAACAAAGAAAAAGCCAATAATAGAAATAGGCCGATTAAAATATCCGTCTGAAAGCCGTCTTTTGAACAAGGTAAAATCTTGGCTATTGAAGAAACACAGCCGCCATCCGGAAGATTGTGAGAAAAACCGTCCGCCATCGGCATTGCGGAAATCCCCCCCACCGCCAAAATAACCAAAACGGCGAATATTATAAAGTATGACTTTTTGTTAGACACATAAACATTTTACACCTTTCACAAGAAACAAGTCAATCAAAAAAACAAAACCGTCCCGCTCTTAAGCGGGACGGTTTTGTTTTTTTTGGCAACTGTCTTTTAGTGATTGTCTCCGATGTCTTTTCTAAGATGTTCTATGTATTTGGAAGCCGCGTCTCGTCCGCCCAAACCGAAAGCCAATCCTCCGGCAATGGCCACCATAGCCACGAAACCGGTAAACAAAGTTTGAGCAAAAGCTCCGGCGATTCCCAATTGATACAAAGCGGCCAAAATGGCGAAAGCCCAAATAGACCACTTGGTCAGTCCTCCCAGCAAATGAGTGGAAGGGGTGCCGGCCGCTTTGGCCGAACCCACCACTATTCTTTGCATAGCGTGAGCGATGAAAGCGGCCACCACCAAGATCAAAGCGGCGACGATGACATTGGGCAAGTAGCCGAGAACGACATTTTTCAAGAAATCGTTCACCTGGCTAAGACCCAAGATGTCCAAGGAAGCGATCAAGAAAACTATCACCAAAAACCATTTGACCAGCCCGCCGATGAAATGGCCGGAATTAAGGGTGAAGCCTCCTTTGTGGAGCATCTCGTCAACGCCGACGGATTGGAAAGCCTTGTCCACTCTCAAAGATTTTATTATCTTGTCCACGAACCTGCCGATTATTGAGGCGATAAGCAGACCGATGACAAATATTATTATCGCTACTATTAATTTGGGAGCAAAACCGATGACCCCTCCCCAAAGATCTTGGAAAGACATAATCAAGGTATCGCTCCAGATTTCTGTTGACATAATTTTAAAAAAAATTTAACCTGTTAATAAATTACGAGACAGCAAGACTTTTCGACCACCCCGCCGCTCCGCTTTTAAAGCTGTTTATATTATACAACAAACAAAACCAGTTATAAGAGGGGGGTGTGGATAACCTTTATTCCCCTTCCCGCCAGCTTTCTATGGAATAACCGCCCGAAGAGCCGGAGGTGAAAAGCAGGTTGGCGATGCCGGTTTCATAGACAACTTGGGAGGAATTGCTAAGTCTTATTTTATAAGCTGAAACTTCTTTTAGGCTGATGCTGTTTTTAAGGTGGATTTCCCCGTGCTCGGCGTAAACCAAAACATCGCCGAATATGCTGTTTTCCGCCCTTATGGCTTTCTCCGAGCCGCCGCTTTGAGCGCTGTTGTTTTGAGATATAAACAAAATGTAGGAACCTTCCGTTCCGGAGTTTTGGAATTGCGCGCTATTTTCCAATTCTATTTTACCGCTGGTTGTCCTATTGGAAGGATTATCGGCGATTACAGCAACGCTATTCGCGCCCAAAGAAGAATCGATTTTTACGATCGGGCTGTTTTCTATTTCTATGTTTCCGTTTACCCAAACTGGTCCGGCGATTGTTACCATTGGACTGCCTGAAATTTCAAGATTGCAATTAATTTTTACCGGTCCGATAACGGTATTGGAATTTATTCTGTAAGGGCAAGGAGAGCTGATAATTCCTCCCGCCGCGGCTTGCGTCTTCCAATCGTCTATTTGAATGTCCGAGATTGATAAAGAAGAAGTGGCTTGGTCGGGGCTATTGGGATATAAAGCGCCGCCAACCGTCGTATTGGAGATATTCACATAATAAGCGTCTTTGTCCGCGCTGGAATCAGAAATACTGTGGGCATAAATCGTGCCAGTAGCGTGAACTCCCGCCACCGATCCAAACGGTCCGGCCGAAATGATGTCGCCTTTTACCATGTTTGAATTTTGACCGACAATCGCCCCGTTGGAAAAAACATTACCCTGAACAAGAGAGCTATTTTCCATGATAATCCCCCCGCTTCCGACTTGAACCCCGTAGTGGAAAGAAACGCCATCGTTGTTCGCGAGTTTTATTTTTGACTTTCTTATCATTTTGGAAGCGGTGCCGGTTGCGGTTATCTCTTTGTCGCCGTTTATGTCGGCGACGGTGGTTGTGGCGAAAAATCCGTCCAAAGATAAAACTTCGGCGGTGTCGTAATTTTCCCCTTTTATCACCCTGTAGGCCAAGTCCTCCAACCCCGATTCCGCCATAAAAAAACTTTTTTTGGACGCTCCGAAGTCTCGGGATGATTTTGATTCTTTATAAGAAACAGTGTATGCCCCCGAGACGACAATCATAGACACGAACATAAAAAACACCACCGCCGTCAATATCGCCTGACCCCCGCACTTTTGACTTTTGACTTTTGACTTTTGACTCATTTTAGTAGCTTCCTCTTAATATAGCCGTGTTATAAAATTTTTCCGTCTTTTCCATCCTGCCGCCTTTGGCCTTGGCGGTTAAGCTTATCTTGACGGCTTTGGATACGGAGGAAGAAGTGATTTTGTTAAAAATCAGGCTGGTTATCTCGGTGCTGCTGGCCGTCAGCGCCTCCGGAGCGCCGGAACCTTCTTTGATGAAAATTCCCGTTCCGCTCAAGAAAAATTCTATTATGACTGGAGAGCCCAAGCTGTCCGTCGTATCAAGCTTCAGTTTTCCCGGACTGGCGGCAAGAACGCTTCCGGCATCGTCAATGCCGTTGGCCAGCCTTATCTCACTGGCCATTCTTTCCATCGCCACCGAAGCGGAAAAATTCAGATCTCGGGACATTTTCACGCTTGAATAGGACTTCATCATCGCCAAAATTGAGCTGACGGCAAACACGGCGACCATTCCCAAAATCGCCGCGTAAATTAGAGTTTCCAAAAGCGATGAGCCAATATTCGCAAAGCTTCGAAAATCAAATTTTGGAAAATCCCTTAACCCCAACCTCGCGGACTCGGTTGGCCGCCCCCGCCTAGGATTTTCAAAATTTATTTTCTGCGCTTTGCTTATGCTTGATTTCATAAATTTAATTGAAAAACAAATCGGTTAAATAAAATGAGGCGCTTTTCGTTGTCGTTCCCGTTCTCCCCCGCCAAGAAACGCTGACTGTCGCTTTTTTAGTCCCGCTGTCCAGCGTCCCCGAAGCGGCGATGTCGTCGCTGGTGTTCCTGTAAACATTATTCAGAACGAATTTTCTTTCAAATATCCCGTCCATGTAAACATTGCTGTTTGCGGAAACCCAAGTCGTCCCGTTATAAGAAAAATAATAATCCGTTCCGGCGGCAAGGTTGCCGATGCCGGAATCCCAGCCCGTGTCTCTTAAAATTTTAACGGCATCAACTCCTTCTTCCAGCAAAAAAGAGGCCTGCGTATTTCTAACGCTCTCGCCGACTATTTTTTGCGACAATTGCGAAGCCAGCATCAAGCTGAAAATAAAAATGGAAATAATGGAAACTCCGGCCACGGCCTCTATCAGCCCTATTCCCCCCGACATCGGATGTCGGGGTTTTTTATAAATGTTTTTTTTCATTGGATATTGGCGATGCCGGTGGACTTAACACTTATGGTCTTGTATTTATTATTATCCGATTTAAGCCTCACTCGCAAGGAGCCGTAATTGCCTGTCTTTCCCGTCAATTTTTGAAACACAATGTCCGCTCCGCCACCGTTTAAAGAAATATCGCTGATTTCCACCAGCGGAGACAGTATTGTTTCTATGTTGGAAGAGTTCGGCTCCGCAAAGATGTCTCCTTTGAAAAGCACGACTCTATTTGCTTCAAAATGAACGCCGAATCGGGAATAATCTTCCGAGGAAACGGTTTTGACTCTGGCTTCGTTTATCACCGACAAAATCCGGTCGGCGGAAATGTCCACGATTTTGCTATTCCTGAAAGAAGAAAAAGAAACGACAATGCCCGCGACTAAAACCGCTCCAATGGCCATAGCGATAACAATTTCAATCAGCGAAAAACCGGAGTTTTTGCGATGGCAAGGTCTCGCCTTGACTGTCAAGGCGAGACCTTGCCATCCGCGCTTTTGATTTGTTTTTCTCATATTCCGTTCATCATTGAATACATCGGCTTGATCATAGATAAAGCGAAGAATCCGACAGCCGCGCCGATAAAAATCATCAAAATCGGCTCTATGACAGTGGCCATGTTTTTGGTCGCTTCGGCCACTTCTTCTTCGTAAAAAACGGCTATTTTCTCCAACATTTCCGCTATTTTGCCCGTTTCCTCTCCAACCGCCATCATTTCTCCCAAAAGAACGGGGTAAATCTTCGTCGCTCCTTTGAACGAGTTGGAAATCGGAACGCCTTTTTGGACATCATCCATCGCTCTCGTCAGAACTTCTTTGTATTTATTGTTTTGAAGCACGTCTCTGGTAATGGTAAGCGCTTCCACCACGTTGACTCCGGAGGAAATAAGCGTGGCCAAAGTCCGGCTGGTTCTGGCCGAATTTATTTTTTTAACCACGGGAGAAATCAGCGGCGTTTTCAAAAAAACTTTGCCCAGAAATATTTTCCCTTTTTTCGTTCTCAAAAACCACCCGGCGGAAAAAATAACGGCTAAGAAAAAAATAATAAACAAGTAAATGTGTTTAGTGATGGAATCGCTTATAAAAATAATCGCTTGGGTGGAAAGGGGCAAATCAACATTCAGCTCTTTGAAGGTGGCCACCAGTGTGGGCACGACGTAAATAAACATAAAAACGGCTATCAAAACCATGGCTATCAAAATTATCGCCGGATACATCATCGCCCCTTTGACTTTTCTCATCAACATATAATCTTTTTCCAATTGCAACCCGGCCAAGCTTAAAGATTCGCTCAATTGGCCGCTCTCTTCTCCGGTTTTGACCATAGCGATAAAAATATTAGGGAAAGTTTTCGAAAATTTTTTCATGGCTGAACTTAAGAAATCTCCCTTTTTGACATCGTTCATAAGAGAGATTATCGTTCGGCTGAAATATCCGTTGTTTGTCTGGCGGCTTAATATCTCCAGCGCCCTGGTCAGAGGCAGTCCGGCGGAAAGCATCACCCCCAGATTTTTGGCGAACATTATTTTGTCCGCGCCGGAAACAAAACCAAATCTGGACAACAAAGAGGCCGAGCGGGACTTTTCGTTTTTTTCCTTAACTAATGTCGGGATATAGCCCTGTTCTCTCAGCTTCACGGCCAAATCAGTCTTGCTGGAAGCTTCCATTGTTCCGCTTGTTTCTTCTCCCGTTATTTTCTTGGCCTGATATTTATACAGCATAATTTTAGACCATCAAGGGGTTGCCTTTTTGACCATCAAGGTTTAACCTTGCCGCAAGGTTATTGCCTTTTTGACCATCAAGGTTTAACCTTGCCGCAAGGTTAAACCTTGATGGTCAAGTGGTCATTCACTGGTTACTCTTAATATCTCTTCTATCGTGGTTATGCCTTGGACGCATTTGACAATGCCGTCTTCAAGCATGGTCATCATTCCTTCTTTCTTGGCTTGTTTTTCTATGTCGTCGGAAGTGGCGTTGGTCATAATCAGGTTTCTTATCCCCTCGCTCACTCTCAAAATTTCGTGCGCGCCCACCCTGCCTTTGTAGCCTTCCGGGCAATCTTTGTCCAAGGACGGCTTGTAAAAAGGAACCTTGCTCCAATCGGAAATTTTTCCCGTTATTTTTTCTTTGGCCAAAAAACCGGCCACCCTGTCCAAATCAACTTCTTTGGACAGACTTTCCAATTGCCGGTCGTTTAGAAAATATTTTTCTTTTCCGGAACAAAGCGTCCTGACCAGCCTCTGGGCGATAATGACATTAACCGTGGAAGCCATCAGAAACGGTTCCACTTCCATATCCAAAAGACGAGGCACGGCGCCGGCGGCAGAATTGGTGTGCAAAGTGGAAAGAACGAGATGTCCGGTCAAAGCGGCGTTGACCGCCAAAGAAGCCGTCTCGTTGTCTCTTATCTCGCCAACCATAATTATATCCGGGTCTTGCCTGACCAGAGACCTTAATCCGTTAGCAAAAGTGAAGCCGATATCGGGCTTGACTTGCGTCTGATTGATTCTGGGAATCTGGTATTCTATCGGGTCCTCAATGGTGGAAATGTTGACATCGGGAGTGTTGAGAATGTCCAAAGCGGTATAAAGAGTCGTCGTCTTGCCGGAACCGGTCGGACCGGTAACCAAAATCATGCCCGTCGGCCGATTGATGGCCCAATGCATATCTTCAATCTGGCCGGAAAGAAACCCTAGAGTTTCAAAATTGAAACCTTTGGCGTTTTCCAAAAGTATTCTCATCACTATTTTCTCCCCATTGTAAACCGGCAAAACGGAAATGCGGAAAGAAACTTTGTCTTCCGCCGTTTCAATCTTAAACCGGCCGTCCTGGGGCAGACGCTTTTCGTCTATCTTGAGATTGGACAATATCTTAATCCTGGCGGTGATGCCAGGAGCGGTATTTTTCGGCAAAACCATGGCGTCGCGGAGAAGGCCGTCTATCCTGTATCTGACCAGCACTTCTTTTTCCATCGGCTCAATGTGGATATCGCTGGCTCTCTGCAAAATGGCGTGCTTTA
>Ga0209542_10017194_pt1 | contig 11893 bp, 14 predicted proteins | sample RifCSPhighO2_01_FD_184028 | JGI IMG/M metagenome (GOLD analysis project Ga0209542, IMG submission 184028) | Soil microbial communities from Rifle, Colorado - Rifle CSP2_plank highO2_0.1 (SPAdes) (version 2) | ecosystem: Environmental > Terrestrial > Deep subsurface > Rock core/Sediment ...
TTGTAACCTATTAAATAAAGACTCTCTAACGGTTGGAGATAAGATGTGGTAGTAATCTGCTATGATTACTTTTGATTTTTTACCTAATAACGCAGCGATTTCATACGGACATAGGCTATGTTTTGAACAATGAGTAACTAGTTCTTCCACATGTAGTGGTTCTTTTATTTCTGATAAGCACAAGTTTCTCTGGGTTTTTGATTTTAAATTTAAATAAAATTCACAATTATCTTTCTTTCTTAATTCCCTGCAGTATTCGTGAAATTCAGAATTAGATAAGATATCGACTCCTGGTTGCAAGCACATATGCTTTTTTCCTATGAAATCAACAACTTTAAAATCAGTATTGAACTTTTTTTGTATTTTCTTAGTTGTTTCTATTACAATATGATGCTGAGAATGTCTTGGTGTTAGGAAAAATAAAGTTTTTTCATTTTTTATTGCATATGACAAGGCTGGAGAAATAAAGGCGGCGGTCTTTCCTAAACCTGTTGGGGCATGAGCGAGTAAATTTTGTTTATTCTCTATACAAGAATATATTTGCTGCATTAATGCCTTTTGTACTTTTCTAGGCTCTTCATGAGGAAAAAGAAATTCCATTGTTATAATGATTAAAATATTAATTTATAAAACTAATACCTTCTCCAGGTATGATCGCATTTGGTGCATTTGAAGAACCTTGTGGGGGCTTCATCAGCTGCCCTTGTTTGAACTAACCAATAATAAGCATCTGAATTTTTGCATTTTGGACATTCTTCTTTGGTTTTAGGCAGTGTTTCTATCTTTTTATCAACTACTTCTATTTTATCTCTTTTGTCTTCTTTAACATCTTCTTTTATGACAAAAGATTGCTTATTTTTTTCTTTATAACCACAAGAACAAGCAAGTATTGTTTTTTTGCCGGTCTTTTTAGGCAACATTATTGAACCGCATCGCTGACAAAAAATCTTAATCACCCACTTGAAATTTTTCCTTTTATATTAAATTAAGGTTATTTAAATATTCCTATGATAAAAGATATAATTGGTTTTAGGATTGGATTAACTATATAGTCCATAAACAAGATTTTTATGTAACCTAATAAGGGTATTCTTATAACTGCTTTTCCAACAGAAGAACTTACAGTAGTTGGATCTTTGTCTGAGTTATGATCCCCTTTCATAATAAAAGATGAATCCTCATTTAGTTTTACAACTCTATGAATTATAGGGTAAGGGTTAACACTAGTATAAACGATTACATCGCCCACTTTAATGTTTTTAGAACCAAATAAAATCATAATATCCCCTTTGTTAAAACCGTTTTTAAATCGAAAGTTTTCAAATTGCTCTTTTGTAATATTATTTTTTTCGTACCATTTGCCGTTTGCAGACCACCATTCATCAAAATTTCTTTGATCATGTGCCATAGAACCAGAAACAACGGCCACTAATGGATAATTTGTATTAAAAATTAAACCGAGTCCTGGATAGATTAAGAATTTTACAATTACTAAAGCCAGGACAATATTTACGATCCATGACAATATAGAATCGTCATGCCAAATAAAGTTCCAAACTTTTCTAAAAGTGGACATAGTTTTAGAAAAAATAAAAGATATTATAAATGTTTGTTTTTATTTTATTAATTTAGTTATTTTTGACTCAAACTCTTTGAATTGTTTTCTTAGTCTTGAAACTGCATCGGATAACACTTTTTTTGGATCTTTTGAATCGCTTTCTAAGATAAATATTGGTTCATCTTCTAGGGCCTGTTCAATTCTGTAACCTGCTGCTTTAACTTCCTTGTCGTTCCATAGCTCTTCATTTAAGATATTACAAAAAGTATGCGTCTCTCCTTTTATCTTGAATTTAAGCCTGTTTTTGTCTGATTCTAATACTTCTATTTCCATATATAAACACCTACATAAGAAACTACGTTCCTTATCATCTTTCTTATCAGCTCTATTAAGTTTTTTAAAGGTTTCTATTGCCCTTTTTGAAGTATAAAACAGCCTACTTGGACTAAGTGTACTTTCTTTTCATGAAACTCCTGCGATTTTTTTAATGGAAAATCGAATTTAAGTACTTCTTTTAGTTTAAAATGGGTGTTTCTTATTAATGCTTCTATGAATGACTTTGATTCTAGTTTATGAAAAGAATAAATCCTATTTGAAATTTCAAATGCTTTTAATAGGAATTCCCTGTCTGCATGTTCATTCTGAACACCGAAGGGTGGATTTTGAATTACGGTGTCTACTTTATTTCTGAAATTCTTTACATCATCTCTTAAAAATAAGGCGTTTGATAAATTTAGCGAGTTAAAATTCTTCTTAGCTATAAGCAAACTAGTTGGATCTGAATCTAAAAAGAATAGTTTCTTTGCTCCTAACAACGCGGCGCCAATTCCTAAAATGCCGTTACCACAGCCAAGATCTGCAACTATCTTGTTTTTTATATCATTGTTCATATATGCGTACCATAAAACTTCTGCGGCAATATTACCGGGTGTTGGATATTGTTCAAGCTCCACTTTTGGATAACTTACTTGATTTAATTTGGATAAATAAATTTCTAGCTGATTTTTTGAACTAATCATTTTTTTCTAAGTTTTAATAAATCTCCTATTGTCACGGTTGCATTTGAGAAATCTATTTTTGTCTCTACTGCTTCTTCTTTTGGAATATTCGATTCTATTAATGTTATTTTCAGATATTGCTCTAATTTTTTTGCCAGGGAAAATGTTGGTTTCATATGGCCTTGTTCAAGCTGTTTGATTATGGACTCTCTTTCTGATATTTTTTTTGCTAAATCTTCCTGAGTAATGTTTAATCCTTCTCTGGCTTTTTTTATTCTACTAGGAAACTCTAGGCTGATAAACTCTTTTTCTTCTTCAAGTTTTATCTCTCTTGGTTTGTTTATTAAAATTGAAACTACGGTTTTATTTATTAATGTGCCATATTTTGTGCACTTTTTACAGACTGAAAGCGCAGATCCTTCTACTAAAATATCTGTTAAATTGTCATGTTTTCCACACATCTCACAAGGTTTTAGATTTCTAATCATCTTTTTTATATAGGTAGATGGTATACATAAATATTACGCCAAACAAGGCACCCAAGGAATTATAAGTTAAATCCCACATCGTATTAATCCAACCGCCACCAATAATATCTATATCCCTTAGCATTTCATCATTTAATGGAGTATCACCTAGCCCACCAAATTTTAATAGACCTTCTCCGGTTCCAAATTTTAAAAATCCTAAAAATTCTGTTTCTTCTATAAGAGAACCTACTCCTAAGGCGGCAAGAAAGATTATAATCATAATCAAAATATTGTTTATCTTGTTTTCTGAGAAAAATTTCTTAAGAAAATTAAAAAATATAATTGAAACTGCAAACAATCCTAAGAAATGGGTTAAATGATCGTATTGAATTAATAAAGGAGAAGAACTATAAAAACCAAAAACACCTGATAAATGCGAAACTATACCTAGTATTAATAAAATAAAAGAATAATTATAAAGATTGATGTGTTTTTTTAAAAAGAATACTATAGATACTAGAACTATCGCTATGATTGAATCATTTATGTAATCTTTAACATTAGAAAAATAAGCATAAAAAGAGAATAATATAAACAAAATTATACTAAAAAGATATATCGCTATTAATGATCTGTTACTTTGCATTTTGAATATTTTGTTCTATTTCCTCAAGCGAATGCAAGTCTTCTAATTTTATTTTTTCATTTATTAATATCGTTGGTGAAACGGTAAGATTATATGTGCTTTTGATGACATTAATAGTTACTAAATTTAGATCTAATGGTATTGGAATTAACATCATTTTTTCTCCATATTTATCTTTTAAGTCTTTTAATATCAAAGAAATTGTGTCTTGTTTTGGCTTTTCTATTAATGATGGTTTATCTAAGTAAAAATACAAAACATTGGTGTAGCTTGCTTTACACTTTTCTTTTAGATAAATGCTGTTTAACCAGAACTCTGTTTTCAATAAAGCATAACGTTGTTTTTCATAAAGCAATTGATTTTCATCATTTAACTTATTAGCATTTTCGTAACGCTCTATTTTTAGTCCTTCATTGTAAATTCGATCTGCGAAATTCAAGTTTTCTTTAATCGCAGAATCACAAAACTCTGGTTTTAAAACTTGGAAATAGCTACTCTGCAGTTTTGCATCTGCCCACTGTACTTCTACTACCTTATATTCTTCTCTTATATCTTTTATCCTAGAAGATTCTAGGAAAGAGCCCAATGAAACCCCAAGTATAAAAACTATGGCAGTAATAATTCCTGCTTTCCAAAAAACATCTTTTTGAATTACCATTTGAATAATTTATTTGTAAAAAATAGATAAAGCGACTGTATGAAAACCAGAGGATATAGTGCTAAATAAAAAAACATATATAAGACGATGGTAAATTTTCTTGTTCTGGGAATTTTTCCAGGATCCATCATTTTTAAACCGAAAGTGATATATATTAAATAAGTAATTATCAATAAAACTCCGAATATTGTGAAAATTGATGGCGTTATGTGTAATTCTTTAAACTGTAGTACAAAACTATTTGTCTCTATTGAATAAAAAGAGGATAATAACTTTGAGATAAATCTTCTACCTAAGACATAAACCCAGACTATAAAACCGAGTAATGCTAATATGAATGAACTTAGATAAAAAGGTGCAACCCAAACACCCAACATACCAAATTTTGTTTTTCCTAATGTATCCTTATGCTTTGCAAAGGTCTGTAGCCCACCAATATCCCATCTCAATCTCTGGTGCCACCATTGTCTAAATTTTTCTGGGACCACGGTATATACTTTTGCTGATAAACACATCTTAATCCTATGATTTCCTCTTAATATACGCCAAGCCAGTTCTATATCTTCTGTTAAATTATTTTTATCAAACCCATTTAATTTTTGTAAAGTCTTCTTTCTGTAGACGCTTAATGGCCCGGGTGTAACATAAACTGAATTTATGAATTCTAATAACTTTCTTGCCCAAGCTATTAGTGTGTATTCTATAAACTGTAGTTTTCCTAACAAGGTTTCTTGGTTTTTTACTCTTACAGATGAAGTAACTGCCTCTATATTTGGATCTTCTTTAAAACAATTCATAACTTTTATTAAGGCATCTTTTTCGTGATAACAATCTGCATCTACTACTGCTATAAACTCATTTTTAGCTATGCTAATACCATAATTTAAAGAATCTGCCTTGCCCGAGTTTTGTTTGTTGATAACTTTTATTCCGTTGAATTGGTTAGATATTTCTCCTGTTTTATCTTTTGAGCCGTCGTTTAGCACTATAATTTCTTTTTTATTTTTGGGGTATTCTAAATCTAAAACTGATTGTATTGTTCCTGCAATTGTATCTTCCTCATTATAGGCTGGGATTAAAATTGTAACTGAAGGTAAATTTTCTTTTGATAAATCATAGGTAAATAATTCTTTCCAATTTTTGAATAAAAGGAGCAAAAAAATAGAATAGAGATAAATGCTTGCAATTATTACAAATAAGTACAATCCCGTTATAAACTCCATCTATAAGAACCAAGGCTCTTGTCAACTCCTATTTTAATGGTTTTTATAAACTCACTAATAGGACGCTTGGTTTTCCTCCTGTAACTAAAACTATTTGTGTTTATTTAAGCTTTATTATCTTTTGGTAGCTCTATTGGCTTTGGCAATTCTGCTAAAATCTTCTGTATCTCTTTGGGCGTTATCTTAGATAATTCGTCTTTAAGTTCTTTCTCTGAAATATCAAAATAATCATAAAAATGGGGTGTTAATTTAATTAGTCTTGTTCTTCCATATTTTTCTGTCGAGATTAAACCTGAATTTATTAAATTTGAGATATGGTCATATGCTTTATTACCTCGAATATGGATTATTTCTGATTGCTGAACTGGAAATTTGAAAGCTATTACTGCTAGGGTTTTTATTGTTGGAGAATCCATTTCTGTTGTAGAAAGGAGCTTGTTTGTTAGAAAACCATATTCTTTTTTAATGTTCAATTTAAATAAATTATCTTGTTGATGCAATATTAAAGCAGAATCTTTTTGTTCATAATCATTTTTTAATTGTTGTAATGCTTTTATAACTTCTTCCGATGAATTTAGATTAAGGTATTTAGCTATTTCTTCAACCGATACAAACTTTCCAAGTGTAAATAAAATTGCTTCTATTTGTTTTTTTAAATGATCTGACATTATAAGCACCTACGGTTCTTATCAACTCCCTCTTAAAAATATAGAAATTATAATTTTTAAAGTTATTGTGAATAACAAAATATGTGTTTTTCTACCTTTTCAAGCATTTTTTCTCTTAATTTATAGGTATTTGCCCATTTTGCATATGCTTGCCATCCCTGAAAACCTTCAATAAACTTGCTATTAACGCCCCCCCCCCATTTCAATTTTACATAATTTCTTCTTCATAGATACAATGTTTCTTTTTCTTAATAATTTAAAATAATAAAAATTTCTAAAACCTACAAAGTCTATGCCTTTTGATAATGGAATTATTTTTGATTTATTTGGGTGTAATTCTAATTTTAATTTTTCTTTTAAAAAGTTATTAATTTGCGTTTTCCATTCTTCTAATTGTTGTTTTGAATTATGTAAAACTACAAAATCATCTACGTATCTTATGTAATATTTTATCTTTGAATTATATTTGATAAAATAATCTAATTCATTTAGATAAACATTAGCAAAGAATTGGGAGGTTAAATTACCTAAAGGCATACCTTTTCCTTTTATGTTGGACTCAAAATTATCCAATATTTTCTTAATTAACCAGATGACCTTTTCATCTTTTAATTTTCTGCTAATTATCTCAATTAGAATTTCATGATCTACCGTATAAAAGTAATGTTTTATATCTGCTTTTAATATGTAACCTTTTACATAATTATTATCTTTCCAATTATTGGGTATGATTGAACCATTACTAGATATCTTTCTTTTGAATTTATCAAATCTTTTTAAGGCAAATAAACTGCCTTTTCTTATTCTGTTTGCACAAGAATCATAAATAAAACTTTTGTCAAAGATAGGTTCCATAATATTAATTAAAGCGTGATGAACTACCCTATCGCGAAATGCTGATTTAGAAATTTTACGGGTTTTTGGATCTCTTAAGATAAAAGTTTGAAGTGGCTTTGGCTCGTATGTTTCTGTTTTTAACTCGTTATTTAAGTGAATAAGATTATTTAATAAATTTTTTTCAAATTCTATTACATACGACCTATTTGTTTTATTTTTCCTTGCTTTTTTCCACGCAAAGTAAAGATTTTCGAAGCAAATTACCTGGGGGTATAAATCGTTATAGGTTTTCATTTTAGAAATCCTAGTCTGTCGGGCTATTCGCCCATCGGAAAACTCGTTCGTCTTTGAGACAATAAATTTCGAGTCATCAAGATTGTTCCTGTTGGAGTTCAAATCCAAGTTCCTGTTCAAGTACAACCTAGAAAGGCCCAAGATGTAGCTTATTAATCAAATTAACACCATCATTTCATATTTCAGTTTTAACTTACTTAATGTCATGATTGAATTTTATGGCATCTAGACTCAATCGTCCATGCGCTTATTAATAAGCTTGTAGTCCGACAGGTGCTTTTAAGGCACAAACTAGGATTGTAAATAATAAAGAATTATGGTATATTTATTCTTTTCCTTCTAATACTTTCATAGCCCTTTCGAACTTAAGTTGGGCTTCTTGTTGTTGCTTCTGATATTGAGAAATAAGTTGCTGTCTAAAATTTTCTTGCGCGCCTTCGGCGCTTTCGACGACTACCCGCCCACCGGAAACCGAGTCATCAAGATCGTCCCCGTTGGAGTACAAACCCAAGCTCCTGAGCAAGTACAACCCAGAAAGGCCATCTGACTTTGCATAAAATGTCCTAAGCTTATTTCTTTCTTCTTCCCTTAATTGAGCTATTTCTTCATCACTAAGGAAAATAGGAATACCTCTTTCATCTAATTTTATGAATCTTCTACCGCTGTTTTCATAAGCTAATTTTGGAGCATGAATAACTGTTGTTTGATCTGTTAATTTGAGACTAAGACCATAATCATTATCTGCATTTACTAGATCTAGTTTACCTGATATTAGAACTGGAAATTTGGTTTTAGCTTGTTTTAGTAAATCAGCTATAATTGGATTATTTTTTTTATAAGAATCTTCAGGAGTTCTTATAACTTGTGCTAGGTAATCCTCATAACGATCTTTTAATGCTTCTGGATTTGTTTCTACTAGGGTTTCTAAAGTTGCTATTGAAGCTGGAGTTATGCCTTGTCTGATTAATTCATAAAGAACAAACGGATTTGAACCTTGTGGTTCTTGTGTTCTATCATCAAAACTTATAACATCTAAAGATCTTAAAGCCTTATCTTTGTAATCTGTTTTTATTCTTTGTTGATAAGCTTGAACTTGGGCTTTTGATAGATATCTTACTCTAGGAAGAACTATTCCTTTTGGAATTATTTGAATTCCTCGTACTAACTGATTTGTCATGGTGATTTTTACATACGGGTTATTTATAAATCTTTCTATTTTGTTACTACTTTAAAAAGATTAATTTATTGTATAGCAAATCTTAATATGGCGGCTATGCCTGTTAAATCTCTTAATTGCTGGCCTTCCTGAGTATCTACTGATATTATGAAAACTTCAGCATTTGAGGCTTTTGCTATTTCTTCTAGTTCTTCTGTTATCTTTTCATCAGCGCTTTCTGATATTAACAATTTATCAACTGCGCCATAATCTAACGCTTTTTTTACTTCATTTAAACCATATGCTGTTCTTTCTGGCGATCTAGCTAATTTTTCAAAAAAATCCTGCAATAATTTTCTCTCTTGAGTTATTGCCTCTTTTGCTAATATATCTTGAGAGATTTCAACTAGGTGATGTAAGCCCGGCTCGTCTGTATATGTTAAATCTTTTATTGCTAAAATTTTCTTCTTTATTTCATTATTTAAGTATTCTTTAAACTCTTCTTTTGTTGGACCCGGTCCACCTAATAAAATTCCTTTTATTTCTGGCTTGTTTAAAAATTCCTTATTTGCTGCTTCTGCTATTCTTTTATAAAATTCTTTAGCTGCTCCTTCTCTAATCCTTGCAAATCTTTGTGAGGAATTATGCACCAAAATGTTGTTTGCAAAGAAATTTTTATTTTTCACAGATATATCAACTAATTCTATTTGTTTATTTATGATTTCAATATTATTTATTTTAGTGATAAATTTTTTTCCTATTAAAAAATCTTTTGTTGTTAACTCTTCCGCTGGTTTTTCTATTATCCTTTCCTTTTCTTTAACAAAAAATACATGATCCTTAGAGCAAGTAATCTTTTGATCTGCTGTTTTAATAATATAGGATCTATCTTTTTTTACTATCCATTTATCTAAACAAATTGAATCTACTAGATTATTTGTTTTAAGATCTAAACCTTCTATTTTATCTCCGATTTTTATATCTTTTAATTCTATTAAAGAACCATTATTGATTAAAGTATCTGGGGCTTGACACTGCCCGCCCGCACGCGTTTTTCCTGGAACACCAGAAGTCATCTTTGATAATGTTCTGACTGAAGTTCCTTTTAAAATTCCTAATGTTGCTTCCCTTCTATCCATGACAATTAAGCCATAGGCTTCTTTTGCCTCTGTCATATTTTGCAATAAATCAGTTACAAAGGTTTGGTCGCATCGATATAATCTTGTTTTCAATGGCTCTGGCGGCTCTATTGAAAATACTTGAATATCAATTTTATTATCTTGTTTAGATACGTTGCCTGAAAAAACAGCTAATCCGTTCGGTGGTGTTTGTTTAAACAGCCTCAAATGACGAATCATCTTTTCTAAAGAATCTATAACATTTGCTCTTGTTTTTGCATCCTTTATGTTGGAAGCTGTGCCTTGCTCTTGCTGTAAATGCTGTATTATTTTATTTAGATCATAACCTAATGGAATATAAACTGAAACTAGTTCTGTATGGCGTCCTCTAACTAAACCAAGGTCCCTAATAAATTTTTTCAGATGCTGTTTTTGTTTTGTGGTTAACATGTTAATTATTAAAAAAATATGCTATTTAAAAGGATTTATGACTTCTAACCAAGGAATTTTTTTAAAATCTTGTTCATTTTCCGTAATAATCGTATCTATATCATTTTCATACATTACTGCAACTAGAAGAGAATCCCAATAAGACAGTTTAAACTTAGAAGAGATCTCTATTGCTTTTACAACTGTCTTTGGTTTTATTGTAAGGATTTTGAAATTGGGGAAAGATATTATAGATAGGATATCTTCTTCAACTTCATTTACCGGAACTGGATTTTGAATTTTTTTGGTTACATTAACAAATAATTCTGAAAGATTTTGAGTTGATAGGGCATAAGTTACTTTTTCTTTCCAAGCTTTAGCTAATATATTTTTAGCTATTTCATGTTTCTCTTTCTCACTATTATCATAAGCATAAATTAAGATGTTTGTGTCTATTAGTTGAATTCTATAGTCCTCTATCATAAAGTTCACTTCTATGTTTTATTAAAATCTTACCCATGTTGTATCCTTTTTCCATTTTTTCCAATTGTCTTTTTGCTATTTTTTCTTGTTCTTTTTCTTTTAGGTATTTTTTGGTGGCTTCTGTTATAGTTTTACCTAAAAAACCTTTTTTTGTTTTTTCTTTTAAAGCGAGATCTCTCAATTTATCTAAAACTTCTTTTTCAATATTTATCGTAATAGTTTTTGTTTCCATATAAATATTTAGATATCTTATATATTTAAATGTTTTGTTTTTGTAAATATAAGTATTGTATACTTATCAACCTGCATGCTAGAAGGAAAGTGAGAATTTGTCTGAGAAATTGATTTCTTTTGCGACTGTTACTGCTTTTATATCATCTAAAAATGGCCTTAATTCTTTTTCCAGATTTTTTTCTATTGTTAATATTACTGGCTCTTTAAGTGATTTATTATTCTTTGTTTTGAACTGCCTTACTTGGCGTATAATTTCAATCGCTTTATCTCCTATTTTTTCTAAATCTTTATCTTTTACATTCTTATCTTGTTTTGGCCAAGATGAAATATGAATAGAAATATCTTTTTCTTTTTGTTTGTAAAATAATTGATAAATCTCTTCTGTTATAAATGGCATTATGGGTGAAAATAATTTTAGAATTGTTAAAAGGGTATGATATAAAGTAAATTGCGCTGAAGTTCTTGCTTCTTTCCCCCTTTTATCTGGATTATATAAACGATCTTTTACAATTTCTAGATAAAAATCAGCAAAAGTATTCCAAAAAAAGTTTTCTGTTTCTGCTTTTGTTTTTGAATATTCATAATTTTCAAAAGTTTCTGTTGAAGTCTTTATAATATTGTTTAGTTTTAGTAACAACCAGGAATCAAATGCTTCTAATCTTTTTGGTTTATTTTTATAATCTTGCAAGTGCATAAAAGAAAACTTAGAGGCATTCCATAGTTTTGTAATGGTTCTTTGACCAGTAATTATATCTTTCTCTTGATAATCTAAATCTTCTCCTAATTTTGAACCGGAAGCCCAGAATCTTAAAGCGTCTGCACCATATTGCTCTATTATTTTTTGTGGTTCTATGATATTTCCTTTAGATTTAGACATCTTTTCCCCTTCTAATGTAACGAAGCCAGAAATCATTATATTTTTCCAAGGTTGTTTTTTTTCATGTAAATAAGATTTAGTAATAGTATAAAAGTCCCACGTTCTTATTATATCGTGAGCATTATTTCTCAGTGAAAATGGAATTTCAATATTTTTATTAACTAATGAAGAGCAGATTTGTGGCGTTACAGAGCTTGTAGCCCAAGTATCCAAAACTTTTTTTTCACCTTCGGCAATTTCTCCA
>Ga0209542_10017195_pt1 | contig 11893 bp, 11 predicted proteins | sample RifCSPhighO2_01_FD_184028 | JGI IMG/M metagenome (GOLD analysis project Ga0209542, IMG submission 184028) | Soil microbial communities from Rifle, Colorado - Rifle CSP2_plank highO2_0.1 (SPAdes) (version 2) | ecosystem: Environmental > Terrestrial > Deep subsurface > Rock core/Sediment ...
GTTCCGCGGACTCGAGATTACAACAGGAGGGCAGCGCATGCACGACCATAATCTCCTCATAGAACGTATTCAAAGCAGAGGACTCGATCCAAAAAGATTTTCTTTTTACCTCCAAACATTTAAATACGGAATGCCTCCTCATGGCGGCTCGGCAACTGGCCTTGAGCGTATAACTGCGCGCCTTCTCAATCTTGTAAACGTTAAGGAGGCGACGCTTTTCCCGCGTGATCTCAATCGCATTGACAACCTTCTCTCTACCGATGAAGCATGAATGAAAAATTCCACATTGAAACAGCGGCATACCAAGGACCGTTGGAAACTCTTTTAAATCTCATTGAAGAACGCAAGCTCTCCGTTTCTGAAATATCGCTCGCAGAAGTCTGCGACGCGTATCTTGCTCATGTTGAAAGATTGCCAGAGCTCCCACTCGGCGAGACCGCGCAATTCATCCTCGTCGCCTCAACTCTCCTCCTTATAAAATCGCGGACACTTCTCCCGACACTCAACCTATCCGAAGAAGAACGCGAGAGTGTAGAGGAATTAGAGCGCCGTCTTGCGCGCTATGCACTCATCCGAAAGGCGGCAAGACTCCTGCGTCGCGAATGGGGAATATCACCGCTTCTACTCCCCGTGCGCTCGCCTGTCCGAGAGATCATCTTCGCTCCTGCGGAAACGAGTATGGATGCAATCGCGCATGCCGCTATGCGGATCGTCAATATGTTGCCAAAATCGGAAAAGATAGCCGAGGCGATGGTAGCCCCCATCCTCAGGTTAGAGGATGTTATCGTGAATTTGAGAGAACGCCTCGCATCGGCGCTCATCGCCCGCTTCAGCGAGCTCACTCGCTCTCGCAACAAGCACGAAACTATCGTGTATTTTCTCGCCACGCTTGAACTGGTGCGCTCCGGCTCGATAAGCGCGACTCAGGTGAGACTTTTCGAGGACATTACGCTTGCCATGGAGACTCCCGGAACGCCCCGATATGGAGCATAAGCAGTTTACAGTCAACAGAAAAAGCAAAAAGCATGAAAGAACATCTGACATCAGAAGAATTGGCTAATCGTGCGGAGGCCTTGCTGTTTGTGGAAGGCGGCGCCATGGCGCGTCGCAAACTTCTTTCACTTCTCGGATGCAGGGAGGACGAACTCGCGTCCGCGCTTCAGGAATTGGACAAGCTATTGGTGGGAAGGGGAGTGGCTCTCGTGCAAACAGACAACGAAGTTTGTTTAGCGGTCGCAAAAAACGTATCGGGAACGGTGCAAGAAGCGCTCAAGCGCGAACTATCACGAGATGTCGGCGACGCCGGGCTTGAAGTTCTCGCCATCGTTCTTTACATGGGCCCCTCGACGCGCGCAAGGATTGACTATGTCCGTGGCGTAAACTCTGCTTCCACTTTGCGCACGCTTCTTGCCCGCGGACTCCTGGAACGAGAAGGCAATCCCGAGGATGCACGCGAGTATCTATACAAGCCGACGGTTGAGCTTCTCGCACATCTCGGTGTTTCAAACGTACAAAACTCGCCTGACTATGCTACGATAGCCGCCGAATTGGCGGATTTTGAGAGACATCATGGAAATACAGAACGAACAATCGAGTGAACCGGCGGGAGCTGAGCGCGCCTTCCCGAGCGTTCCTTTGAATACTGCGTCTACTGCAAGTATATTTATTGTCCTTCTTTTTGGCATAGGTGCGATTACAATAACTCAAGCATCTTTCTTGGAGAATCCTAAAACTCAGGTCGTAGCCGCCGCGGCCGCTCCTAATCCGTATGCAGACATCACGCTGACGGCAAAAAGTGCCATAGTTGTCGATCTTACGAGTGGCGAAGCGTTATTCGCTTTGAATCCAGACTCTCAATTGCCGTTAGCGTCGCTCACTAAAATCGCTCTCGTACTCGCAGTTTCCGAAGCCCTCCCTCTCAACAGCGTTCTTCCCATTACACAGGATATAACAAGTGCACGAGGTTCTCCGCTCTTGTCCAAAGGAGAAGTTTGGCGGGTACAGGATATAATCGATGTAGTTCTTATGGCTTCCTCAAACGACGGCGCGGAATTTCTTGCGAAAATTGCGGGCGATTCTCTGCGCGAACGTTTTCCAGAAGCACCCGACAGCGCAACACTTTGGCGTATGAATGAACTCACCCGCGAATTAGAGGCACTGCGGACATATTTCCTGAACGTAAACGGCCTCGATATCTCGAACACGCTCGCGGGTGGCTACGGCTCTGCGCGCGATATGGCGACACTCTTTATCCATGCGTTTAAAACGAATCCGGCTGTTTTCTCGGGAACCGCGCGAAGAGAAATCTCGCTAGTGTCGGCAGAGGGCCATGAGACGATTATCCGCAATACGAATGAGATTGAGGGGGTGATCCCCGGCCTTATTATGGGAAAAACCGGCTTTACGGACCTCGCCGGCGGGAATTTGGCCGTCATATTTGATATTGGTATCGCACATCCTGCTGTAGCAGTGGTTTTAGGTTCGACACAAGAGGGCAGGTTTGAAGATATGAAAAAGCTCGTGGAAGCTGCACGTGCTACTATCGCCTCCGAGTAAAGATTACAATCTCTATGCTTCCCGATATCGTTAAAGTCCTTGTTCCTGCCATTGGCTCATTCGTACTTGGCATGACAATAACACCGATTCTTGCTTACTACCTATACAAATACAAAGCTTGGAAGAAGAGTCCGGGGAAACAAGCGCTTGATGGTTCTGATGCGCGCGAATTCAACCGTCTTCACGAAAATCACGAGATGCGGACGCCTCGGATGGGCGGCATTGTGGTGTGGGGAAGTGCGTCGCTCACCATCCTTGGCATCGCGCTCATCGCGCGGTTTGTTCCTGACGCTGCGCTCCTCAAGCTGGATTTCCTTTCACGCAATCAGACATGGATACCGCTTGCCGCGCTCTTGGTGGGCGCCTTTGTCGGTCTTATAGACGACATATTGGCCATCCGCCCCAAGGGCGGCGGAGTGCCCATATCTTTTCGCCTCTTTATCGTATTTGTTCTTTCGTCGTTCATCGGTTGGTGGTTTTGGGAGAAGCTTGAGGTTACGGCGGTCAACATACCGTTCGGAACGCCTCTTGAGATCGGTTGGCTCATTATTCCTCTTTTTATCACTATATCACTTGCTCTCTACGCTTCCGGTGTTATTGACGGCATAGACGGCCTTTCTGGAGGTGTTTTCGGTTCGATATTCGCTTCTTACGCCATAATTGCGTTCGCGCAAGAGCAGATAGATTTGGCTGCTTTCTCGGCCGCTGTCTTAGGAGGCCTCCTTGCATTTCTGTGGTTTAATATTCCACCAGCGCGTTTTTACATGTCGGAAACGGGAACAATGGCTTTGACTCTCTCTGTGGCAACTCTTGCTTTCATGACTGATTCGTTGGGCGGAGGAGTCGGCATTGCGGTACTACCAGTTATAGGTGCCCTACTTGTGGCGACTGTGTTCTCAAATATAGTCCAAACGATATCAAAGAAAGTATTCGGTAGAAAGATCTTCCGTATCGCACCCTTGCACCACCACTTTGAAGCAATCGGTTGGCCTGCCTATAAAGTGGTTATGCGCTACTGGGTGCTCTCCATTGTGTTTGCGTTTATGGGTGTCATTCTCGCGCTTGTGTCCGTTTAGAAATCGTTATGAGCGGAACTAATTACAATTTCTTAACCCAGCTCCACTTTTGCACTGTGGGCAGCTTTGACTACAACTGCACGAGTGCATGCATGCGTTCGATTCCGTGCAATGGTCAGGATTCACCTTGCAAAAGTGGGGCTGGAATGTAAGAGCTTCTAAGTCCGCTACGTTCACTAAGAATCTCTAATACATGTCAAGTAAACGCGCTCACGTAGATAAACCGTTGGCAATTCTGCTTATTCTCCTTGTCGTGAGTGGGCTCTTCATTTTTGCATCGGCGCTCTTCGGCCCGCTTGCGCAAGGCGATTCTCATATTTCTTCGGTGGCATTCAACCACCTCATTTTCGGCGTTGGTATGGGGCTCATCGCCTTGTTTGCCTCAAGTTTTATTAATTATCGCATATGGCGTCGTTTTGCTCCTCACCTATTTTTACTCGCGCTTGTCGCAACTGCTCTCGTCTTCGTGACTTCTTTGGGCTTTGAACACGGCGGCGGCAGGCGATGGATTGTCCTTTTTGATTTTACTTTCCAGCCCTCCGAAGCACTTAAAATCGCTACAGTGATAATGGTTGCCGCATATTTTTCTGCGATCCGAGCGCGCATAACACAAATACGGTACGGCCTCGGAGGATTCTTAGCGCTTCTCGCAGTTCCCTCGGTTCTTCTCGTTCTTCAGCCCGACATCGGAACATTGGGCATTATCGTGCTTTCTACCGGAGCGGTGTTTCTTGCGGCAGGCGCGCGTTTGCGAGATATCGCTGTCGTGATATGCATTGGACTTATCGTCATTGCGACACTCGCAGTCTTCAAAGAACACGTTCGGGATCGAGTACAAACATTCTTCACTCCTTCGAGGGCACCGCAAGCCCAAGGTTGGCAGGTCAGGCAATCCTTGATAGCCATTGGTTCGGGAGGCCTCACTGGCCGCGGATTCGGACAGAGCGTGCAAAAGTTCACCTACTTGCCAGAACCGATGGGGGATTCCATTTTCGCGATAGCAGGAGAGGAGTTCGGTTTTATCGGCGCGGTATTTCTTATAATTCTTTTCCTCGCTTTCGCGCTACGCGGCTTCACGATGGCGTCACGAACTACGGATGCCTTTGGCGCATATCTTGCGATCGGCATCGCCTCATACCTTACCTTAGAGGCGTTCGTCAATATCGCGGGTATGCTGGGGGTCCTTCCTCTTACGGGCGTGCCCCTCACTTTCATAAGTCAGGGGGGGAGCGCTATGCTTGTTTCCCTCTTCTCCGCAGGAATACTGCTTAATATTTCCAAGTACACCCACAATTGACACATTAAGACAGTACTGCCGGAGATTGCCTCCGTGTAATCTATAGGAATTCCCAAGGCGCGACCTCTTCCTAACGAGGTGTTAAAATAGCAGAATGCGCATTGTATTGACTGGCGGTGGGAGTGGAGGGCATTTTTACCCCCTCATCGCAGTTGCGGAGGCACTGGAAGATCTTGTTAAGGAGCGCAAGTTGATAGAGCCCGAGCTTTTTTACGTTGGTCCCCCGCCTTTCGATGATGTCGCGCTTCTTGAGCACGGTATAACGTATGTTCCGGGCTCTGCCGGCAAGATACGCCTTCATACGAGTATCTTTAATGTGTTCGATATGTTCAAAACTGCGTTGGGTGTTGTGCGAGCGCTTATTGGCCTTTTTCGACTTTATCCAGATATCGTATTTTCCTCGGGAGGATTTGCCGCATTTCCAACCCTTTTCGCCTCACGACTCCTGCAAATACCTGTAGTCATTTACGACGCCGATGCGATTCCCGGACGCGTCTCTTTTTGGTCGGCGCGTTTTGCGCGTTGGATAGCGCTTGCACATCCCCATGCTGCAACACAATTTCCAAAGAAGATTCTCGATAGAATAGCGCAGACGGGACATCCTATACGAAAAGAAATAGCAAGTCTGGCGAAAGAAGGGGGGTACGAATTTCTAAAACTCGATCGGTCAGTGCCCACCATCTTTGTCATGGGTGGCTCACAGGGCGCTCAAGCGCTCAATGAGACGATTCTAAGCGCACTCCCGACGCTCGTCGAGCGCTACAACATTGTTCATCAAACAGGGCGCGGCAATCTCAAAGAAGTGAGTGAGATTACTTCGGTTATCCTCAAAAGTTCGCGGTATAAAGATCGCTACCGCCCCTTCGGACTCCTAAATACACTCGCTATTCGCATGTCAGCGGGCGCAGCGTCTGTCATCGTCTCGCGCGCAGGAAGCGGCACTATTTTCGAGATAGCTACATGGGGTATACCGGCTATTCTTGTTCCTATACCTACTAGTATCTCTCACGATCAGACGGAGAACGCGTTCTCATATGCACGTACAGGCGCCGCGACGGTTTTGGAACAGGAAAACCTGGTGCCGCATCTTTTGGTCGCTGAAATACAGCGTATCATGGATGACGTTGAGTTGCGCAAAAAGATGGCCGAGGCCGCGCGCTCTTTTGCACGACCGGAAGCGGCCCGAAAGATAGCCGAGATCATCGTTGAAACCGCTTTAGAACACCAAAATTAAACTAGTACGTAGTTAGTAGAACGTAGTTCGTAGTAGTATGCAGTATTCGTTACCCGCATGTCGACAGACTACGTACTACAGACTACGTACTACAGACTACGTATGAAAGTTGTTACTCGCTTTCCACCTTCGCCGACTGGCTACTTTCATATCGGAAGCGCTCGCACCGCTCTTTTCAATTACCTCTTTGCTGCGCATGAAGGAGGCGTTATGTATTTGCGCTTCGAAGACACCGACAAAGAGCGCAGCCGGAAAGAGTACGAAGAAGATATACTCGCAGGCCTAGCGTGGCTAGGGATCAAATACGAGATGCCTGAACATCCTCGTCAATCTGAACGCACACACGTGTATCAAAACTACGTTCCGAGACTTATCAAGACCGGCGCGGCATATGAAGCTGAAGAATCAAAGATGGGGGGCGGGAGGGTGGTGCGTTTTAAAAATCCGAATACTACAGTGCGCTTTACTGATCTCATACGCGGTGAAATATCTTTCGATACGGCAGAGTTGAAAGATTTCATCATTGCAAGAAATCTTAATGAGCCGCTGTACCATCTTGCGGTCGTCATTGATGATCATGAAATGGGAGTCTCTCATATTATTCGAGGAGAGGACCACATATCGAATACGCAGCGACAAATACTTATTCTGGAGGCGTTGGGATTTAAACGTCCGGAATATGCGCATATCCCGCTCATTCTTGCTCCGGATCGCACGAAGCTTTCCAAACGGCATGGAGCTTTATCCGTGAACGAATATCGCGCGCAGGGATATCTGCCGGAAGCTTTGGTAAATTATTTAACGCTTCTCGGATGGAATCCGGGCGGGGTAAGAGAGATATATTCTCTTGAAGAATTAGTGGAGCAATTCGATATTGCGCAAATCCAAAAAAGCAGCGCGATATTTGATATCGAAAAACTGCAGTGGTTCAATCGTGAATACATACGGCGACTTTCCGACGATGCATTCGAGAGGAAAGTGGCAGGGGTGCTGAAAGAGGTGATGACGCCGCGCGGTATTTTTCATATCGATCCTGTACTGCTTACAAAACTGACGCCTCTTTTGAAAGAACGCGTCAGCGTGTGGGATGACATTCGAGTACTTGCCGGGGAAGGGGAGTTGGATTATTTTTTCATGAATCCTCGCATTGATCCCCCGCTTCTTCCAGGTAAAAATAGTGATGTGGATACGGCAAAGAAACACCTTGTAGAAATAAGAAAAATGTTAGGCGATCTGCCATCAGAAGATTTTAAGAATGTTGAAGCGGTAAAAACTGCGCTATGGGATTATGCGACGAGAGAGGGGAGAGGGGCTGTTCTCTGGCCTTTCAGGTACGCCTTGACAGGAAAAGAGCGCTCACCGGATCCTTTCACAATAAGCGCTATCATCGGGAAACATGCTTCATTACTGCGTATAGATAATGCGTATGAAATCTTGAAAGGATCATGATGACACATGCCGCTCGTATTCTACTTGTCATCTTCACATGCGTGGTGTTCTTTGCGCCGCCGTACGCTTCCGGAGAAACCGCTTCGGAAATAGCGCGGCAGATAGAAGATCACAATGCGAAGATAGAAGAGCTGAACAAGGAAATAACCGCCTTTGAACGTGAGCTTGCCCGTGTAGGTACACAAAAGCAAACGCTCCAGAACACGCTTTCTCAAATAGATCTAGCTCGCAAGAAAATAACCGCTTCTATCAACGTTACGAAAAATAAAATAGGAGCTCTCCAACTTGAGATTCAAGGTCTCTCTAGAGACATCGTGAGCGCGGAAGATGCCATACATATAAACGAAGGGGGTCTGGCGGAATCCATTCGCCGCCTTAACGAGGCAGAAATAAGTAGTCCTGCTCTTGCCATTTTCTCGTCCGATGGTCTTTCATTATTCTGGAATGATATGGATGAAACGAAGCGAATACAAAATGCGATAAAAACAGACATACAGAAGCTATCGGGGCAAAAACATTCTCTTTCAGAAACAAAAAGTGCAACAGAAAGAAAACAACATGAGCTTGTCGTGGAGCAAAAGAATCTTATCGCCCAGCAGGGATCATTAGATGCGACCCGCCGCGTGCAAGCTGAACTTCTCGCTGAAACAAAGTCACAAGAATCCAATTACCAATCGCTCCTTGCAGAAAAACAAGCCGCGAAATCGTCTTTTGAACGGGCGTTGGAAGAGCTCGAATCAAAATTGGAATTCATACTTGATCCTTCGCGTATCCCATCAGCTGGCAAAGGTATATTGCGCTGGCCCCTCGATGCCATCTTCATTACCCAAGAGTTCGGGAGGACGAGCGCTTCAGGTCGTTTGTATGCTTCCGGTACTCACAACGGCGTGGACTTTCGCGCCTCCATCGGCACCCCAATCAAGGCGGCTTTGAGCGGCACCGTCATAGGTGCGGGCAACACGGACGGCGGCGGCTGCTGGTCATACGGCAAATGGATACTCATAAAGCATGGGAATGGCCTCTCAACCCTCTACGCGCATCTTTCGGAGATTAGCATCTCATCGGGAGAGTCGGTTTCCACAGGCCAAATAATCGGTTTTAGCGGCTTTACAGGTTATGCGACAGGGCCGCACCTGCATTTCACCGTATTTGCCTCGGATGGCGTTCAGATAAAGAACCTCGGCGATTGGTATCGCGAAAACGGCTTGCCGGCGATAACCGCTTGTGCGAAAAAAAGCGCCATCATTCCAGTTGCAGCACAGAGCGCGTACCTGAATCCGTTGGATTACCTCTGAACTAGTACGTAGTCAGTAGAACGTAGTGGAGTCCGAATATACGAATAATCCGAATTGCCCGAATGACTACGAATAATAAAGAAGCCCGCCTGCGCTTCACACCTGTTTGTCTTACCCCGAAGCAGAGCTTCGGGGTATTCGACATCCAATAAAGTAGATTAGGATGAATTCGTAGATTGGTACTTATGGTTCTTTCCATTCCACGATGCGCATTGCGCGCAATTCGACTTTTGATGCTTTGCGGAGCAGGCGTTTATTTTTCTTCGGCACGATAGGGAAGTGGCGGGAATCATCCAATGTTTCAGCTAGCCAGAACAAATTCTCTTCTGCGGTGATCCATTGCTCCGGCGCAAATCGTCGAAGTTCAAATGGGGCAGAATGCGCGAGAAGCGATTTTTTGCCGTTATTCCACAGCACGTATTCATGAAAATACGACATCGCGAGTTCTCTGACGCTTCGATATATTGGATCGCGCCAGCGCAGAATGGCATGATTCGTTTTTGATATGGCGCCCCAGTGATCATGTTGTCGGAAAAGTGCAACGACATGATCTTCATCTTCGGAAATAGTTTGGAGATCCAAAAGAAGGGGAGGGAGGCCGTGATACGCGAGTACTGAAGCCGCCAAGAGCGCTCCTTCAAAACAGTGTGCGACTCTTTGATGCAGAACCTCCCGAGGGGACATGCAGGTCTCCCCTTTCGACTCAAAATTCATAGGAAGAGTGTCCAGGTAGTCCTGTATCCTTTGCGGCGTCTTGAGGCGTTTGAATATTCTCTCTTCAGAAGGAAGTAAGAGCTTGCGTATGCGATGCGCGTATGTCATTTGCACACTATACCGCACAGTCCGCTTCGATTTTTTTCCTGCCGCAGGGAAGTGCCGAGATAGTTTAGGATTTATCTTAGGATTTATCCACATGCATTTTACATATATTGTGCGAATGAGAGTATACTGCATGGATGGTCCCGGACCGACAAAAACCCCTGCCGGAGTACCTCCTCCCCTTCTTGGATTACTGTGAAATCGAGAAAGGGCTTTCAAACAATACGCAGAGAAACTACGAACAGTATTTAAAAATATTTATCAAATGGTTAAAAGAAACGAAAAACGAAAAGTTGCAGCCAAAAGAACTAACGGCTAAGCACGTCTGGGACTACCGCCTCTATCTCGCCCGCACGCATAAGGGGCCTCATGGGAAGTATTTGGGCAAGAAATCGCAGAACTATTATCTCATCGCCCTACGTGCATTTCTAAACTATTTCACCGAACGAGATATTGTTTCGCTTCCATCTTCTAAAGTAAAGCTTGCAAAACAGAAAGACGAACACAGTGTCTCGTTTTTGGAACTGCATGACATGGAACGAATGCTTAAAATGCCCGACACGACAAAGATTGATGGCCTTCGCGACCGCGCTATCATGGAAACCTTTTTTTCCTCCGGCATGCGCATCTCGGAACTCGTGGCGTTGAATGTGGAAGACGTATCATTCCTCGCGAAAAAAGGCGCGGCGATGACGCACGAGCTTTCCATAGTCGGCAAGGGCAAGCGGGTGCGAACCGTGTTCATCTCGCCTCGCGCGGCAGAATGGCTCCGAGGATACCTTGCTAAGCGCGGTACCGATGACCACAAAGCGCTCTTTTTGAACATCCGGACGAAGACTCCCGAGAACAAGCGTCTCTCGACCCGCGCCATTCAGAACATGATAGGAAAATATGCGCGTTTCGCAGGCCTTTCAAAGAAAGTAACACCGCATCCCCTGCGTCACACGTATGCGACGGACCTTCTTTTTCACGGAGCCGACTTACGAAGCGTACAAGAGCTACTCGGCCACAGGAATGTCGCAACAACCCAGATTTATACGCACGTAACGAATAAGCACCTTCGAGATATCCATAAAAAGTTCCATGGCGGAAACATATCATCATGATGCATAGACAAAAACTACCTTGGCACGTTGTCGAAACGGCTATTCTGAAAGAGAAAGAATGGCTGATTAGCGTCTTTGATTTTGGCCAACAACGGACAACCGTTCCTGAGGAGGGCTTGCCTCGCGCTCCCCTTTCAGAAAGTGAAATGCTCCGGCAGTTAAGCGTCTCCATATTGCGAGGCAACATCCGCGGCCGAGAATTAAAGAGCAAACAAGCAAACGGCCTATGGATGGACAACGGCAGAAAGCAGAAGATAGAGCCCGCAAAAGAACGGCATGGAGGGGAATGGCACAGATCAATGACGGCCATCGTTAAAGCGCACTTTGCGGAGAAGGAGTTTTGAGGTGGTTGATGAGCCCTATCTTAATCAAGGACGAGCTGATCTTGGAATATACAAAGATGGTTATTTAAACCTTTATGTTGAAGTGGGTTCTACCTCGCTATTCAAAACTTGGATGAATCTACATTCTATGCCAGATAGTATTTTCCTATTCGTGCCTTCAGAATATTATACTCTCGAATTTCAGACCATGCATGCCGCCCCCTTTAGCTAGCGCGGCTCTTCCAAGGAATTTCAAACTGTGTGAACTCCGGCAAAAGTTTGCGCCCGTACAAAATTCGCGAGATGCATTCGGCGTGCGATAAGGCTCCTGTGAGCGCATTGTGAGGAGTGGGTTCGGAGGGGATACCGGCGTAATTGAGGACGGCGTCCAGGTCGAGAGCCGAGCGGCGATGCATGATTGGTGGCCGTATCCCCTGTCCTATCATATGCATGTAGCAAAGCGTGTGGACATCTATCGTGCGGTACGCAAACGGCCAATCGGTGTGCCCCGCGCGTTCCGCCGCCGCCTTCAAAAAATCCCGGTCGAAAGAAACATTCTGCCCGGCAAGCGTTCTCTCCTCCAACCCCTCGCTCCAGAGAAGGAACGCGTGGATAAGATCTGCTTCGCTCTGTTTTTTGGGGTCGGTGATTTGCTTCTTCGTAAACCCGTTCACTGCAAGCGCTTCGTCCATAATATGCGCCCCATCCCATACGCGGCACTCTTCATAAAAACAGAGC
>Ga0209542_10017196_pt1 | contig 11891 bp, 14 predicted proteins | sample RifCSPhighO2_01_FD_184028 | JGI IMG/M metagenome (GOLD analysis project Ga0209542, IMG submission 184028) | Soil microbial communities from Rifle, Colorado - Rifle CSP2_plank highO2_0.1 (SPAdes) (version 2) | ecosystem: Environmental > Terrestrial > Deep subsurface > Rock core/Sediment ...
TAAAAACTCCGTCTGCAGCGTCCAAATGTAACCATCCGCCCGCCGGAAGAAACCCTAAACTAATCGTCGCCAACTTCTGCGCCGTCTTATAATCCTGACAATTAATTGCTGGAATAATCACGCAAATAAATTACTGATCAACCTGAGCAATCTTCTCAATCCTCCTCTTGTGCCTTGGATCATTCGAAAACGGCGTTTGTAACCAAACCGAAACAATTCTCTTTGTTGATTCCCAATCAGTAAAATCAGCCGCAAGAGCTAAAGCATTCGTATCATCATCGTTTCGCGACGCCATCACTTGATCCGGCGAACTTGCTAAAACGCACCGTACTCGCTGAAATCGGTTCGCGACAATATCCGCCCCAACCCCGCTCCCACAAATCACAATCCCTCGCGAAAGCATCGGGTCAAGATTTACTTTATAGGCAACTTCTTTTGCGTAATCAGGATAATCATCGTCCTGCACAAATTCTTTCGCCCCCAGATCAGAGATCTCATATCCCAAATCTTTAAGAAACCCTTTCAAGTTTTCTTTAAGCTGAAACCCCCGATGGTCTGATCCGATATAAATAAGCATCACATAAAGTATAATACGAGAACCTCCTAAATAAAAAACTAACGCTGTCGTTTGGTTAGTACCGTGTTAATCACCTTTAGTACGCTCACCTCCCCCTACAGGGAGCAGACATCCCCCGAGATTCCTTGCGTATGTTTCGTACAGCACTTCTCGCAGTCCCGCCGAGCTTGGTTCCGCCTAGGGCGGATCGGCGGGACGAGAGCAGAGACCGCGACGCACCGCCGGAGTGCGTCGACGGTCGGTGCTGATAGAAATATACGAAAGGAATCAGAAACTACTGCTTCTTCTCTTCCAACTCCTTACTGCTCCCCAAAAAACTCTGGCTGGAAAGTATCGTTAATTTTCACCAAAATCTTTCTAACTTCAGAAATCTTTCCATTCTTTACCTTCACTTCAAGCATCAATCCCTCCATCGTCTCTTTCGAAAAATTCTGATCAAACACAAAGTTGCCCAAACTATAAGCAACCCACGCCTTCCGTCTGTTTTCTAAAGCGTACTCCCTCACTTCCTGCACCACGTGTGGATGATGCCCAACTACTAAATCTGCTCCTGCGTTCATAAGCGCCCGCGCGATTGCCTGTTGTTCGACATTCGATTGCGTCTTATATTCTTCACCCCAATGAATCGAAACAACAATCACATCCGCAACTCCCCGAATCTGTTGAATCGCCTCCTGAACTTTCGGCAAGTCAAAATCGCTAATGCCCAAACTAATATCACTCGCCTCAAAACTGTCTGGATATAAATTAGTGTACGCAAAAAACGCAACCCGTCGTCCTTTTACATCAGCAACAGTCGGCGCATTCGCGTCGCTATAACTCACTCCCGCCCCAACCGGCTTAATACCTGCGTCTTTTAAAAAAGTAAGCGTATCATAAAGCGCGTCAGATCCCCAATCCCAAATGTGATTATTCGCGATCGACAAGACATCAAATCCAGCGAATGTTAATCCTTCGATAACGCGAGGATCTGCTCGGAACGAATAAATACTTCCTTGGTTCGCTCCGCGCATCGAAATCGGCCCTTCAAGGTTCCCAAAAGCGACATCAGCACCTTGTACAACATCCGCGATTTTAAGAAAAGGAAAATGAAAATCGTTATTTTTCGACATCTGCTTCGCTACATCTCGCGAAAGCATAATATCCCCGACAAAAAGAAGGGTTATTTCATCATCGGCCTGAGTTTCAGCAAGATTTGCTTGAAGACCATCGGGACGAACCTCTGAAAAACGGGGCACCGTAACACGAAAATAAAAGAAAAGGGATAAGGCCCCAAGAAGAAAAAGAATACTAAGAAACGTACGCCGCATACCTCGAGTTTACTCGAGCGGAAGAATCACTACAAGAAAAGCGACAATAATAAGAATCGCGATAAAAATCGCGACAACCGGCGGCCATGGAAAAGGTTTTGTTTTCAGTTTCGCTCGCTCCGCAACCCCTTGAAAGTCAGGAAGTGAAAATCCTCCTTCACGAACACGCGGTGGCTCTGAGGGTCTAACTCGTCGAAGCTCGTCAAGCGAAGACGGCATCGGTGGTGGCGGAAGTGGTTTCTTTTCCTTTGGTTTCGGAAACATCTTCTCTTCGTTCAACTGGTCTGCCTGTACCGTCAAAATTGCATGCCGGATATCCTCCATCGCGTACCCTGCCGTCAAAAGCGCCTGCAGCATTTCCTCCTCTCCCCGGCCGATATTGGAAAGCCGTTTTACATGTTCTAGTAATTCTGTGTTGTACATAGGTATTTACTTAAAAATCTAGCTCCCGGCAGGAGCCAATGTAATAACAAGCCAAAAAAGTAAAGGAAGGGCAACCAATCCAAAGATCGTAAGCCAAACAAAGAATTTCCTTCGGGTGGTTATAACTACTCCCGAAAGCTCTGGTTTAATCTCAACAAGGTTTTTATAGACGAGATAGGTGTAAACCATAGTAAAAGGTTGAGCAACAATCTGTACAACAAAACCGGAAATTCCAGCAATAGTTTCATTGGGAATAACGGAAAAAATAAGCTGAATAAGGAAAACAACAGCAAAGGTAATAATTCCTACAAACATGGCCCTTCCAAAAATTGGCCACCAGTAACCGCGGACATATTCTCTACTCTTAAGAAGCGCCGCCATACCCTTGTCTCCCTGGAACATAAACACATAAAGTGCGAAAGAAAACCAAACCCCAAAAATAAGAGCGGGAACAACTCCAAGAACAAAGCCAGCAAGCGCGATAAGTCCAGCAAGTAAACCAATCCAAATTGATCCTAAAAGTTTTCCGCGAACCGCCGTATAAGCCTCTTTAACCCGAAGCCCCGAATTTTCTAAGAAATTGAGAATCGCAAGATTCGAATAAATATAAAGCATGAAGCCGCAAACAAACAAAGCCGCACCGATAACAAACGGGAAGATTATAAACCACCCGTCAAGAAACAAGCCTAAGAATATAAAAAGAAAACCCGGCACAACAAAAATTAAAGGGGTAAAAATAATCCCCAAAATAGGACCGATTCGGTCAAGATAAAAATTCCACGTTCGCCGTAAAAGCTCAACTGGCCCGATAAGATTTGTCGGAGAAGTACTAGCTGAAGCGTTGGTATGAGAAGAAGTACCACGAATGCTTAAAAGCGCGCTACGTATATCTTCCTCCTTATATCCATGCGCTAAAAGCACCTTCCGAACATCCTCCTCAGAATGCCCTTCTGCAAGCGCTTTACGAATGTATTCAATAAGTTGTTCGTTCATAAAAATTAAACTAATTGGGCAATATTTTGTACGTGCTTCACAAGTGTCGTTACGTACCCCCATTCGTTGTCGTACCAAGATAGTACTTTTACCAAGTCCCCGTCAACAACCTTCGTAAAACTCAAATCCGCGATCGCTCCATAGGGTGCCCCGATAATATCTGATGAGACAATAGGCTCAGTTGTAACCGCGAGTATTCCCTTCCACTTCGGCTCCTTACTCGCCTTTGTAAGAATCAAATTTACTTCTTCAACTGTAGTTTTCCGCTTCGCGAGAAACGTAATATCCGCGACTGATCCGGTGACAGTCGGCACGCGAAACGCGATGCCGTCAAATTTTCCTTCAAGTTCTTTAATTGCGCGTGTTACTGCGACCGCCGCACCCGTTGTCGAAGGCACAATATTTTGTCCCGCCGCCCGTCCGCGCCGAAAGTCCCCTCCCTTGACCGGCCCGTCAACTAAATTCTGCGTCGCCGTATAGCCGTGTACTGTATTTAAGATTGCTTTCCGAATTCCAAGCTGTTCATTCAAAACGGAAATGAGAGGCGAAGCCGCGTTTGTCGTACACGACCCGTTTGAGGTTAAAACAACGCTCCTCAAATCTCCTTCATTAACCCCAACCAAAACCGTCTTTCCTTCCGTACCGTCCGCGTCTTTCGCTGGTGCGGTTATAACAACCCGTTTTGCCCCGGCTTGAATATGAACCTTCGCCTTTTCGTACGACTCAAAAACTCCAGTAGACTCAACAACAACATCAATGCCTAAATCTTTCCACGGCAGGTGCGTTGGATCTTTTTCCTGAAGAATTCTTATCGTTTTCCCGTCAACAACTAAATTCCCGTCCTTAACCTCAATCGGTTTGTTGTACCAGCGATAAACCGTATCGTACTTTAATAAGTACGCGAGGTTCGCTAAGTCTCCCAGATCATTAATCGCCACAATCTCAATATCCGGCGCGCCAAAGGCCTGCCGGAAAAAAAGCCGCCCAATCCGTCCAAAACCGTTAATCGCAATCTTTGCCATCAGTATTAGTATACCTCAATAACATCCCCAATCTGAACCCCAAGCCGCTCCACAGTCCCCGCCCTAACTTCGAGAACGGTATTAACAGGTACGAGCGATGTATAAAGAGTGAGTTCCCCAAAAGATTCTCCCGCCCCCGGATAAGAAACGCTTCTTTCAAAACCAACTATCGCGCCGTCCTGAATCCATATAATATCAATCGAAAAAAGCATACCTTTCATCCAAAACGTTCGAGTGCTTGAACCGGAGAAGGTAAAAAGCATTCCTTCGTGAGAATCGATTGACGATCGGCCGGACAATCCCTGCGCCTGTTTTAAAATATCGTCAGCTAGAAAAACCTCAAATCGCTCCCCGCGAAGTATAAGCGAAGAAATAACCGTCTCTCGAGAACGTCCTAAAAGAAAAAATAAAACAACACCTAAAAAAATAAGGGTAAGAAGGATAAAAAGCATAAGAGAATATTTCATTGGTAAAGAAGTGAAAAAATAATAATCCCGAACGCGACCGAAACATTAAGTGATTCTTTCCCCCGAAATACCTTCTGGTTTTTCGGGTGGTGAGCTTGTCGAACCATTACTCCATGCATCGGGATCTCAATAATTGTATCAGCAGTTCGAAGGATAAGAGGAGAAAGTCCCCGTACCTCGTCTCCAAGTACAAGTACGATCTTCTCACGTCTTCCCAAGCGTACTGTATCAAATCGTTTCGAATGAGCCGCCTGCTCAACCGCAAAAATTTTATATCCATCACCCTTCAAGCGTTTAAGAAGCGCTGCCGTATTTGTAAAATGCTCCCACAAAACAGTTCGTTCCGCCCCAAGCGCGACTTTTTGAAGTTCCTGCCGATACGCCCCAAATCGATCAACTGGTTTCGGCGTTACGCCGCAGAGATATAATTTTGAAACTCCTGCCGCGTCCGCCGTCCGAAAAATCGAACCAACATTATGTAAACTCCGAATATTGTGAAGTACGACAATAACTTCGTTTTTCTTCATTGCGCGGTAGCGGTATAAGAAAAACTGTCGATAATATTCTCGTCATCGATGCTCGTAAGAGTTTCTTTGTTCGAAACTAAAAATATAGCTCCGTTTGAATTATTAAGCGCCTGGCTCCACGACATATCAATTCCAATACAAGGAGTCGGATTTTCCTTCTTCTCAGGATGACAATTAGCTCCGACCACGAAAACATTCCCCGGACTTACGAAACTTCCTTCGTCAAAATTTCTTTTAAGAAAGCTTGAAAGTGCCCCATCTGTTTTCCGATATTGGTATTGGAGAGACAAGCCTTCAAGTGAAACGTTCTGAGATGTTAGATTCTTAAACTTAATCCGCTCATTCCCTTCGTCCTTATTACTCTCCACACTCTCAAAGTCGTACACAACCTCAATAATTTTAAGATCACCGACAAATACAGTTTTAGTCGAAGAAGTTTCATCCTGAGACGGAGTAGGTTGCGTAGATTGTTCGGATGAAGAAGAAGCCTCGGGCGTAGATGTGTTGTTTGATGAATTTGAAGAAGTTGTCTCTTCTGATTGAGAAGTTTGAGAATTCTGCAAAGAATTTTGTTGTGTCTGAGAAGTAGCTACCTGAACCGGTGCGCTATTCTCCCTCCGTGGCGTCCCGAAAACTCCTCCGTTTGCCCCTCCGCTAAATGTATGCCATAAGAGATTGTTTCCGCGCTCCATTGTTCGTTTCGAATCATTCTCCCCGGCCGACCACGATGAAGAAGCAAAAACTTCATCACGCAAAGCGCACTGAGAATCAAAAAGCCGCAAACCCTCGTTGCTATTTGAAAGCGCTCCCGAATAAATAAAATCAGCAGAGACATCCGACACGACGTCATCATTACTACGCTCAAGCAAATAGAACCCGTCCGTTAAAATAGTTGTTCCTGATCCAAAATGAACCGCGATCTGCCCGCCTTGGTCCAAAAGTTGCCAGTTCGAAATATCAATCGCCGCCCCCGAAACATTTTTCAATTCAATCCACTCATCGTTAAAAGAACTCATCCCACCCATCCACGCGACCTCGTTAATCAAAACACCAATAAAAGACGGCGACTGCGCCGCCGCAAAGCTACAAAAGGTGAGTGTAGGCAGGCTTGGCGATACAAAATCAGAAGAAGAATCAATAGAAACTTCATCTGGAGACGTTTCAAAAACAGTCCGTTCGCCCGTTGGTAAGTTGATTATTTCGACAAGCGTCTCACCAGAACTTCCTGTGGCGCCAAACATATCTGAAAAAGCCTCTCGAACTGTATGAGAGGCTTCGGCAAGAAACGAATCCGAACTTGGTTCATTGAATGAGGCTGGCACTTCCTCGCGCGCCGGAACAATCTTTTGAATCTGGGCTTTTTCGAGCGCCCTCACCTCGGCTTTTAAGTTGAGTGCCCACGCAACGTACGATCCCCATCCGATAAAGATAAGAGCAAGGAAAACCATCATAAATTGTGACGGTCGCCACGAAGACATGTTAGAACTCATCTCAAAGATACCGCGCTACCGCGTTGCTGTCTATGTTTTGTCGGCCGGCGAGGCGCGACGAGGAGATAGTAGCCTGTGCTACGGCTCCGAGAAGCAACGAAGTCGGAGATAAAACTAGACGCAACTCGAAAGGAATATGGCCAATTTTTACTACCTCTTCGTCGTTCATCGTCGATATATCATAAGATACAATCTTCTCTTCACTCCTTGATGTATTAGAAAATTTGCTCATATCGCGGCTCACGGTATTTTTGAGATGGGTTCTAGTTATAGTGTACAGCTATTTACCGCTGTGAAGGTAATCGTAAATGTTCAAAACCGCCTTAACCGCGTCTCCCGCTGAAATATTGTTTTGCTTGTATAAAACATCAGTAACGTCCCCCGCCGCCCAAACCCCAAGGAGTGACGCCCGCTGTGTCTTATGATCAACAATAACCTCTCCGCGCTCATTAAGCGCCGCGAGATTTTTTACAAAATCAGAATTAGGAAGTGATCCGATTTCAACAAAAATTCCATCAAGTTTAAGCTCTCGCTGTTCGCCCGATACAGAATCAATGTAACGAATTCCTTCAACAAATGCTGTCCCGAAAATCTCCTTCGTCTGAGCATTAAGAATAACGCTAACTTTCGAATCCGCTGTAATTTTTTCTTGCGTTAAGGGATCGCCTTTCAAGGTATCTCCTCGATGCAAAAGATAAATCTTCGAAGCATACGGCAAAAGATCACGTGCCGCTTCAAGTCCCGCGTTGCCGCCTCCAATAACCGCGACCTCTTTGCCTTTAAAAATAGGAGCATCGCACGTCGAGCAATAAACAACACCTCGTCCATCAAACTCTTTCTCGCCCGGTATGCCAAGCTTGCGTCGCCGGCTTCCTGAAGTAAGAAGAAGTGTTTTACTTTCAAACTGTTTGCCGCCCTCCGTTCCAACCACAAATTTCGCGGTGTCACTACTTATAGTTGTAACAAGTTCATCGCTTAAGACTTCAATATCTTCCTGCGCCCGAACGTGCCCTTCAAGCATTTGTGCGAGCTCGAATCCTGAAATGGATTTTGTACCGATCCAGTTTTGGACGTCCGCCGAAACCATAGATTGCCCGCCGAATTCCTTCGCGATAAGAAGTGTCTTTATTTTCTTGCGAGCGGCATAGACGCCAGCCGCAACACCGGCAGGCCCCCCTCCGATAATAATTAGTTCATAAAACATGAAAATAGATTATTACATAAAAACAAGGTGGCAGTCCTGAGCTTACCGAAGGGCGCCAGCCGCAACACCAGCAGGCCCTCCTCCGATAATGATTAAATCGTACATACGAAAATTACAGTGCTCCTATGTGTTAACTTTTTAATCTTTAACTGCTAATCCCTAAAGTTTTCGCCATCTCCCGCTGATTAAATCCGACAAAGATCTCTCCCTCGATATCAATGACCGGCACGCCAAGTTGATGTGATTTTTGTATCATCTCTTCTCGCGCCGCGTCATCCGCGTAAACATCGTGTTCCTCGTAAGGAACGGTATGTGTTTTAAAAAATTCCTTCGCCATTTTGCAATACACGCACGAAGGAGTTGTGTAGATAATAACTTTTTTCATAAAAAGTAAAATGAAAAACTCGACCTTAGTAAATAGACTGCCGAGGTAACTCGTAAAACAGTATACCTTATTCTTCCTTCTTCCTGCCAAATAAGGCCCACATCATAAGAAGGAGAAGAGCTATGCCCGCTATAATATTGCCCCACCGAGCAAGAGGAAGTTGAGAAAACCCTAAAACCCAGGGCGAGACAAGCACCCACAAGCCGAGAACCGCTGTACTCCACCAAATAATCATTGCTGTGCGTTTAATTGTTGATCAATAAGTGCTGAAAAATTCGCGTAAGGAAGCGCCCCCTGAAGAAGTTCGGTCCCTACAAAAACCGACGGCGTTGAAACGCGACTGAGATAGGTTTGCGCTTCTTCAACATCGTTTTGTACTTCGAAAAGTTGCCGATGCGAACTAAGGCATTCGGCAAAAACAGTTTTTTCAAGCTCAATTTCCTGAGCAAGCTGCGTAAAAAGTTTTTCGTTCAAATTGCCATTATGTTCAACGCCGTCAGCAATCTCTTCTCGAAAAAGCGCGTCATGATATTCCCAAAACTTCCCTTGTTCAAAAGCGCATTGCGCCGCTTCCGCCGCCGCGACCGACTCTGGCCCTAAAAACGCGAGATCTTTGTAGACAAAGTTAACCTTGCCGGTCTGAATATAGTTCTCACGGATAAGTTGCTCTGTCTCTGAAAAAAATTTGCCGCAAAAAGGACATTGATAGTCGCTATATTCAATAAGGGTAAGCGGCGCCTCGGGGTCACCAAGAAGCGGCTCTCCTTCAATAGGCGGTGCTGTCTGAGTAATTTCTTCTTCGGGCAGTAGATCACCCCCAGGACGCGGACCGAATGAATAAATAAGCGCGCCGCCAATAATAAGCGCCGCGATAAGAATGCTTGTCGCCAAAAAACTAGTCGAACCTTTGCCCTGGGCAACGCCGAAGGACTTGCCCTCCGCAGTATCTCCGTGATTAACTTCTTCTTGTTCGCCCATTGTTCTCTATAGGGTAGCGTATAATAAACTAAGAAACAATGTTCCAAAAAATCAAAAAATTCCTCTTTATAAACCAGACTGTTCGGCAAACAATCACCAAAAATACATTTTGGCTCTTTTTTGGGCAAACTATCGGTCGGCTGATTCGCGCCGGCATTGTAATCTACGCGGTCCGGGTACTCGGCCCGGAAGGATCGGGGGTTATTTCCTTCGCGCTCGGCATCGCGGCAATGTTCACGATTTTCGCTGATATCGGCATCAACGGTCTGATCGCGCGGGAAGGAAGCCGTCATCCGGAACTTCGAAAACCATACCTCGCGACAGCATTTTTTATAAAACTAGTTATGTTGGGTATAGTTGCTGTCCTTATCCTCGCCTATACCGATAAACTGACAAATAACGCGGATGTAAAAATTATTATGCCGCTGATGATTCTTGTCTTCGCGTTCGATTCGTTGCGCGACTTGGCAGTCGCTCTTGCCCGCGCGATTGAAAAAATGGAAATCGAGGCCTTCGGTACAATTCTTACAAATATAGCCGTTGCCACTCTTGGATTTATTGCGTTGAGCACCACTCCCGAAACAAAGCCCTTTGCTCTCGCCTACGCTATGGGAACAGGGATCGGATTTATGGCAACTATTATTCCTCTTCGAAGTTACTACAGTAATTTATTTCAAAGTTTCTCGGCAAAACTTATAAAACCGATTATAACTGCCGCCTGGCCGTTCGGTCTGATGGGTCTTATGGGAGCGGTTATGATAAATACTGACGTCTTAATGCTCGGTTGGATGCGCTCGATTGGAGAAGTCGGACTCTACTCCGCCGCCCAAAAGCCGATTCTACTGCTCTACATTATTCCGACACTCGTCTCGTCCGCTTTTTTTCCCGCTTTTGCTCGTCTCGCGGAAACTGATAAAGAAAAATTCAAAAATCTATTCGAAACAGCTCTGACAATCGTACTTCTTATCGCCGCTCCACTTGCGCTTGGAGGAATCCTTGTAGGATCAGAAGTCATAAACACTCTGTATACAACGCAGTTCGCTAATGCCACGCTTACTTTCAAAATCCTTGCCGCGACACTCGTTCTTGTTTTCCCCGGCACGATAATTGGAAATGCGATTTTCGCTCACAACGAACAGAAACGGTTTATAGGATATGTTGTGATGGGAATCGTCGGTAATATCATTTTTAATCTTTTGCTTATCCCCCGCTGGGGCATCGAGGGCGCCGCCTTCTCAACGCTTATAAATCAGATAATCATCAATGCGTACTTATGGTACCGGATGAAAAAAGTAAGCGACTTTGCGGTTGTAAAAAGAGTTACAAAGGTTATCTACGCCACCCTCGGAATGGGAGTTATGACCTATATCGCGCAGTTCGCTGGTATAAGTATCTGGATCACATTAGTTCTTTCCTTCCTCGTCTACGGCGGTCTTCTTATTGCAATGAAAGAACCGCTTCTAAAAGCGCTCGTAACACTCCATAAATAAATATGGCAAAAACCCGCATCGCTCGCATCATACTCGGAGACATCGGTATTTTTTATGGAGCGTTGCTTCTGACGCTTGCCATTCGATACGAATCAGCGTTTTTAGTTGACACGTTAAGCACTCACGTCGCTCCATTTTCTCTCGTCCTTATAGGATATATCGCGGTATTCTACGCGATCGGATTATACGAAACACGCAGTTTTAAAAACAGTCTCCGTTTCACGCGGCTTTTTATCGCCGGAATCATTGCAAGCACCATACTCGCGCTTATCTTTTTCTATCTCGATCCCGGAATAGGAATTGCTCCCAAAACAAATCTCCTACTCTTTACGATTATATTCGGTGCTATTGATTATGGCTGGCGATCATTTTCCAACGCCTCGTTTAGGAAAGGGGTTCCTCAAAGAATTATGTTTCTCGGGACATCCCCTGAAATGGAGAAACTGAAGAAATATCTCGAAAAAAACCCTCAATTCGGTTACGAAGTAAACGAAACAAATCCCACGATAATCGTTCTCGATAAAAACGAGATCGGAAATAGCGCGCGTATAGAAAAAATATATGAGTCGTTTATAAAAGGAAGCGAGGTTACGACAGTCGCGAGCCTTACGGAGCAAGTACAGCAAAAAGTGCCGATAAGCGAGCTCGAAAAAATGTGGTTCATCGAAAACATCAGAATAAGCGCCTCTGTATATGAAAAAACAAAATCAATAATAGAGCGCGGGACTGCCCTTCTACTCATAGTGCTCGGTGTGCCTCTTATGATGTTGATTGCGATATGCGTAAAAGTAACATCAAAAGGGCCGGCAATATACCGCCAAACAAGAATCGGAAAGAAGAGTGCCACGTTTATGCTCTACAAATTCCGGACGATGTACGAAAACGCGGAGCAAAACGGTGCCGTCTGGGCGAAGGAAAAAGATCCTCGCGTCACGCCGGTTGGCCGCTTTTTGCGCCGTACGCACTGCGACGAACTGCCGCAACTTATAAACATAATCAAAGGAGACCTTGCCTTCACTCGTCCC
>Ga0209542_10017199_pt1 | contig 11890 bp, 15 predicted proteins | sample RifCSPhighO2_01_FD_184028 | JGI IMG/M metagenome (GOLD analysis project Ga0209542, IMG submission 184028) | Soil microbial communities from Rifle, Colorado - Rifle CSP2_plank highO2_0.1 (SPAdes) (version 2) | ecosystem: Environmental > Terrestrial > Deep subsurface > Rock core/Sediment ...
CCGGGAATATTGAAGCCAGTACCCGCGAGACCGCTTTGAATATAATGGCTCAGCACGATCTTTTTGTGCTGGAAATAGGCGAGCACACAAAAGAGAACCTGGTAACGAGATTCCAATATTATTTCAACCGCATAAAAGCAAAAGACCTGGTCGTGTTCACGAGGCAGTTCGCGGTACTCCTGGAGGCGCACGTGTCTCTGCCGGATGCTCTAATGACACTCTATAGGCCTACGCAAAACCAGCGGTTAAGGGATGTGATTCTTAATATGTCTTCCGATGTTGAGGCCGGACTTTCTCTTTCGCAGTCACTTGAGAAATATCCCCAGGCATTTTCGGAATTTTACGTGAACATGGTCCGTTCGGCGGAAATTACCGGAAGGATGAACGAGGTCATGCTGTATCTCGCGGACCATCTGGAAAAGGAATACGATTTGGCGCGGCGGGTTAGAAACGCTCTCATTTATCCGGCTGTTGTCATCGCGGTATTCGTAGCGGTGGCTTTTATTTTAACCGTTTTTGTATTTCCTAAAATAGTTCCTATATTTGAGGGGGCAAATGTCCGATTGCCGTTCTATAGCAGGGCATTGATAAGCGCGACTTCTTTTATGATAAGCTGGTGGTGGGCGGTTCTTGTTGTGATGGTGATCTTGGGCGTAGTTATCGTAGATTATGTGCGAACGCCGGAGGGCAAGGCAATCGCCGGTCAGCTGTCTTTAAAAATTCCACTTATAGGGAGTTTGCTTAAAAAACTCTATGTGGCGCGCGTAGCGGAGTCCATAGCTGTATTGGTTCAAGGGGGAATCCCAGCGACTCGCGCCGTAGAGCTTACGAGCCACTCCGTAGGGAACACCTTATACAGCGATCTCTTGCATGAAGTAGCCGAACGCATCAACGCGGGGCAATTGATGGCGCAGGCGTTTTCCGTCGACGCGGACTATTTCCCGCCTATCTTGATGCAAATGGTGGAAGTTGGTGAAAAAACCGGCCGTTTGGAAGAGGTACTTAAGAAAGTGTCGCAATACTATACGACCGAAGTGGATGATGTAGTCTCTAATCTCATTGAATATCTTCAACCGGCCCTGATACTCATTATCGGCATTTTTGTGGGGCTATTGTTCGCCGCCGTTTTGGTGCCGCTTTACAATTTGACTTCGGTTATTTAATCCACAGGCAGCCGCAAGCCGAATATGTTATTATATTAGTTAGATACAAAAGGTCGAATCGGCCGTTAATAAAACGGCAAAAATTCAAGTTACAAATCATAAATAAATTAAGATGAAAGCAAACAGAAAAGGTTTTACTTTGATTGAGTTGCTGGTCGTTGTCGCTATCATTGGTATTCTTGCCGGCATAATCCTGGTCGGCGTTGGCGGCGCGCTTTCAAAGAGCCGCGACTCAAGGAGAATCGCCGAGCTTAGGCAGATACAAAATGCCCTGGAGTTATACAGGGCAAAGAACGGCAATTATCCGGCGGGTCCGGTCGCTAACATGGTAACTGCTCTTACAAGCGGAGCAACGCAAGTCGTAAAGAGTGTTCCTACCGGAGTAACTCCCGGAGGAGGCTTGTACGAATATTACTCCGCTGGCGTCGCCTCCTATACCTTGGCGGTTACGCTGGAAGACGCTGCCAATCCTGAAATAGCGAGGGGTGCGGCAGATGGCGACGGTTCAGCCGGATGCCGCGTTACCAAATACTGCGTGTCTTTATAAAGTTTAATGATGGCGTACCTCATTCCTTTTTTATTCGGGTTGGCTATAGGCAGTTTTCTTAACGTCTTGTCTTTCCGGTACGACCCCAGGGGAAGTCTTCTGGATAAGAAAGTTATTGGCGGACGCTCTCATTGCCAGAATTGTGGCAAAACACTTAAGTGGCACGAGCTAATTCCGGTCTTAAGCTTCTTATGGCTTAGAGGACGGTGTGGCTCGTGCCATATTAAGTTAAGCTTACAATATCCTATAGTGGAGATCTTGGGCGGAGCAAGCGTTGCTTTGCCATTTTTTTATTTTTTTAGTTACCGCCATATTGATTATCTGAATTTTGGTACGACGCTTTACTTCTATTCGGCGTTGTGGGCTCTGATATTACTGGACCTTTTGCTTATCGGCGTCATTGACTATAGGGAGTATCTGGTGCCCGATGAACTGGTCTATTTTCTTTTCGCGGCGGCGGCGGCTTGGATGTTACTGCTTTTTATCTCAGGCAATTTCGGTTTTGCGAGCGGCTCTTTTTTAAATGCCTACGCCGGACTTTTTGGTTTGAGGGATAATTTGTTTATAAACCATTTATTTGGCGCCCTAGCCGGATTTCTAAGCGTGGCCATTCTATACTTTATAAGCCGTGGGAGGGCCATAGGTTTCGGCGATGCCAAGCTGTTTTCGGCCCTGGGACTTCTTTTGGGGTGGCCCGATGTGATTTTAACGCTTGGCATTTCTTTCATAATAGGCGCGGTTTTCAGCCTCGTGCTTATTGCAAGAGGAGAAAAGAACATGAAGGATTTCGTGCCCTTTGCCCCTTTTGTGGTCACGGCCGCGTTTTTGGTATTTTTCTTCGGATACGATATCATGAAAATGTACTTCTCATTTTTCAGTTTTTAAAAGCCAATAGCCAGTAGTTCCCGGTGGCCGGGCACTAGTGGCAACAACTAAAATTATGACGAAAACCGGCGCGTACTCGCTTATCGAGGCCATTGTGGTAGTGGCGATTATTGCCATACTTACCGCGGCGGCGGTAGTTTACAGCGGTAACGCGCGGGAGTCTTTGATTGTGTCGCGCGAACGGGCGAATATTATATCGGCTATCTACAGAGCAAAAGCTTTGACGGTAAGCACATATAATAATCCGTCTATTCCTTGCGGCTACGGAGTGCACATAGATAGGGGGCTCGGGACTTATGTTTTGTTTAAAGACAGGCCCGCTTCCTGCGCCGCATCTAGTTGTACCGAAGCCGACTGTATCGCATCAGACAACAAATACTTGGCTGGCTCATCAGATGAGGTTATCGAGTCTTATACGTTACCTTCCGACTATCAGTTTGCTCAAATACCAAATAATTTTGATATCCTATATAGGCCGCCGGACCCAACCGCTATTCTTACGCCGCCTGGTGGCGGCTCTCAGACTGTAAAAATACAAGGACCCAATGGCACAGGGTTCTCTTTCAAGGTCAACAATGCCGGGCAAATAACCATTTTATAGTTACCATGGAGGTTTTTTGCGGCGCAAAAAACGGAAAAAGCGGCCCGCTTTTGAGCGAGGCTCGCCCGCAGGGCGGCCAGCTTATGGTTGAGGCGATGGTGGCTTTGGGAGTTATCGTCATAGGCCTTTTGGGAGTGTTAACGCTTCTCTCCGACTCTATAGGTTATAATCGTGTTATTTCGGAACAGTATATAGCTATATATCTGGCGTCCGAAGGGATAGAAACAGTTAAGGGAATAATTGATTACAACATAATTAACCTCCGGCCGTGGAATCAGGGCATCCCGCCCGGACCGGCGGATTACGAACCGCAGTACAGTGACAAAAGGCCGTCGGATTTGACGGTGGCAGCGGGAAGATTTCTAAGATTTGATTCCGGTTCCGGTTTATACAGCTATGGCGCGGCGGGCACCGACACTCCTTATAAGCGGGCGGTTAATATAAGATTGATAGGTCCGGATGAAATCGGGGTTGCCTCAAAGGTTTACTGGGTTACCAGGGGCGGGATAAGCATGTCCGTTAATTTAGAGGACCACTTCTTTAATTGGAGGTGGTAATTTTCAACTATGCGTAATATTAAATTTCAAAAAGGATTCACCATTATAGAGCTAATTGTGTCCATGGCGTTGTTTACTATTGTCGCGGTTCTGGTGGCCTCCATATTTGTGAAATCGCTTAAATCTCAGCGCGCGATTACCGACCTCATAGCAACAAGTGACAACCTATACTTTACACTTGAACAGATGGCGAGGGAAATGCGGGTCGGCAGGAGTTTCTGGGTGTCCGCGGCCGCAGATAGGATTGAGTTTATAAATACACAGGGCAACTGCGTTTCTTACATATACGTTAGTAACGGCATACAAAGAGACGCGGGATCGGGCTTGCCTGGTTTTTGTAACGTGAATTACAAAAAAATTACGTCGGACAACGTAAATATCACCAAATTCAGCGTTAATTATTCCGGCATCCTTACCAGCGACGGTTTTCCGACCCGCATAACTCTGGCTCTCGCCGTGAGCGGGACTGGAGAGGCGCAGGGTTATACTACCAACATCCAGACGACCACGGTTGTGAGGAATCTGGACAATTAATATGACAAGCACTGATAAAAAAAATCGCGGGCAGTTGATGATTATGACGGTTTTAATACTGGGAGTGGTGATGATGAGCACCACGTTAATAGCCGGCTATCTGACCAGTCTTAAGATCAGGCAGTCCGTGGGAGCCAGGGGTTCGGCGGAAGCTTTTTTCGCGGCGGATAGCGGGCTGGAGGTTGCCTTGATGAAATGTCTTAAGCAAAACCCGCCGGACTGCAACAATTTTGATTCCCCTCCTGGTATGTTTTCAAACCAGGCTTATTTTTCGGCTACGTTTGTGAGGGACGGGGTCGGTAACATAATAGAGATAAGGTCTTTAGGCACATCCAACCAGATATCCAGGGCTCTGAGGCTTAAGGTGGCGCCTTAGGTTTGGCGGGGGAGGATGCGTAGCGGTCTCCCGCCTTCAATCAAAACATCGGAACCGGGCGTCCTGTATGGTATAATAAAAGCAACTTGAATATTAATCTTTTCGGGGCTCATTTCAAAAATATTTCCGAGTCGCGGCTGGAAATATTTTTGAAATGAGCCCCAGGCCCAAAGACAATTTTTGTCTGATAGAAATATCCAACGACTCTGTGAGGGCGCTTAAGCTCACGCGGCTCGGAAACGAGCTTGTGTTCAGGGATTTTTTTTCGGAAAGCAAGCCATACGACCTCGCCGGATTTATAAAAAAGTTGAAGATCGGCGATGATTCCGGGGTTTTATTTCTTTACAACGATGACCTCGCCGCGACATTTTTTGGCGGGGTAAGACTTGGAAAGGGGAATTGCGACGACGTGATAACCGAAGGAGATTTTGATTTCTTTTTAAATACCGCGGTGCATCAATTTTTCGGCCGGTTTCGCAACGAAGCGGTGAGAAAAATAGCGGCGGACGATATAAATATTGTTTTGGCTAACAGCAGATTATTTAACATAAAATTGGACGGGCATCCCGTTTTAAATCCGGTGGGTTTGACGGCTAAATTTGCCGAGGTTGAGATGGAGCACACTTATATATCCCGCCTGATATCGGAAACTGTCGAGGAATCTTTCCCGAAAAATAAACACGTTTTGCACATTGAATCAGCCGGAGCCATATCGGATGTAGCCGGTACTATTTATCCGAACGGCAAGTTGATCGTTGCTAATGTGCGCAAGCAAAAAACCAGGCTCCTCTCTTTGAATAACAAGATGAAATATATGGGACCGGTATCTTTGCCGCGTCTTCAGTTCGTCGGTGAGTTAGGGTGGGGTAGCGAAAATATTACCACTGCTCTCACCGAAAAGTTCGGTATAAATGAAAATAATTCATGGCAAATAATGAGGAGATACGGCAACGGCGAGCTTTCCGGGCGCGCCGAGGCGGAGATTAAAAAAGCCATTGAGCCGGAGGTACGGACTTTTCATGAGGAGACAAGCCGCATTATCGAAGCAGGCGGCACGGTTGCAGTGTTTTCCGACGCACCATTTTTATCGGGGCATAGAAAGATACAATCTTTGGATTACGAGCCGGTAAGTTTTGACGGTCTTAAGCGATATTTTGGACTCAATGTTTCAATGCCTCCCTTTTTTGACAGAAAAGCGCTATCGCCTGTATATCTGGCGGGTTTCATTGCGTATTTTGAGAGGATGTGTGATAATTATTACAATGCCTCAAACAAGTACGCAAAATGGCTTATGCCGGAAAGCTCGAGGTAAAGATTTTGTTATGAAAAATTTTAGTGATAATGCGAAGTTTTTCATAACAAAATGTTTACCAAGCACATAGTTTTTCATCGAAAAATTATGTGCTTGGCGCTCAATGTTGTAGATAAATTTACGTCGCTACGCATTGAGCTTCGCTAATAAATTTATACAACATTGGCATGGCAAAAAGTTCTCTTAAAAAAGAAGACCTAGACAGAGAAGAGGCGACCGAGCGCTTATTTAAAAGCCAAAGCAAAAAAAAATCTTTAACGGATATAATTTCTCCGCGGGAAACTCCGGTCGTCGAGTCGTCGGATGACAATGTCAGCGCGGATAGAAGCGGTACCTACGCCGAAAAATCCATGGATTTGAACAAAACTTTTTATAAAATGCCGGATTACAGTCAAGTTGCGCAGGTGCCCGTACGGCCTGCCGTGAATCCGGCTCTCGGATTGCCCGATCCAGGCGAAAAAGATGAATCTGGGCCGCGGAAAATTTTGGGTAAAATCATAGTTGCGGCGGTTATTTTGATTATAATGGGTGTGGGGTTTTACGCCGCGTTTTTTTATCTGCCCTCGGCCGAAATTCATGTGGTTTTGAAGAAAACGCAATGGGAATATCCCGATCTCGGCGATCCTAACGGACCCAGGAAGGTTCTGGCCAGCGTTGCTTCCGGGGGAGATATTCCGGCGCAGCTTTTGACGGAGAACAAGAATCTCCAGCTCTCGTTTCCCGCCTCTGGCAAGAAGAAAAACGTTTCCGTTAAAGCCGGGGGTACTATTACCGTCTACAACGCTTATAATTTGCAAACACAAAATCTTGTTGCTACTACGCGTTTTCTTACGCCTGACGGCAAATTATTCCGTTTGGATAAGTCTATAACGGTACCCGCCGCTAAAATGAAAGACGGCAAAATAGAGCCGCAAGGGATTGACGCGGCTATAACGGCCGACCAGCCGGGCGCGGAATACAATATCGGTCCGGTGGATCGTTGGACCGTGCCCGGTTTTACCGGTCCGAGGCACGAAGGATTTTACGGAGTTTCCGCGCAACCCATGACTGGTGGTTTTGTCGGCGAGACTGCTTATCCCACGGATGAGGATATTGCCAAGGCCAAGGACGCCTCCAACAGGGCGGTTAAAGATGCCATAGAAGCTGCATTTGCGCTCAAGCCAGATGATTTGACTATCTTAGATTCCGGTGACAATTTTAGCGTTACCAAGGAGATGGTTCTGGGTCAGGTTGATGAATCGGGGCAGTTTAAATATTTTATAGAAGCAAAGAACTGGCGTTTAGCCATCCGCGAATCTGACCTCGTGTCCTTTTTTGTGAAAAAAGCGCAATCTAAGTTGGAGGTGCCGGACGCAAAACTGTATAAAGATCTCGTTCACGGACCTATTACGGTTGACAAGGTGATAACGAAAAGCGAGGGCTCCATTGACGGAGTTACTCTGCGCGTTGACCTTAGGGGCGACTTCGTGAGGAGCGTGGACCTGGACGATCTTAAAGCCAAGATTTTGGGTAAATCCAAGGACTCTCTTCAGACCATCGTTCTTGGTATGCCTGGTGTGGACAGTGCCAAGGTTTTGCTTTGGCCGCTATGGGTGAGGAGCGTGCCGAACAATTCCGCGAAAGTGACGATAATTGCCGAATAAAACGTGAGGGATGTAGGGTTGACCACGCACCTTTAGTGATTGCGCAACGCCAGCGGCGCTACGCAAGCAGGCGCCCTTTAAGGGTGTGGGGTTGACGGAATACAGCAATTTATGATACGATTCTCAATCGTAATGGCTGGGATCATGAATTTTCCAAGAATAACTACACAATGAAGACTGTTACCGCCACGGGACAGGTTATAGAGGCTTTGCCCGCGACAACTTTTAAAATTCAGCTTGACGGCGGACGCGAGATCCTTGGGCATCTCGCGGGGAAACTTCGGATACATCATATACGAATTTTGCCCGGCGACAGGGTTATAGTTGAGATGGCGAGTCCGGAAGACAGGCGGGGGCGCATTATAAGGAGGCTTTAACTGCGGGACATATCGGTGTTAAATTAATAAACACGGCATTCGGCGTTTATTAATGGACACGCCGGAGTGTTTTAGCGGAGTAACATTATGAAGGTCAGATCGTCGGTAAAAAAAATATGTAAAAGCTGCAAAATCGTTTTAAGAAAACGGCGCGTCTATGTTATTTGTAAAAATCCGAAGCATAAACAGAGGCAGGGATAAACGATTTCCAATTACCAACTTACAATTTCCAATCAATTTTCAACCTTAGACCATGCGCATCACTGGTGTAAATATTCCGGATAATAAAAAAGCCTTGATAGCTTTGACTTATATTTATGGCATAAGCCGGCCCACCTCTTTTAAGATTTTAGAATATACGAAAGTCAAAAATAAGCTGGCCAAGGATTTAACAGCGGAAGAGGTGAATAAAATACAGTCATATATAGAAAAGAATCTTAAAGTTGAAGGATCTTTAAGGCAGCTTATAAGGCAAAATATCCAAAGATTGAAAGATATACAAAGCTACAGGGGCTCGAGACATGCTAGACGCCTTCCCTTGCGTGGACAGCACACCAAACATAATTCCCGCACGGTGCGCGGCAACGTCAGAAAAACGGTCGGTAGCGGAAAGAGGAAGATGGAACTCAAATAAAGTGCAAGAAAATAGTAAATAGAAAGTATAAAGTAGAATTTTGGAAGCGGATTTTTAAAATCTTACTCCACAATTCTAGATTCTGTTTTCTAGGTTCTAAATTCTAGTTATTATGGGAAAGAAAAAAATAGCCACACAAACGGAAGAAGGGCTTTTACGTGAAACGGATGCGCTTCTAAGCGCTGAAGCCAAAGCGGCCAAGGGATCGCTAAAAAAAATTGATGTTGGGAAGATATACATTTCCTCTTCCTTCAACAATACTGCGCTTACCGTTACGGACAAGAAGGGCAATGTGATAGCATGGGCAACGGCCGGGTCTATGGGGTTTTCTGGTCCCAAGAAGGCCACTCCATTTGCCGCATCCAAGATAGTCGCGGCCATTGCGGAAAAGCTAAAAAAATCCGGACCTACGAATATAGAAATTATTGTGAGAGGAGTCGGCGGGGGCAGAGATTCGGCGATTAGGTCGCTTATGAATCAGGGTTTTAACATTTTATCCATAAAAGACGTAACGCCTATTCCGCATAACGGTCCGCGTCCGCCGAAAACGCGCCGCGTTTAAACTAAATTTTTAAATATCATGAGGATTCAAGCTAAGGAAAAAATGGAACGCGCGCTGGGGGAGAAGCTTTTTCTAAAAGCGCATCGTTGCAGTTCCCCAAAGTGCGCGATGATTAGAAAACCCTACAAGCCGGGGGTTCACGGGAAGGCGAGGCGCCGCTCCTTGTCGGACTATGGGGTGCAGCTCAAGGCGAAGCAAAAACTCAAACTAAGTTACGGGCTGAATGAAGCGCAACTTCGATCGATATATGAAGATGTGTCCGGAAAAAGCGGGGCTACCGGCGATAAAATCATAGAAACTCTGGAAAGACGGCTTGACAACGCGATTTTCCGGTCAGGCTTGGCCGATTCGCGTATTATGGCAAGGCATTTTATTACCGGAGGCCATTTTGTCGTTAACGGCCGCAGAACTTTGTCGCCGTCTTATGGCGTAACGCCGGGGGATGTATTTTCGGTGAGGGAAGAATCGAAAAATCTCGGTCCGTTTAAAAACCTGCACCAGACTTTAAGCAAGGCCTCTATGCCAAACTGGCTGGAGGTAGACGCGGAAAAGATGGCCGTAAAAGTGAGGTCCATTCCGCCCGTTGATACCGATGTGACATTTAATACGGGTGCGGTAGTGGAGTATTTTGCAAAAAGATAAACCAAATATACTTGTACCGTTGGAGAAAACAAAATTTATTAAAGTCGCATGATTTACAGAATTAAAATTAAAAACAGCGAAAGCCGACAAAACGGCTCGTTACGGTTGTCTAAAGACAACCTTTCTCTAACAGGATTTTAAAATTTAAATATTAAAATTATTTATGAAGTATCATTATTTGAGTGAGACAGTTGTCATAAAAAAGATGTCGGAAGACAGGCGCGCCGGAGTTTTTGAGATTGAGGGATTGTACACCGGCTATGGTTTAACCGTTGGGAATGCCCTGCGAAGAACGCTTCTTTCGTCGTTGCCGGGTTCGGCTATCACGCAGATAAAAATAAAAGGAGCTAACCATGAGTTTTCCACTCTGCCTGGCATGGTGGAGGATTTGGTGGAATTAACGCTCAATCTTAAAAAAATCAGGATAAGATCTTACTCCGACGAGCCGCAGGTTTTAACACTTAAGGCGAAAGGCGAACGCGAGGTAACCGCCGTGGACATTAAAACCAACTCTCAAGTTGAGGTCATTACTTCGGATGTGCATATCGCGAGCCTGACCGATAAAAATGCCGAATTGGATATGGAGCTCACTGTTGAAAAGGGCCTTGGCTACTCACCGGTGGAGTCGCGCAAAGTTGAGAAACTGGGAGTGGGAACAATAGCGTTAGATGCGCTTTTCTCGCCGGTTTTAAGGGTTAGCTACACTGTTTCCGATATGCGCGTAGGCGAGAGAACCGACTACAACAAAATAAAATTGGAAGTAGAAACCGACGGCACCGTGAGTCCGTCTTCCGCGCTCCATAAAGCGGCAAATATCCTTAAGGATCACTTTGAGATTCTTTCTTCGGTTGAAGTTGCCGATTTCGGCGAAGTGGCTAAGGCTGGGGAAGCAAAGCCGAAAACCAAAAGAGCCAAGAAAGCCGCGAAATAAACTATACCGATGAAGCATCTAAAGAGAGGCAGAAAATTTGGCCGCAAAACAGGGCAGCGCAGGTCCTTTGTGGGGGGGCTGGCTTGCAATTTGATAATGAAAGAAAAAATATCCACCACAGAGGCTCGCGCGAAGGAGATAAGACCTTATGTGGAAAAACTTTTGACGCTCGGCAAAAAGCAGGACCTTGCTTCGTTCCGTCTCTTGGTTTCGCGGTTGCCGTCAAAGAAAGCGGCCGAGAAGTTATATTATGAAGTCGCCCCGCGCTACAAAGAGCGTTCCGGTGGCTATCTGCGTATAACCAAATCTTCCAAATTTCAAAAAAGAAGCGGAGTGCCGGTTGCAACGATAGAATTCGTGAGGTAATATTTTTATTAAAATTATGGATTACGTTTTAGACGCAAAAAATAAACCGATGGGCAGGATTGCCGCCGAAATAGCGGGGATTATTCAGGGCAAGCGTACTCCCAAATATGTGAGAAGGGCACTTGGCGACGACAGGGTAATCGTCAAAAATATTGCATCCCTTAATGTTACCGGCAGAAAATACGAGGAAAAAGTTTATCACAGGCATACCGGCTATATGGGCCATCTGAAGACACGCACCTTCCGCGAGGGTTACGAAAAAGATCCCGCGGCGGTTTTAAGGCATGCCGTTTTGGGGATGCTCCCCAAAAACTTTTTAAGAGCAAAAATGATAAAGAAGCTGGTTATAGAAAAGTAAAACACACTAATTAACGCTAATATTAACACTAATCAACACTAATAAACATCGGAGTATTTTCGTGTTTATTCGTGTAGTTTCGTGGGTGAGCAAAGCGAACTATGATAAAAGCAAAACCAAAAGAAGCCGATTCCGCCAAATACTTTGAAGGCACGGGCCGCCGCAAGACCGCGGTAGCGAGGGTGCGCATTTCGGCCGGCAAGGGGGCGGTTGTCAATGGCAAGGACTATAAGGAATATTTTACCATTGAAAGACTGAGGCGATCGGTTGAGTCGCCGCTAGCACTTCTTGAACTTACGGACAATTTTCATGTGAGCGCCAAAGTTAAGGGGGGTGGCCCGGCGGCCCAAGCTGGAGCCGTAAGGCACGGCATTACACGCTCTCTTTTGAAGTATGACATGA
>Ga0209542_10017201_pt1 | contig 11890 bp, 7 predicted proteins | sample RifCSPhighO2_01_FD_184028 | JGI IMG/M metagenome (GOLD analysis project Ga0209542, IMG submission 184028) | Soil microbial communities from Rifle, Colorado - Rifle CSP2_plank highO2_0.1 (SPAdes) (version 2) | ecosystem: Environmental > Terrestrial > Deep subsurface > Rock core/Sediment ...
ACGTTCTCCGCTACCACCACCATAAGCGGCCTTGTCTTCGGGAACGGGTGGAGCCTTGCATCAACAACAGCCACTACTTCTGAGATAACCGTGTATGATTCAGGTGCAAATCCGGTCCTTATTTTTGATGAAACCTAAAACCAGGTTTACTGCGTAGGATCATGGCGTTTTTCGAAGAGATTGAAGTCCTCAAACACGCACTTCTCTCGTGGGTAATTGCATTTCTCGTCGTTTCCATGGTTGTTTTTTCTGTGGGTTTTGGCACCGCCACGGTTTCAAAATATACATTACGCATACCTGTTTTTTCCTCGGAATCCTTTGCCACCCTCTTTTTTCAAAAAGTAAAAAAGGACGTTGTCCCGGAGGGCGTTACATTGATAGCCACGAGTCCGATCTCCGCATTTGTTTCAGAGATGAAGATCGCTCTTCTGGCAGCATTTATTCTCACGCTGCCATTTTTGATGTACGAACTGCTTTCGTATTTGTCTCCGGCTTTGTATAAAAAAGAGCGGAGAGCGATACTAACGTTATTTCTGCCCTCAATCGCACTCTTTCTGCTCGGTGCCCTTTTTTCCTATGCCGTGCTCATCCCGCCACTTTTTCGGGTGCTCTATTCATTCAACGCCGCACTCGGGGTAGCTCCATTTTTTGCCGTCGATGATTTCATTAGCTGGACGGTGGGGTTGATGTTTACGGTGGGAATAATGTTCCTCTTGCCGATCCTCATGTATTTTTTGAGTTTGTTGAGGATCATCCCAGCTGCTTTTTGGGGTAAACATTGGCGCGAAGCTTGTATGATCTCTCTTGTCGCGTTTGCCGTTATCGTTCCGGACGTAAGCGGTATCGCGATGGTCCTTCTGACTCTGCCTATGCTCGCCCTCTATCTCGTTGGAATCGGATTAAGCCTCACGACAGCCCCAAAAGCGGAATACGCCGGCGGTTGACCATTTTTATACTTTCTGCTACCATGCTGCAATGTTAAAGATTCGGCTACAACGCATCGGACGCAAGAATGACCCGTCATTTCGCATGATCGTGACGGATTCGCGCCGTGCCGCAAAGAAAAGCAATTTCGTTGAGGTCGTGGGCTCCTACGACGCTCGCAAGGGAACGCCGGCCATCAATGCCGAGCGCGTGAAGCATTGGATGTCCGTAGGCGCTCAAGCGTCGGGCACAGTGCATAATATCCTCGTTTCCTCCAAGGTGGTGGGAGAGAAGAAGCGCAATGTTCTTCCTAAAAAGACGGTTCCCGCTAAGGCGGCGGAAGCGGTAGCCGAAGTTGCTCCAGAGCCCACTCCGATAGTCCCAGCAGAAGAAGCGCCCGCTCCAGAGGCCGCAGTAGAAGCTGCATAAAGTAGAGCTTCCCTAAGTATTGGGCGAAGTTCGTTGACAGGGCTTTCCCCTCTTGTATAATTTGAAATATCGGAGCATGTCGGCCTCCAGGTTGCGTTAGCAGATAATTTTTTAATGTATGGCAGAACACGACGAAGCATTTCTGGAATATGTAGTGAAAGAATTGGTGGATAATCCCAATGACGTAAAGATCAGCCGAAGCGTGGACGAAATGGGAGTCTTTCTTAAGCTTGATGTGAACCCTAACGATATGGGCAAGATCATTGGTCGTGGCGGTGCCACCGCTAATGCCATCCGCACGCTCCTTAGGGTTGTGGGGCTCAAGAACAACGCTCGGGTCAATTTCAAGATCAACGAGCCTGCCGGCAGTACGCGGCCGTCTCAGAGCAACCGAACGGTGGACGAGGTCATTGACGACCTCAAGGTGTAGAGTGCGCGAATTTGGCAAATTTTTTCGTTGCCTTCGTCGCTCAACTTCTCACCGTAGCTGTAGTACGCCCCGAGCTCTTGCTTCTTGGCGCCGGCAACTTCATCCAAATTCGCGCACTTTTGCGGCGTGCTTGAACCCATGCTTCGCTTCCACTTCATCACCATTTTCCCCGATATGATCGCCGCGTATGCGGGCGAGGCGCTCATTGCGCGCGCGGCAAAGAACAAGCTCATCGAGGTGTCGGCATATAATCCTCGGGACTTTCTGAAAGGCAAAGCGAAGCATGCATACCGCGCTGTGGATGACCGGCCCTATGGTGGGGGTCCCGGGATGGTTTTTATGGCTGATCCCGTGGTGCGTGCTACGGAGCAGGCGCTCAAAGGTGCCGTGAAAAGTAAGCGGCGCACGAAGGTCATCATGCTCTCCCCGCAGGGCAAGCAGTTTGATAATGCGTATGCCACGAAGATCAGTAAACGCTATGACGACGTGGTGTTCATTGCCGGGCGCTATGAAGGAGTCGACGCGCGCGTGAAGAAAATTTTTAAAGCGGAAGAAGTGTCTGGCGGGCCCTACGTGGTCACCGGCGGGGAATTGCCCGCGCTTATGATGATGGATGCCATCACGCGGCAGATCCCCGGCGTGTTGGGCAAGATCGAGTCGCTGGAAGAATCCCGCGCCGCATCCCCCGAGGTGTACACGCGCCCGGAGGTGTATGAGTACAAAGGCAAAAAATATCGTGTGCCCAAGGTGCTTCTGGGCGGTGACCATAAAAAGATCGAGGCGTGGCGGGTGTCTAAAATAAAAAAGGGTGGGGAGGGAACGTAAAACTTGACATACTATATTTGTTTGTAGTATAATAAACAAAGATTCATATTTGGTTTAATGACCATTACGCGAGGAGAGATGCATGGATATTCGTAAAGTTTTGACCGCGAACTTTTATCGAAGTGGAGCAATGGGTTCATTGGGGGACGCAAGCTATATGCTTTTGCGTCAATTTCAGTTCCCTGACACGTACAGTTCTATGGATTCACTGACGAGCAGGGATTCTGACAGGCTTTTTCAGCAGGAATACCAGCATGCAACCCGCTGCTTTAAGGAACATACTGGGCGTGGTGAACTAGCGTTTGAAACGTGGCTTCATCGAGCATTTGATGGAGATGTCATTAAATTTTTAACGGATATTCTCAAAGCAGATCCTTTGGTTCGATGGACCGGGTATCGGGTCACGGGAAGTGTACATCGTGGGAATGGGCACGCGATCTTTCATTTCGAGCTTTTTGCAAAACATCCCACGAGTCACACAGAAGTGTATACGGGGAGCAATGCTCCAAATGTAGTTGAGCGGCAACAAGAAGAAGGGATTCGGACCCCCTCTCGATGGTAATAACAGCGTTAAAGATTTGCAAAAAGGCGACCCTCGGGCCGCCTTTGTTTTTTCACCGAGGTTGAACCTCGGTTTTCTGCAACGGTGACTTGACAGACCCCTTGACAAGAAAACTCAGCTTAAATTCCAAGGGGAGTCCTTGGATAATTTGAGCCTTGCTAGACAAGGGTATTTTAACGCTGTCTAAGTGTTCCTCATAATGACTCCTCATACGCTTGACAAGGCGACCCTAAGGTATATACTCCTTTTCAACTACCGCTCCGATTGAGTTACGCCAGAACGACCGAGAACTTAGGGTGATTTTTAGGAAAAAATTGCCTTACCATATCTAACAATATATAGCTGATCAAAAATCAGGGGCACTCTGGTGTTTCCTTGGCTATTTTTTGTTTTCGGTACCCGTAGGTGGCTCATCGTTTCTCTATCACCAATAAGCGCTTGGAGTGAATGCATGTGCGATGTGTTCAGCCCAGGCGCATATGGTGAATTATTCATCCATGCGGACAGGGTCTCCCGGTTCTCCGGAGCGCGTCCGACTAAACGCACTATGCCATGATGCGAGAGAAGAAATATTTTGGACGATACAAGAAGCCGTTGGTCGATCTCCCCAATTTTGTCGAGCCGCAGATCGCTTCGTATAAGTGGCTCATAGAGAAAGGACTCAAAGAAGTATTTAAAGAATTTTCTCCGATCAAGGATTACTCGGGAAAAAAGTTTGAGCTCCAATTCGTGAGCTTCGAGATCGGCAATGCGAAGTACGACGAGTTTTACGCGAAGGAAAATAAGCTCACCTACGAAGCGCCTCTTAAGGCGCGGGTTAATCTCGTGAATCGCACGATGGGCGGCGAGAAAGAGCAGGAGATCTTCATGGCAGATTTCCCGCTCATGACCGCGCATGGTACGTTCATCGTCAATGGTGTCGAGCGTGTCGTTGTGCCTCAGCTCGCGCGATCATCAGGTATTTTCTTCACGCTTCAGGAGCTCAAAGGCAAGCGTTGTTTCGGCGCGAAGGTCATCCCGGCCCGCGGTGCATGGGTGGAGATCGACTCAGAGCCGGACGGCGTCATTTATGTGCGCATCGACAAGAAGCGCAAATTCCCCGTAACTTCACTGTTGAGGGTTTTCGGTTTTGCCACTGACGAGGCGATCAAGAAACTGTTCGCGAAGAATGAAGAGGCGGCCAAGGCGATCGCACTCTCGCTTGAGAAAGATCCTGCAAAAACACCCGAGGAGGCATACGTCGAGATCTACAAGCGTTTGCGCGACGGCGACATGGCAACTCCGGACAATGCCCGGGAATTCGTAAACTCAATTTTCAACAAGGATAAGTATGACCTCTCGGAGGTTGGCCGCTTCAAGTTCAATAAGCGCTTTGGCGGCTCTGTCGCCAAAGACGGCCTTGAGGAGCATGTGTTGACCGGCGAGGACCTTGTGCATGTGGTGAGTCACATTGCCGAGCTCAACACGACACCGGGCGCAGCACCGGATGATATTGACCACTTGGGGTCACGCCGCGTGAAGCTCGTGGGAGAAATGCTCCAGCAGAAGATCCGCGTCGGTATGACACAGATGCGGCGCAACATTCAGGACCGCATGTCCACGATCGACACCGAGGCGTCGCTCCCGATCCAGTTCCTCTCACCGCGCCCACTCCAGGCACGCATCAAGGAATTCTTCAACACGAACCAGCTCTCGCAGTTCATGACGCAGTACAATGTGCTCGCGGAGATTGAGCACCTGCGTACCTTCTCGGCACTCGGTCCCGGAGGACTCACGCGTGAGCGTGCCGGCATTGAGGTGCGCGACGTGCACCCATCGCACTACGGCCGTCTCTGCCCGATCCAGACACCGGAAGGTCCGAACATCGGTCTCATCTTGCGCCTTGCTTCATACGCACGGCTCAATGACTTTGGCATCATCGAAACACCCTACATCCGCGTGAAGGGTGGCAAGATCACGAAGGAGATCGTTTTTATGGATGCCCTCGAAGAAGAGAAGTATGTTATCGCCCACGCCGTAACTCACTATGACGCGGACGGCGTTATCTCCGAGGACAATGTAGAAGTGCGCATTACCGGCAAGCCGGGCATGGCGCGCAAGGAAGACGTGCACTTCATGGACGTGGCACCGAACCAGGCGTTCTCCATCGGTACCTCAATGATCCCGTTCCTTGACCACGACGACGCGAACCGCGCGCTTATGGGTTCCAACATGCAGAAGCAAGCAACACCATCCATCGTTCCCGAGGCGCCGATCGTTGCCACCGGTATCGAGGAGAAAGCCGCACGCGATACAGGACGACTCGTTATCGCCACTGACGACGGTACGATCAAGAAAGTTGACGGCCGACAGATCGTCCTCGAAGACAGCAAGGGCAAAGAGCACCACTATCCGTTGGTGAACTTCTCCCGCACGAACAGCTTTACCGCATTCCACCAGCGACCGATCATCTCGCTCGGGCAGAAGGTCAAAAAGGGCGACGTACTCGCCGACACCTCATCGTCCGATGGCGGACAGGTCGCCTTGGGTCAAAACATGCTCGTGGGCTTCATGTCATGGAACGGTGCCAACTACGAAGACGCCATTATCCTCTCTGAGCGCGTGGTCAAAGACAGCCGATTCACCTCCATCCACATGGATGAGTTCGTGGTCAATGTTCGCGACACGAAGCTTGGGCCGGAGATCACCACGCACGACATTCCGAATGTCGGTGAAGGAAAACTCAAAGATCTCGACGAGGACGGTATCGTCCGCGTCGGTGCCGAGATCCGCGCAGGGGATATTTTGGTAGGAAAGATCACCCCGAAAGGAGAGGCAGAGCTCACTCCTGAAGAGCGCCTTCTCCGCTCCATCTTCGGAGAGAAGGCCCGTGACGTGAAAGATACGTCACTGCGCATGGATCACGGTAAGCGCGGCCGTGTTGTGGGCGTCAAAGTATTTTCGCGCGAGCGCGGAGACAACCTTGAATCCGGCATCATCAAGCGTATTCATATTGAAGTGGCGCAGCTCCGCAGCGTCTCCGTGGGAGACAAGCTTGCCGGACGTCACGGCAACAAGGGTGTGGTTTCGACCGTTCTTCCTGAAGAAGATATGCCGTACACCGAGGACGGTCGTCCGATCGATGTGATCTTGACTCCGCTCGGCGTGCCATCGCGTATGAACCTGGGACAGATCCTTGAGCTTCACTTGGGGGCAACAGCCGATGAGATCAAGGCAGAGCTCAAGAAGTCCGGCTTTGCCGAAGACGGCAAAATGAAACTCTTTGACGGCCGCACGGGCGAGGCCTTCGAGCAGAACATCGCCGTCGGGTATATGTATATTATGAAGCTCCATCACATGGTGGAAGATAAACTCCACATGCGCTCCATCGGACCCTACTCGCTCATCACTCAGCAGCCGCTGGGAGGTAAGGCGCAGGGCGGGGGACAGCGCTTCGGAGAAATGGAAGTCTGGGCACTTGAAGGATACGGCGCAGCGCACGTGCTCCGCGAGATGCTCACGATCAAGTCAGACGATATCTCGGGACGTTCCGCAGCCTTTGACTCTATCGTGAAGGGTGAGAGCATCAAGGCACCGTCCATTCCTGAGTCGTTCAACGTATTGCTTTCCAACTTGCGCGGTCTCGGGCTTGATGCGGAGCTCGCCAAGGAAGATCCAAAAAGGTCCGCCGAAGACGATGAACTTATGAGCGCCTAACTCCTGATTATCATGCAACCATCCAACCGAGAACAAAAACTGGACTTTAGCTCGATCCACCTCAAACTTGCCTCCCCGGAGCGCATCAAGGAGTGGTCCTACGGCGAGGTCATGAAGCCTGAGACGATCAACTATCGTACCCAGCGCAGCGAGCGCGGCGGCCTCTTTGATGAGCGCATCTTCGGCCCCGAGAAGGACTATGAATGTTACTGCGGTAAATATAAGCGCATTCGCTACAAGAACATTGTCTGTGAGAAATGCGGTGTCGAGGTCACTCGTTCCATCGTGCGCCGTGAGCGCATGGGGCATATCGAGCTCGCAACCCCGGTGGCACACATTTGGTTCCTCCGGAGCGTTCCCTCACGTATCGGGACACTTCTCAACATCCCTATCTCGAGCCTTGAGAAGGTCATTTACTTTGCCGGCTACATCGTGACCAAGGTCAACCAGCCCGAGAAGGAGCTTATCTTGAGGAAGATCGACGCTGAATACAAAACCAAAGTAAAAGGTTTGGAGAACGAAGAATCACGCGAGAAAATGCGTGAGCTCTTGGACAACGCCAAGAACGAAGTCGCGGGCATCTACGAAGGCGCGGTCATTGATGAAGTGCTCTACCACAAGTATTCACTCAAGTACGGCACGATGTTTGAGGCCGGGATCGGTGCGGAGGCGCTCCACACGATCTTCAAGAGTCTTAACCTCGACCTTTTGATCGAAGAACTTGAGCATAACTTGGAGAAGGCCGGTGCGGCTGAGCGCACGAAGATCAACAAGCGGCTTGCCATCGCGCGTTCTATGCGTGGTGCCGGCGTGCGCCCCGAGTGGATGTTTGTCACCGTGCTTCCCGTGATCCCGCCCGCAATTCGCCCGATGGTGGCCCTTGAAGGAGGCCGCCACGCGACATCTGACGTCAACGACCTCTACCGCCGCGTTATCAACCGCAATAACCGTTTGAAGAAACTGAAGGAGATCGGCGCGCCTGATGTCATCTTGCGCAATGAAAAGCGTATTTTGCAGGAGGCTGTGGACTCATTGATCGACAACTCTATCCGTCGCACGCAGTCGGTCGCGCTCAATCAGTCACAGAAGCGCTCCCTCAAGTCACTCTCTGATAACCTCAAAGGCAAGCAGGGACTTTTCCGCCAAAACCTCTTGGGTAAGCGTGTGGACTACTCGGGCCGTTCTGTGATCGTCATCGGTGCTACCTTGGGTCTCAATCAGTGCGGTCTTCCCAAGCACATGGCACTTGAGCTTTTCCGTCCGTTCGTCATTTCAAAGATCCTCGAGCGCGAACTCGCGTACAACATCCGCGGCGCAGGGCGCTTGATCGATGAAGGCGCACCTGAAGTTTGGGCGATCCTCGAACAAGTGATCAAAGGAAAGCGCGTACTTCTCAACCGCGCACCAACGCTTCACCGCTTGGGCATTCAAGCATTCAACCCCGTACTCATCGAAGGGAACGCTATCCAGGTACACCCGCTCGTCTGTAAGGCATTCAATGCTGACTTCGACGGAGACCAGATGGCTGTTCATGTGCCGCTTTCCGTAGAAGCGCAAACGGAGGCTAATGAGCTCATGGCGTCGAACCGCAATCTCTTGGGTCCCGGATCCGGTGATCCGATCGTTGAGCCGCGTCTCGACATCGTGCTTGGTTGTTACTGGATGACCAAAGTACTCGATGATGAAAAAGGTGAAGGAAAGATATTTTCTGCGCCGAATGCGGCAATCCTCGCGTACGACTTTGGCGAGGTGGGATTCCGTGCCAAGGTGAAGGTTTTAGGCACTGACGGGGCAAAGTATGGTGAGTTCAACGGGCAGGTCTTTGAGACATCCGTCGGGCGACTCCTTTTCAACAGCGTTCTCCCTAAGGACTATCCGTACGTCAACCGTGAAATGACGGTCAAGGAGTTGGCTGCCATTGTTGACGATCTCATCAACCGCTATGGTATCGATGCAACGCCAAAGATCCTCGACAAGATCAAGAACTTCGGCTTCAAGTACGCAACACGCTCGGGTATTACCTGGGGTATTGATGAAGTGAAGGTTCCGGTAGAGAAGAAAGAGATCGTCGCACGCGCACGCGCTGCCACCGAGATGGTCATGGAGCAATACCACGAAGGTCTACTCTCCGAAGAAGAGCGGTATCGCAAGAACATCGAGATCTGGCAGGGAGCCCGCGGTGAGATCGAAAAGGTCATGCCCGGAACCCTTGATCCTCGTGGATCAGTATATGACATGGTCAAGTCAGGAGCCCGCGGGTCGATCTCTCAGATCGTCAACATGGCGGGAATGAAAGGACTCATCATCAACACCTCCGGACGCAGTATCGACTTCCCGATCATTCCTTCCAACAAAGAAGGGTTCTCGCCGATCGAATACTTCGTGACCACGCACGGTTCTCGTAAGGGTCTTGCTGACACGGCACTCAATACTGCAAAGGCAGGGTACCTCACACGCCGCCTCGTGGACGTTGCGCAGGATGCTATCGTTAACGCAGATGATTGTGGTGACAAAGAGGGCAAGATCGTGCGCAAAGAGAACTTGATCGGGTTTGAGATCCCCATTTCTCGCGGTGTCCGCGGGCGCGTGCTGGTCAAAGATGTGGTAACAGCCGACGGCGCCGTGCTCTACAAGAAGGGACACTTGGTGACGAAACTCGACGCTCGTGAGATTGAGAAGGCGGGGATCGAAGAGGCGGTGGTGCGCTCGCCCCTCACCTGTAAGGCGCTGCGTGGTATCTGCCAGAAGTGTTACGGCGGAGACTTGGCACGCAACAAACTCGTCGACATCGGAGAATCTGTGGGTATTGTTGCCGCACAGGCCATCGGAGAGCCGGGGACACAGCTCACCATGCGTACCTTCCACGCGGGAGGTATCGCGGCAGTGGGTGGTGACATTACCGCAGGTCTTCCGCGCGTTGAAGAAATTTTCGAACGCCGCATTCCGAAGAATCCTGCCGTGGTTTGTCATGGCGATGGTGAAGTAATGGAAGTTGAGTTGCATGACCGTGAGCGCAAGATCGTCGTGCTCCCTGATGTTCCCGCTAAGGGCAAGAAGGCGGCGGCGGTGGAGTATGAACTTCCCGCATATCGCGTGCCGTTCGTGCGCGTCGGAGACCGCGTGAAGAAAGGTGAGGTCCTCACCGACGGATCGGTGGATATCGCCGAGCTCTTTGCGCAGGGCGGCAAGGATGCGGCGGAAAACTATATCATCAACGAAGTGAGCAAGATCTACGAGCTCCAGGGAGCTATGATCGCGCGCAAGCACATCGAGATCATCGTGCGGCAAATGTTCATGCGCCGCAAGATCAAGGATGCGGGCGACACGCACTTGCCGGTAGGACGCATTGTTGAATACGGCGAATACGCCCTCGAGAATGAGCGCGTGGAGGCCGCAGGAGGCGAGAAGGCGAAGGGGGATCAGGTGGTTCTCGGGATCTCCGAGGTTGCACTTACCACCCGCAGTTGGTTGTCAGCCGCGTCCTTCGAAAACACCACGCGTGTGTTGATCGATGCATCGCTCCGCGGTGCGAAGGATACCCTTCGTGGCCTCAAGGAGAATGTTATTATTGGTCGCCTTATTCCTGCCGGTACCGGAATGCGTCACGACATTGTTTCTGCTGAGGATTCTGCGGCAGCAAAAGAAGATACTGAAATTTCAGAGCGTGTGTAACGGTTCCTTAGTACGGGCGGGCGTTTTTCCTCACTTGCCATGTCTCACGTAACGGAACAGATCAAAGCGCGTCTTTCTATCGCCGATGTGGTCGGCGGGTATGTTCGACTTGAGCGCGCCGGCGTGAACCTCAAGGGGCGGTGTCCGTTCCATTCGGAAAAGACAGCATCGTTCTTTGTGTCGCCTCCACGTGAGACGTATCACTGCTTCGGCTGTAATCGTGGGGGAGATATCTTTTCGTTCGTGCAGGAGGTTGAGGGGCTCGACTTTCGGGGCGCACTTAAGGTCCTTGCCGAGCGAGCGGGCGTGGAGCTTGTTCCACTGAACCCCAAAGAAGCAACTGAGCGAGAGCAGATCCTCTCTGCGCTTGAGTCATCGACCAAGCACTTTGAGAAAAATCTCAAGACCGCCACCGAAGTGCGTGCGTATCTGCATGAGCGCGGACTTACCGATGAGACCATTGCGGCATTCCGTATCGGGTATGCCAAAGATGAGTGGCGGGATCTCACCACGGCGCTTCGAACGCAGCGGTTCACGGATCTGTTGCTTGAGCAGTCAGGACTCGCAATAAAAACGGACAAAGGCTACTATGACCGATTCCGCGGCCGGGTGATGTTTCCCATAGCGGATAGCTCCGGTCGCGTGATCGCCTTTTCCGGCAGGATCATGCCAGGGGCATCAGGGGCTGATACGCAGGGTAAATACGTCAACAGCCCGGAAACGCCGGTTTACCAGAAGTCACGGGTGCTCTATGGGCTCGACAAGGCGAAGCAGGCTATCCGTGAGGCAGGATCCGTCGTCCTCGTAGAGGGGCAAATGGATCTGGTGATGTCACACCAAGCGGGGGTGAAGAATGTCGTTGCTGTCTCGGGGACAGCCCTCACGGACGAGCACTTGGCACTCCTGAAGAGATTTTCGGATAAGATCATCTTTGCGTTTGATGCCGATGACGCGGGGGTGGCAGCATCGCGACGCGGGGTGGATCTCGCGTTGCGGCTCGGCTTTGATGTACGCGCTGCGCGTATTTCAGGCGGTAAAGATCCTGCCGATATCGCCAAAGAGCATCCGGAGGTGTGGCGTGAAGCGGTGGCATCCGCTGAGCACATCATTGATTTCTACCTTGTGTCGGTACTTGCCCGCGAGACGGACATCCGCACGCGGCGGATCAAGGCGGGGGAGATCGTGCTGCCGTATGTCGCCGCACTCGCGAACAACATTGACAAGGCACACTTTGTGAGCAAACTCGCGGGCGCGCTCGGGGTGAGCGAAGAGCCGCTGTGGGACGAGCTTAAGAAAGAGGAGGCCAAGCGGCAGAGTGGGGTGCCGGCGGGCGCGGCAAGCGTTGTGAAAGA
>Ga0209542_10017204_pt1 | contig 11888 bp, 11 predicted proteins | sample RifCSPhighO2_01_FD_184028 | JGI IMG/M metagenome (GOLD analysis project Ga0209542, IMG submission 184028) | Soil microbial communities from Rifle, Colorado - Rifle CSP2_plank highO2_0.1 (SPAdes) (version 2) | ecosystem: Environmental > Terrestrial > Deep subsurface > Rock core/Sediment ...
TGGTATCCGAAAAAGATAGTAGTTGGGAGACATATAAAAAATGATAATTATAGATAAAGCTTTAGAAAATTTAGAAAAAAAGGATAGGCCAATAAGGGTTGGTCTGGTTGGTTTTGGTTTTGCCGGACAGGGCTTTGCAATGCAGCTCTTAGAAGGTATCCCTGGCATGAGGCTTGTTGCAATCTCTAACAGGACTTATAAAAACCTTGAGAAAGGCCTTAAGCTCCTAAAAGTTAAACCTTATAAAACAGCTAAGTCTCAAAAAGAATTAGACGAAAATATTAAAAGAAACGTATTAGTAACAACATCAGATTTTAAACTCTTAACTAATTCGAAAAATATAGATGTAATCGTTGAAGCAACTGGCGAAGTTGAATTTGGTTCAGAAGTTTCACTGGAAGCAATTAGGAATAAAAAACATCTGGTTTTAATAAATGCAGAACTTGATGCAACCTTAGGCCCAATAATAAAAAAATATGCAGAAAAAAAAGGAGTCATATTTACTCAGGGTGATGGTGACCAACCAGCAGTTTTAATGAGGATTTATAGACAGGTAAAACAGATGGGTTTTAAACCTGTCATGGTTGGGAATATTAAAAGTCTGATCGATCCAAGAAGGACTCCACAGACACAGGCAGCTTTTGCCAAAGCCCACTGGCAAAAACCAAAAATGATTACCTCATTTGCTGATGGATCAAAAATAGCATTTGAAATGGCGACCATTGCTAACGCCACAGGCTTTCCTGTCGCCAAAAGGGGGATGATTGGACCACGTGCTCAAAGGGTTGAAAATGCAGTTAATCTATTTGATAAAAAAATGCTTCTTAAAACTGGACTTACTGATTACATCCTGGGGGCAGAACCATCCTTTGGTGTATTTGTTATTGCATATTCAAAAAATCCAATCAAAAGAAGATATATGCAGGTCTATAAAATGGGCGGGGGTCCCTTTTATACTTTTTATACCCACTGCCACTTAAGCCCAATCGAGGCTCCACTTTCAGTTGCCCAGGCAGTACTATTCAAAGACGCTTCCCTATCCCCAATTGCCGGACCAGTATGTGAAGTTATAACTCTTGCCAAAAAAGACCTAAAAAAAGGAGAAATTTTAGATGGGATTGGCGGGTTCACTGTTTATGGGACGCTTGAAAATTCCAATACTGCCAGAAAAGAAAACCTGCTTCCAATGGGTTTAACAGATGGGTGCATCTTAAAAAGAAATATAAAAATGGATACTGCTTTAACTTTTGATGATATAGAACTTCCTGAAAAAAGACTTTCAGACAAATTATGGAAGGAGCAGATTAGAACCTTTGCATAAATTTATGAAAATCTGTTTTTTTGGAACATACGATAAAAAATACTCATCTAACAAAATTATTTTAGATGGCTTTAAAAGAAACAATATTAAAGTGTTGGAAATTAACAACGATATAAGGATTACCCCTCTTAATAACTCAAATCATTTGGCAATTTTTAATCTTGTAAAAAGATTATGGATTAAATTAAGCCTTATACCTCTGGTTTTGAAAAATCTTGATAGGATAAAAAAATGTGATGCAATTTATGTAGGCTACCCCGGACATATTGATATTTTATTAGCTTATCCTTTGGCAAAACTTTTAGGTAAAAAACTTATTTTCTATCCTTGTATAATTTTATATATCACCTTTACAGAGGATATTAATTTATTCACTAAAGATTCAATCTACGCCAAATTATTAAAAATTTATGAAAGGTTTATTTATAAACTACCCGATTTAATTTACTCAGATATTCCGCTGCAAAAAGATGTATTTATAAACCAATTTGGTGTAGACCCAAAAAAAATCGAAGAGATCCCAATCGGAGCAGACGATTTAATTTATACATACTCAGGTATAAGAAACTCAAAAAATTTAAATATAGTTTACTACGGACTTTATAGCCCGCTTCATGGAGTTGAACACGTTATTAAAGCTGCAAAAATATTAAAAAATCAAAAAAATATTAAATTCTTAATGGTTGGAAATGGTCAAACTTTTGATCAAAATTACAAATTGGCAAAGAAAAACAAATTAAAAAATGTAATTTTTTACAAAGATGCAACAGAAGACAATGCAAAGGAAATTTTAAATTCAGGACACCTTTTTCTGGGACACGCTCAAAATAGTCCCACAGTTTTCAGGACACTTCCTAATAAAGTCTACCAGGGGTTAGCTTTAGGAAAAGTTGTAATAACTGCTGATACGCCTGCTTCTAGAGGAGTATTTACTCATTTAGAGAATGCTTATCTGTTTAAACCGGCAAATCCAAAAGATTTAGCAAAGGGAATACTTCTATTAAGTAAAAATCCAAAACTTGTTAACAAGATTGCAGAAAACGGCTATAAACTATTTATTTCAGCATTCACACCAAAAAAGATAGCTAAAAAAATAGTTAAAGACACTGCAGACTTAACAACAAAACCCACAGCAAAAAAAGGAGCTATAAATTATGCAGCAAATTAATAGAAAAATTTCCATCGGTATACCAACTTATGAAGCTAACTTAAGCTTAGTATCTACCGTCAACTCAATTTTAAACCAGACATGTTATAAAAATATCAGTCAAATATTGATTGTGGTTGATGGAAATAAAATTTCCAGGTCTGTTAAAAGTAAATTAACGGATAAAAAAATTAAAGTTGTCTACTCTAAAAAAAGAGGAGGCCAATCTGCCAGGATCAATGACATTTTTAACCTTTTAGATACAGCACAGATAATCCTGACAAATGATGACATTATCCTCGATAAAGATGCATTAAAAATCATCATTAAAAAATATAAAAAAATTGATTTAATAGCAGGCAATGTTAAACCACTGGATAAATTAAATTTTCTGGAGCAAATTTTAGGAGCTGGGCAGCAAATTCAGTCTGCAATAGCCAGGGATTGGAACAAAGGAGATAATTATTTATCATGCAATGGAAGGTTTCTGGTACTTTCTAAAAATTTCTATAAAAAAATATCTGTCCCTGAAAAAATCTGGAACAACGATGCATATATTTATATCCTTTCACAAAAATTAAACTTTAAATTTACTTTTGCAGAAGATGTCAGGATTAATTACAAATCCCCAAGTAACTTAAGGGAACATTTAAGCCAGAGTATCAAATTTCAAAAATCAGAAAAAGATTTACAAAGATATTTTAAGGAAAACATAGATTCCTATTATAAAATCCCCCTTTCAGTAAAAACTAAAGCCTTAATTTTTACAATTATAAAATCACCCATTTTAACACTCTCTTATTTGGCAATATTTTCAGCAACCAGGCTTAAAAATTATTTCATGGATTCTTCACTTTGGACAAATAGTTACTGGCAAACAGATTTATCAACAAAAAGGTTAAGAGGAATATGAAAAAAAATAAATTAAGCCTAACCGTTGGAATAGTAACCTGTTATGGAGATAACTCTATTTTAGATACAGTTAAATCTATACGGGCATCCAAAGGTGTAGGGAACTTTAGGTTTATTATTGTTGCTGACAGAGTACCAATTAATCCATGGCTTAAATCCCAGCTAAAAAAATACAGTGTTGAAGTAATTGAAAATAAGGGTAAAGACAGCCAGATTTCAAAACAAAAACAGATATTAACATTAACAAAATCTGATTTAATTTTATTCACCCAGGATGATGTTTTGTTTGAACCACAAACCCTAAAAACTGTTATAAAAAGGTTTGAAAAAAATCCTAAGACTTCTTTTATAAGCATTTTGAATAAACCTGTTAAACCTACAAACTTTTTTGAAGGTTGCTTAAATGTTGGTACAAATATTGCCAATAAAATGGCCAAATATTGGAATAATGGAGATAACTATTTATCAGTTATTGGCAGGTTTATGGCTTTTAGAACAGAATTTGCCAAGAATAATATTAACTTAAGGGCAGAAGTTGCAACCTCAGATGCCTATTATTATTTTTCAAATAAATTATCAGGAGGGAACTTTGAATATATCCCACAAGTGGGTGTGATGTTTAAAAATCCGCAAAATATGAAAGAACATTTAAGAAAAAGCTCCAGGTTTCAATATTCCAAAATAGAAATGAGCAAATACTTTGAAAATTTAAATTCCTTTTACAAGGTCCCACAAAATGTTGTTGTAAAAGCACTGGCAATGGAATTTTTAAGTAGCCCAATCATATTTATGTGTTATATTGGAATTTTTATTTACACCAGGATCTTAAGAATGAAACCCCATCTTGTTTTGAATGCAATCTGGGAAGTAGACCTGTCTACCAAAAGAGTTTTAGCAAAATAATATGAAAAAAATACCTACACTAACCATTGGAATTCCCGCATATAACGAAGAGGCAAATATTAAGAATTTGCTGCTAACTTTAACTACACAAAAAGAGAATGGATTCAAAACTGAAGAAATTCTAGTTGTTTCTGACGAAAGCAGAGATAAAACTAACAAAATAGTTAAGCAATTTAATAATAAATTGGTCAAATTAATTGTTAACAAAAATAGGATGGGACAAATACATTGCCAAAACTTAATTTTTAAATTGTCTAGATCAGACATTTTGGTTTTATTGGAAGCGGATACAATCCCTCAAGGTAAAAATTATCTTGCAAACCTTGTTAACCCCTTAGTAAAAGACAATAGAATTGAGGTAACTCAGGGTAATATTCAGCTATCTTTGCCAAGGAACCTTTTTCAAAAAATGCTTTTTTATCATCAGAGGATATATTTAAAACTGGTTTTCAGCAATGAAAAAACAAAAAACTGGGTTTGTCTGGGCAGAGGTGGGAAAGCTTTTTCTAAATCATTTTATAAGAATTTTTCATGGCCCAAAAATGTCCCTGAAGATTTATATACATTTTTGTATTGTAAATTAAATAATATTGGTTACAAATATATTGATGAATCTAAATGTCTCTACCAGCTTCCTTCTTTGTATAAAGACCTTCTAAAAGAAAGGCAAAAGATAATTTCAGGCAAACAGGCACTAGAATCTTGCTTCCCGCCTGCTTTACTGGACCAATATTACAAGAAACCGGGTAGTTTAAAACTTAAGATGCTTTTAAGCTTTATGGTATCTAAGCCGTTACTTTGCTTTATATACATCCTTTATTCCCTCAGACTGTCCAGAGATTTAGAAAATAAGTCTTTCACAGACTTATGGCCAAGTACGCCATCAACTAAAAAACTTTTTGTAAACTAATTATGAAAAAAGCATCTACTCTAACCATCGCAATACCTGCATACAACGAAGAAGGAAATATCCGCCATCTTCTTCTGTCTCTACTCAAGCAAAACTATAAAGGAATTACATTAGAACAAATCCTGATTATTTCTGATGGTTCTACTGATAATACTGTTAGTGAAGTTAAAAAGATTAAAAGTAAATTCATAAATCTTATTGACCGCAAAAAAAGATTAGGGATTATTAAAACTCAAAATGAACTATTAAGGCATGTTACAAGCGATATCCTAATTCTGCTTGATGCAGATGTATTACCTTCAGGTACAAATTTTATCCAAAAATTAGTTTATCCTCTTATAAAAGATTCATCCGTAGGTATTGTTGGAGCAGGCACCAAAAGTATTAAACCCAACACGCTTTTAGAAAAAATCTTATGTCAAAGTCATGAAATGAAAAATTCATTTTATACAAAAATAAATAACGGGGACAATATTTATATGTGTCATGGCCGTGCAAGAGCACTTTCTGCAAAAATTTATAAAAAAATAATCTGGCAAGGTGAATGTGCTGAAGACGCATTTTCCTATTTATTCTGTATACAAAAAGGGTATAAATTTGTATACCAAAAAAATGCCATAGTTTTATTTAGGTCACCAAGTTCTCTTTCTGACCACATAAAACAAAGCTTAAGATTTACATATGGCAAAAAGCAGATGGAAAAATTTTTTTCCCCTAAATTTGTTAAAAAAGAATATGAGATACCAACTAGATTAATTTTTCAATCAATATTAAAACATCTATTTGAGAATACTTTGGTTAGTTTAGGATATATTCTTATAAATCTTTATGTAAGATCTTTAAGGGTATTCATAAGGTCTGATTTTGAAACCTGGAACCCGCCAATTTCAACAAAAAAATTAGTAGTATGAAAAAAATAATTTTAAACACAACTATTGCCCTAATATCTTTCTTTCTTTTACTTCTAATAGTAAGGGGTGATTCTGGCAACCCAATTTATTTTCAGTCTGAACTTGATACAAAACTTGGAGGACCATTTGAAACCTCAGGAAATAACTCAAGGTATGCCCTAACTAAAGCTTTAGTTGACCAAAAAACTATTTTCTTTGATGAAAAATTAGCAAAATTTGCATCCCCTGATTTAGTAGAACATGATGGTAAATTTGCAACCATTTTTACACCTGGAGTCTCTTTTATTGCAGCCCCCTTCTATTATGTAGGTTCAATTTTAGGATATCCCCAGCTTTTAACTTATTTAAGTACCACCCTTTTTGCCCTTTTAAATATCTTTTTAGTTGCCTCTGTTGCCAGAAAATTTAATGTAAATATAAACTTAAGCATTATTAGCGGACTTATCTTTGTTTTTGCAACCAGTGCCCTATCTTATGCAAACTCACTAACCCAGCACCACTTCTCAACAGCAATTATTCTATTAGCAATCTTAAATGCACTTCAAAAAAGGACAATTTTAAATAACCTTTTCTTTGGGGCTTTAGTTGGGATTGGTGCCCTTGTTGATATCCCAAACCTTTTCTTTTTAGCACCTGTTGGAATTTATGTCCTTACAAAACACATAAACTTAAGCTCTAAGCTGAAATTAAAACCTGTTTTTATTTCCCTCATTGCAGGAGTAATCCCATTTATTATTTTATTTGCATTTTATAACAAACAGACCACAGGATCTTATACTACACTTTCCCAAAGTATTGGAAGATCAAGTACCTTTGCATCAGAAGAGACAAAACTCATTGAAAAAATGCCTCAAGGTGACCGTCCTTTGCTTCCCTTTAATACCAGAAACCAGCTTGATGGGCTCTATATTCTAACAATCAGCAATGAACGCGGAATATTTTACTACAGCCCTATTTTAATCCTAGGAGTATTGGGATTAATCCTTGCATACAGGGCAAAAACAAACAATGACCTTTTATCACTGATAATCTCCATTATATTAGTAAACCTAACCCTTTACTCAATGTTTAATGATCCCTGGGGAGGTTGGGCATTTGGTCCAAGGTATTTAATCCCCACCTCAGCCCTTCTTTCTACAGCTTTAGCTGTTTCTCTATCAAGGTTTAATAAAAACCTTTTGTTTAACTCCCTATTTTTTGGCCTTCTTTTATACAGCATACTGGTAAATACTTTGGGTGCCACAACCACAAGCTTAGTACCTCCAAAAGTTGAAGCCCAAAACCTTTCTACTCAAATCCCATATACCTATGAGTATAATTTTCAGCTTGCCGAGAAGAATACTTCAAGTTCTCTTATCTATAACCTTATTGCCAATAAATACCTTGATGTTAAAACCTACATTTTCATATTAGGTATCCTGATACTTGCCTCAATAAACTTAATTTATAATGCTTCTTTTATCAAAAATCTTGTATTAAGAAAGGATAAAAATTATGGAAAAAGATAAATTATTCTCATTTTTTAAATTTTCAAAACTGATGACAATTTATATAACCTATATCTTGTCCCTTATCTCCATTGTCAGCTTTTTAGTTTTCTATTCAAATGGTTTGGGTTTAGCTTACAACGATGCCCGTTCCCACTTGGATATTGGAAGAAGGGTAGTTGAAGGATTAAAACCTGGACTTGCCCAGCTTGGTAGTGTCTGGCTGCCTCTGCCTCATATTTTAATGATCCCAACTATCTGGATAGACTTTATGTGGCACTCAGGTTTATCAGGGGCAATGGTTTCAATGGTTTCATTTGTTGCAACTGGTGTTTTAATTTATCAGTTTTTAAAACATTTAAATGTTGGGCTGACAGGAAGAATCTTTGGAGTTTTAGTTTTTGTTTTAAACATAAATATTTTATACCTCCAGTCCACTGCCATGACAGAGCTTTTGCTTTTGGCAACCATGACCGCCTCAGTCTATTACCTGCTTTTATGGCACAAGGATTTAAAAATAGTTAATTTAATTAAATCTTCATTTTTTGTCATGCTCTCAACATTAGTTAGATATGACGGGTGGTTTTTATTCTTATTTAGTGCAGGCTTAGTTTTTCTTCAGGCACTGACAAATTCAAACTTCTCCAATATAAAAAAGAGTCTTGTTTTAAACTACAAAAAATCTGAGGGGACTTTTATCCTTTACTCAAGCCTTGCCGCCCTGGGAATCTTTTTGTGGTTTTTATGGAACCTTCTAATTTTTAAAGACCCATTTTATTTTGCTTTTGGCCCCTACTCTGCCCATGCTCAACAAACACAGCTTGAAGGTGCAGGAGAACTTATTACCAAAGGAAATCTAATCCTCTCCACCCAGCACTATCTTTATGCCCTAATTTATAACAGCAACATTTATGTCACCATCCTTGGATTATTTGGTGCAGTAACACTCTGGCTTGATAATAAAACTAAATCCTCTGTCAAATTTGCATCAAGTGCCCTGACAGTCCCTTTAATCTTTAATATTGTTGCGCTTTACTTAGGGCACTCAGTTTTATTCATCCAGGGTCTATCTGGAAATACCTGGTTTAATGTCCGCTATGGCGTGATGCTTCTTCCATCGCTTGCTATATTTGCAGGTTTTTTAGTCCATAAGCTAAAAGTGTTAAGGCCTGCTTTAATTGGAATCTTTCTTTTTACGGCCTTTATCCAGTTCCAAAGCGCTGATGCAGTCACAATTGATGATGCCCGGGTTGGATCCTCCCAGAAAAATGTCACAGAAGTTTCAGGATGGCTTGCCCAAAATGCAAAAGACAAAGAAGGTTTTGTATTAATTTCTGCAGCCTCCCATGATGCTATTATTTTTTCCTCAGGACTTCCTATGAGCAAATTCATCCATGAAGGTACGGGAAAATACTGGGAATCTGCCACAACCAACCCTGAAAGATGGGCAAGGTGGATAATCATGAGGACTCATGATGACAATGATGCAGTCTGGAAAACTGTTTCAAAAACTCCTGATTTCCAAAATTATAATCTTGTTGCAAAATACCCATTTGCAGATATTTATGAGTTGAAAGATGAATTTGTCCCTAATGTCCACACCAAACCAGTCCTGGGAAAACAAAAGTGAAAAAAATAATTTTAATCTTTACTTCAGTTTTTCTATTCAGCCTGGTATTGGGTTTTTTCACTTACCAATTCATAAAGCCTGCTCAAAAAAAACCTATTTTTGAAATTAGAAGCATAGATACAGTTAAATACTCAAGGGATGTAGCAGGCCAAATGCTTGATAATGATGAGTTTGACACTCAAATCCAGATCCAGGTAAGCGGTATTGCTTCAACCGGTGCCTCCCATATTGCTATCTCCACACCTTACGATGAGCGCTTTGTCCCATTTTTGCAAAGGTGGGTCAAACAAGCCCGCGCATATGGTTTAAAAGTCTGGTTCAGGGGTAACTTCTCTGGCTGGGAAAGATGGTTTGAGTACGAAAAGATTGATAGGGAAACCCACAAGAAACTTATGGAGGAATTTATATTAAAAAACCCTGACCTTTTTGAAGATGGGGATATCTTCACATCCTGTCCTGAGTGCGAAAATGGGGGAGAGGGGGACCCAAGGCAAACTGGAGATGTTAGTGGTTTCAGAAAGTTTTTAATTGATGAGTACAATATCTCCTCTGAATCCTTTGGCAAAATAAATAAAAAAGTCTACACAGGCTTTTACTCTATGAACTACGATGTTGCCACCCTTATTATGGACCGTGAAACAACCACAAAACTGGGAAATGTTGTAGTTATCGACCACTACGTTAAAAGTCCACAAAAATTAGCCTCAGATGTAGAAATAATAGCCCGGCAATCAGGAGGAAAGGTAGTACTTGGGGAGTTTGGAGCACCAATTCCTGACATTCACGGCCAGATGACTGAAAAGGAACAGGCGCAATGGATAGAAACCTCGCTTTCCCTTCTTTCTAAATCACCAAATCTTTTAGGTATAAATTACTGGGTCAGCGTAGGAGGTTCAACCCAGCTTTGGTCTCCTAAAGGTGAAAAACGGGAAGCTGTAGAGGTAATTACAAAGTATTTTAATTCATACAAAAATACAAAACAGTAACCATGAACTTGATTTATTGCTATAGGTCTGTTATAATCCTCTAGTAAATTAATATATGCCTAAAAAATATACCTTTGTATTAATTTTGAGCTTAAGTTTCTATTTTTATAATTTGGCGGCAACTTCTATATTAGCTGCAGATATTCCTTCGTTCCCAAGCTGTGTTAACCCCCAAGGCACTGTTAAAGCAAATTACACTGATGGCACACATGGAATAGCTGGCAGTAACTCCACATTCCAGGGCTCAGATGCAGTTTATACCCTCTCAGAAAACACCTTAATGCAGTGTTTTTGTGCTGCAGATGGCTCAGGCATCCAGACCAACTGGTGGAATGTTTCCTCACTTTCCCAAAATGAAATAGACCTTTTAGTTAATTCTGGCTGGACCTATATCCCAAATGGAGCTCTGTGGGGCCTGGATAATGCTCCCTACCTTACTCAAAACTCAAACTTTTCCTGCAAATCCTCAAGCACAACCAATAGCTCAAGTGGTGGTTCCACTGACCAGGTAGCAGGCATATCATTTGATGCTGGCCAGGTCTTAGGCTTAGCTTCAACTGGAAACCTTCAGTCTATCCTTTCTCTTTTTACACTTGGGGTTTTATCTTTTGTTTTAGGTTCTAAACTTTCAAAGCCTAAAAAAAGAAATGCTAAAAAGTCTCGCTAACCCCCTAAAGCTTTTAGGAATCATTTTAATAAGTCTTTCTTTAATTTCTATTTTCCAAAGGTATTCTCCAACCCGTCTGTCCTTTGCCTTTGATCCAGACTCCCAAAATATTTCATCAATAAATTCATCCCAAACACCTCAAAGAATTCAGATAGAGAATCTAAATATCAACCTGCCAATAGAACCCTCTTCAATCAAAAACTCCAAATTAGAAATCTCAAGTAGGGGAGTGTCCTATTTAACTTCTACTCCCCTGCCAGGCCAGACTGGAAACTCTATATTATATGGCCACAACTACACAAACATTCTTGGGAATTTAACCAAAATTAAACCAGGGGATATAGTAAGGATCTACTACACTGATGGCTCTTTCAAAGACTTTGAGGTTAGCTATACCCTGGAGGTTTCCCCCAAAGATTCAAAAGTTTTAGAAAACTCTACTGACACAAGGATTACCCTTTATACCTGCAGCGGATTTTTAGATACAAAAAGATTTGTGGCTGTTGCAATTTCAAATTAATTTTTACCCTCCCCGTCATTCCGAGCGTCAGCGAGGAATCTCTAAATTATTTGATTATTTTAGATATATTTATAATTAATTTGTCCCAGTTGACCTTTTTACAGTTTTTAAATATCATCTAAACACCAAAAATTACTTATCTCATAACTATTTATTATTGTAAGAAAATAGTAATAAGTAATTTTGTTATTATTCTTTAATTTTGAGGTTAGTTTTCATAAGTTAAATTATTAGTATAGATTGCCAGAAAGGGATAGACTCGTCCTAAAAAACGGGGAATTCTTTTCACGCAAATAAAAAAAATGATATTTCCACTGCCCGGAAATTTAAAAACTATATCAAATAATATAAAACCTAATCCAGCCCATAGTGGACTGGATTTTTAGTGGTTTAAATGAAAGGGGGTGAGAAAACAATATGAATACAAAAATAGCTATGAGCGCTATGTCCATTGTTGCCTCACTCGCAATCATGGGCGGCGCCACCTTCGCATT
>Ga0209542_10017205_pt1 | contig 11887 bp, 19 predicted proteins | sample RifCSPhighO2_01_FD_184028 | JGI IMG/M metagenome (GOLD analysis project Ga0209542, IMG submission 184028) | Soil microbial communities from Rifle, Colorado - Rifle CSP2_plank highO2_0.1 (SPAdes) (version 2) | ecosystem: Environmental > Terrestrial > Deep subsurface > Rock core/Sediment ...
CCCAAGAATAACAGAGTAATGAGCAAAAAGTCAGCGATTAAGGTTAGTCTAAGGATAGTTTTTAAGAGTGATATATTTGGCGCAAGGCCGGTTTTAATTCGATTAATGAACCAAAATAACCAGAAGATCAGGCCATAAAGGGTTAAAAAAAGCGAGGAGTAAAACATTACAACAACTGTTTTGTCGGTCGGAGCAGAATTAAATAGGGTTGTAATTAATACACCCGACGCAAAGATCGAGATCGTAAAAACGATAAACATTAGTACCCTTGGATTCATGTCGCTAAATCTTCAAAGAGTTCCTCAATCCGGTCTAAATATTTGTCGTCAATCACAAAGCTTAACTTCGGTGTATATCGAGTCACAACTTGTTTTGTTAAGAGGTGTTGAATATCGCCCCGACGGCCTTCGACTTGCTTTAATGTTGCGGGATTAGTTGCCAACCAGACTCTACCCGACTTACCGGACGGATCTATTAGAACATCCACAACCGATAATGACTGTAGATGGGGAAATTCTTTCAAGAGAATAGTCCCCAGAGCTTTTTTATAGGCAATACTCAACTGTTCTAATCGATTGATCATAGTCTAGGTCTTGGGGTCTGACCCTTACCAAGGTTTGACCCTTGTAATGCTTAAGGACTTAACCACTGTTTCCATTGCAAGTAGAGCTTGGCGGTTGAAGACAAATCGCGAGCGTTGTATCGGGCAATGTCCATATATTTCTTGTCTCTAAAGAATTGACCGACCTTCGAGCCATCAATTTCGCCATTTTTTGGCGTACTAATCCCAAAGGCTCGACAAGCTAAATGTAGTCCTCCTAATCGATTGACGGCACCGTAATAAGATAATTGTTCATAAAGATCAATGTGTTGAGCGTCAGAGGACATTTGATAAAGATAGCGAGATCTCATTAGATCTTTACTCGGCCTAATGCCGTTAATTGCCGAGCGAAGCAGGAGAAACGGCATATCAAGCGACCGACCACTATAAGTGACAAATTGCTGATAGCGGGTCGCCAGGGCCCAAAAATTAGTGAGCATTGCCTTCTCACTGGCGGGAATATATTTACAATCACCTTCTTCAATAGCTTCAGAATTTTCCCCTTCATTATCAAACCAAACTACCGACTTACCACTAGCTAAATCATACGCACCAATCACCACAATTCGTCCGGTAAATGGCTGCAAACCCAATGACTCTTCGGCAATACTGGTAGGGTCGGTTTCCTCGGAATAGTTTGGCTGGCGTTTGACTCGATCAACTAATAGTTTTTGGGTCTCCTCATCAATCTCACTCCAATTCTCCCCGACTGTTTCGATATCAATAACTAAGACCGCCATGATGTTAGGTTAACAGACCGTTAACTGAAATCAAAGTTAACGCTTGGCCCATTGTGGCGCCTTTCGGGCTTTTTTGAGACCCGGTTTTTTTCGTTCTTTGATTCGAGCATCACGAGTTAGGTAGCCACCCTTTCTCAAAGTCGAGCGCCAGTCAGGATTAACTTCAATTAATGCCCGAGCTACTCCCAGTACCACCGCATCAACTTGACCCTGCATCCCACCACCCCGCGCAATGACCGAGACATCGAACTGACCGAGACGATCAACTAATTCGAAAACGTGTTTCAATTTCAGCGGCAGATCAACCTCTCGATCGTTGATAATCAACTTACCAGCTCCTGTTAATATACGGACCTGCGCGACTGCACTCTTTCGTCGGCCAACACCTTTATTCCAAGCGGGAGTGGCAAGTTTAACCATCGTTTTTGAATGATAGACGCCTTAACCACTGTGAACGTAAACGATTATCTGGAAGCATCCGCATAACTGCCAACATAATGACTCGGTCTGGTTTGGTGGCGAGCATTTCACGAAGTGGCTTGCTCTTGAGAGCACCCGGGTAGGCGGAATGGCGGTAGTATATTTTGCCATCCAACTTATTGCCAGTAACGACAATATTTTTGGCATTGCTAATAACAACTGAATCGCCATGATCTTGATAATTAGTAAAGCCAACCTTGTATTTACCCCGGAGTAAATTAGCAACCTCTGTTGCTAAACGACCCAAAATTTGTCCAGAGGCATCAAGCCGATGAATATTTCGAGTGATAGTATTCATTGATTAAGTTTCTTTTTAGTAGAAGTTTTAGTGATAGCTTCAATTTTAGCCTCCCTGATAAGCATGACGGCAAGCTGTTTAGCGTTATCTCCTCGCCTCGGTGTTGAGTTTAGTGACTTAACATAGTTAGTGGCCTCAGATTCATAACGAGGCAAGATATCTTCAAAAACTTTTTTAATAGCATTCTTATTAAGTAGGGTTGAGTGGGCCGTCTTGTAGGCCGATAGGTCTTTTGTTTTAATGGTATTAAAGAATCGATCAGCAAACGATACTAAAAGTTTGCCGTTCAAGCGACTAGTAGTAATGGCCTCGTAAAGAACCAGAGAAGTCAACTGATTGCGCAGGGTGGTGTTTGAAAAATCCGACTGAGCGCGCAAGACTCGCTGCATTATTAGCTTTTATGAGATGATTTAGCCTTGCCTGTCTTGGGTTCAACCGCCACTTCATCAGTATTCGGTTCGCTACCATCTAGTTCTAATTCGGTCTCATCACTGATTTCTGGCCCGAGCGTTGGAATTGAGGAAGATGATCCCGATAAGACAGAGAAGTGATCAACCAGAATGTCGGCCGATTGTTGCAGGGCATTTTGAGGAGATATTGACCCATCCGTTTCAATCTCCAGAATTAAACGATCAAAGTTGGTCATTTTACCAACTCGAGTATTCTCAACTTCAAAATTGACCCGTTTAATGGGAGCGAATGCGGCATCGATGGCAATAACCCCGATCGGTAGCTTCTCTTCTTTTCGCATTTCGGTCGGCAAATAACCTCGACCTTTTTCGACGGTCGCTTCAAGTAATAATTTCCCGCCCTCGACTAGTTCCGCCACCGGCGCATTTTTATTGATTACCCTTATTCCCGTTGGGCACTTAAAATCCTCAGCCGTAGCTTTGTGCGGACCCTTAACATCTAAGACCACAACCTGAGGTTCAGAGCCGTCTATTTTGAATCGGATTTGTTTGAGATTGAGAATAAGATCGACCACATCTTCGCTAACTCCCTTGATGGTAGAAAATTCATGGGCCACCCCATCGATTCTGATCGAGGTAATAGTGGCACCTGGTAGGGACGAAAGCAAAACGCGACGGATGGCATTACCGATCGTCAAACCGAAACCAGGACTAAGCGGTTCAACTATAAAACGAGCCAGATCACCCTTAGAGTGATCTTCCTTAATTTGTAATAGCGCTACTTCAGCTAATTTATGAGACATTATTTTTTTCCTCCAGTTGTTCTTTTATTTTAACAGTCTTGTAGATAAAAATCAACGATTTTGATGATGTTTACTTCTGACCCCTTCCTCTACTTCAGACTTAATGGTATCTATCTAGAGTAGAATTGAATAATTTTTTGAGTATCAAATTCAAGCGGTAATTCTTCAGGATTCGGTAGATGTTCGACAGTAATGGCCAAAGACTTCTTATGCAAATCTAGCCAAGGGGCGGTGCCGCGTTCTGGCTCAAAATTAATCGTTTTGACATTATATGGCACAATTTTATCGCCAGGCTTTGTCAGAATTGAGGCAATACTAACCCGTTTGCCGTTAAGTAAGAAATGACGGTGGCTGATAAGTTGTCTGGCATGGGCTCGACTGATAGCTAGGCCGGCTCGAAAGACGACATTATCAATCCTGGACTCGAGCGTTTGGAGAAAAGTTTGGCCAGTTTCAGACTGATCCTTAGCGGCACTGATAAAATACAGGTGAAACTGTTTCTCGCGCAAACCATAGGCCAGTTTTGTTTTCTGTTTCTCTTGGAGTTGTAAGCCGTATTCAGTTACTTTCCGACGGCGCTGTTGCTGTTGTTTTTGAATCATCAAACTCTCCTAGCTTTCTTTGGGCGGGTACCATTATGAGGAAGGGGTGTGACATCGGTGATTAAGCTGACTCGGTAGCCTGATCCAGCAATGGCCCGCAGGGCGGCGTCACGCCCGTTGCCAGCTCCAACAACCCGAATTTGCATTGATTTTGGTTGATAGTCGGCGATTTTATCAAGTAGAGTTTTCATGGCCATGGTGGCGGCGTACGGAGTCCCCTTTTTTGCTCCCTTAAAGCCAACTTGACCAGATGAAGTCCAACCAATGACGTTTCCAGACTCAACACTACTAGCGGTGATAATTGTGTTATTAAAAGTCGAATGAATACTAACTAGTACTTCGTCAATTACTGGTAAGACTTTCTTTTTAGTGGTTTTAATTGCCATATTAGGTAAGAATTAAGATTTTAGAATCAGGAATTAAGAAGGGCTTGTCGCAAAGCGACAAAATTGATTTTATGGTCTTGATTCTAAATTCTATATTCATTATTCTGTGTGTAAATTAGGTTTTCTCTGAAGATTTCTTGCGACCAGATCCGACAGTTACTTTTTTACCTCTTTTGGTCCGAGCGTTAGTCTTGGTTCGCTGGCCATGAACTGGAAGATTTCGAGCATGACGTTGACCACGATAGCTAGATATTTCCTTAAGGCGGCGAATGTTCTGTTGGACGACTTGCTTTAAGTCACCTTCAACAGTTTGATCATTTTCGATATAACTTCTCATCTTGTCAATCTGAAGATCGGTCAATTGGTTGAACTTGGGGTTATTTACGATCTTTAAATGCTGGAGAATCGCTTGGGCTTTTGGTAGCCCAAGCCCATAAATATAGCTTAAACCAATCTCAACTCTCTTTGCGTCTGGAATATTAACGCCAGCGATACGAGGCATTTTAGTCGCTGATGCTCCAATTAGCAACCCGAGAATTACTGAATTTCTGAATTACAGAATTGTAGAATTTTTGCTTGTCGGTATTTTTTAATTTAGTAATTTCGTAATTACTTAATTCAGTAATTTTTATCATTATCCCTGTCTCTGGTTGTGGCGACGAATTTCACAGATCACTCGAACGACCCCCTCGCGGCGGATAATTTTGCATTTCTGACATCGTTTCTTAACCCCAACATGTACTTTCATTTAATTTAGTAATTCAGTAATTCTGTAATTTAGAATTTTCTTTTTATGTCAGTCTTTTAGTAACTCGGCCCTTGGTTAGATCGTAAGGCGATAATTCGACCGTTACTCGATCTCCGGGCAGAACCCGAATCCGATGCTTTCGCATTCGTCCAGATATATACCCCAGAACTATCTGTCCGTTATCAAGGACGATTCGATACTGGGTGTTTGGCAGAGCCTCATCAACTAGGCCATCTAGCGCAATCACTCCTTCTTTTTCCGACATCTGTCCCTATTTTACCCGAAATTAACCATGTCAGTCAACTGTTTTAGGTGAGGATGATCGGGTCACCATCGGTCACAAAAATTGTGTCTTCAAAATGAGCACAGATTACATCTGGGTGAGCCCTCACCGTCCAACGATCTTTTTCTAGACGAATATCAACCGGCTTTAAAGCAGTGATCGGTTCGATGGCTAACACCATCCCTTCTTTAATTTCAGCACCCTTACCAGAGCGACCAAAGTTGGGAATACTGGGTGGAACTTGGAGCTCACGGCCAACGCCGTGGCCAGTTAGGTCCTTGATGATAAAAAACCCATTTGTCTCAACTATTTTTTGAATGCAGTGTCCAATATCACCGACTCGTCCCCCTGCTCGGGCTAATCTTATTGCTTCTTTTAAGGCCCTCTCCGTGACTTTAATGAGCTTGGCAGCTTCGGATGAAACCTTACCGATTGAGTAGGTTCGAGCGGTATCAACAATTGAACCGTTCTTGGCAACTCCAAAATCAACTGCCAACACATCGCCAATTTTCAAAACGTAATCTTGCGGAATGGCATGAACCACGTCCGAATTAACCGATAAACAACTGGCGGCTGGGTAGTTTTTATATCCCAAAAATGCTGCATTAAAACCAGACGATGTTATCAATCGGGCAATTAATTGTTCGATTTGGAGTAAATTAACTCCCGGATTAGTCATTTCAGCTACCTCATGATGGATTTTAGCGGCCAGTTGACCGGCCTCAATTAAGTTTTGATTAATTTTCGTCATTAAAGATTTGGTCGACAGCTAGACGGATTTGGTCAGTGACTTCGTCGACGGAGGGCTCACCATTAATTTCTAGCAACTCAAAATCGTTACTGAAATTATCTTTCAGAGGCAACGTTTCGATTCTAAAAGTGTTTAAGCGCTTCTGAACAGTGTCTGGATTATCGTCTGGACGCTTAATTTTTCTACCGTCAATGATTTGATAGCGTTCGGAAAGGCGTTTTTTGGCACTTTCATCGGATAAATTTATAAAAATCCCGATTGCGTGCCAACCATACTTTCGGACTAATGTTTGGAAGCCCTGAAATTGAATTAAGTCACGCGGGTAGCCATCAAATATATAGCCTGTCTGACTAGGATGAATTTTAATAAACTCTTCAATTATAGTCCTCATTACTTCATCCTCTACCAACACTCCTTTGGTGATTTGGTCCCGAATCTTGATATCATCTCTCGCTCGCTGCCTCAATTCTTCGCCAGCTTCAAAGATCACCAATCTTTGAGACTGAGCCAGTCTTTCAACTTGGGTGCTTTTCCCGGATCCCTGGGGTCCGAATACGACCAGTGCTAAACCACCGTCTTTCATCTATCCCTCAATTCTATATACAAAGTCGCCCAGAAACCCTTATTACCCTTAACTTTCGGTTGATACAGTCCAACTACGACCGAGGTATCGCTATTTTTTGCCCCCACTAAAGCTGTGCCACCACTTTCATCAACTTCTAGGAGTGAATATTCATCTCCCGCCGTTAAGCCGAAATAAGGGGCGACATCTTTTTTAGCTACCTCAATTGGGTTAAAATTCGGATCACTATCTCGGTCTCTTAGTTCGCGATTGAGTTCGGTTACTTTTTCCTCATCAATTATAAAATTAATTCGATAATAGTCGGTTGAACTATCAATTCTTGGTATGACGAGGGTAAAACCAGCTTGAATAAGATCTTCATTCGAAGTGGCATTAGCCAGTTTGATTAATTTCCAATCAAGACTAAATTTCGTCCCAATTCCAAATAAAGTTTCGTTACTACCAACTGTGTAGACATTTTTAGGATAGCTGACTCGACCTTTTGGCGAGGCCGGTTTAGTTAATTCATCTATTTTCTGGGTAGATTGACTCGCTGTCAATTGAGGAATTTCGGCCGAGAACTTGTTCGTCGCATCTACCCTCGTTACACTTGACTGCCTTAATTTTTGATAAAAATATATATTCGAGCTAACTAAAAAGCCAATTCCTAGTACCAGCACTAGTAATACTGAACGGGGTAAAATCATCTAGTTAACTTTACGGGCAGGTGGCAAGGGTCAAAACAGTAGCTAGAAACAAAACAGTTTTGAATTTTTAATTGTAGTTCTAACCTTTGAGTTTTTGGCTTTAAGCTACCCATTAAGTTATCGTATCATATCGACGCATTGATAATTGTCCTGATAGCTGCCGGCTTGTTTCAATGACCACCGATACGACAATTAAGATACTGGTACCGCCGATTACCAACGTACTGATACCGGTCGTTGTCTTTAAGATATTGGGCAGAATGGCAATAACCGCCAAAAAGATGGCGCCAATAAATGTTAAGCGACCAATTGTATAGCTCAAGAATCCAGCCGTCTCACTGCCAGGTCGAATGCCGGGTATAAATCCACCCTGCTTTTGGAGATTTTCCGATATTTCTTTAGGCTGAAAGACGACATAAGTATAAAAGAAGGTAAAGACGAAAACGAGAATAAAGTATGTGATGGTGTAATAAAGTTCGTTACTAACGAAGTTGGTCAGGAGGGAAGAAGATTTTTGCAGAAATTCCGACCGTGCCGTCGACAGAAAACGAGCAATTATCGTTGGGAAAGTTAAAAAACTTAAGGCAAAAATTATTGGGATGACTCCGGCGGTATTAACTTTCAGTGGGAGATACGAATCAATACTTGAACCAGTCGTCGGGGCGACGACTCGGCGAGGATAGGTGATGGGGATTTTCCGCTCGGCGTCGTTCATCAACACAATCACCGCAATGGCTACTAGAGCCATTAATGCAATAATGATCAAAGTTGAAACATTGCCGGATGAGACAAGATTGGCGGTATTTGCCAGTTGTTGGGGTAGGCCAGCGATAATCCCTAGGGCAATTATCAGGGATATGCCATTACCCAAACCACGCTCAGAGATCAGTTCACCGATCCACATCACTAGTACACTGGTGGTGACAATTACCAAAAGCATTAGCAGGATTTGGGTGGTTGTCAGAGTGCCGATAATATTCTGGCTCTTGAGCAAGATAATCATACCGTAACCTTGAATTAGCGCCATTGGCACGCTTAAATAACGAGTGTATTGGTTAAGTTTCTCCCGACCGCTCGTCCCCTCCTTCTGAATTTCTTCCCACGAAGGGATGACTTTTGTTAAAAGCTGTACGACAATCGAAGCGGTAATATACGGACCAACACCCATTAAATCGATCGAGATATTAGCGATTGAGCCACCCGTAAAAATACTCAAAACGCTAAAAACTTGATTTTGGCTTTGGTTCAAGAAGTTATCAAGCAGGGTTCGATCGATCCCGGGCAACGGAATATGGGCAATTACCCGGACAAATGCTAATAGGCCTAGGGTTAAAAGAATTTTCGTCCGTAAGTCTCGGCTCTTCCAGATATGACGAAGATAGTTAGAACTCATTGCAAAACTCGCTTTTGAGTATTTTGGAATGATTTTTTGAGCGAGAGACAGGAATCGTGAGGAAGCATACAAGATTGTACGATGACGAGCGCTGAGTGGTTCGTAGCCAAAAAATCGGCCAAAAGACCAGAATTGGAGTTTTGTAATGAGTTCCTATACATCGGTCAGTAACGACTTTGATAATTTAACGCCCTCAAATTTCACACCTGTTTTTAATGACCCTCTCTTAATAATCTTCACCTGTTGCCCAATCTTGAACCGACGGACAATGCCGCTCTCAATCAAAGATTGAGGCGACACAGTTTCACCACTTTTGAAGTGGTGGTTAATAGTCTTAGTTGTAATCGCAATGTCAGATGTTACTTGATGATTAAAACCGCGCTTTTTGGCTTGAGTACGATAAAGGGGTGTTTGCCCACCTTCGAACCACTCTTGAATCTTGCGTCCCGAACCACTCCGAGAGTTCTGGCCTTTCGTGCCTCGTCCGGCCGTTTTTCCGCCACTCCCGGCAATACCTCGCCCGACTCTCTGTCTCTTAGTATTTCTAATTCCAGTGAATAATTGAGATATATTCATTTCGAACCTCCTAAGGTGAGAAAGAAGGCAATATTAAAATAGTAACTTTGCATTGACTTCATTTCGAACCTCCTAAGGTGAGAAAGAAAATAGTGCCATAATGTTTCCTTTGCTCGAGACATAATATTCATCTTAATTTACCCCGACAGCCTGCTCTTCTTGACTCTCCGGTATAGTTTTAGCTATTTTGGAATGATTTGTTGGACGAATTTTCTCCATTGATAATTTTTTGAGAGCATGATAAGTGGCCATGGCATTATTGAGCGCATTGGCGCTGCCAATTGATTTACTGACAATATTAATGATGCCAGACAATTCTACAACCGCCCGAACTGGTCCGCCGGCAATAATTGAATGGCCTTGCGGTGCTGGTTTTAGCAAAATGCGGCTAGTTCCGTAAACTTCCATCACCGGATGAATGATTGTCCCATTGACGATAGGGACATTAATCATCGTTTTTTGGGCCATATTTTTGGCTTTTGCGATCGCCCCTTGGACATCTGCCGCCTTGCCGGTACCTACTCCGACTCGACCATTTTTATTACCGAGAACAACAATAGCTCGGAAACGAATCCTCCGACCGCCCTTAACAGTTCTAGATATTCGGTCGATCGAAACAACGTTTTCCGACATCTCAATGTTTTCGGGGATGAATTCTTCGACACCTTCCTTTAAGAGCGGCTTAGTCATTTTGCGACCCCCCAAGAGCGAATCGAGAATGTACTCTTCTCATAATTAAAACTCCAATCCATTATTTCTGGCTTCCGTGGCCAAAATTGAAACTACTCCCTGATATTTAAAGCCATTACGATCAAACACGACTGTTTTAATTTTGGCTTTACTTGCCATTGCGGCAATTTGTTCACCAACAAATTTCGCCTTAGATGTTCGGCTGCCCTTCTCTTTAAGTGAGCTAGACGAACTGAGTGTTCTACCGGTTGTGTCATCGATTAATTGAGCCGTTAAATTGTTTAAACTACGGAACACACTTAAACGAGGCCGTTCGGAGGTACCGAACACCCTCATTCTGGCTTTTTTCTTTGCTCTCTTATTTATTGTGATAGGCATCTTGTATTTAATTATCTTTTATTTTATTTATGATCCGGCTTTGACGGCTTTACCCTGCTTCATTCTAACCTTCTCGCCAGAGTAGCGAATTCCCTTGCCCTTGTATGGTTCGGGTGGTCTAACATCTCTAATTTCAGCCGAAAATTGACCAACTCTTTGGCGATCAATTCCAGTCACAGTAATGACGTTTTTCTCAACCTTAGCCTCCAGGCCTTCGGGAATTGTCATTTCAACCGGATGGGTAAAGCCGACTTGGAGCACTAATTTATTACCCTCGATGCTAGACCGATAACCGATCCCAACTAATTCCAGCTTTTTTGAGAAACCCTCCGTAATTCCAATCACTGCATTACTTAAGAGACTTCGAATCGTACCGTGCAGGGCTCGATGCTCTTTGGCGTCGCTATTTCGGGTCACTTGTAAAAGTGTACCTTTTTGATTGACCTCAACGCCCTCAGGTAACGACAGGGCGAGCTGGCCCTTGGCTCCAGCTAGGGTTAATGCTCGACCCTCACGAGTCATCGTAACACCTCCCGGTAACAATACTGGTTGAACACCAATACGAGACATTAGACCAATCCTCCAGATTGGAAATACGAAGCACTAAGCACGAAACTCGAAACAAATTCAAAATTCGAACTTTCAAAATTTGAAACATTTGGATTTGTTTCGAATTTCGGATTTCGAATTTCGGATTTTGTCATTTTTACCATATCTCACAAATTAACTCGCCGCCAACCTTCTGCTTACGAGCTTGACTACCCGTCAAATGACCTTTGGGAGTAGAAAGTATAACGATACCGGTGCCACCACGAGGACGCGGAATCTCGTTGTTTTTGACGTAGAGACGGACGCCCGGTTTACTCAACCGTTTGATATGAGTAATCGGCCAATCTTGTTCCAGTCCGATCGTTGTGGCATTGCCCTCGTTTTTAATTGAGGCGATAAAGCCCTCACTTTTCAGAATTCCAGCGATGTCCAAAACACTTCTGCTGGGACGGATTGGTACTTCCAACTTTCCAGACATACTGGCGTTTCGCAATCGGGTTAAGAAGTCCGAAATTGTATCGTTATACATAGCAGTCGCTGACGCTCCAGTTACTATATACCACAGATGAATTACTGAATTTCTGAATAACTAAATTACTGAATTGTTGATGTTTTCTATTTAATAATTTCGTCATTTCGTAATTTAGTAATTCTTTGTAATCTGTCATTACCAGCTTGCCTTTCTCACACCCGGAATTTGGCTTATTGACGCTCGTTCGCGAAAACAAATCCGGCAGATGCCAAATTTTCGCATATAACTGCGGTTTCGACCACATAAAGCACATCGATTAACCACTCGGGTTTTGAATTTCTCGACTTTACCAATCATATATCGTTTACTTGCCATCAACTGGTTAATCTTACCTTAATATTAGTTATAATCCAAGCTTCAATTCGAACCCTTGAGGTGAGAAAGAGGGTTGTGTCACA
>Ga0209542_10017207_pt1 | contig 11886 bp, 20 predicted proteins | sample RifCSPhighO2_01_FD_184028 | JGI IMG/M metagenome (GOLD analysis project Ga0209542, IMG submission 184028) | Soil microbial communities from Rifle, Colorado - Rifle CSP2_plank highO2_0.1 (SPAdes) (version 2) | ecosystem: Environmental > Terrestrial > Deep subsurface > Rock core/Sediment ...
TCCTGCTTTATATTTTCCTGCATCACTTGTAAATATTATAGATTTAGCACCACAACAATACTCACATGATATCTGTCCTGCAATTTTAATATATCTATTCAACATCTCTCCTTCCAATTTTATTTCATTATCAAGCTTACCTAATTTAGTTATTGTAACATCAGCTTTTCCTGGATTTGCAGGAGTAATATCATCAAAAGATACCCCTAATTCTTTTCCATAAATTTTAGGAACACCTTTAGGAATAACATCAGATACTCCTACCACTGCACCAGTAATTGAACCACCTTTGTTACCTTTCAAAACTTTCAAACCTAAAACACCGCTTGTAATAACAAAAATTATCAGTAATCCAATCAGAACATACGTAAATGTACCCATTTCTTTTTTCTTAGTTGTTTCTTCCATAAAATCAACCTCCATAAACTTTTCTAACTAAAAAACTGAAACCGTTTATAAAGAGATATGTGAAACTGGTTTCAACCACACAAAATTAGTATAAAACTTGTATTCTCTTCTGCTTTCAAAGAATGTATAGCATTAGCTTCCATATGTATCAAAACCCCAGGAAGCATTTTGATATCTTTACCCTCAAGATTAAAAACACCTTTCCCCTCTAAAACATATACAAAACCACTTTTTGTTGATGTATGATCAGATATCTTTGTTCCTTTTGCCATACAGAATAGAGACAAATCTTTACTCTGATCTTTGAATAAGTCCTTACTTAATATTCCGCCTTCTGAATAATCAATAAGATTATTAACATTCTTCCAGTTTTTATCCATTTTACTTAATCCAATATAGACAAATTATGATTTATATCAGACAAATTCTTAAGTTCTATTTCCTTAAATTTTTTCATAATAGATCTCTTAACATTATTATTTAAAACTTCCTCTGCCATTGGATACAAGATATTATCTTCTTTCATAATATGTTCTTCTAATAAATGCGAATAATCTCTAGCATTTTTAATAATAGTTTTTTTATCATTATTCCTCAAACCAGCTACCATCCCTTTAACAAATTCTCTTCCCAAATTATGCTCATACAACATTTGCTCAATAGGGTTACAATGCATTTGTACATCATCTTTACACAACTCCTTAAATAAAATATCCTCTTCCTTTGCATGATGAAACCTATCTGCATAATTTTGTATAAAATCTATTATTTTATTAAAAAAATCCTTATCTAACTCCTTACCAGATTCAACTGCACTACATTTATCTAATAAAATCTCAATCATCCTCAATATATTCTTATGTTCCTCTGATAGCATCTCAGTTAGTTTTTCCATTTCTACACTCCAATATACTAAGTATAAAAAAGATACTTATTTATATAACTTATAGTATCTCAAAATATACCATGAAAAACTGTACCATATACAAAACAGCGGATTTTATTGGAAAAAGATGGACCTTACCTATACTACTAGAATTACACAAAGGAAAACCAGAATACAAGAGATACTCTAAACTTAAGAATAACCTACAAGAAATAACACCCAAAATACTTTCAACAAGATTAAAAGAATTAACAAAAGAAGGTTTGGTAACTAAAAAAATTGATACAACCAAATTCCCAATAAAATGTGAATATTCTTTAACAAAAAGTGGGAAAGATTTTATAAACATAATAAAAAATATTAAAAAATGGTCACTAAAATGGAAACCATACAACAAGATATGTAATAACCTAGATTGTAAAAATTGTGAACTATAATCAATGTTTTAGAATAACAACATTAGTCATCCCTCTTCTTTTCCTTTCTATTAAACCCTTTCCCTCTAATTTATCTAAGCTCCTAGTAACCCTAACCTTATTTAAACCAGTTCTATCAACCAGCTCAGATTGAAAGATGCTGTTTTCTTTAACAATTTCATTAAAAATCTTTTTTTCATCATCATTAAAATCCTTCATAACCCCATTATAAGTCTTCTTAGTTAGTTTAATTTCCTTAGCTTTAGTTTTATCACCAAAGAATATAAAGTATAAACCTACTAGAATAACAAAAATCATCACACCAACACTAACATTTGTTTGAAAACTAATAGTTCCATACATAGGACAGGTAGGCCCATGAGTACATGTATCACCAACAATTTTCTTCATAGCCATATTAAACGTATAAATTATAAAGCCTATTAACAAAGCAATACCGACAATTAAAAACCCAATATTCCTATTAGTCATAGTTTTTTTATTAACAAAACCCCTATTTTAATTTAACTATTTACAGTTCTGTTAAATCTTTTTTTTCTGAAAAAAACACGAAGTAGCAAATTACGCAACCAATCTACAAAGATAATCATATTGATCTTGCTCATTAATAAGTTCTTTTGAGAAATCACACAATAAAGAACGAAGTTCTTCTAACCTATTAGAATTGGCTGGAACATTTCCCAGTTCAAATCTGAGTAACCTCATTTCTAATGCTAATTCTGAATACTGTTTAATATCTTTATCTGAATTTTTTCTGATAGCTCTCGAAAAAGGACTATACGGAAAAAAAGGTTTAGTAAGAACAGTGTCAGTATCTTTTAATTGATATTTTCCCAAAATTTCAGCCAATTCTTTAACATGACTGAAATCGTGATTTCTCCCACGAAGATAATTATCTATTTCTATTGCTCCCAATCGTGCCAATTCAGAAAGATACCAAAGAGAATTTTCTATTCTACTATAATCATGTCCAATTTTTTCAACATAATCTTTTAATTTTCTCATAATTATAATGAATTATTTTAACACCGACCCTTTTACAATAACTTTGTATTTTACATTCACTACATAAAGGCCTTACAGGTTTACAAACATTCTGTCCATAAGCAACTAATAATCTATTTATCTTCTTCCAATATTTCCTATCCAATCTCTTCATCAATTCTAACTCAGTTTCATATACATTTTTAGTTTTTACAAAACCCCACCTATTTGTTATCCTATGAACATGTGTATCAACACAAACTACATCTTTTCCAAAACCAACTGACAATACCAAATTAGCTACTTTCCTTCCAACCCCATTTATCTTCATTAATTCTTCAAAACTATTAGGAACCTCTTTTAATTTACTTAACCTCTTCAAATACCTTGCTTTGTTCTTATAAAAACCAACACCATAAATTAACCTCTCAATTTCCCTTAGACTTAATTTTTCAAAATCTTTAAAATTCTTAACTTTCTCAAACAACTTCCTACAAACTTTATCTGTTACCTCATCCCTAGTTCTAGCAGATAACATAGCACTTATTAAAACTCTAAAATAATCACCACCCACTTCCTCAACCACAGGAGTTCTATATTTCATAAACTCTTGTTCTAAAATTTTAAAAACTTCATCAATTTTCACATTACTCCATCATAAAACTATTAGTTTATATTTCAATTTAGTTTACTGTATCCCATTTCAACCAATTAGTATTTTTTTATTAATCTCTTTTAAATTATCACAACTGGTCATCAACATTCCGCTTCTCAAATCTTTTTCAACATATTCCAAATACATCTTAACAGCTTCTGAACCTCCAGCTAAAGACATCCTAGCTAAAGGTCTTCCAATCAAAACAACATCAGCACCTAAAGCCAATAATTTCAAAACATCAAAACCAGTCCTAACAGCACCGTCAGCCATTATTGTTATTTTTCCCTTAAATTCCTTAACAATCTCAGGCAAAACATCAGCAACACCTTCTCCATAATCCAGAACCCTCCCACCATGATTACTAACATCTAAAGCCCTAGCACCAGAATCAACAACTTTTCCTGCATCTTCAATATTCATTATCCCTTTAAATATTACAGCTTTTTTAGTACAATCAACTAATTCCTTCAAATCTTTCTCACTTTTCCTATAAACAGGCTTTCCTCTTAACTCCCAATTTTTACTTCCATAACCATCTAAATCAACACCTATAGCCAAACAATTTGCCTCTTCTGCTCTCTTAAACAATTCTAATAATTTTTCTTGTTTTTGTGGTTTAAAAACAGGAATTCCCCAGCCATTATTCTCTTTTATTATATCAATTCCAGGATGATCAGGAAAATCAACAGTATTTCCACTTAAACCAATTGTTCCGTATTTTTTAGCACCTTCAATCATTCCTCTTTGAAATTCCTCTTCACTCATTACATCGTTCATACTTATCTTAACACCAGAAATACTACTAACCATTACTGGCATTTTAATTTTATAACCCAAAAACTCTGTCCCATAATTAGGTTCTTTATGCTCTTTAACAACCCTCATTTTCAATTTATATTTCCCTAAAGCCTTAAAATTATTATCAAAAGTCCTTCCCTGTCCTGCTCCTCCAAATCCAATAGCCTTTCCATATTTCATACCCATGCACAATCTACCAGGATTACCATCACAAACAATATTCACAGCACAAATACCACTTAATTTTTCTCTTGCAATATCCCTATAATAAGGCAAATCTTTTTCTTTCTTATCAGGATACAATCTGTCATATATTTCTTTTTTTTCTTCAAATTCTTTCTTATTAATTTCTATTAAATAACTTTTATCTTTACCACAAACATGACATCTCCAATCTTTTTTTATACCTTCTAACTTAATTCCAAGTTCTAAATTCCCTCTTTTGTCTCCTTTTTCTTCATCAAATACAAAAATCTTACAATAACTACATAAATAATAACTCATATTAACCCCCTTAAGTAATCCAAGTTCTCTATCCTCTGGATTCTTCGTTACAAAATTAATTTCTTTCTTTTGTCTATATAAGATTTTCTAACCTTATTTAAATGGATTTCCAAAAGCAATAAACGCAAACACAACATGTACTAAAACTGAAATTATAAATATCCACAAATAATAACAATGATAATTATAAAATTTACTCCTACTTATATGCAATCTAAATCCTAAACATCTACATGAAAATAAAACTAATAACAAACCTAAGATATTAACAAAACCTAAAATAAAAACTATTTTCTGAGCTAATAAAAGGTCTGTCATAATACAATCAACATCCCTTTCATTTCACTATGACTTGAACCACAAAAGACATTACATCTAAATTCAAAACTACCTGCTTTATCAGCTACAAATTCAACCACAACATCTTTGTTTGGTTCTAAAGTTCTACTAATCCCATATCCAGGTAGTGAAAAACCATGTGTAACATCTATACTCTTTATTCTCAACTTAACTTTATCTGCTTTATTCACAGTTATCGTAGATGGAGTAAAATCAAATCTTTTAGCTGTTATATCAAATTCTTTTACACTAACTGTTTTTGGTGGTTCTTTAACTATTTCTGGACTACCTGGTTGATCCACTATATCACTTTGTGTATTACCAAAACATCCGCTTATCAAAAATAAAACAAAAATTAAACTTAAATATTTCCACATTTTAATTCCTCCATAAACCATGGATATTGCATAATTCCTTTGCTTTTATATTTGTAAGATCTTCAACTAAAAATTCTGCTTCTGGCTTCTCCCCTGGATACAATCTTTTCTCAAATATTAATTTATTACCTTTAAATAACTGTATTAGCTCAATCCAGTGTTCCTCTTTCATTGGATGTTCCACTGAACCAACTTTCACTTTTACTTTATTACCTACTACTTCAACAACAGGAACATGTTTCTCTAAACCTTCTTCTTTTGTTTTTTCTTCCATCAATTTCATTTCCTCACCACAACAAACCAAATCACCTTCATGACTCTCAACAACCTCAACAACATCCCCACAAATTTCACATTTATAAATCCCATTTATTCTTGCCATTTAAAACTCCTTTTTTCTTGTTTATTCTCACACTCACATTTATCTATCTCACAATTACAAACTCTACAAATCTTTTTATCAACAAAATCAAAACATTCTTTTTCTTTTTTCATTTTAACAACAAACCTCACAACCTTCTTTAAAACACATACATTCTGGTTCATAATATTCCTTAGTATGTTTACAAGAAGGACATTTTTCAGGTGGTTCCTCACCCTCATAAATATAACCACATTTGCTGCATTTCCATCTTATTTTATTTTTTCTTTTATAAACTCCACCTTTCTCAACCATTTCTAATAACTTCTTATATCTTCTCTCATGTTCTTTCTCAACTTCAGTTATTTCCTTAAACAACTTAGCAGCTTCTTTATTACTATCCTTCTTAGCATCTTTTTCCATTCCAGGATACATCTCACTATTTTCATAATGTTCTCCTTCAATTGCTGCTTTCAAATTTTCTTTTGTATTTCCTATACCTTTCAACAACTTAAATTCATCTTTAGCATGTTGCATCTCATTCAAAGCAGTTTCTTCAAATATCTTAGCAATATACAAATAACCTTCATTCCTAGCTATTTTCGCAAAATAATCATATTTATTTCTTGCTTGGCTCTCTCCAGCAAAAGCCTTTTTTAAATTTTCCTCAGTCTTCATCTTAACCTCCGTTAAAACTTATAAAAAATAATAATAACTAATATTTAAAATGTTCTAAAAATTAATTAGATATATATTATTTAAAACAACAATATTTATATATAAAAGAATCCCTTAATCAAAAAATGGAAAGAAAACAAAATACTGAAAATCTAGAAACTAAAATTCCAGAACAAATTCTAAATCAAAATCCAGATAAACACAAAGAAATTTTAGAAAAACAGACTGCTCAAACTAATTATTGTAAGAATATGATTGAACTTATGGGTCCAAAAGTCACTGCTAGATACTTTAGTAGATAGTAAAACCAAAACATTTATTTAACCTTAATTCTTCTTAAACTAAAAAGAGGTTTAAATGATACAAAGAATAAAAGACAATATTCTAAGAATTCTAAAACAAACAATTAAAGCAATTCATAAACAAGACATTAAACAATTAAAAGACCTAAGCAATAACACAGTTCACGATTCAACAGTATTTCAAGATGAACATTCCATAGAAATAGCAGTTCTAATTTATTCACTATCTAAAATCTTCGAAAGAAGCAAATACCAACAATATAAAGATTGGAATATATTCCAAAAAACAACTTTACATAATCTAAAAAAAGCCTATCAAAATCTAAAAAACAACAAAGACGAACAATATCACAAAAATATAAGATACATATTCTCTATAACCTCAAAATTAGAAACTAACTTAAAAAAGTATATAAAAGAAATCTTGGAAAAAGGAAAGATAGTAAAAGGTTCTAGGGTTTATGAACATGGAATCTCAGCAGGAAGAACAGCTAAACTTCTAAACATTTCTGAATGGGATTTATTAGATTATACAGGAAAAACAGGAATTTCAGATGTTACCTTATCAAAAACAAAGTCTATCAAAGAAAGATTAGAATTTACAAGAGGTTTATTCAAATGAATTTGGTTTTCGATTCAAGCAGTATAATAAGTATAGCAACAAATAATCTACTGTGGACCTTAGAAAAATTAAAAAAACAATTCAAAGGAGATTTTGTAATCCCACAATCAGTAAGGAAAGAACTAATCGAAAACCCATTAAAAGGTAAAAAGTATAAATTAGAAGCTATAATGATAATGGATATGCTTAACGATGGTGTTCTAAAGATTGGTAAAGGTAACAAAGATTATCTTATGAATTTATCAAATAATATTTTTACTAACAAAGGAAAAAATATAAATATTGTACAAGAAGGGGAAATTGAAGTTATATCAATAGAGAATAACAACATATGCATCATTGATGAAAGAACAACAAGAATGCTAATAGAAGATCCCATCAATTTAAGAGAATTACTAGAAAGTAAATTACACAGCAAAGTTTCTATCAATCATGAAAATTTAAATGAGTTTAAAGAACAAACTAAAAACACCAAAATTATTAGAAGCACGGAATTAATGACTATAGCTTTTGAAAAGGGTTTGTTTAATGATCTATTTACTAAAAACCTAAAAAAAGATTTCCTAGATGGATTACTCTGGGGTTTAAAACTAAGAGGTTGTGCTATTTCTTCTAATGAAATAAACCAGATTTTAAAATTAGAAGGATTTTAAAAAGTAAACTTTAAATACCTTTTTACAGAATAATAGACTAAAGGGGGCGTAGTTTAACGGCAAAATCTCCGGCTCCAGTTAAGAGAAGAAACCGGATGATTGGGGGTTCGAAAAATTTTGTTCGAAAGTCCCTCCGTCCCCACATTTATTTACTCCTACTAATAACAACTTTATCTTTACTTTCAGGAAATACACTAAACTCTTGACCTTTCTCCAATTTCAAGAAATTAATTAAAGACTTATTAAATCTGATAGCCAAAGAATTACCAACCTTACTAATTTTTGTTTTACTTTTCAAATTCCACAAACCTTTCTTCTTTGCAATATTCTCAATCAACATAGAAGTTTCTTTAGTATAAAAATTCTCTTTGCATTTAATACATACATCAACAGGAAATATTCCTAATACTTCACCTAAAAACTCATACTTTATCTTTTTCCTTACAACATTCCCTTTACAAAATGGACATATCATTTCTTAATTAACCTCTTTACCATATAAACATTATTTTGAATATTAAAATTGATTTTTAGATTGTTATAACTACTAACAACATCTCCACCATCTTTATTCTTTACCCCATTTTTAATACATTCCTCTATATCACTAAATGAAACACCATTAACAATTCTGCTCATTCCAGCCTGTTTTCCTAGTTTTATTAGCATTGTTATTCCTTGTTATAACGGGTTATTCAAAATCTTTAAATATACAACTACTAACACAAAGTTTATTAAAGTTTCTACTTAAAAATAGAAACATTTATAAATAAGTTATAATTCAACCATAATAACGTATTATATATATTAAAAAATAAACATTGGGGGGAAACTAAATGAAAAACATAGCAAAAATTTTGTGTGTATTTCTAGCAATGTTAGTTATGACAAGTGTTGTTTTAGCATCAGATATAGACTTAAACTTTAAAAAAGTAGAAGTAAATGGTGTTACAATCAACATCGGACCAAATAGCAAACCAGTAATAGTAGATGTTAAAAGAGGAGAAGACGTTGATGTCCTAGTAGTTTTCAAAAGCATTATAAATTTAAAAGATGTCAGAGTCAAAACATGGATTGAAGGTTATGAATATAAAGATATTGAAGATACAACACCTTTATTTGACATTAAAAAAGGAGTTACATATACAAAAACATTGACTCTTGAAATCCCAGAAGACATAGATGCAAACGAAAACTATAGAGTTAGAATTGAAGTCTCTGCACAAAACAATAATAAAGAATTTGCAAATGGACCAGTCTACTTAAGAATAGATGAAGAAAGACACAATCTAAAACTCAGGGATGTTATCTTTAATTCAGATGTTAACGCAGGTAAAACCTTACCCTTAACTGTCTGGGTTGAAAACCTTGGTGACAAAGATGAAAAAGGTATTATAGTTGAAGTAGGTATTCCAGAATTAGGAATCTCAACAAGAAAAATGATTAGGGAATTAGTAACAGAAAACAACGAAGATGACGAAGATGTATCCTTAGATTATGCTGACTTAAATTTGAGAATACCAGAAAATACCAAAGCTGGTGAATACCTTGTAGAAGTAAATATAATCTACAACAATGGTCACACTGTTATAACAGAAACCTATCCAGTTAGTATAACAGGAGTTGAATTAATCAAACCAGTACCAGCTGGAAAAGCTATTATAAATGTTGATACAAACTTACAATCTGTTGCACAAGGACAAGGTGCAGCTTATAGAGTTTTAATTGTTAACTTAGGAAATGAACCAGTTACCTATTCATTAGCTGTTGCTGGAGTACAATCATGGGGCTCTTTTGTAGATCCTGGATTTGTTACAGTACAACCTGGTTCAGCTGGAGAACTAAATGCATTTGTTGTAGCTGGAGAAAACGCAATTACCGGTAGACACGCATTTAATGTTAATGTAAAAGCAAACAACGAAGTTGTTGACACAATAAACTTAGAAGCTGATGTTATAAGTAAAGGTGTTAACTTTGCATCAACAAGAAAGGTTTTAGAAGTAGGTTTCATAGTTTTAGTAATAGTATTGATTGTCTTAGGATTAATCATATTGTTTACTAAAGTAAGAGAAGAAAGTTATGAACCTAGATCTGGTAGCGAAGAAGTACAAACTTATTACTAAACTTTTTTCTTTTTTATATTTTTTAAACATATCAACTCGTTTACACCGAGAATTCACCAGTTCGATTCTGGGTGGGATCATTTGACTAAACTAAATGAAAGATTATATTAAAAATTCAATAAGTATCCTAACATCAATTTAGTCTTGTTATGATTATGCTAGTTGTAATTTGCCATATCACGACAGAAAGAGAACAATCGAGCATTTTACTTTCTTGGTGAACACATGTCCACGATATAGTCTAATCCCTTTTTAATGACTGGGATTAATGAAGGAGCACGATCTTTGATAAGATTTGCAGTTCTTTCACCTAATCCGCCATAATACAAATCAATAGCGGCCCTACCAATTCTACTTTCTCTCAAAACCTTATCTCGGAAATCTCTAAGGACGTGAACTTCTCGAGCATTTATATCTCCATAAACTACTGTAGCTATAAAACAAAACTTGGAATCTTCCCTGGTGCTTTTGTATGGGGATTTATCTCTAAAGCTGGGTGTATTCAGTTCGTGATCGCTATACTGACAAGGATAATTATGTTTTTCTGATCGTTTTGACATGTCAATCTCCTATGCGAATAATAGTCGATAGACATATTTAAACTTTTCTATCATAACCGCTACAAAGTTAATAATCTATTTTTTCAAAGTCTAATTCTTCTTTGTTTACAATTAAGATTTTAATAATAAAAACAAGTAGTTCGTTAGAAAAGGTTACCTTTAGGATACATTAGTTTACACCGAAGAAGCGGAGGTCCGACTCCTCCATGGACCATATAAACTAAAACAACTCGGTGAAACATAATCATCCTAAAAATGATTAGCTTGTTACAAAAGTTAACTAAAAGGATACATTAGTTTACACCGCGTATAACTAAAATCTTCCAGAAAAGTTAATAAGATTCAGACTTTATTTTCTGTAAATAAAGGTAATATCTTCATCAGTTCCTTTGGCTTTTCTTGCTTCCTCAAACAATTCTCTCTTTATTGGTAAAAATGCTTGAGTATTATGAAATCCTTGATTATGAACGTATACATTTTCTTCATCATAACCAATTATTGGAATAAAGTGGCCTATAAAATCTAATGTTCCTTTTATCTTACTCCAATCTAATAATACTATAGGGATACAATTTCTTGAAACTTTTGATAATAATTCTTCTAAAGATAAACTTCTCTCTTCCATTTGAATTCCTAACCTAAGTGCTTCTTTTCTAAGTCTTTCTAATTTTTGTTGGCTTGATAAAACCCCGTCAGATTCTTTTTGGTAATACTCTAACTCGTAATTTTTTGGATTAAACCCTAAACAAGTTGTATAAAATTCTGTTTTAAAACCAAGTTCAGCAACTGCATTAGCTAAACCTAAAGTCCAAGTAATACCACTTTTATCACTATCAACCAAATTCATTAGTTCTTCTCTTGAATGTGGCTCTTTAAAGTATTCAAGAACCATTTGCAAAGCAGTGGGTCCACAATCATTCTTGCTTTCTTGTTTATAAAATGGAACTCTTAACTTCATAAAAATTATTATATATCTTGAGTTTATAAACATGATATTCTAGAATTTGAAAGTGTATCACAGAAAGTTATTAAAAAAATAGGAAGAAGTTTGTTATACTTGTTTACACAAAGTATCTCAAGATTAGCCTATGTCCTATTATTTAATTTGTTTCCTAAATCTTCATAAATTGCCTTATGTGCTTTTCTTACCCGATCCAAACTACAATCAAACCATCCTTCTTTCCTTGAAGACAATC
>Ga0209542_10017208_pt1 | contig 11886 bp, 12 predicted proteins | sample RifCSPhighO2_01_FD_184028 | JGI IMG/M metagenome (GOLD analysis project Ga0209542, IMG submission 184028) | Soil microbial communities from Rifle, Colorado - Rifle CSP2_plank highO2_0.1 (SPAdes) (version 2) | ecosystem: Environmental > Terrestrial > Deep subsurface > Rock core/Sediment ...
TTTTCTAATTCTGCTTTTCTTGAAAATCCTTTCCAAACTTTTAATAAAAGATTATGATACCACGCATCTAATTCATCTTCTAAAAATTTTACATCCTCGCGCGGGTCATAGTTTTCTGTTTGTTTTCCGAGAACATCTGTTTTTCCTGAAGCATCAACTATATGAATAAATGCGTCTGCTTCTCTTAAATCATCTAAGAACTGGTTTCCCAAGCCCTTTCCCTCGCTGGCTCCGGGAACAAGGCCTGCAACATCCATTAATTCAATTGGAACAAATCTCTGATGAGAAATGCAAAAACCTTTAGCTGGATTGCACTGCGTATTAAATTCTTTGTCAATGCATTCCACTTTGACATATCCTATTCCGTGATTTGGTTTTATTGTTGTGAAAGGATAAGGAGCAATCTCAACTTCTGCCAGCGTCGCCGCTTTAAAAAAAGTTGATTTTCCGCAAGAAGGTTTCCCGACTAATCCTAATAACATAAAAATACTTGTGAAAAAACATTTAAATATATTTTCAATTTAAAATGAGCCTGCCAAGATTTGAACTTGGGACCCCTGCCTCTCTTAGAGTTTAAATTTCCAGAGAGAAACAATCCCGACGGATTGCACTCATATAAGAGCAGTGCTCTACCAAGCTGAGCTACAGGCTCATTATAAAATTATCAACCAAATAATATATAAACCTGTTGATTTTATTAATAAAAAGTAAAATTTTTGAAAGGAGGTGAAAAATGGTTTTAACAGAAACACTATCAAAAGCAATTACAGATGCAATTGCAGGCACTGCTCTTGGAGCATTAATTATCGGAGCAATTGTTCTTTTTGTAATAATTCTTATTGCAGTTTGGATATACACTTCGCTTGTTTGGCAGACGATTGGAAAAAAATTAAGGCACAAAAATCCTTGGCTTGCCTGGATTCCTTTTGCAAGAACTGCTCTTGTTCTCAAATTAGGAAAATTCCACTGGGCATGGGCATTTTTATGGCTGATTCCTATTGTCGGATGGGCTATCCTCGCTGTACTTTGCATAATTGCGCGATGGAGAATTTTTGAAATTAGAAACTATCCTGGATGGATGGCATTAATTCCAATCGCATCAATAATTCCTTTAATTGGCGGGTTGGCAGGAATAGCATATCTAATTATTTTAGGAATTGTTGCCTGGAAAGATGCAAAAAAACGAAGATAATTTTATTTTTCTTTTTTATTCTTTTAATTTTTCTTTTTTATTTGTTTACAAGAAAAAAGTAATTTATGCCCATTTCATCTCCAGACTTAATTTGCTCGCTGTCACTATATTATTGATATAACTCTGCATCAGCATCCCGTATGATACTCCGCTAAAAACAATTCTGTGTCAGCAAATATTTGAAAAGCTTGGACAACATTTTAAAATAATTCATAATCAACGAACGATTACCCCTAATTTATTAAAAAATCCGACGAGCAAATTCCGTGTTCCGAAAAACCCTTTCTAACTCTTTTTCTTTTCAGGAAATTTCAGTTCATATTTCTTGTTTTTAGCAAAAAACTTTATTGAAGAGTCAATTAAAATAACCGCGGCAATTAAAATTAAAAAATAAAAAAGTCCGATTTTTGAAAAATTCGGAAGAGAATCTTTTGTCAGATAGCTGATTATTCCGACGAAAACCCCAATTGACGCCAAAATCTGGATTGAGCGGATTCCAGAAACATTTGCTTTGTTCGCAATTTCAACTAAAACGCTGATCGCAGAATTTACATAATCTTTAGTCATGCTCCAAATTTCTTTTATATAAGCATGGGTATTAAACAAATCCTCAAATTTATACTGGAATAAATCAATCAATGGTTTTTCGATATCTAAAGTTTTTGTTAACGATGCCCTTGTGCGCGCATAACTTGGCATTTGGTTAATTCTATTGTTAATTAAATCAATGGTCTTCTTATAAACTTCAAGTTGAGTTCTATAAAAATCAACTTCTCTCCCTCTGATAAATTTTCTTTCTTTAATCTCGGAAATTTCCTCCCAGATTTCCCTATGTATGCTTAAATATCTGTGAAGCTGGGATTTAAATTCCCTGAAAAAAATTTGCATCTCAACAATTGAGGCCAAAAGGTTTTCCTTATCTGTTCCGATTACAAAAATATATTCAGGAGTTTTATATACGCTGATATTTTCTGATGTGGTTTTGCTGTAAATTTTTCCAAATTTTTGCGGAACATCAAATTCAGAATGTTTTTCGTCAGATTTAGTTATTACAATTTGGTGCGGCTCTTTTATTTGTGAGAGGATTTTTGGAGTCGGCGCTCCCAATGAAAAAAGATAATTTATTGCGGGATTAAATGAATTTTCAAAATAATTTTTAAGCAATTTCACCGATGATTCTATGTTTTTTGTTTTTTTAATTTCCAGAATATAAAGCCCGTCTTCATAATATCTTATTTCTATTCCGCTTTTAGTTTCTGCCTTGACAAAATCAAGGTTTCCTGTCTCTTTTACTGCGAATTTTAAATTTAAATTTTTATGAAATTCTTTTAATTTATCTTCAGACAGCTCTAACCGGGATTCGCATTTAGATAAAAAATCATAAACTTCAGTCAGATGCAGAGATGTTCGTTGATACCATCCGCCGAAAGTTATTTTCACCTCTTCTTCCATTATAAAGATAAGTAAATATTATATTTAAAGGTTATTAATTTGTTTTTAAAGGAAAAATATATTTTAGGCGCCAAGAAATCTTATAAAAAATGCAATTTTACAAAATTTCAAAATCAACTCTTATTCTAATTTTATAAGGCGCAATCTCACCGGCTTGTTTAATCTTTAAAATTTTAATTTTCTTTTTTGCTTTTTTAGCTTCATCTTTTATTTTTTCAATAATTTTATTTTTTTCTTCAATGCCGCAAAAATCATAATAAAAAATTTTTGTTCCTTTTTTGCTCAACATAAAAGCCTGCTGCAAAAAACTCTCTTTCAGACGCGGGCGAGGCATAACTATTGCATCAAACTTTTCCTTCTTAATTTTTTTGGCAACCTTCTTAATATCTCCCGAAATTAATTCTACTTTATCTTGAACTTTGTTTAATTTAATATTAAGTTCGGCATATTTATTAGCTTCTCTGTTAATTTCATTTGAATAAACTTTTGCTCCCGAATTTTTTGCTATGCAAATGCTGTATGGTCCAACACCTGCAAACATCACCAAAACTCTTTCGTTTTTTTTAATTGAGGAGGCAATTTCTTTCCTTTCATTGCTTAATCTTGGAGAAAAATAAGTTGTATCAATATTAAACCTGAATACACAATTATTCTCTTTATACAAAACTTCCTTGTTTTTCTCGCCTGCAAGATATTTTGTTTTTATTTTTCTTAACCTGCCTGAAACTTTTCCGCATTTTTCAAGAACTGTTTTAATTTGCGGACGATCTTTTAATAACCGCAAGGCAAATTCTTTTTTTTCAGAAGATTTTGTATTTTCTGAAAAACCTGCAACTGCAACATTACCAAGAATATTAAATGAGCGATGAATTTTTTTCATATAAATATACTTTTTTTGGCATATTAAAGTTTTCTGAATATGCTCACAAACTCGCAGACCATCTCAACAATTATCCTTCTCTTCATCCAACAGAATTTAGCCAAATTTATTCTTTAAACTTTTCACGCCCTGGAAAATTTGCCTTGAAAACTAAATCATTTTTCATTTTTGAAAAAATGTCTATCAATTGATCGTAAGTATATTTTCTGCCATCATGCATAGTGAACAAGCCATTTTTGTCTATTTCTAATTCTGTTTTTTGCTTTGATTTAGCGATAATTTTTTCTGCGGGTTCATAAACTACTTTTTGAACTGGATATTTAAAATCATAATGTGCGATTCTTTTAATAGATAGTTTTTCATCATCTGTTAAATAAAAATTTTTTATTATTTTTAAATTTTTTTCTTGAATTCTTAAACTTGCATTAAAAGGATAAGTATCTATCAATGAATCAATATAATTATCCAGCTCGTTAGCATTTAGAAATTTATTTTCCGATAAATTTTCTAAAATTCTTTCTATAATTCTATAATTATTATAGCTGTTTAAACTGTCTTCATAAGCTATTAATCTTGAGTCATTTTGATTATGAACAATGATCGTGTTTTCTACTGATGACTGTGAAAAAGCGTTAGTACTTTTCCCTGCGCTGCAAATAATTAATCCTGAAATTATAGAAATTAATCTATTTTTTAGGGTTTTCATTTTTGAATCCAAATCCTAAGTCCAAGCTGTCCGCCAAATTCTTTAAGTTTGCATACTCTTGTTTTTTTATTTCCCTCATATAAATTTGGAGGCTGATATAAAACTGAACCGGAAATATATAACGAAATTGGAGGATATGCATGCTTTTCAGCTATCAGTTCAGATAATTTATCAGTAGCATTGTTTCCTGATGAATAAATATCTGCTCCTGCTAAAAGTCTTATATGACTGGAAAATAATGGAGGATAAACTTCGTCTTCATGCTTTTTAATTTTATATATCACGGAAGGTCCGACGCCGCCATAAGCATGCCAGCCTAAAGAAACTGTTCCCGCATCTGAAGAAAAAAGCCGCAATCTCGCGTCGCGATTTGACCAATATCCTGCTGTTGCGCTGAGGTTTAAAAATTTTGAAAAAAAATAAGGATCATTATAAGATACATTGCTTATCATTCCGCCAAAAGTAAAGCTATTTGGTTTTTGAATTAAAAAATCTGCTGAAAAATCTCCGTAATTTAACATTTTTCCAACGCTGCCTGTAAAAAGCTCTACTTTTTTATTAATGGAATCTTTTGGCGCCTTGCTCTGGCTAAAAGAACTGCTATACAAAGAGGCGGTTAAAGCCAGTATTGATAAAAGTGTTTTTGATTTTGTTTTCATTTTTCTCCTTTAACAAATAATTCAAATTTCCTCTCTCCTTCCTTTCATTTATTTTCTTGTTTTTTTAACCATACTCCCATCGCAGGAGACCTATTCGGGTTTTTTTCTTCAATTTCCAATTCATAGAGTATTTTATCTAATTTTTTTAAAGAATTTTTAATTTTAGATATTGTAGAATAATTAAGAATCTTAGCTGTCCAAGGCAAAATTTCTGTTTGTATCTTAGCATTTGTAAACTTTTTTTGTCTTTCTTGTATAATTTGCATCTGCTCTTGAATTGGCTTTTGCTTGAAATTAAAATATTCATTTTCAATTTCATAACCTTTCATAAAATGAGGATTTTTTCCCGGAATTTCAAGAAATTCCAAAATTTCTTTTTTATTTGTAAAAGAAACATTCTCAAAGCCCGTGTTTATAATCTTTTGTTCTTCTTTTTCATGTTTAATTTTTTCGGTTAATTCATTCTGTTTAATCTTTTGTTCTTCTTTTTCATGTTTAATTTTTTCGGTTAATTCATTCTGTTTAATCTTTTGTTCTTCTTTTTCATGTTTAATTTTTTCGGTTAATTCATTCTGTTTAATCTTTTGTTCTTCTTTTTCATGTTTAATTTTTTCTTTTTTTATTTTCTTTGCTTCTGCTAACTTGTTTTTATTTGTTCTATAAACAGAATAATTTTCGTTTAATTTTTCAAAAGCGCTTTTTCCAAAAGAATATCCTGCAGACATTCCATAACCAACCCCTTGTCCAATTCCTTTTCCAAAACTTGATAAATATTCTTTGAATTTAACTTTAAAATTATTGGATTTATCTGAATCAGATTTTTCAGATGATTTATTTTCTTTTTCTTTAAAGTTTTCCTTAAGAATAGAGGCTTTTTCTTTAAAAAAAGAAACAACAGATTCGAGATCCTTTCTGATTCCAAATTTTTTATCTTTATCAGAATCTTCTCCTGATTTTTGATATAATGAAGCCATATCTTTTCCTAAGTGATAAACCATAGTTACATCCAAGGCAAAATTTCCCAAATGAGCCCAGACATTGTCTCTATCAGTTAAAGCTAAAGTCAAGTCATAAATTCCTTCGCCAACATACCATAAATATCCGCCTAATTTTGCCAGTCTTTTGAAAGGAGTATTTTTTCTTGCAAGAACATCCAAGGCTGCAAAGCCTATTGCGCCGTAAGCATTTCCTATTTCTATCGGAGCTTTATATATTTTAGACAATAATTCTGGAAAATAATTAATACTATAAGTTCCTATCCTGGTTAAAAGATCTTTAGTTGGAGCAGATATTTCTATTTTTTTAGTTGTTTCAACTAATTTATTTGCCAGCGTTTGTGTTTTTTCTTGATTATCTTCTGGTTTTTTTTTCATTTTTATTTATATAATTATTTTTGATCCTCCAATAATCTTAATCTTTTTAATGATTCATAATCGTCTTTTAATTCTTTAAGAGTTTGAAAATACTCCTTAGATTCAGATTTGCTAATAGATCCAATATACTTAAGATTAACAGGTTTCAAAATATCTATTTTTGAAAGATTGTCATTAATTGCATAAACATTGCCGTCTTTGAATATATAAAATATGTCGAATTGGCCGTCAAATCTTACTAAATCTTGTTCATTTAAAGTTAGTTGTTCCACTATAGGTTCTGTATTTATGCTCATTAAATTTAGCAAACTTTTCATTCCTTCTCAAAAGAATTTCATATTTATAAATCTTTTGGTTTTGTTGTAATTAAGAAAGAGTAACTCTTAAAAGTTTAAAGAAAAATAAAAAATATTGAAGCAATTTTTGATAATGTAAATTCAAAAAATTCCCCTTAAATATAAATTTCTTTTTTACAAAGATAATCTCTTCAATTATTTATTCCCTATATCTTCTCTCAACCCTCTTCAAAAACCCGTCAAACTTTCCCTCTTTGATTTTCTGCTTTGCTTTTTTAATTAAGTCCTGTAAAAAATATAAATTATGAAATGTTGCAAGTTTTTTTCCTGTAATCTCTTCATGAATCATTTGAAACCGAATAAATGACTTTGAATAATTTTTGCAGACAAAACAGCTGCATTCTTTATCTATTTGTGTTTTGTCAAATTTATATTTGCTTTTAAAAATTTTTAATTTGCCTTTTGAAGTAAATAATGTCCCGTGACGGGCATTTTGAGTCGGCATTCTTGAATCAAAAATGTCTATTCCATTAGCAACACATTTTAATATTTCAATCGGATCTCCAATTCCCATCATGTATACAGGCTTGTTTTCAGGAATTAATTTTTTTAATTGTTTAACAACAAAAAATTCTTCTTGCTTAGTTTCTCCTAATCCTAATCCGCCAAGGGCATAGCCGTCAAAATTTAATTTTAAGAGCTGTTTTGCTGATGTTTCACGCAGATCTTTGTAAATTCCTCCTTGAATGATACCAAATAATAATTGTTTTTTTTCTTTTGGAATATTTTTTTGCAATTTGTCATGCGCAACTTTGCATTTTTCCGCCCATAAAGAAGTTTTTATGACCGCTTCTTTAATTTGATTTTTTGTGTGATGATAAAGCGGCATTGAATCAAGGCACATTGCAACATCGCTGTTTAGTTTAAGCTGAATTTCCATATTTTTTTCAGGAGTCATAAAAATTTTCTCACCTGAATACGGGTTTCTGAAAAAAACTCCTGAATTATTTGATTTTAAATAAATACTATTTGAATACATTTGAAAACCTCCTGAATCAGTAAAAATTATTCCAGAATAGTTCATAAATTTTCCAATTCCTCTATGTTTTGAAATTATATTTAATCCTTCGCGCAAAGAAAGAATTAATGCATTTGAAATAATTGCATTTGCGCCTAATTTAGTTATTTCATCTGAAGTCAATGTTTTTACCGAAGCTTTTGTTGCAACAGGCATAAAAAAAGGAGTTTCTATGTTTCCTGATTTTGTTTTTAATATTCCAATTCTTGCTTTTGTCTTTTTGTCTTTGTGAATTATTTTGAATGACATAAAACTTTCTATTAATTAGAATTTATAAATTAAACCAAAATGCTTTTAACCATGTTCTTCGTATAATTCTCATGCCAAAAAAATCCGTAAAAAAAGAGGATGAAGAACCAAAACAAAACTTTATCCCAATATCTGATGCAATAAAACAAGGAAAAGGAAAAGTTGCAATTCGTGGATGGGTTTATCGCGAGAGGGGAAGCAATAAATTAAAATTTCTTGTATTAAGAGATTCTTCTGATATTATCCAGTGTGTTCTTGAAAAAGATAAGTTTGAAAAACAATGGAATGAAATTGATAAACTGCAGATTGAATCAAGTGTTGAAATTATCGGAGAAATTAAAGAAGATAAAAGAGCGCCGACAGGTTATGAAATTTCTGCTGAAAAAATAAATATCGTCGGATTAAGCGAGAGTTTTCCAATTAATAAAAATTTAAATGAAGAATTGCTCGGAGACAGAAGGCATCTCTGGTTAAGAAGCAGAAAAATGACTGCAATTTTAAAAATTAGAAGTACTATCTTCGGAGCAATTCACGAATATTTTAGAAAAAATAATTTTTATGAATATCAAAGCCCGATTTTTCAAAGCGTCCAGTGCGAAGGAGGTTCCACATTATTTTCTGTTCCGTATTTTGGACAAAAAGGAGTTTTTCTTGCGCAAACTTGGCAGTTATATGCAGAGCCTGCGATTTTTAGCTTGGAAAAAATTTACACTATTGCTCCGTCGTTCAGAGCAGAAAAATCAAAAACCTCAAGGCATTTAACAGAATACTGGCACGCAGAAATGGAAATTGCCTGGGCAAATTTTGAAGATATTTTATTTTACGGCGAAGGATTAATCAAGCATATTGTAAAAAAAGTTTTAGATGAAAACAAAGAAGAATTAAAAATTCTTGAGAGAGATGTAAAAAAACTTGAGCCAATTATTAAGAAAAAATTTGTAAGAATGACTTATACAGAAGCGCTAAAACTCCTTAAAGAAAAAGCAGAGATGAATGTTGAATGGGGAAAAGATTTGAGAACAATTGAAGAAGACAAATTAAGTTCCATGTTTGATGTTCCGATTATGATAACAAATTATCCAAAAATTGTCAAAGCATTTTATATGAAGGAGGATTTCAATGACAAAAAAGTTGTGCAGGGAGTTGATTTTATTGCTCCAGAAGGTTACGGAGAAATTATCGGCGGCTCTGAAAGAGAATCTGACATTGAAAAAATTAAAAAAAATTTAATTGAAATGAATGAAAATCCAGAAAACTATGAATTTTATTTAGATACAAGAAGATATGGAAGCATTCCGCACGGCGGTTTTGGATTGGGAGTTGAAAGAGTCATTGCTTGGATTTGCGGGCTTGACACAATAAAAGATGCAATTCCTTTTCCGAGGACAATGACAAGGTGGAAGCCGTGAAAACGCAAAGTTTATATATGTGCATACGCATATACATATATGGTAAAAGTTATATCTTTATCAAATGAAGCTTATGAAAGGCTGAAAATTTTAAAAGGCAATGACAAAAGTTTTTCAGATATAGTAATAAAGATAACTTCAGACAAAAAAAAGAAAAATTTAATGGATTTCTTTGGTATATTCAAAGAAGATTCAAATAAATGGGAGAAAATAAAAAAGAAAATTTATGAAGATAGGAAAAAGTTTAAATTAAGAGAGGTTAAATTGTGATGTATTGTATTGATACTAATATTGCTATTGATATTTTAAGAGGCGATGAAACCTTAAAAGAAAAAATATCGCGGCTTGTTGTTTCCCGGGAAGAAGTTTTTATTAGTTCAATAAGTTTGTGTGAATTATTTAAGGGCGTGTACCTTATTGAAATAAAAGAGAAGCAGGATGAAGCTTTATTAAAAATAAAGAGTTTTATTAGTAGTTTTGAAGTAGTTGATTTTGAAGAAGTGTCGTGTGAAGAATTTGGAAGAATTTATAGTTTTTTGAAAAAAATCGGAAAAATGGTTCCAGAGCCAGACATAATGATCGCTGCAATGGTTAAAGTGAACAATCTAATATTAATAACGCGGGATAAAAAGCATTTTAAGAATTTGGGAATTAAAGTTGAAGATTGGTGATTTTTTATGAATGGGAATCGTGGGTTTATAAATAAGTCTTTATTAGTTCTTCTATGAAAATTTTAATAGTTGGAGATCCGCATGGTTCTAAAAAAATTGAGAAGATTCCAATAAAAAAAGTAGATTTAATCTTAATAACTGGAGATTTAGGAAAAGCAGATTTAGCAAGAAAAAGATTTTTTGAAAATATTAAAAGAAAAAAAGAAGGATTGCATGAATTAGAATGGGATAAAAAATTCCAGAAAACAGTAAATAAGGAAATTTATGATTCTTCAATTTATGTTATAAAATATTTTTCTAAATTTGCTCCAACTTATTCTATTCTAGGAAATGTTGGAACTAGAATGATGTATAAAAAATACATAAAAAAAGATGAAAAAGAAATTGGTTTGAAAATACCTAATCTTCGTGAAGGGATGAAAAAAATAAAAGATTTTAATTATGTTAAAAACACTCTGAGGAATATAAACGGGCTGAAAATTGGATTTTTAGAATGGTTTACAGATACGAATTGGGTTCAGGATTTTAAACCTTCTGATTATAAAAAAGAATTAAAAAAAGCCAAAATTGAGACAGAAAAAGCACGAAAAATTTTAAAGAATTTAAGAAATCTGGAGATTCTTATTTGTCATCAGCCTCCTTATGAATTTTTGGACAAAGTTAGCGGAAAATACGGAGCTCCAAAACATTTTATAGGAAAACATGCTGGAAGCAAAACTATTTTGAACTATATAAAAAAATATCAGCCCAAATATGTTTTTTGCGGACACATTCATGAAGGAGAAGGGAAAATTAAAATCGGGAAAACAGAAGTTTATAATTTAGGAGTTGCAGGATACAAGATAATTAATCTCTAAATTATTCTTTTAAAATTACCTGCTTCGCAGAAATTAATTTGCTCGCAACTTCACTCAGTAATTAGTAAAAAATATTTACCTTCCGTGAAATTGCTCGGCTCGCGCCCTTGCTCGTTTATTTATTTTTTAAGTTTCGCTCGCAAAAACGCTCTGCTCCGCGTCAGGATAAATCCATGACGCTTCGCTAAGAAAAATTATCGTCGTCCAGAGATTTTGAAAAGCAGGATTAATTAAACTTAGAGGTTAAATAATAAATTATGAGAATTAGCTGTGACGGATAATTTGGTGGGCGGGCTGAATTATAATAAAGCTAATCCCCAATTCCTAAAAATTTTCCTTTTAAACATTTTCATCATCTTTTAATGCATAGTTATCTTTAAAAGGGAAACTGATTTTTAGTTCATACTTAAATTTTAAGAAAAAAATTTTGATTTACGAAAATAAAATGAAAATCGGAAATATAGAATTAAAATGGCTCGGACATTCAGGATTTTTAATTAATAATTCAAAAAAAATTTATATTGACCCCTATAATATTCCTGAAAATTCTGAAAAAGCAGACATAATCCTTATAACTCATAGCCATTATGACCACTGCAGTTTTGAAGATATAAATAAAATAATTCAAGAAGGAACAAAAATAATCATGCCTGCTGACTGTCAGAGTAAAATTACAAGATTTGAAACTCCAATTAAAATGGAGGTCATTGAACAAGGTCAGGAATTAGACTTAGGTGATTTAAAAATTTCTGCTGTTCCAGCGTATAATATTGACAAACAATTTCATCCAAAAGACGATGCCTGGCTTGGATATTTAATTAAAATGAATGATGTTTTGATTTATCATGCCGGCGATACAGATATTATTCCTGAAATGCAAAAATTAACAGGGCATAGACAGGAAGGCAAAGAATTTGTCGCGCTTCTTCCGGTCGGCGGAAGATTTACAATGTCTGCAGAAGAAGCTGCTGAAGCAGCGAATATAATCAAGCCGACTTTAGCAATACCGATGCATTACGGAAGCATTGTTGGAACAGAAAAAGATGCCCAGGAATTTGTTGAAC
>Ga0209542_10017209_pt1 | contig 11886 bp, 10 predicted proteins | sample RifCSPhighO2_01_FD_184028 | JGI IMG/M metagenome (GOLD analysis project Ga0209542, IMG submission 184028) | Soil microbial communities from Rifle, Colorado - Rifle CSP2_plank highO2_0.1 (SPAdes) (version 2) | ecosystem: Environmental > Terrestrial > Deep subsurface > Rock core/Sediment ...
CCGAGATAATTGGGAGGAAGGCGAGGATGACGCCAAATCAGCATGGCCCTTGATGTCCTGGGCCGCACACGTGGTACAATGGTCGGTACAATGGGTTGCTAAAGCGTAAGCTGGTGCATAATCCCACCAAAGCCGATCCCAGTTCGGATTGAGGGCTGAAACTCGCCCTCATGAAGTTGGAATTGCTAGTAATCGCCAATCAGCTATGTGGCGATGAATACGTTCCTGAGTCTTGTACTCACCGCCCGTCAAGTCAAGCGAGTTGGGAATACCCGAAGCTCCACGCAAGTGGGATTAAGGTAGGCTCAATAAGAGGGACTAAGTCGTAAGTGCATACTGCACTTGTTGCGACTCTCTATAGTAATATAGATGACAAAATTTGACTATATGCTGGAATAACCGAGTATCCTAAAATACTACTATGCTTGTAAGCGTAGAAGTGAAAATTTTTAGGTGCGGTCAATCAGCAGGGAAGACTTGGATGTAAAAATTCAAGAACCCTCAGAGACTACACGTCAAACCCCGCCAAAATTTTGTAAGCAAAACTTAGGCGGGTGAAGATATAGTCCATGCCTTATAGCGATATGGGGAAATCGTATTCGTAAATTCGCATATTTGTAGATGTGCATTAAATTTGCATATTGGCATTATACTGCGAGCGAAGCGAGCATGAACAAGGCACGGGTAGCGGAAGCTGCTCGTGGATCATTTTTTTAAATATTTTAGACTTCGGTCTAAGATATTGAGTGTTGACTAAATTGCTGTAAAATCATTTTTCGCTAAGGCGCTCGTGTGCATCACATTGCATGTGATGCGACAGTTGACAGTTGACTATTAACAATTGACAAAGGATTAAAAATTCAAATGTCACATGTTAAATGTCAAAGGTTGATTGTTGGCATCATGCGTAGCGTGATGCATGCGGTCGAAGCTTTGGCGAAGGGTGTCAATTTACAGTAATTGATATGCGTTTTATTTAGTTCGACAGAAAACTAAATTATTCGAAACAACTTTAAGAATTTTAAAAAAATCCGCCTAAAAAACTACTTGCATTATATGTTGTTAGTAGTTTTTTGGGCGTTTCGGCTCCATTTTACCTAGCTGGGTTGTGAAGGAGCTAGATCGCCTTTATGTTCTTTGCATTACCTTATTGGGGTCGTAGCTCAATGGGAGAGCGTCGTCCGTGGCAAGGACGAGTGTTACGGGTTCGAATCCCGTCGGCTCCAATACCGGACGGAAGGAAGAAACCAGTGCCTATCATGTTGGTAGGCATCTAACGTCCGTCCGGTAATTTTTTAAAGCCACGACTGCAATTGTGGCTTTTTTTAGTAAAAAAATATTGACAAATAGATTTAAAGTAATAGTATTAAATTAAGTTCATTTATTATGGGTGGCCTAGGTTGGCCTCTGCTGATGGGCGACAGCATGTCTGCCTAAGGCCACCCACTTTTAAAAAGCCGTTTTCAAATAAGAAGCGGCTTTTTCTTTTACATCGCTTGAAAAAATAGTGATTTATAGTAAAATAGCACTTAATACACATAAGCAGAAAAACATGTTGCAAAACAGTTTGTTATGTTCCATGTTCCATGTTTTATGTTATGTGCCGTGGCGCAATACTTTACAAAAGACGGCTTGCAGAAATTAAAAGACGAGCTGCACGAATTGAAAACCAAAGAAATGAGAAGGGTGGTGAAACTTATCGCTGAGGCAGCCGCTTTTGGCGACTTAAAGGAAAATGCCGCCTATCACGATGCAAGAAACATGAAGTCATATTTGCTTGGCAGAATTGAGCAGTTGGAAAACGCCGTTAATGATGCAGTAATTGTATTAAAGAAAGACGGTTCAAATATTCAGGTTGGCTCGAAGATTGAAATAAACTTTGATGGAAAAGACGAAAAATATAATATTGTAGGTCCAACCGAGGCAAATATTTTACAGAATAAAATTTCATACCAGTCGCCTCTGGGAGCGCAGTTAATAGGGAAGAAGGAGGGGGACAAGTTTGACTATGAAATTAACGGAAAAAAGATTAAAGTGCGTATATTGTCAGTGAACTGACAGAATATAGAATTTAGGAGCTAGAAGCTAGAATAGAATCTAGAATAAAGAATTTTGATTTTGTATTCTAGCTACTGTATACTAAATTCATAATTCAAATGTAAGGGCCCGTAGCTTAGCTGGTAGAGCGCCTCATTTGCAATGAGGAGGTCGCTGGTTCGAATCCAGTCGGGTCCACTTTTTAGATTTAGATATTTTGGAGCTTGTCCGTCTCGCGGCTTCGCCGCTCGGCGTTGCCTTCGCCAAGCTATTAAGGTTCAGAAACTTAAAAAGAAAGGTGAGTGCAGAATGACTACGGCTAGTATGCCTAAGCATCGCTACCAATTGGGCCAGGTTTGTATATTCACAAATCGCGGTATATCTGGTGTTACTGGAAATGATGGAGAACGTTGCAGGATTATTAGCATTATACCAATTGGCGAACGGGTTAATGATGAGCCATGGTATGGTGTACAGTTCCTTGATAGAGATCATAATTTTGGCGCATGCGAGCGTGAACTTAAGCCTGTACAATGAATAGCCAGCACCAAGCTCTTGAAGGGTAGTCTTCAAGAGCTTTTATTATGCTTGCAATAACTGGCTTATCCTGATAAAAAGTAATAATGGCAAAGCGAATGAAAACTAGAGTTTTTATAGTTCATGGTTGGGATGGTCATCCAGAGGAAGGATGGTTTCCTTGGCTTAAACGAGAATTAGAATATATGGAATTTTCGGTTTTTGTACCCCAAATGCCTGAAGCAGAAAATCCAAAAATTAAAAATTGGATTCCAAAAATCACGGAGGCCGTGGGGGAAGCTGATGAAAATACATATTTTGTAGGACATAGTATGGGATGCCAGGCAATTGCCAGATACTTAGAGACACTGTCGGTAGGCACTAAAGTTGGTGGAGTTATATTTGTTGCAGGATTTTTCAAGCGCCTCACATTAGAAACAAATAGCAAAGAAGAGAGTGGTGTTGAAAAAGAGTGGTTGGAAACGCCAGTTGATTTTAAAAAAATAAAATCACACATGAAAAGAAGCGTTGCTATTTTTTCTGATAATGACCCTTGGGTTCCGTTAGATAACCAAGATGACTATAGAAGCAAACTTGATTCAGAAATTATTATTGAGCACAATAGGGGACATTTTAGTGGAAGCAATGGGGTGAAAGAGTTGCCAATTGTGTTAGATAAGATTTTAGAATTAAAGGAAAATAAATACTCAAAAAATTTACAGTCTTAATTGGCATAATATGAGGTTAAAATGGTTAGGATAATGAAAGAAAACATAAAAATACGAATGGGAAAAAATAATTATATAGTCATACTTTTTTATAAATTTACCAAGATTAAAAATACCGAATCTTTTAAGTTAAAGCAAAGAAAACTTGCTGAGCGTTTTAATTTGAAGGGTCGAATGTTCATTGCAGAAGAGGGAATTAACGCCACCTTTGAGGGCTTGGAAAAAGATATAAAAGGATACGAAAAAGAATTTAAAAAGCAGGTGAAGTTTCGTAATGTAGTTTTTAAAGAGAGTTCGGGGACAGGGAAAGCTTTTACAAAACTGCACGTAAAAGTAAGGCCAGAAGTAGTGACTCTGGGAGTTGGAGAGCTGAATATTAAAAAAGATACGGCGCCCTTGGTGACGGCCTCCCAGTTGCAATGGATGTACGAAAAGCAGGAAGACTTTGTTGTGCTTGATTTGCGAAACGATTTTGAAATTAAAACTGGATACTTTGAAAAGACAGTTGATCCAAAGCTTAAAAATTTCAGAGACTTGCCCGGTAAAATTAAAAAGTTATCTGGGCTCAAGGATAAAAAAGTGGTGGCTGTTTGCACGGGCGGAATTAGGTGCGAAAAGGCGACGGTTTTGCTTAAGAAAGAGGGATTTGAAAATTTATACCAACTAAAAGACGGAATTCACACATATATGAAAAAATACCCCGGCAAGCACTTTAAGGGAAGCTTGTTTGTTTTTGATAATCGCATGACAACAGATGTTGTTGACGGCGTAAAAGGGGAAGTGGTGGGCAGATGTAAATACTGCAATGTGCCTTGCGAAGATTTCTATAACGACGACTCTGTACGCCCATCAAGAAAAGTGTTATGCTGTGGTAAATGTATTATGCGACATAAAAAACTGCGTCCGGCAGTGTTGTCGCAAAATTAATTTGTAAGTCAAAATGTAGCTCATTTTATTTTGCTTGCGAGGCGGCAGCGTGGAATAATCTCTGTTGCCGCGTCGCAAGCATTAACATCTTTTGGAGGGCTCGCTGTGAAAAGATACAAAAATGTATTTACAACAGGGGAGGCGGCGATAATCTGTATGTTGTCGCAACAGACAATAATTCGTTGCTTTGATAGCGGAATGCTAAAAGGATTTCGAGTTCCTGGCTCAAAATTTCGCAGAATCCCCAGGGATATGTTGTACAAGTTTATGAAGGATAATGGCATTCCAACGAATGCATTGGAAACCAGCACGGAGGTTAATCATGCTTCAGAAAGTCGAGCCTAATCTAAATGTCCCGGCGTTAAATCTCCGGGACTTTTCTTTTTTTAAAAATTAAGTAACATACAAATATGGCACTGTCTATTGGAATTGTGGGGCTTCCTAACGTGGGCAAGTCCACATTATTTAAAACACTGACAAAAAAGGAGGTTTTAATTGCAAACTATCCTTTTGCCACAATTGATCCCAGCGTTGGGGTGGTTTTGGTTCCTGATGAACGGGTTGATAAACTAGCTGAATTTTCAAAGTCAGCCAAGAAAATATATGCTACAGTGGACTTTGTAGATATTGCAGGATTAGTAAAAGGAGCAAATGAGGGTGAAGGTTTGGGAAATAAATTTTTAGCAAACATACGAGAGACAGATGCTATTTTGTATGTTTTGCGTGCTTTTGAAAACCCAGATATTATAAACACTCAGGGGAGCGTAAATCCTTTGCGAGACAAGGAAATTTTAGACGTTGAACTTATTTTAAAAGACCTTGATACTGTTGAAAAAAGGTTAAATGGGATTGCAGGAGACGCGAGAGCAGGCAAGAAGGATGCAGTAAAGGAAGAGGCTGCCTTAAAAAAGGCAAAAGATTTTTTAGTTCAGCAAAAAGTTTTAATTGACCAGCAATGGACACAAGACGAAGCAACTTCTTTGAAGAGTATGCAGCTTTTAACTTTTAAACCGCGGTTGTACTTGCTTAACGGAAAACCCGAAGAAGTCTCAGACACAGTTCTGGACGCTCTCCGAGATCTGGACGCTCTCCGAGAGCGTCCAAGCTTAGTTGTATTGGATTTGGGTGCCGAACTTGAGTTAGAAGGATTATCTAGGCAGGAAAGAGTTGAACTGGGAATGACCGAATTGACGGGTTTGGATGTTTTAATTAAAAAGTCATACGAGCTGCTTGGCCTGCAAACATTTTTAACAACGGGACCAGATGAAACGCGCGCTTGGACAATTCATAAGGGCGACTTGGCTCCAGAGGCAGCCGGCGTAATTCATTCAGACTTTGAACAGAAGTTTGTAAAAGCGGAAGTTGTTTTTTGGGAAGATTTACTGAAGGCTGGCTCATATGCCACTGCCCGAGAAAAAGGCCTTATCCGCACAGAAGGCAAAGAGTATGTGGTAAAGGATGGGGATGTGGTAGAGTTCAAACACGGGTAAATTCAGTTAGTAGTTTGTAGTGAGTAGAAAATCTTAGTATAAAAAATCCCACGGGGTGAGCGTAGGATAGGGTTGAATGCAATAATGTTTAGGGCTCTGAAAGAAGTGCTTGCACGCGAGGGATGTACTGGATATATTGGTACTAAAAAACTAGACATAAAAAAACCAGTTGCTGGGGCAACTGGAATGAGGATACTGATAGGTTTTTACTAGTCACCAATATCCATGAAGCATTTATTGTGGAATAAATCGTATGGCAGCTGAGAACTTGTGTCTTTGACACAGATCTGCCAGTACCAGATTAACTTACCGCATTTGTGGCAACGCTTGTGCCACGCGAGAAATATAGCAAATATCTTCACCGTAAGATGTCCTAGTCTTTGAAACATTTGATTTCCTCCGGAGATTGCAGGGTTTACGTGATGCTTTTATAATAGCATATAAGTGTAAATGTATGCTATACTATCATAATAAATTTGTAAAGCATGGAATTTGAAGTTACTACAGTTAAAAGTGTAAGCGACATGATGAGGCTAATTGGATACTCTGCAGCTCCCTATCATAATGATGGCGAGTTTAGTTATATAAAGAAAATTGGAGGAAATAGCTATCCAAGGTTTCACCTTTACATAAAGGATAGGGGTAATCAAAGGAAGATGGAAGATTTTATTTTTAGCTTGCACTTGGATCAAAAAAAACCTTCGTACGATATGGCTACTCAGACAGGGGGCTATCATAAGCATAGCGGAGAATATGAGGGCCCGGTTATTAAAGCGGAAGCAGAAAGAATAAGGCACTTGCTGTCAAATAATAATAAAGATTTTTAACTTAAATGGTAAACCCCGCGAAAATAAATTCCGAGGGGTTAGTTTGCACTGTCAATCCAACCAGCTATAAACTTCGGAAAATTGAAGTTCTCCTGGCAGGATGATTTCCCGCATAACTTCTGGTGGGGTTTCTGTCTGAAACAGAGTCCTTGCGTAGGATTCTGAAACATCGATTACCACTCCTTCCAATATAAAATCACCACGGTTACTCTTTACCGGTACTGCGGTTTTTGTTCTAGTTGCCGGGAGAGCAGACCACTCAAAAGGAAGCTTGAAGTACCTTTTGGCAAACGCACTATCATGGGAGACAAAGTAGACGCTCACTTTCATTGCGTTCCCCCCTTCAAGGAAACAAAAAATTGCTAGATTGAAAGAACTCTAATTTAGACGTATCATACATAGTATGCAATTACAAGTTTTGTACGAAGACAATCATATAATAGCCGTGGTAAAGCCAGCGGGAGTTTTGAGTCAGGGAGATATGACGGGTAGAAAAAGCATTTTTGACCAGACTAAAGAATATTTAAAAGAAAAATACAAAAAACCGGGTAATGTTTTTCTTGGATTGGTTCACCGCTTAGATCGTACCGTTTCTGGAATCATTTTGTTTGCCAAAACAAGCAAGGGGGCAAGTAGATTGTCTGAACAGTTTCGCAACCACACAATACAAAAAACATACAACGCAGTTGTTCTAGGAAATTTAAAAGAAAAAGAAGGGGAGTTAAAGGAAAAGGTGAAAAAGATTTCTTTTTTTGCCGAGGGTTTTGGTAATAAAACAGATGAAGAGCTTTTAAAAGAAATTAAAAAAGCAACAAAAACCCGTACGGCAGAATTAAGTTATAAAGTTTTAAAACATAACGATAAATATAGCTTGCTTGAAATAAAGCCTAAAACGGGCAGGTTTCATCAAATAAGAATTCAAATGTCCGAGCTAGGACATCCAATATTGGGAGATGGGACATATAACAAGAAGGCGATAGAAAGCTGGAAAAGCAAAGACAGTATTGCCTTGTGTGCCACAGGTATAATATTTAAAACTGCAACTGGGGACAAAGAAATAAATTTAAAGATTGATGTACCGGTGGAGTGGAGGGGGTACATAGAGTAAATTATCAATTTTCAATTTACAATTTTCAATCAATTTCTAAATCTCTTAATTTTCAAACTTGACTACTTACCTTAAATAGATTACTCTCCACTTAAGAAAGGAGGACCTTATGGAGTGTTCCAAATGCAGGCACATTGTTTATCCAGATCACCGATACTGCACTAACTGTGGACACATGCTACAATTGCCACAGACCGTGGCGGAATTAGAACATAGAGAAAAAGTAGCAGAAGAAGTTGTAGTACACAGCCACTCTTTTATGAAAACTTTTTCTCTTTACGATTTTTGCCCACAATGTGGCAAAAGACTCTAATTATCGGGGGCGCCAATAAAAAGTTGGCGCCATTTTTTTTGAGAATTTAGTAATTTTAGCATTGATTGAAAATTGTAAATTGAAAATTCCAGCCCGAAGGGTCTGGCAGTTATCCACAGGTAGGCTTGATTTTGGTGGCTTAACGTGGCGATAATTAAGAAGAGCATAATCCCTCACCAAAGGTCGAGTAAACTTTTAATGAGGGTGTTCGTTAATTAGTAATTAGGGTATAGCGTATAGGGTATAGTTTTTTCTAAACCCTAGCACCTAACACCTAAAACCTAAAAACAATGACTTATAGCGATTGGTTTTTAACAATCATTCAGCCATTTTTACAAGACCTTATCAATTTTGTGGCAAAGTTGATAAGGGCAATTGTGGTCTTTATAATCGGCTACCTAATTTCGGTTGGCATTGGAAAAATAATAACTGAAATATTAAAATCGGTTAAGTTCAATAAACTTTTCAATAAGGAAGGATGGAGCAAGGCATTGCAAAAGGCCAGCATAGAAGTTGACCCGTCGGAGTTTATTGGGGCTATTATAAAATGGGTTTTTGTAATAGTTTCTTTGTTGCTTGCTGTGGACATATTAAACTTGTCACAGTTTGGGATGATACTGACGGAAGTTATAGATTATTTGCCTAACGTTGTAGTTGCAGTGCTGATCTTCGTTGTGGCGGTAATAATTTCTGACATAATTGAAAAAGTAGTCCGTGTTACCGTTGAAAGGATGAAAGTAGGGTATGGGTATCTTGCTTCTTCAATTATAAGATGGGCAATTTGGATTTTCACAGTTTTCTTAATATTGGATCAACTTTTGCCAAACAGCGAGCTGATTAAGACTTTGTACATGGCAATTGTGTGGGGAATTGTGGGTTCAATTTCACTAGGAGTTGCAATAGCAATTGGATTGGGAGGAAAGGACACTGCCTCAGAAATTATAAAGGATATGAGACACAAGATAACAAGTAAGTAGGAATTAGTAATGAGTAATGGGTAATTTGTGAGCGGCGGCTGAAAGGCCGCCGCTTTGCTATTGACACTGTTTTTAAAATAGATTAAACTCGAACTACATGATGAATCAAATTAAATCCAAACAAAAAAGAAGCGGATAACTTTCTGTATTTATTTTGTCAGTTGGAATTCCGCTTTAAGCGGATTTTTTATTTAAAGGAGCGCAGCGAACACTTATTCTGAGCCTGGCGAAGAATTACTATTTAGTCCACGATTAAGCATGATAATTCGTACTTAGTCGTGGGTTAACTGGGAAAGAAACTTGAAAATTTTACCCTTACTAAAATGCATTCAAAAGATGCATATTCGTTGTCTTCAAAACGCAATGGGTAAGGTCCGTAACTAATCGAGGGGTCTTGGTTAGTTACGAAAGGTAATCAAAGCATACTCTTATGTTTTACACCCGTAAAACATAAGAAAATCTGTATCTTACGCTAATCTTGTGCCAAGCAAAAAGTGGTGCAAGGTTAAAAAATATTCCGATAAATTCAATAACCTGTTGCTTAATGATTGTTTCGTTGCGAAACGAAGAAATTTTTAGCGAAATTTTTAAAAAATGAGGAAACATATCCTCTACGATACGTTGACGAATTTTTGAAAATTTGCAGCAAAATTTTCAAGTTGCAGTAGAAATAATTATTAAGCAGCAGGTTGTATTTTGAGTTTATCGAAGGATAGGTTATATGCAAATGGTGGATGCCTTGGGATATTAAAGTGATGAAGGACGTGGCGTGCCTGCGATAAGCATCGGGGAGTCGGCTAGCAGACTTTGATCCGGTGATTTCCGAATGAGGAAACTCTATTTCGGTAATACGAAATAACCGTGCTTTGCACAGAATTTTGAATTTTGAAATTACAATTTTGAATCAATTTTTAATGACATAATGTTTAAGACATTAAAAATCATTATTTTACTCAAAATTAAAAATTAGAAATTAAAAATTCAGCGCAGAGCGCGGAGCATACCCGCTGAAGTGAAACATCTCAGTAAGCGGAGGAAAAGAGAACAAAGTTATTCCCTTAGTAGTGGCGAGCGAACAGGGAAGAGTCTAAACGAATCAACCATACCTCAGTGCGCTGAGGATGGAATGATCAAGTATCAATATTCAATTATCAATCAGTAATCAATTAACTAATTATCAATTAAATTTTTTCGCAATTGAAAATTTAAAATTTGAAAATTCATTGAAAATTTGGAATTGAAAATTGAAAATTCCACCCGAGTGTAGCGAGGTGTGGCGGATTCGGGTTGTAAGGTTGTGACTTCAAGGGCATTATTTATTTCCCATATAGTTGGGGAGTGAATAATGTTTGTTGAGGGAGAGCAAAAAGGCGAGTTATTAAAAGAAGCACTCTGGAAAGAGGCGCCATAGAGGGTAATAGCCCCGTATTCTAAAATAATTTCGTGCTCCTTGTCATGATTCTTGAGTACTGTCGGGAATGACAACCTGGCAGGAAGCAGGCCGAACTATCGGCCAAGACTAAATATTTAATATCACCGATAGTGAACCAGTACCGTGAGGGAAAGGTGAAAAGTAGGGGGTTGACCCCGGTGAAATAGAACCTGAAACCATTTGCTTACAAAGAGTAGGAGCGGCCACATCACATTGTGTGTGATATGGAAATTCCAATTCTCAATCCAATAATGCTAGTGAAGGGAGGAATTTATGAAAAACATTTCATAAATTCTGACCGAGCGACGCATTATATGAGTAATCGCAATTACTCATATTTTCAATCAATGCTAAAATTACTAAATTCTTAAACATGAAAAAAGCCGGCAGTTTAACTACCGGCTGGCTCACTCAACTCCAGTTACGATCTGGATGAATCTCGATTTTTGAGATTCGAGCAAGCCCAAGAAGGCATCATACTGTGGGCACTACGAAGATGTTTGCCATTCTTTCCGCCATCTAGGACAGAGACTTCGATGTCATCGTGTCCAAAATAGACGAATACATCTTCTTTACCCCACGCAAAACCATCGCGAAAGTAGATGATGGTGCGCGTTTCTCCTGAAACTAGTTCTCCGCGAGAGACTAATTCCTCAAGGATTCTGAACATGGAAACTCCTTCCGGAAAGGGCAATGCTGTATGGGTATTATATAATAGTATAATAACTTGTCAATAGTCATTAGGAAATTAAAGAATTTAGAAATTGATTGAAAATTGTAAATTGAAAATTGAAAATTCCACATCGCAAATAATGTGATGTGGCTGTGACTGCGTGCTTTTTGCAGAACGAGCCAACGAGTTTACATATTTTGTCGTCTAAGCGGCTACGCCGCGGAGGCACAGCGAAAGCGAGTCTTAATAGGGCGAATATGACAAAGCATGTAAGACCCGAAGCGTGACGAGCTTGCCATGAGCAGGATGAAGGGAACAGAAATGTTTCCGGAGGTCCGAACCCGTAGATCGTGCAATTTCTTGGGATGACTTGTGGTAAGGAGTGAAAAGCTAATCGAGTTACGTAATAGCTGGTTCTTCCCGAAACAGCTTTAGGGCTGGCGTCCGGAGGGTACACAATCAAGTAATTTTTCGTTGCGAAATGAATAAATTTTAGGCGAAAATTTTAAAAGGTGAGGCATTTTATCAGCTGATGATAAGATGACGAGTTTTTTAAGATTTGCAGCCAAGATTTCAAATTGCAGCAGAAAAGATTATTTGATTGTGTACCCATCAGAATATAGGGGTAGAGCACTAAATCGAATTCCTTGGAGTTTCTCCAGGTCTTCGAATTAAACTCCGAATACTATATTTTTTGGCCGGGCAGTTAGACTGTGGGGGCTAAGCTCCATAGTCAAAAGAGTAACAGCTCAGATCATCGTCTAAGGTCCCTAAATTAAACTAAGTGTTATGAAGGAGGTGTTTTGCCCTCGACAGGCAGGAAGTTAGCTTAGAGGTAGCTATCTTTTAAAGAGTGTG
>Ga0209542_10017211_pt1 | contig 11885 bp, 18 predicted proteins | sample RifCSPhighO2_01_FD_184028 | JGI IMG/M metagenome (GOLD analysis project Ga0209542, IMG submission 184028) | Soil microbial communities from Rifle, Colorado - Rifle CSP2_plank highO2_0.1 (SPAdes) (version 2) | ecosystem: Environmental > Terrestrial > Deep subsurface > Rock core/Sediment ...
CTCTACTCAGCCAAACTATACGCCGGCATTTTATGCGGCATTTACAACCACCATTACCCTTATCTTTATAATTTCTGCCGCTATATCCTTGTTGTCGCTCGTGTCGAAATTTATTTTTAATTCAGAGAACACTATAGTCTTCACAAGGAAGCTGGCATTAAGTGCAGCTATTATCGCTGGAGTCACACTGCTTGGAGTTATTGCATGTGCAATGTACCCCTAACAAATGGTTCAAACCGTTCGCTTCGCTCACTGGGACCGGCTAAAGCCGGCCCCTTAACCAAACGTTAGAAGTCATCATGGATAACTGGTACAACACCATCGAATACCAAACCCATGTAGCCGAGAGATTAGAGGCACTTGGCGAGACAAAGTACGACCTCGAGGCGTATGAATTCGCGCTTGAGGCATACCAGTACGCCCCTGAATATCATGAGAATATTCCCGCGCCGCCTCCTAACCTTGGGCTCACATATCATGTAAGTGCCTTCAACTTTGCTTACTGCTATGTGCTTCACGCCAAAGAGGTTTTTGAAGACCCTAGAGACACACTTAGCTCGTGGGGCATTACGTCATCAATGGATATCGGTGAAATCGTTTGTGGTTTGGTCAGTGTCGGTTTACTAGATCAAAGCCCCGACGACAGAAAAGAGCAGTTCGAGGGCCTTTTCTTAATAAAAGACGTGTTGTGATGCCTTCTAACTAGTGGTTCAAACCGTTCGCTTCGCTCACTGGGACGGGCTAAAGCCCGCCCCTTAACCAAACGTTAGCCGCCCTTATGACTTACAGAGTTACTCAACAAGAAATTGAACAGGTCTCAGCACTTGATGGCCTGGCTCGATATGCACATTTCGTAAAGCGAGTTGCAGACTGGGAACAGGTGTGGGGGCTTCATACTACAGGCGGGTGGGCGTCAGCTGGCAGCGAAGGAGTAGAGGCCTTTCCGCTGTGGCCGCATCCCGAATATGCCAAGCTTCAAGCACAAGGTCAGTGGCAAAATTATGTGCCGAAGCCTATTGAGCTAGAAGCCTTCTTAGGTGAGTGGTTGCCGGACATGCAAGACAAACTCGTTCAGCTCGCAGTCTTTCCAGTCGGAAATTTCCAGGCAGTCATCGTCCCCGCCAGCAAATTGCTTCAAGACATAAAAGCAGAACTACAAAATTATGAGTAACGGCTAACAATGCGCTCAACTGTCGCTCACTTCGTTCGCTGGACAGCCAAAAGCTGCGCTTTTGGCCGCCCGTTAGCTTAATCGTTAGGCATACTTCAAAACTTGGAGACTGAATTGGAAAAAATAAATTTAATCACGGTCACACTCATGACTTTAGCTATCACATCTTGCTCACTGGCACCGCCACTTACGCCAGAACAAGAAAAAGCGCAGGAAATAGAGTCAGCAAAAGCCATAAATTACTTTTCAAATAAAATCGTAATCACTGATTCAGGCGGAAAAGATATTGGCTTCTCAGCTATAAAAATAGAGCGTACATATAATGGTCACATGGTTAGGTACTATTCTAGCGAAAAACCTGAACCACTATTTGAAGATAAAGTTATTAAATGTATCGGGGAAGCAGGCATTAATCCTAACCTTAACTGTGAACTATATAATGGTGTAAATAGGCGCGTCAGATTGAAAATCACACAAGTTTCAGAAGACACCATAGTTAAAGACCCAAGATTAATTCCTCTTCAAGACAAAATAATTGTAAAAAAAGGCACCCTTCTAGTTGAAACGCAATGGTCTCCAACATACTACCAGCTTGCCGGAGTGATGGAGCAGTAAAGTTAATATAATATTAGCTAAGGAAGCGCTTGAATTTACTTGGCTCGCGACCATTTACCTGCCTAACAAACGGTTCAAATCGTTCGCTTCGCTCTCTGGGACGGGCTAAAGCCCGCCCCTTAACCAAACGTTAGCCACATGAACATACCAGCATTCACACCTGAACAATTTGCTAACCGGCCGGGAATGGCTCAGGTTGAGTCGGATTTGAAAAAATGGCTTCTATCTCTTGATGTAGAGGAACGCATCGAATTCATTAAGCAACTATGGCCTATAAATTTTCGATTCGCTTTGGTTCTCGTACAGGCATCACAGCTACCTAGAAAAGAGCTAGATAAAATATTCCGGCACTGGCTGCGCGAAGGTCATCACAACGCAGCCCAAGAATTAATTAAGCGCTTTGTCCCAATACTCGGCGAAAGTAAATTTTGGCGAATTGCCTCTCAAGAGAATATCACCCCTGCAATGCGAGACTTTCTTAATTATCACAGTCATGGTCGCCTTGATGCAGAGCACAATGGTTAAACCTATGCAGCTCTCCAAGCGGCTAACAACTGGTTCAAACCGTTCGCTTCGCTCACTGGGACGGGCTAAAGCCCGCCCCTTAACCAAACGTTAGGTTTTAAAGGTACATCTGCGTGGAACCAGAAGAACTAATATTGCCCAGCGATGGGAGTTGCATGTGGGCCGGCATGGGCGACTATGTATTGATTTCCCCTGATGCTAACCACCGTGCATCTCTCATATATGTCGGTGAGCCCCCTCACGGAGACTCCTACCATAAGCTAACTGTTGACGGTAACAGGTTTCCGGGCTATGCATGGGGTTGCCTTTTTGCCTATTCAAAAGACTCGCGTTATCTAGCTCTGAGTTGGATGGAGAAATTAGTTGAGCGGAAAACGGTTGTCATTGACTCAGAAGCCAGAAAATACTTTGTACTACCAGAGTACATTCACAGCTTTAACTTAGTTTGGCCTGCGTTGCACTCTACCTCACAAGAAAAAAAGTACGAGTTCGACGGAAGTGAGGCTTGGATAGCGTATTAAAACCTAACAAGTGGTTCAAACCGTTCGCTTCGCTCACTGGGACGGGCTAAAGCCCACCCCTTAACCAAACGTTAGAGTTCTCTCATGGATATCATTGAATTCAACGGGTACCGATGCATAGAGCGCCCACTTAATGAGTGGAAAAAATACGTGTGCAAACACTTAGCACCTTATGCCTGTAATCCGATTCACGAAAGCCAAACTGCGATAGTCAGAATTCTTCAAGACGGCAGTAAATCTTCCGAAATATTCTTATTTATAAACGGTCCGCTACCTGTAGTGACTGAGCACGCTGAATCACCAGTCAACGGCAATCATTCAATCATCACATGCAACAGTTGCTGGATAAATATATACGGCGTATGAGAACTCTAACAATTGGTTCAAATCGCTCGCTCCGCTCGCTGGGACCGGCTAAAGCCGGCCCCTTAACCAAACGTTAGGTGAAGCCATGCTAAGAATGGCACCAAATTACATAGCACTTCTCAACTTACAGGAAGAGCTGAATCTAAAACTAAAGAACGCATATGAGTGTGAAGTCACCAAGGGCGAAGACCATTTAGCTAATTTCTTGGTTTACTACGTGGAAAACCTAGTTAACGAACTGAATAAAAACGAATGGTCATTTGGTCGCCACGAATATTCTGGTGATAAAAACTTCAGACATAGCGAGCAATGGTGGTCTGACGGGTACGAACCAGGAGAAGGTACTATTTTGCATTTCATCGGCTTCAGCGTTCAGGTTGAGTCGCTCACCTAACTAGTGGTTCAAACCGTTCGCTTCGCTCACTGGGACGGGCTAAAGCCCGCCCCTTAACCAAACGTTAGGTAATTAAGCCATGAGCTTCGACCAATACAAAGCCCAGGCCATGGTCGGGAAATACGTTCTAGTTGGCGTAAACCGCTGCGACACCGGTGGTACCGTTGTTTCTACAGAACAGATTCACGGAAAAGTTCTTCACGCATCAGAAGATGACGGTTTGGTAATTTTACTAAACGACGGAAATGAGTTTTCACTACCGCCCTTCTTAAACTGCTATCAACCAGCCGAAGAAGGTATTTACGTACTTAAAAGCACTAACGAAAAAATCAACAACCCCGACTACATTGCTACTTTTAACGTCACAGCAACACAAGACAGTGAGTAATCACCTAACAAGTGGTTCAAACCGTTCGCTGCGCTCTCTGGGACGGGCTAAAGCCCGCCCCTTAACCAAACGTTATACGCTGGTGACACATGGAAGAACTGCTCAGCCTAGTAGTTCGATTTTTTGGCTACTTAGTAACGGAAATAATAATTGGAACATTTTTCTATGCCATAGGATGGCCATTTGTAAAAGTGGCCACTCTAGGGAAATACCCAAATAATGAGTGGTTAAGCGGCTCCAGAAATGAGGCTTATGTATGCTGCGTTGGAGTTTTCGTATTTGCCCTTTTGCTAATGGCCGTTCTTGGCCAGTTCAGCCTATAACAATGCGCTCAAATCGCTCACTTCGTTCGCTGGGACGGGCTAAAGCCCGCCCCTTAGCTTAATCGTTAGGTACTACACAGGAAATTGCAATGCAGGACATTCTGACATCGATAAAAGCTTATCTTTATGATCGCGCCGTAAGCCCTTTAACCGGAGCATTTGTTTCAGCTTGGGCCGTTTGGAACTATCGATTTTTTGTTGTTTTGCTCTCACCAGGGGATTCCAATCCAGAGAGTAAATTCAAGTTTATTGATCATCATTTCTCTGCGTCGACTATTGCAATTGGAGACTTTAGCTACACCATAAATGGTGCACTACTAAATGGGCTTCTGATCCCAACTGCTTTAGCGTTCAGCTACCTTTTCATATATCCAGTCATTGCAAAACCTGTTTATGAGCATAGTTTGAAAAAACAAAAAGAATTAAAATCAATCAAACAAGAGCAGGAGAACCAGAGATTACTGAGCGTAGAAGAATCTAGAGAAATATATCGGCGACTCGCGCAAATGCAATCAAAACACCAAGACGAAGTAGACAGCTACAACAACCAAATATCGAGCCTTAATCAACATATAGAAACACTAGAAAAAAATAGCGACTCTAAGCCTCAAGTAGACACAGAGCTTAATAAGACAGAGGATGAAATATCAGATATTGAAAATCTACAAGAGCACGATAATTTCATTAGAGAGTCGTTAGAATTTCGTAATCCCGGAACGTTCCGACTTAATCAACTATTTGGTCAAGACGACTGGTCAAATATCCCATCAACGACTAGGCAAGCACTAGGAAAGAGATTCCGAAAGCAAGTAGAGCGTGGAGATTTTGTTGATGTAACCATGAGAGGAAAAGACTCAGGAAATCAACAAATGTACTACAAAGGTTAATCAAAATTAAACGCACCTAACAAGGCGCTCAAATCGTTCGCTTCGCTCACTGGGACTTGCTAAAGCAAGCCCCTTAGCTTAATCGTTAGGGTAACTGATGGCGAGTCTAACATTTCTCCTAATAGCAATAGTTGTTCTATGGTGGACTTTTCGCCTTGCAAATAAAGCCCAGCTGGCAAAAAACGAACTGCTTGAGAATAGGGTTAGATGCCCCTCCTGCAAAGCTCCACTAGAAATAGAAGAAATGCTTGATGCTGCAGTATTCTTTGGGGGGTAGCGCGATAATATTTGATTGCGGTCATTGTCATGACCGTGTGTACTTTGCACCGTATGAAAACCATATCGAAACAGGGACGCTAAGCTGCAGTCCTGTCGTTGATCCAATCCCGCATGAAAAATTCTCTTATTCGTCAGACTTTGAAATGACATCTAACGTTCAGGATGGAGTATTAAAGATTGAGATCAAAAAGCGCTCATGGAAAATTCGAAAATATGGATTGTAAAATCTCCAACACGGTGAAACTCCTAACATGCGGTTCAAATCGTTCGCTTCGCTCACTGGGACGGGCTAAAGCCCGCCCCTTAACCAAACGTTAGGGTGCCCAATGAAGTCATCCGTGATGATTGATCATCATTTATTTGAAGTTGAGTTTTTTAATTTTGGTCGAGAAAAGTACTATGTCGACGGGCAGCTTATCGATAATCGCTGGAATCTTAGCTTCGTCGGCACACGCAAATTAAAAGTAGGAAATCGCGACGTAAAAATAAACGTAAATAGCGTGCCGGGCGAATATTACTGCCAGCTATTTGTTGATAACACGTTACATACTGAGCAGCTATTTCCAGAAATAAATGAAAAAGTCAGAGCAATGGCAGAGAAGCGGAAACCCTTTGAAAGCCGTATAAAAGCAGCAAAAATATTCGTAGCCGCTCTGGTTGCTTGTGCAATCGCGGTGACGCTATACAACAATCTTTGACTGGCCCCCTAACAACTGGTTCAAATCGTTCGCTTCGCTCACTGGGACGGGCTAAAGCCCGCCCCTTAACCAAACGTTAGGTATCAAGGGCAATATCGATGAATATCCCAGAGCAAGAGATCTACATATCCTGCGTGAAAACAGATGGGAATGATCTTGAGCTGCGCTTGATAACAGACTATCACCCTGGTGCAGAACCAACTGCGCACTCTATTTTCTTATCAACGCCCAAAAACACGGCTGAAATAATACGATTTGTAGAAGACCGCAAGATAAACAATGACTATCTGTATATCTATCAAAAAGAAAACAGGTTAATACTAGAAACCGAGCACGGCGAATATCTTGAAGTAGAATTCAGCTTCATAAAATCATCTGAGCGTTCGCTTGATACAGCAGAGCTGAAAGAAATCATGGAGCGCACTTACTCATGGTATCTATCTGAAAACGAACACTCTAGGCTACTACAGTCGCGAATCCATGAAGCATTGAAAATACTCACCGAAACACAAAGGCGAGTTTCGATAAAATCTGAAACTCACGAAAAAGGTAGCACTGCATCCACACTTTATTCACAGCAAGCAGCGCTTATAAGCAGAGTTACCAAGGTGCTTGAAACCTAACAACTGGTTCAAACCGTTCGCTTCGCTCACTGGGACGGGCTAAAGCCCGCCCCTTAACCAAACGTTAGGCCCACCATGTATATCAACTACGCCTGCATCATAGTTTGTGTACTTTTAAATTCAGCAATACTCATCTATGCAGGTGACAATCCATCGGACAGGCAAACACCGCAGATCGTTAAGCTCACGATGCTAACCTGGGTTGCTTTTGTACCAGGTGCAATTATGGCTATTTCCGCTTTAAAAATTAAGTCTGCAAGCCTTTTAATAATAACCTGTTGCATTTTCACGGCTTTATCCGGAGTTCTTTTCACGCATTTATATGAGATCACTGTCGACCCATCCAAGGTGCTTGTACTGGCCCCGCATTTTTTGCTGACATACATATTTGCTTTCATTACGTTATTGGCATTTAAAAACCCACCAAAACGCAAACCGCTACGAAAAGACTATGTACACGACCAAGTTGCTGACAGACAAATATCAACAATTATGAAAATGCATGAGCATGGTTCGAATAGTTCAGGCATAGCATCGACATTAAATAGTAATCAGGAAAAATTCTTGCCAGACAACACCGACTGGACAGAAGAAAAAGTCAATATGGTAATAAAAGAATTCCACGACAAACAAAAACTGCCTAACTAGTGGTTCAAACCGTTCGCTTCGCTCACTGGGACGGGCTAAAGCCCGCCCCTTAACCAAACGTTAGGGCACACTAGTGAAACGCTCGCTATTTTTCGCGACAATAATCGCCTCAATCGTGCCTACAATTGTCTTCGGTAGTATTTTTCATTTTCTTGGCCAAAACAATAGCTTGGCACTACTAGCCATGCTCATAACTTTTATAGCCTCACTTTTACATATTATTTTAATAGGCATTCCTTGCGTATTTTTATTACAAAAAATCAATTCACTGAACTGGCATTCAATACTGTGCGCAGGCTTTTTCATTGGCATCATTTTCGGCTTAGCCCTATCATTCACCAATAACGAGCCATGTTCAGGGTGTTCCTACCAAGCCGGAACTGAGTGGTTAGTAATAAACGGCGTAAGAACAACAACTGACTGGCATGACTATATGATCCCAGCAATAGCATTTGGCCTGTTGGGCACATTCGTTAGTGGTGTATTCTATTCTGTGTTCCGCAAGTTAAAGCCCTAACAAATGGTTCAAATCGTTCGCTTCGCTCACTGGGACGGGCTAAAGCCCGCCCCTTAACCAAACGTTAGAAGGCAGATCAAGTAATGCGCTGGTTGTACATAAGAGTAGATGGCTCGGACCTCTCAGCGTGCGAAAAATCCTTGATGATCGAGTTTGAAGATCTTGCAGCTCGCTTACACGAATTAGAGCCAAAATTGGTAAATTTCCAGCATCAAAAAACGCCGGATATGAGCCCCCAAGATCTACCCGACTGGGACATTGGCTTAGATTTAAACCTGGAAGCAATTACTAAGAATCATGCCACGGCTATCGCGTCCAGCCTTCAGCAAATCGCAGTTGAAACAAAAAGAGATTTCGTAGTGGGGCTTACGAACGAGTTCGGCATCACCGAAGACATTATTTTTATCCATGAAAACTCTGGAAACGCCGAAGCGGAAGCATTATGCAACATTGCAACTGCCGTCTAACTAGTGGTTCAAATCGTTCGCTTCGCTCACTGGGACGGGCTAAAGCCCGCCCCTTAACCAAACGTTATGCACTAAAGGGAAATCTGTGCGATCTCTAGCAAGCATCATCTGTGGCCTTATCGCTGGCTGGCTAATAATCACCGAGCCAGCACTTATACCTAGCTCATGGAAAAATGAGATCGGCCAATTTTTAGCACACAATCAGCTAGTTGATACCGCAGCAATTAAATTATCAGAATCATCTGCAATCGCCACAAAGTACCGCCTAGCCATAATACTCTCCAGCATAATTCCACTTTTCATTTACGCATCAGTAGCCACACTCATATTCCTTTGGAGCAACAAGGCTAGGGAAATTTTCTATGCAAGCCTCGTTTATCCAATTTACACACTTTCGTCAATCGCCATAATTTCTAATTTTTCAACTTCTTACGAAAACACATATCAACCATATATCAGAAACCCTATAACGTACGCAGAAGTATATTTTCTCAACTCAGTTACTTTTATCTTTTTTCTTTACACGCTAATTTCCATAGCAAAATTCTTCAACAAGTCGCGCCAACGCGCATAACAATTGGTTCAAGCCGTTCGCTCCGCTCACTCGGGACCGGCTAAAGCCGGCCCCTTAACCAAACGTTAGGCGGCAAAAGCAATTAAAGGATGTACGGGCATGGAAGTCTTTAAAAGTTACGCCGGCAAACACCGTGCAGCTCTGAAACAGGACGCGCGCAGTAATCAGTCCGCCGCCCTACCCCAACACATTCGCTGCTCGCTGCGCCTCAAGGCTGCAGAGCATCCACTGCGTCGCCTGGCAGTTCACTCAATCGAGGTTCTGTCCAGAAAGAACCAGCCGCTTGCAAGAAAACTGCGGGTTGGCCACAGTGCGGTATTCATTACCTGCGTTCGACTCGATGCCCGCTGCCTAACAACTGGTTCAAGTCACTCGCTTCGCTCGTTCGGGACCGCGTTCCGCGGCCCCTTAACCAAACGTTATAAGGCTAAGGAGAGTCTGCGGTGTACCTAAAAATAGCTAACACTGTTGCCGTAAGCATTATTGCTGCCGCCATTATTTTTTATGCTGGTGTCTTTTCAAATTCATTCAGTCAAAACATGTGCTATTCCGATATCTTGTCAAAGCTCGGCTCTGATGCGGAAATTGTTGCGAACACTGAAAACCGCGAAACCTTTAAAAATTGGGCAAAATTTATAAATAACATGCCTAACCACGGCTACGAATCCGATTGCAAAGAAATACTAAAATACCTCAACACCAAAACATTGCATGCGAAATAGCCGTATAACAATGCGCTCAAATCGCTCACTTCGTTCGCTGGGACGGGCTAAAGCCCGCCCCTTAGCTTAATCGTTAGGTTTCAAGTGGAAACTATGCAGCCCCCCCCCAAAAAAAGGATCTTAAAACATTCATGAAAGGAACAATAAAGGGGCTAATGGAATTTGCAGTACTATTTATTATAGCCGCATTAATATTATATCTCGGATTGATTATTTCAAAATCAGATTACTACAAAAAATACTCTACGCCTGAAACTCACAACCCTGATGCGTTATTGAAAATAATCCAAGATATTCCTAGCGGACACGAGAATGCCGAAGGAAGCAAGGAGATTCAGATTGGAAGTCGCAAATACATAATACCCAATAATATTATCAATTTATATGGCGTTAAAAATGAACGCCAAAACTCAATGGGTCTCATATTTTCATGGCCAACGATGGAGGCCGTAACAAAAAAATCGGCATGGCGGGACGATGTCATTAATATAAAATTAGAGGCCAGAAAAGAAATTCCGCACTCTGCATCCCGTTCACAGTTGGAGCGCGAAATTAGTGGCCGGCATGGCGAACCTGTTTTACTCAATCAATATAGCGACCTTCAAGAGTATCCGAATAAAAATTACTTTCCTTTCTATCGAGCAAAAAATGCATCTACTGTGTGGGCCGACGGTTTGCCCGCGTATTTCTATTGCGGTGGTAGTGCTATTTCGCTGCAAGCCAATGGCGAACCTATAGTTAATTCCGGCAGATGCAGAATTCAACTAACATGGCCTGACTCCTTCAATGTAGATATTGACTTCGATAGAAGTCATTTATCCGAGTGGCGTAAAATTCACGACTTAAGTATGAAGCTTTTAAATTCAATGGAGCTAGATAAAAGCCTTAATCACGGCACGCTGCTAAAAGATGATTAATGCCATTGCATATGAATTCATACACGCCTTTTAAGGTATCAGAAAGCCTAACAATCAATTCAAATCGTTCGCTACGCTCACTGGGACGGGCTAAAGCCCGCCCCTTAACCAAACGTTAGGTGCCAGATGTTCAAGTCCAAATTTATTCTTGTCGCAATGAATATTTGGGTTTTCTACTTAACTGCGATGGTCGTGGTAATGGCTATTTCAATTTTGTTAGGGATTTGTTTAGCAGCAGGATTATCCACTGTCTCTTTCGGTAAAACTACGCTAAGCGCAGGAATGAGTGCATTTGCAATGCTTACAGTCCCACTGACAACCGCATTCATAATTTTAATGTTCTCTATTATCCCATCTGCAATTTCTGCCATACTTTTTGGATTATCGACCTTTATTATTAAACAAGCCCGCCTGCCAAAGATATCGCTCTTGCTAACATCAATGGGATGCTCTTATGTCGGCACAAATATTGGGCTACCCACAAACAACATTGTATACATGCAATCTTTATCACTGATTGCCGGTTTAGTCATATCCAGCATTGTTTGTTATTCGAAATTCACTAAAGAGTATTTTTCATACTCATAAAGACACCTAACAACTGGTTCAAACCGTTCGCTGTGCTCACTGGGACGGGCTAAAGCCCGCCCCTTAACCAAACGTTAGAGAACCCCATGGGCATAAAGTCTGGGATAATATCGCTGCTCGTTTTTACGATCATAGGCCCGATTATCGGGATGCTGATTATTATCGGACCACTAATACACCCCTTCACTATTATTCCTGCTTACATTTTAGGTGGACCAGTTGCATTATTAACCAGCCTAATCTTTATAGCCATTTCAGTTATCGCCTCCAAAGGCTTTAAGCTTCCTCATATATGGTACGGCTCCGGGGCTATAATAGGCGGGATTTCCGGCTTGATCTCAGCCACCCTCTCTCAGCTCTTTCCAGGAAAAATCCATAACGCAGCTGATATATATTTTTTCTGCAGCGTAGTTGGAGCCCTTTGCGGAGCAATTCGCTGCATATACCCAATAGACCTAGAAAGAGTTTCGCGCAAGGGGTCCTCTAACTAATGGTTCAAGCCGTTCGCTTCGCTCACTCGGGACCGGCTAAAGCCGGCCCCTTAACCAAACGTTAGGGTAACTGATGGCGAGTCTAACATTTCTCCTAATAGCAATAGTTGTTCTATGGTGGACTTTTCGCCTTGCAAATAAAGCCCAGCTGGCAAAAAACGAACTGCTTGA
>Ga0209542_10017212_pt1 | contig 11885 bp, 7 predicted proteins | sample RifCSPhighO2_01_FD_184028 | JGI IMG/M metagenome (GOLD analysis project Ga0209542, IMG submission 184028) | Soil microbial communities from Rifle, Colorado - Rifle CSP2_plank highO2_0.1 (SPAdes) (version 2) | ecosystem: Environmental > Terrestrial > Deep subsurface > Rock core/Sediment ...
TGATTCTGACCTGACCATCAATAGAGGCGGATTCTTCATTGGGGTAGGAGCTGCTCCTTCAACTGTCTTTGAAGTCCAAGGCACCGCATCAGCCTCTTATCTCCTGACCGGCAACACTATCCAAGTCGGGGGATACTCAAGCGCGGCTTACAGTAGGTTCGGCACTGCCACCACCACTCATTCAGGCACGATCTCCGGAATATCGGATCTTCTTGTCTCCGGAGGCTTTGAGGTAAACGGATCATCTGCTTTTGACGGTCTGGCTTTGTTTTCAAGAGGCGCCTCCTTCTCCGGAAATCTCACCCCCACTTCAGACGCTCTCTATGACATCGGGGCTTCTTCTTCCAACAACAAGTTCAGGTGGAGGAACGGCTATTTCTCCAACCAACTGTTGGTCGGCTCCACCTCGACCATTACCACTTCTTCCATATCCAATGACGCTTCTTTGTTTGAAATTGAGAACCGCTCCAACAATCCCATCAAGTTCTCGACGAATCTAACGGAGAGATTGAGAATCAATGCTAATGGAAACATCGGCATCGGCGATGAAACTTCCCCTGACGCGGCTTTGGACATCAATCCAACTTCTGCCTACACCGGACCTCTTCTTATCGTGGCTTCCGGGTCAAATGAGAGGTTGAGAATAACCTCGGACGGCAACGTCGGCATCGGGACGACGGGGCCGAGCTCAAAGCTTCATGTTATAGGAGACGAAAACAGCTTATTTCAAGCATCTGGTGGCAATAGTGAAGTGCATGTAACATTTAGGGGCAATCAACAACCAGGTGTAATATTGGGAGATCGTGATGACCAGGGAACTGTAAATCAAGGCGTCGCACTCCTTACTCTTGAGGGAAGAACGGACAAGGGGGCAGATGGTACTTTTGGCACGGCCGCACTGATAAATCTTTCTGGCGGTGCCACTGTTTCGAATCCGACCACCGATATACCAGGTCAAATTGAATTTTGGACGACACCCGACGGTTCTGGGACCTTAGTTCAAAGGATGACAATAGCAGAGAATGGCAACGTCGGCATCGGATTGACAGCACCCAGCGCCAAACTGGAGATCGAAGGCAGCGGTCAATCGTTGGAACTCGACAGAACTGATAGTGATGGCACAATCGTTGGTATTACGCGCTCAGGTTCTCCAAAGGGAAGTATTTCGGTGTCTGGCGAAACTGTCTCATACAACGCTTTCACTGGCTCCCACTATGCCTGGACGGACGACGTAATTGAGCGCAGCATGGTCGTTCATCTAACGGGTGACAACCGTTACCTGCACGACAGCACGGAGAGCGAAATCCTCTATGGCGTAGCGCCAACCACGACCGCGAACGATCCTGCGGTACTTGGAGCATATTTATCGTTGGAGGAGCCGACCAAGCCGGCAGACAAGGACAACCCACATTTGGTTGCGGCCGTCGGTAACTACGACATCTGGGTCGTAGACAACGGCCAGAACATCCAGCCAGGAGACGCGCTCATCACTTCCGACACGGCCGGCCACGCGATGAAGGACGGCGGCTCGTTCCTCTTGGCCTACGCCTTCGCGAAGGCAGCCGAGCCCATTGACTGGTCAACCATCACCGAAACAACCGCTGGCGGCAAGAAGCGCAAGAAGATATCGGTACTCTTTGAATCCTTCGTCGTTCCGCATCCGATAGCTGCGGATTCACTCGATTTAAACGCCGGCTTGGGGACCAATACCGTCAACGGAAACCTCATCTTCTCCGCCGTCATCGGCATGTTCAAGGACGCCTATGGGATTGTTTTTGAGAACGGGCTGATGAAGGTGGCGCAGATTATCACGGATAAAGTGACAACTAAGGAGATTTGTTTGGAAGAAGTTTGCGTAAATAAAACACAACTGCAGTCGCTGCTCAACCAACTTGTTTTACCATCTCCGTCGCCCTCGGTAACTCCGACTCCCGAGCCGAGTTCCACTCCAGAAAGTACGCCTGAGACCACTCCTGAGACCACTCCTGAACCGACACCAGAGAGTACCCCGGAAATAACACCCGAAGCGACACCGGAAGTTACGCCAATAGAGTAAATTTCTAATTGATCTAATTGACCTAAAAAATGACCAAGCACCAAACAAAAAAGCTATACTTTCCTATAAATAGAATTGAAAATGAGATTAAGTTCTTTTGCTTCTGACCAAAGCTTTCTTAGTCTATCTTTTGAATCAGGCAGGGCAACGGTCATCATTCTAAGGAAATGTTTTGATTCCCTCGTTTCTTTCTTGCAAATCCCAATTTTGTGTTTAAAATCTTTCTTGCTTTCAGCATCATCTGCTTCCGAATAGTTAGCCCCGATACTGGTCCCGCATTTTATAAGTTGATTTATTAAAGGCTTTGTAATCTCATTACGGGGTAAGTTTACACAAAACTGAATTACGGCTTCTCCGAACTTAGCTGTTCTTTCTTCTAAATCATACTCTTTGGGTTTTAGATCATTAGTCATTTTTTAGAAATTAGAAATTAGGTTAATTAAAAATTATGTTTAGCTTTGAGTTTTTATCATGTATACTATATAAAACAGCGATATACAACCCATGGAGACACCAAAACAACTACTCAGAAATATACTTACGAAATACGCCGAAGGGGAAGCTTTTGACGTACTTATTCCACCAAATCCCAAGTTGGGCGACCATGCTACTAACCTGGCTTTTATTTGGGCGAAAAAAGAGAACAAAAATCCGAAAGAAGTTGGGGATAGATTGGTAGAGAAGTTGTCAAAAGATAGCGACATCAAAAAATATTTTCATAAAATAGAAGTAGCCGGCAACGGTTTCGTTAATTTTTTTGTATCTGATGATTTTGCCAGAAGAGAACTTAAAAGAATAAGCAGAGATAAAAAATTCGGATATAATAATTATAGAAAAGGGCAGAAGATAATGGTCGAATTCACCGACCCCAACCCGTTCAAACTTTTCCATATCGGACACTTGATGTCCAATGCCATCGGGGAATCGATCTCAAGATTGTACGAAGCCACGGGCGCTAAAGTCACCAGAGTTACATATCAAGGCGATGTCGGCTTGCATGTGGCTAAGGCGGTGTGGGGGATCAAAAAAGAAAGTTTAAACATTTCAACATTTAAAAACTTAAAAGACAAGATCAAATACTTGGGTGAAGCATATACTCTGGGCGCGAGATCATATGAAGAAAACCCGGAAGCAAAAACAGAAATAGAAGAAATAAATAAAAAGATCTATGACCGCTCAGACGAAGAGATAAACAAAATATACGATGCGGGTAAAAAATTAAGCCTAGAGTATTTCGAAGAAATATATAAAAAACTTAGGACTAAATTCGAGCATAATTTTTTTGAGAGCGAATTTGGACCAAAAGGCATAGAAATCATAAAACAACATCCGGAAATTTTTGAAGAGAGCGAGGGCGCTGTCGTGTTCAGAGGAGAAAAATACGGACTGCATACCCGGGTATTCATCAATTCGGCAGGCCTGCCGGTTTATGAAGCCAAAGAGCTTGGGTTGAATAAATATAAATTTGAAAAATACAGTCCGGATTCGTCAGTTATAGTTACTGGCAACGAGATAAATGATTATTTCAAGGTTTTATTAAAAGCCATGGAGCTTACAATGCCCGAGGTGGCAAAGAAAACTAAGCACATCGGCCATGGCATGCTTCGGTTTGCAACTGGCAAGATGTCTTCAAGGACCGGCGATGTGATTACAGCTGAAGAATTACTCGAACAATTAAAATCAAAGATAAAACAAAAAGCGGCCAACAAAACCGAAGAAGAATATGATATTCAAGCAGTCGCAGCGATTAAATATCAAATACTAAAACAGAACATTGGCCATGATATTATCTTCGATTTTGACAAAGCCTTATCGATTACCGGCGATGCTGCGCCATATATCCAATATACTTATGCCAGACTGAGAAGTATTGGCAGAAAAAGTAAAAAAGGATTATTCGGATGGCTCGGGGTTGATCCCTCAAAACTTACAAAAGAAGAAGAACTAGCACTTATCAAGCAACTTCTCAATTTCCCCGATGTCGTTCGGGACGCAGCCGAATTACACACAATAAATACCCTTACCACTTATTTATACAAACTTGCTTCAGACGCAAACTACTATTATGAAACTGTGAGGATTTTGAGTGATGACACAAAAAGACCTGAGCGCAACGCCAGACTGCTACTGGTAGAAACTATTGCCCAGGTTCTTAAGAGCGGCCTTTATTTACTCGGGATAAAAACCTTAGAGAGAGTTTAGCGGCAAGAAGTGCGCCGAGCATATCCATCAGAAGATCAGTGATTGTATCATCCAGGTCGCCCATAAAATCCACTCTCATACCAAAAGCAGCTGATGCTTTTTCGGCAAACGTTATGTGTGCAAAGTATTCAGCAAACTCCCAAACCACCCCTATCATTGTAGCTGCTCCGACAACAATAAGTATATTGGCTAACTTTGCATTTGGCAGAGCGTGAGCTTTCAGATAATTAGCGAAAAGCATGGCCACAAATAATCCACCTGAAAAATGGAGCACCATATCAAACCAAAAGAAGTTGTACCACTCCAAATACAAGCCAACCAAATTGACTGAAAAAATAGCAACTAAAACCCAGATTGTTTGGCGCATATTTAGCATATTTTAGAGAAATTCTACCCTAAAATTCCTTACTTAGCAATTTTAGCCAGGTTTTATTGAAAATCCATGAATTTTGGGTTAGAATGATTGAATAAGTTGAATATATATGTACGACCATAAAAAGATTGAGCACAAGATTCTCGAACACTGGAAAGCAAATAAAACTTTTGAGAAGTCTCTAGAAAACAGGAAAAAATCTAAGCGGTTTGTTTTTTATGAAGGACCGCCTACGGCCAACGGCTTGCCCGGAATCCACCATGTCTTGGCCAGAGCCTACAAAGACATTATCTGTCGCTATAAGACCATGCGGGGTTTTTATGTTTTACGTAAAGCCGGATGGGATACCCACGGTTTGCCAGTTGAACTGGAAGTCGAAAAAGAGCTTGGCTTTAAAAACAAAAAGGATATCGAAGAATTCGGTGTAGCTGAATTCAACAAAAAAGCTAAAGCAAGCGTCTGGAAATACAAAAAGGAGTGGGAGGAGATGACCCAGAAGATAGGATTCTGGGTAGACATGGGTGACCCCTATATAACTTACGAAAGTAAATATATCGAATCGCTCTGGGCGATTATCAAGAAAATATGGGACAAAAAATTATTGTACAAAGCTCACAGGGTAGTTCCGTTTTGTACTAGATGTGGGACGCCTTTGTCGTCCCATGAAGTGGCGCAAGATTACAGAAGCGTAAAAGACAATTCAGTTTATGTGAAGTTTAAAATAAAAGGCCGGGAGAATACATATATATTAGCTTGGACGACTACGCCATGGACGCTTCCTGGCAATGTGGCTTTGGCTGTAGGAAAAGACATAAAATATGTCGGTATAAAAATAGAAGGCGGCACTTACGTATTGGCTGAGAGTGCGATAGAAAGGGTTTTTGGCACAGATAATAAATACGAAATATTGGATACAAAGTATCGAGGCGCCGACTTAGTGGGTTTGGAATACGAGCCTCTTTTTAATATCCCTAAACTTAAATCAAGCAAGTCTTACAAAATATATGACGCAGACTTTGTTTCTACTGAAGATGGCACTGGTGTGGTGCATACAGCTGTGATGTATGGAGAAGACGACTATGAATTGGGAACCAAAGTTGGTTTGCCCAAATTCCACACAGTTGATGAGGCTGGCAAATTTGTTGACGTCAACGAAGAACTAAATGGCAAATATGTAAAAAGTAAGGAAACGGAAAATATAATACTTGAGCACTTACGAAACAACAACAACCTCCTTGAAGAAAAAGAATATGAACACGATTATCCATTCTGCTGGAGATGTGGAACGCCGCTTTTATACTACGCTAAAGATTCATGGTTTATTAAAATGTCCGCGGTCAACAAAAAACTCCTAGCTAACAACAAAAAAATAAACTGGATACCGGAGCATATTAAAGAAGGGAGATTTGGCCAATGGCTGAAAGAGGGCAAAGACTGGGCATTCTCACGTGAGAGATACTGGGGCACGCCATTGCCGATCTGGGAATGTAAAAGTTGTGATCACAAAACCGTCGTCGGTTCGATAGAAGAATTGGAAAAAAATTCCATTGCTTCGAATAATACTTATTATTTAATGCGCCATGGTGGCACAAACAGAAATGAAGGGATAGACAATATTGTCAGCACACACTTGGAGCATGACAGTTATCACCTCACAGACGAAGGCAAAGAACAAGTTAGACATTCACTTAAGCAAGCCAAATTAAATGATGTAGATTATATTTTCTCCTCGCCGTTTTTGCGCACGAAAGAAACGGCGGAAATAGCTGGCCATGTTTTGCATAAAAAAATCGAACTGGATGACAGGCTTAGGGAGGCGGGTCACAGTCTTGCTGTCGAGGGCAAAAAAATGCTTGAAATTCATGTTGACGCCGAAGGCCCGGAAAAAAACGAGTCAATCCGAAAACGATTGTCTGATTTTATGTCAGACCTGGAAACAAAATATCACGATAAAAAAATCCTTATCGTAAGCCATGGCGCGCCGATATGGTTTCTGCAAGCGATGGGGGAGGGGTTTTCGGAGGAGGATTTGAAAAACCCCGTTAAATTTTCCAGTGTCATGCCGGCACTGGCTGAATTAAGAAAACTGAAATGGAGAAGTCTTCCCCGCAATGAACATGGCGAATTCGATCCTCACCGACCTTTTATTGATAAGGTGGTTATCAAGTGCAGGAAGTGCAGCGGTAAGATGCACAAAATACCAGACTTGATTGATGTTTGGTTCGACTCAGGCTCAATGCCCTTTGCTCAATGGCATTGGCCGTTCAAAGATCAAAAATCAAATATCAAAAATCAAAAAGAACAATTTCCAGCTGATTATATCGTTGAGGGCATGGACCAGACTCGAGGCTGGTTTTATACACTACTTGCAGTATCGACCTTATTAGGCAAATCAATACCATACAAAAATGTCATCTCTTTGGGATTGCTTCTTGATGAGAAAGGCCAGAAAATGTCTAAATCCAAAGGTAACGTCGTTTCGCCGTTCGAAGTGGTTGATAAATTCGGCGCCGATGCGGCAAGGTGGTACTCTTACACCATCAACTCACCAGGAGATTATAAGCTGTTTTCAATGAGAGACGTCGACGGGAAACTAAAAGGATTTTTATTTACTCTTGCCAACTGTCTAAGGTTTTATGAGTTATATAAGCCGGATAGCGTTCAAGATTCTAAATTAAACATTTTGGATCAGTGGGTTTTGTCTAGGCTAAATAGGCTTATTGCTGATACAACTGACAGTATCGAAAAATACGACATTACTAGTGCCGCAAGAAATATTGAGAAATTTATCACCGACGATTTTTCTAACTGGTGGTTAAGGCGTTCCAGGAAAAGAAAAGAGGCGATAGGGCTTTTGAGGTTTTTGCTTTATGAAACATCTAAATTAATTGCCCCTTTTGTCCCGTTTATCGCCGAAGAGATTTACTTACAAACAGATCATCTGGACGGGGAGGTAAACTCTGTGCATCTGCAAAATTGGCCAAAGCCGAATAGCAAACTTATTAGCGATGAACTTGAAAAACAGATGGAGACGGTAAGAAGTATCGTTACAGCCGGATTAGCCCTTAGGAAAGAAAAACAAGTCAAAGTCCGCCAACCCTTAGCTTCGGTTTCTTTGAAAGACAGATTCGATAAAGATCTCGAAAATTTGATAAAAGAAGAGTTAAACGTCAAAGATATCAAGTTTGCTGAGGGACAAAGCGACTTGATTATCTATGATTTTGAATTAAGCCAAGCTTTGATTGACGAAGGATATGCCAGAGAATTGATAAGGCAAGTACAAGATATGAGAAAAGAAGCGGGGTATAAATTCGACCAGGAAGTACACTGTCAGTGGCATAGCGATGATCAAGATATTAAGAGAGCTGTCGGTCATTGGACGGAAGAAATAAAAAGGGAGACGCTGCTGCATCATTTTGCCGAAGGGCCGCATGATGACAAAGCTTATGATATAGAAAAAGAATTTGAATTGGTCGCAAATAAAAAAATATGGATGGGGATTAAAAAATGAAGACAAGGGCGATAATTTTGAAAAAACAGAATACAGGCGAATATGACCAGCTGGTGACTTGTTACACTCAAGAGTTGGGCAAAGCCATGACTATCGCTAAAAGTATTCTCAAAAAAAACTCTATCCAAGCCATGCACTTGGATTTGTTTAATTTGGTTGAGTTTGAACTCATTAATGGCAACCACTTGCCGATAGTAACCGGAGCTCAAGCGGAAAAAACCTATCCTAATTTGAAGAAATCCCTGGGTTCGCTTGGAGTCGCATATGCCATTGCTGATTATATAGATAAAATAGTTTTTGAATATTCCAAAGATGATGAAATGTGGAATTTGCTTGTGAAGATGCTCAATGATTTAGATTTAGGAAAACAGCCACTGCCAGTCCTCAAAGAAACCCAGGCCAAATTGCTTTCGGTAATGGGATATCAGCCTGACGCAAGTGTGGATAGGTTTTTCGAACATATAGCCGGAAGAAGGTTTAATTCCTTAAGTTTTGCTTATTCTGTGTTAAAATTAAAAGAATAGAGAATATGACAAATAAAGTACTAAAATGGTTAATTTTGCTTGCTTTGGTATTGCTTGTAGTTAGTTTTTTGTCTTTTTGGTTCAGGGGACCGTCTTTCGGTGACAAAAATGTCGGTTTAGAAGTAGAAGGCCCAACTCAAGCCAAAGCCGGGGAAGAGGTAACTTACATAGTCAAATACGCCAACAATACGAAGCTTACTCTTTATGACCTAAAGTTTACCTTCTTTTACCCCGAAGAATCGATAGTTTTGGAAAGCGATGAAGCTGAAGATTTGTCGGATAGGTTCACTGTCGAATCTTTAAGATCCGGAGAAAAAGGTGAAAAGGAGTTTAAAGTTTTCTTGGTAGGAGAAAAGGGCGATACCAAAAAAGCCAAAGCCCAACTGTCTTATAAGGCAGGTGACTTGAAATCTTCTTTTGAAAAAGAAGTCGAACTGACTACTACGATTTTGTCTACCCCAATATCTCTGACTTTGGTTTCTCCGCCAAATGTTTTACCAGGCCAGACCGTGAACTACATTTTGGATTACAGGAATGAAGCAGAAGAAACCATAACCGATTTGTTATTCGAGTTTACTTATCCGGAAGGCTTCAGCCCGAAAGAATTTTCTCCTGACCCGGACCAAGGCAAAAACAAATGGCTGGTTAAGTCTTTGAAAAAAGGCTCCGGTGGCCGGATAACCGTCGAAGGGGTACTTAACGGCCAAGAGGGTGACACCAAATCCGTTTCAGTTACGTTAAAGAGAAAAATAAATGACAAATATGTCGACTACCAGAAAACTTCTGCTTTTTCAGTAATTGCCAACCCGCTATTAAGTTTGGAGATATCGGTAAACAACTCGCAAAGCTATACAGCGAATCCAGGCGACGAACTGGAATACTCCGTAAACTACGGCAATACCTCAAACTTTAATTTTAACGGCATTAATTTGTCTATAAAGCTGGACGGCGATATGTACGATTTCGCAACATTAGATACTAAAGGAGGATTTTTTGACAGCTCCAATAAAACCATAGTCTGGAACTCAACCAGTGTGGATCAGTTTTCTAACCTCACAAGTGGCGCGAAAGGCCAAGTCAATTTTTCAATAAAATTAAAGCCATACTCCAATCTAGCCGGATCCAATACATTATTCGTTAAAGCTTCAGCCAAACTGAGTACGCCGAATGTTCCCGACGATGTTGGCGGCAATGAAGTTTCCGCTTCTGCGAGTGTGGTTACGAACATAAGCGCTTTGGCAACTCTGACCCAGAGAACTTTTTATAACGATCCTAATTTTGGGGCAAGCGGATCTTTACCTCCGGAAGTAGGCAAGAAAACCAATTTTACCGTCCATTGGCAGGTTAATAATCCTGGGGAAGATTTAAAACAAGCGAAGATTATGGCAATTGTGCCCGAGGGCGTCGAGTGGGAAAATGTTTTCAGTTCGAATTTAAACTTACACGATCCCGAATTTAACAAAACCACACGAGAGATTAAATGGAATTTGGAAACTCTGCCCAGTGGATTGGGCAACTTTATTCCCAAATATGAATTGGCTTTCCAGGTGTCTATTAAGCCAACTGAGTCTGACAAAGACAAAGTCCTTACTCTGCTCAAAGACATCAGGTTGTCTGGAGTCGTAGGCTTTACCGGCCAAGAGATAGTTGTTAATGTTCCCGATATTACTGCAAATGACTTGGTGGATAGACCCAACGAAGGTTCAGTAAAATAATATGGAAAATTTATTGGAAAAAGTTGTTAGTTTATGCAAGCGCCGTGGTTTTATTTTCCCCGGATCGGATATATACGGCGGGTTAGCAAACTCATGGGATTATGGCCCTCTTGGCACTGAACTCAAAAACAATATAGCCCAACTTTGGTGGAAGCGTTTTGTTCATCAAAGGGATGATATGGTGGGAATAGATGCTGCTATAATCATGAATCCCAAAGTGTGGGAAGCATCAGAACATGTCGCCAGTTTTACAGATCCTCTAATTGAATGCAAAGTATGCCACACTCGTATTCGGGCCGACCAGGAAGAAGAAAAAAATAAACATGAATCGTTGCACAAAAATATTAAGATAGAATGGACCGAGCCTAAACAATTTAATCTCATGTTCCCAATTCGGTTAGGTGCCACAGAGGACTCTGGTAGTACATCTTATTTAAGAGGTGAAATCGCCCAAGCGATGTTTGTAAATTTTAAAAACATTTTGGATTCAACTAGGATTAAATTACCATTTGGCATTGCTTCGCAGGGTAAAGCTTTCCGTAATGAAATAACCCCAGGCAATTTTATATTTAGAACACGCGAATTTAACCTAATGGAATTTGAATATTTTATCCGTGAAAGCGATTGGGAAAACCAATTTGAATATTGGAGAAAAGAAATGTGGAATTGGATTGAGGATTTAGGTTTGGATAAGAACTTGGTTCATGAGCGCGAACATTCAGCCGAAGATCGAGCCCATTATTCCAAAAAAACCATTGACCTCGAGTTTGATTTTCCGTTTGGGCGCAAAGAATTATATGGATTAGCTTATAGAACAAATTTTGACCTTAAAAATCATATGGAGAAGAGTGGGCAAGACATGACTTACACCGATCCTGAAACTGGAGAAAAATATATCCCCCATGTTATTGAGCCCACGTTTGGTTTGGACAGATCAATACTGGTTGTTCTGCTTTCTGCTTATCATGAGGATGATAAGAGGGTTGTGCTTAAATTAAATCCTAAACTCGCGCCATTTAAAGCGGCGGTATTTCCCTTGCTTGCTAATAAGCCTCAGTTGGTAGAAAAAGCGAGACAAATACTCAAAGATTTAAAGTCTAAAAATTTAAACATTGCTTGGGACGACAGGGGAAATATAGGGAAGAGATATTATTCTCAAGACGAGATCGGTACCCCTCATTGTATCACCGTTGATTTCCAGACTCTTGAAGACGACACCGTCACTATCCGCGATCGAGATACGGCAAAACAAGAAAGACTGCCTATCTTGCAATTGCTCAGTCGCTTGGTATTTTAAATTTAGACACTTTGAACATTGAAAATGAACCAGATCTCTAGAAGAGATTTACTAAGGGCCTTGTCTTTGGTGGCTGTGTCGCCATTTTCAGTACGGGCACAATCTATTCCTGACCACATATTAGGTGTTGAGCTTACTACTCTAAAGGGCTGGCACGCCAATATCTATCCTTGGACCTATGATCCTGGGTGGTCTACAGTCCACCCA
>Ga0209542_10017215_pt1 | contig 11883 bp, 12 predicted proteins | sample RifCSPhighO2_01_FD_184028 | JGI IMG/M metagenome (GOLD analysis project Ga0209542, IMG submission 184028) | Soil microbial communities from Rifle, Colorado - Rifle CSP2_plank highO2_0.1 (SPAdes) (version 2) | ecosystem: Environmental > Terrestrial > Deep subsurface > Rock core/Sediment ...
GGAGAAATGCTAAACTGTCATAATTATCAAAATTGTAGCCCCTAACTGATTAAAGGTAAAGTATTATGATTTCATGTAATTAAGTCTTATCTGATTTTTTGTCTTGTTCGAGTAAGATTAGAAGATACAAAGGGGCAAGATAAATAGAATTTAGGATAATTTTATAGGAAATCAAAAAGCAATGGGGCACCACCCCTTGTTTTTGGATTCCCCGAAAGAAAGCTGCAGTAAAACTACCGCAACATAATCTGCAATTTGTAAAAATTGTAGAGTTAGAAAATCTAAAATTTTCTAAAATATTGAGCAAATTCACGAATGTAAAAGATTTAAATTTATGAGTGGGCTTGCGAATTGCGGATTTCTTTCGGCGATTAAAATTTTATAGCAAAACAATCAAAGCCGATATTCCAGAAATAACCAATGTAAAAATATAAAGCGGACGAGAGCCAAAGAATATTTTTGCGCCATCGAGCGGACTGAATGGGATTAGATTATATAAAGCATAATATAAAGAATATTTTGCAAATTCTGCAAATGGAAAACTGGCAACATTTATAAAACTACAGACTGATGCTAAAACTAAAAGCGCGAGTGTGCTGTAAAATCCGATTAAAGCATCATCCCATTCCATTATTCCTGATATTCTTCTTACTCCGTATTTCTTAACAACCTTGGAAGGAAGAGCAGTCGCATTAAATTGCAAAAAAGTCATAAACTTAATTATTCCGCCTGAAAAAAATGCGAACAAAAGCGGCAAGAGCATTCCCATTGGCAAAGGGCTTTTTAGATAAGACTGCTTATAAAACCAATATCTTCGAAATTCCCAGATTTTTATTTCAGCTTCAACATCAATATTGCTTGCTGTAATTTTTTTTGCAATAACTGAAACAAGCACAATAATAAACGAGATTACAAAAAATTTCAAAAGATGATTTATATCCAGCTGAAAATTATTAAAAACCAATAAAAACGACATAAGCAGTATTGCAAGAAATACGGCAATACACTCTTTTTTTGTTATCATTTTATTCTTAGTTTTTTTGAATATAAAAACTTATCTTTTTGAAAAATAAGCCCATCAGTCAAGAATGCTCTAAACTTCCTGCTCCAACTTACCTAATTAGTTTCTTTGGGTGCATCTAGCCTTTCTTTAAAAAAGAAAGGGTGGATGAATTAATGAAACCTTGCTTTCTTCATTCTTCTCATTTCATATTCCAGCGCAGCATCTTTTTTCGGAAGAAGTAGAGTATGATTTCTTAAAATATCTTTCTTGATAAAAAGCAGCATTAAAACTCCCAAGATTCCTGCAATAGAGACTACAATAAAAACAGAAACAAATGAAAAATAAGTTACAGCAGCTCCGCCAACCATCCCCGCTATTCCTGGCCCTATTCCAACCGCAACAGCATCAACACCCCATTCTGTTGATTCTTTTCCTTTGTCCATATGCCTAGAGAATAAGCACGTCCATCCTGCAGTTGACATCGAAAGCGAAGCTCCTAAAATTGCTTGTAAAATATAAATATGTGCTGGAAGGCTTGAATAAATATAACCCAAAGGAATAATTGCAGCAATCAACAAACCCCAAATCATTAAATGATAAGCTACTCTTTGGCTCTTATCGGCATATATTCCAAATGGAACTCTGAGCAGTGAACGCGTAATCAAATTAATTCCTGCAGCCATTCCAACAACCAAGGCGCTTCCTCCAATTATGTTTTGTAAAAGAAAAATAGCGAATATCGGAGATATTAATCCCCACCCGCTATAAAAAACAAGGTCAGAATAAATCAAATATTTTATTATTTTATTTAGCTTTATGTTCATGTTTTTCCTCTTTTCAGTCTTAAATTATAATCGCCATAAGGGTTTTTATATCTTCTCTTTAAAAAAAGAGAATGAGATAAAAATCCGCAGATTTTTATAGGTTTTGAATCTTAATAATAATTCTACTTTTTTGCTCACCTTCTTATCACTCCACTCGCCCCTTATTTTAAAAATTTTATTATGTATAACTGCGTTGTTTAAGTTACATTCATCCGCAGTTATAGCAAAGGACGCTCTTGTTTTCCCACTTTTTTGCGCCTTTGCTATTTAGTAAACGACATATGAATGGGGAAAAATTAATGTCGTTTACTATATACAGATAGATGATATGAGAATTCTTAAACGATAACGAAAGATAGATTAAAGCCGTAGGCTTTAATATTATATGAAAAATTGAGAGCTTCGCTAACTCAATTTTTCTAACAAATACTGAAAGGAGGTAAATAAAATAATGACAAATTATATTGGAATGGACATTCATAAACAATTCACAGTAGCTGTTGCAAAAGATAAAGAAGGAAATAAACTAGCTGAAGATAAATTTGAAAATAGTAAGGAGAACTTTGAAAAATTTCTCAAGTGCTTTCTTCCTCAAGAAACTAAGATAGTAATTGAAAGCACTTCTATTTGGGAATATATCTATGATCTGCTTGAAGAAATGAAATATGAAACTATACTCGCAAATCCAACTAAAACAAGAGCCATAGCTGAAGCACGAATTAAAACTGATAGCATTGATGCAGATACTTTAGCAGATTTATTGAGAGCGAATCTTGTTGCCGAAAGTTATATTCCTCCTAAAGAAATTAGAAATTTGAGGAATATTATGAGACAAAGAAAAACAATTGTAAAAGGACAAACGCAAATAAAAAATAAGATTCATGCAGTTTTGCTGATGAATGGTATAAAAACTCCTTACGAAGTGTTAGGCAAGAAAGCTATAAAATGGATGATGGAAGAAATAAAAATAACAACTATAAAATCCATTTTATCGACTTACATTAATCTTTTACAGCAATACGAATTAGAGCTTGAAAAATTGGAAGAAAAGATAAAAGAGATAGCAATAAAAAATTCTCAAGCAGTATTGCTAACGACAATTTATGGGGTTGCTGAAATAAGAGCAATGGAGATAATAACTGAAATTGGAGATGTAAACAGATTTGAATCTGCAAATAAACTTTGTAGCTATGCAGGATTAATTCCAGGAATAAAACAATCAGGAACAACAATTAGATTTGGAAGACTTGTAAAACAAGCAAACAGAAATCTAAAAGATGTTTTTATTCAAACATCTTGGAATTTAATAAGACCAAAAGAAGGAAATAGATTCAGAGAGTTTTATTTGATGCTTTCAAAGAAAAAAGGAAAACAAAAAGCTATTTGTGCGGTTGCAAGAAAACTTTGTTGTGTAGTTTATGCTATGTTAAGAAAAAATCAAGAATTCATGCTCTTATGACGATAAGAAAGAAAGGGTGACTCTGGCAGTTCTCTGGCTTTTTAAAGCCGTCAGATAGATTAGAGCACCCTCTCAAAAATAAAAACATAGATCACGACGCATCATAATGTGGCTTTGACCACGAATAGGAGAGTGTCGTATGTTTTCATAAAATAGTAAAGTATAAAAAGAATATAAACTTTACTAAACTAAGAATTCTCATAGGAGAGAACTGCAAGAAACATGTCACCAAAGTAATGCAGTTGTCTATATCCTCAGTTTGACACTTGTCCTTCTAAATTGAGTAAAAATATAATTTGACAGTTGATGTCTTTTTCTCGGAAAATCAATAGATTGAACTGTTTTTTGCTAAAATTAGGTGAATTTTTATATCAAAATTAGAATAAATGCCTTATTTTGCATGCTTTTTTTGATAAATCATATCAACTGTCAAATTCATTTAGGAATTAAATGTTAAAAATAGGTTCTTATCGAATATAAATCATCTGTCAAATGATCTTGTTAAAAACTATGAAAAATACTAAAAATTATAAAGAATCTTTCAAAAAATAAGAATATGCATCCAACTGTCAAAGTTAGGCTATATCCTATTTTTGATTTTTATTAGTAATAAATACAGACAGAAATAATATTTTTCAATTCTTGCCCCCATACGAAAACTGGATTTTCCCACCACCTCCGAGTTCTTTTTTACTCTTCGCCAAAAATATTCTTTTTTGGCTCGCCTTATCAGCTTTATCGCTCCAGCCAGCAAAACACCCATTAAGACTATACGATATCCTCGTAAAGTACTGGAAACCTATTTAAATAGGTTTCCAGTGTAATGGAAAGCTATATAAACCCTAAAATCTGCTATTTGATATGGAAAATGAAGAAATACTCAGCATACTTAAAAAATGGAATCTTTGGGAGAAAGACATAGAAGCGGGAATAAAAAGAGAGAGCTATATTAAAAAAATATATTCTTTAATGAATCGGAAAGAAATTCTCGTCTTGAAAGGCATTAGGAGATGTGGCAAATCCACAATAGCGAAACAACTGATGCTGGAATTATTAAAGGCAGGAGTAGAAAAAAAACAAATACTTTATCTCAATCTTGAAGACTACGGCTTTGCAAACAGTCTGGATATCGCGTTATTCGATAAAGTTCTGGAGACGTATAAAAGATATTCCAAGAACAACAAGAATATCTACTTTTTCATAGATGAAGCCCAGAAGATAGAATCCTGGGAAAAATGGGTTAGAACAAAATATGATTTAAATGAGGATATAAAATTTATAGTAACTGGTTCTTCAGCCCATCTTCTTTCAAAAGAGCTTTCAAGTTTATTAACAGGCAGAAATCTTTCTTTTACTATATTTCCTTTATCTTTTAAAGAATTTAAACTATTCACAGATAGCCAAAATTTAGAAAAGTATCTGCTTTATGGTGGTTTTCCGGAAGTAGTCCTTGAAAAATCAGAAGAAAAGAAAAAAATTCTTTTACAGCAATATTTTGAAGATATAATTCATAAAGATATAATCGATAGGCATGATATAAGGAATTCAAAGCAAATATTAGATTTAGCAAGATATTTAATTTCAGCATCGGGTTCAAAAGTTAGTATAAATAAACTTTCAAAAGTATTTGGAATAGCTAAAGATACGATATCTTTGTATATTAGCTATATGATCGAGGCATTTTTACTTTTTGAAGTAACATATTTTTCTTATTCAGCAAAGATAAGGCACGATATTTCCAAACTTCCAAAAATTTATTCTTTAGATATGGGTTTTATCAATATCGTTAGCGCTAAATATATTCATGAAAAAGGGCGGATGTTCGAAAATGCCGTTCTTCTAAAACTTTTGGAAAAATATCAAGAGATAAGTTATTGGGGAGAATTAGAATCAGAGGTGGATTTCATAGTTGCAAAAACAGCTATAAATGTAACTTCTACCGATAATATTCCGGATAGAGAATTTAAAGGATTAGAAGATTTTAATAAGAAATTTAAGGGCTTTTTTTCATTTATCATCTCAAATTCATTAAAAAAGCTGGGCGTAATTCCTATTTTAGAGTTTCTTGAGGAGTAATATTACTTCTCTGTTCTAGTAAGTGCTCGACCCTTCCATCCTTGCTCGTTCCATTTTGAAAAGCTAAATTAATTTATCCCACCAATCCTTTTATCTCTTCACTCGTAAGCTTCCTAACCTCACTAATACCTAAATTTCCAAGCTTAACCGCACCAATCTTTATTCTAACAAGCCGAAAAATTTTCTTATCGAAAAGCTCCATGATTCTTCGAACTATTCTATTCTTGCCTTCATGAATTTCAAGCTCAATTTCATTATCACTTATTCTTCGCGCCTTGCATTCGACTTCTTCCCCATCGATTTCAACTCCTTCATTCAGCTCGCGAATTTCTGCATCACTAAAAGTAGGCTCGGCTCGAACATAATAAATCTTCACGAGCTCGTAACGTGGATGAATAATTTTATTCGAGAAATCTCCATCATTAGTTAAAAAAAGCATTCCTTCCGACATAAAATCCAGTCTTCCAACATGCATAACTCTTTTGTTTATTGAATTAACACTCGCAAGATTATAAATAGATTTTTTGCCCGGCTCTTTTTTATTCTCAGAAAGATATTCTTTAGGCTTATTCAGTAAATAGTAAACTTTCTCGTCTTTTTTTATTTTCTTGCCTGAAACAATAATCTCATCTTTTTCGCTGTCAGCTTTATCTCCCAGCTTAGCTAGATTTCCATTTACAAGAACTCTTTTAGATTCAATAAGGCTTTCAGCATTCCTGCGGGAGCATATGCCTGCGCTAGCGATTATCTTTTGTATTCGTTCTTGCATGAAATTAATAAGATTGCATTGTTTTAAAAGGTATTCTTGATGGATGTAAAATTTCTAAATTAACATTTTAGTCTAATTTCTGCTTCGCAACCATCATAAAAATAATTAAAATTAATGATTAAAATAAGTGAAGAAACCGAATTTATGCAGGTTTCTAAACATAGTATTAAGCGAGGCGAAGCCGAGCGTAATCTATTACCATTACAATTATCACGAAATAGCAATATTTATATACTTCGTGGGGGTAAGAACTATATGAACATTATAAAGAAAAATAAAGGAAATGAAGAATTTTACTATCTTAAATACTCTTATCGGAAAGATGGAAAAATAATTAATCTTGAAAAATATCTAGGAAAAGAAATACCTAATGAAGAAACTTTAGAAAAATTAAAGCTAGAGCTTCTAAAAGAAAATATAAATCAACTTCATAAAAAACTTGAGCAAATAAAATCAAATTTTCAAAAAGAATGGCGAAGTTTTCCCCCAAGCGCCAAAGAAAAAGCAGTTGAGCAGATTGCAGTAGCTTTTACCTATAATACTAATGCTATTGAGGGCTCAAAAATAACATTAGAAGAAACTCGTGAAATTATAGAAGATAAGATTGCTCCAAACAAGCCATTAAGAGACATAAATGAAACAGAACAGCATGCAAAAGTTTTCTTGGAGATGTTAAAAAAGAAAGAACTCCTTACAAAAGAACTTGTATTAAAATGGCATAACCAGATTTTTAGCCAATCTAAACCAGATATCGCGGGCAGATTTAGAAATTATCTTGTTCGAGTAGGCGAGCATTTAGCTCCTGATTGGCAGGATGTTGAACAATTAATGAAAGAATTTTTTAATTATGTTAATAACAAGCCAAAAAATAAGAATATTGTTGAATTTGCAGCAATAGCCCACTATCGCTTTGAAAAAATTCATCCTTTTGCTGATGGCAACGGCCGTATCGGCAGATTAATTATTAATTACTTGCTTTGGCATGAAGGTTATCCTATGCTCATAATTGACTATAAAAAACGAAAATCCTATTACAAGGCATTTTTAAAAAACGAATCAAATTTTGTCAGATATTTTTTAAGAAGATATTTGTGGAGCAATAAAAAGAGATATTCTTAATCGATTTAAATTCTTAAGAAAACTGCTTCGCCGAGCATTTGAATTTTTAGGAAGTGCAATAACTAATCTCAAAAATGCAAATGCGAGTGTTTTCTTACTTCACCCATTATTAAGTATTATATGAAATATTAAGTTACGCTAAAGAATTTCTTAAGTTGACTAAACTTTTTTGCACTACAATTATTTCTTATAACCTTAATGAATTTCTAAGAGAAAGACGAGCAAGCGCCGAGAATTTGCATTAACTTAATTACACTGCGTCATAAATGATACCTTCTAATTCATTATTCCTGCAAATAAAGCTTTTGGGCAATTAAATAAAATTATCGAAGAGGATAGTAAATTATTGATATTTTAATTTATTAAATAATTTTATCTTGCCGAAAGGCAGATAAAATCTAATAATCATTTCTCCGAAGGATAAATGCTAAACGGTCATAATTATCAAAATTGTAGCCGCTAACTGATTAAAGGTAAAGTATATGATTTCATGTACTTAATCCATACTGGCGATTGCAAGTTCGAGCAGTCTTATAGGGTTAGATTATAATAAACCATTTATCTCTTTTATTGACTATATCTTTAAATAATTCTAAAATGGCTAAATTTTATGGCAAAAAGAGAAACAACGAATATAGGAAGTAGCAATAATAAATCTTATTCTAATTCTAATAAAAATAACCCCCCTACTGTCCCCAATAATCAAAGCCATGCACACTTATTGGAATTAAATAAAAAAATCGGTGACGAGCAAGTTCACGGAATTTATTCCATACTTAAGGGAGTGGGCTTGCAAGAATTGTGCAGCCGATTTCAGCAGAATAATATACTATGCTATTAAAAATGGATGCTGGAAGTAAGAGAAACAACGCAGGAGGTTTCTGGGTTGCTGGATTCGCCAAAACCAGCTGGCGAGCAAGTTCACGGAATTTATTCCATATTCAAAGGAGTGAGCTTGCGAGGAGGTTTTGGCTATGAAATTTGCACACATGGGCGATTGTCATCTAGGAAGCTGGCGGCAGCCAGAGCTTCAAGAGTTGAATTTTTTAAGTTTTGAAAAAGCAATTGATGAATGCATAAAGCAAAAAGTTGAGTTTATACTTATGGCAGGAGACTTATTTGATTCAGCGTATCCGCCAATTGAAATTTTGAAAAGAACTTTCGGCGAGTTCAGAAAATTAAAAGATGCAGGAATAAGAGTTTACATGATTGCAGGCTCACATGACTTTAGTGTTTCAGGAAAAACTTTCTTGGATGTTCTTGAAAAAGGCGGTTTTTGTGATATTTGCCAGTATGAAGATAAAGAAACTCATATTGCGCTCAAGCCAATAAAACATAAAAACTTTGAAATCTTCGGCTATCCTGGAAAAAAATCAGGCATGGAAGTTGAAGACATAAAACGAATTCTTCTTCCGCAAGATAATACTAATTTTAGAATACTAATGCTTCATACTTCAATAAAAGAAGCAGTAGGCACTCTTCCAATAGAAGCAGTTCCTTTAGATAGACTTCCTAAAGCAGACTATTATGCTTTTGCTCATTTGCATATTAATTTTGAGCAAAAAATACGCGACAAGCCAGCAATTTACTCAGGCCCAATTTTTCCAAATAGTTTTCAAGAGCTTGAAGATTTATGCTATGGAAGATTTTACATAGTAGATGTAAGCGGAATCTGGGAGCCTAAAAAAATAACTTTGCCTATAAAAGAAGTTGTTGCTCTTAATTATGAAATAACTAATGCACTTACTGCTACTACAAAAATAATAGAAGATTTAAACAAGCACGAATTAAACGATAAGATTGTTCTTCTTAGAATAGCAGGCATTCTAGAAAAAGGGACTAACGGTGATATTGATTACGAGCGAATAAAAGCTCATCTTGATGAAAGAAAAGTTTATAGTTTTTTAAAAAATACAAACAAGCTTGAGTCAAAAGATGAAAAAATAGAAAAAAGTGATTTGAAAATATCAAGCTCAGAAATGAGCAAAGTTGAAGAAGCTTTGATTGAGCAATATGATAAAAATAATCCTGACAAATTTAACAGCCTCATTGTTCAATTAATGCATGCTCTTGAAATAACAAAGCAAGAAGACGAAAAAACAATAATCTTTGAAACTCGCCTTCTAGGCGATTTAAATAAAATTTTGGGGATGGAACTGAAATGAGAAATATAGAAGGTTATGTTTTTATTGCAGAATCGACAAACAAAGCAAAACCCATATTCGGAAAACCAGTAGATAAAATACAAATAGAAAGAGGTTATGAAAATATAATGACTAATTGTATAACTCTATTTGAAAAAGAAGACAGCATGAGACAAGCAATAAGAAGATTTCAGGAAGAACATAGGGAAAGAATTAGAAAAATCATACCTGCAAGTCTCGCGATGAAAATAGCAGAATCAGCCGAAGAATTAGATTTTTTTAGAAAACTTACAGATTTAGTAGCAATTCAGATAGTAAAAGAGCAACATTATACCGATATGCGCATATATGGGCCAATAAATAAAAAATTTATGGATCTCTATAGTGGAGTTATTCCTGCTCATAGAGTCGACTTTAATGGGTTATTGCCATTTAGGAAAAGAATGTATGGGCTTAGAAATTTTGAAGTAGCAATGGAAGCGAGATATCAATTACAAAGACAAAGTGATAATACTCCAACAACAATTGGAACATTTAAATTAAGGAGACTGAAATGAAAACAATAACTGTAAATTTAGGCAAAAAACAGAAATACAATATCGATATAGAAAAAAGTTCTATAGTTGGCAATAGTTTACCCAAAGGTTTTGTTATTACAGATACAAATGTATTTAAAAAATATGGGGATTTAATTAATACTGATAAAGTATTTATAATACGGGCTGGAGAGCAGAGCAAATCAGGAGAAAATTATCTTGAAATTGCAAGACATATTCCTGAAGATACAGAAAAAATTATTGCTTTTGGGGGCGGTGTTGTAGGAGATTTAGCAGGTTTTGTCGCTTCCACCTATATGAGGAGCATTCCTTTCATTCAAGTGCCAACAACACTTCTCGCAATGGTTGATTCGAGCATCGGAGGAAAAAATGGCGTAAATTTAGATGAAAGAAAAAATTATTTAGGGACGATTTATCAACCACAAGCAGTTTTAATAGACCCTTTATTTTTAGAAACTCTGCCCGATAAAGAGATAAACAATGGCCTAGCTGAAATAATAAAATATGCCGCTGTTTTCAACATACCTTCATTACAAAGATTGCAAAAAGGAATTAAACATTCAGATTTAGAAAATATTATTGTTCAATGCTGCAGGATTAAAGCAAGAGTTGTCGAAAAAGATGAACAGGATAAAGGATATAGGCATACTTTAAATTTTGGCCATACAATAGGACATTCTTTAGAATTATTATTTGGTCTCAAGCATGGTGAAGCAATTTCAATAGGGATGGCTTATGAAGCAAAATTAGGGAATAGATGCCATATAGTAAGCATAGAGAAAATGAATACTATTCTTGAAATTATTAAAGCAAATAGCTTACCAACAGAACTTCCATTTGGAGCTAACACTGAAAGAATAATAGAATTAATGAAAGCAGACAAAAAAGGTAAGTTCATTTTTGCTTTTGATGAAAAAAGTTATAATGTTCAAGTAGAAGAAAGTTGCATCAGGGAGGTTTTAAACTCGTAAATAAGATGGAAAAAAGAATAATATTGCCTAAAACTTACATGGAAAAATTAGAAAATCCATTAATCTTTTTAGCAGGACCCATAAGGGATGCTCTTGATTGGCAGGAAAAAGCGATTGATTATATTTTATTAAAAGATAGCACAATATTCATTGCAAATCCTAGATGGGATGCAAGTTTTAAAATTAGAAGTTTAGCTATAGAAACAAAAATAGATTATTTTACTCGGCAAAGGAGCTGGGAAAAACATTATCTCGATTTAGCTTCAAAAAATGGTGCAGTCTTATTCTGGCTTGCAAATGCTCCAGGATTAATGACAAGATTGGAGCTTGGTCAATTAATGTCAAAATATCAATGTAATCCCCTAACAAGATTTTGTGTTGGTGGTGATGAAAGGTTTTCAGATATAGGCACAATAAGATATGATTTACGAGTAGACACTGGAAAAAGTATTTATTCAACGATTGAGCAAACCTGCGATGAAGCAATTAAACTAGCGACGCAATTAAATTAACATGAGAAAAGTTAGTACCTATACTGCAACAATTTATTGTGGATTAAGAGAAGGATATAGTAACAGGATTCATAAAAGAAAAGAAGTAGGAAGAATTGCTCAAAACTATTGTAATGAAGTAGGTTTATGTGTAACTCTTACAGATACCCAATTCATATACAAAAATGGAAGAGAACCAGGAGTTGCAATAGGATTAATTAATTATCCAAGATTTCCAGCAATAAAACAAAAAATTATAAGGCAAGCTTTAGATTTGGCAGAAAAAATTAAGGATACTTTTAAACAAAATAGGATTAGCGTAGTCTTCTCAGATAGGACTATTATGCTAGAATAAATAATAAAATGTTATTAAAAAAACTAAAAATCAAAAACATCCGAAGCTATAAGGACCAGGAGATCGAATTCCCTGCAGGCTCAACTCTGCTTATGGGCGATATTGGAAGTGGAAA
>Ga0209542_10017219_pt1 | contig 11881 bp, 11 predicted proteins | sample RifCSPhighO2_01_FD_184028 | JGI IMG/M metagenome (GOLD analysis project Ga0209542, IMG submission 184028) | Soil microbial communities from Rifle, Colorado - Rifle CSP2_plank highO2_0.1 (SPAdes) (version 2) | ecosystem: Environmental > Terrestrial > Deep subsurface > Rock core/Sediment ...
TAGCGGCTTCTCTTCTAATTCCGGGCATGTTTTTGTTTGTTGTATACATACACTTGATGATATTCCATCAAGTGGTGCCAAGCTATTGAACCTATACGTTTGATTTGACAAAAATAATTAAAACGGTACCCTATAAATAGACAGAGTCTTTCTGATCTGTACTTTAGATAGGAGAGCAACTAGCTAGGCTCTTCTTGAGGGAAGGAAAAAACTATGAAAAACCCTTCTCGATCCAGGAAATTCTCCTGGAAAGTTGCGGTGGAGCCAAAGCCTCGCCGGTCAAGCGAGTCTGCAAGCAACGGCTGTCGCTGTGGGTGCGGAGCCTGCACCAAGTGCAAGTGACTTGAATACCATAATAGAGGTGTAACGGATATATTTCGTTGCACCTCTACTTCTTTATAAAAGAAGACATCGCAAAAATAGCCTTCGATTCCATCTTCATAATTTCCTCCCAGGATTTACTGGGGCAAGTTTTACGGAATGATTTGACTATTCTGTATCCAATCGAATAGCCAGTCCATCGTTTATATTTTTTCCCTCCAAAAAAGACGTTTCGATACAAACTGTGTTTCCTAGAATACATTGAATGCTTTAACGAAAGAAGAGCTAATTCGCACTGTTTCTTACTAAGCGCTTGAGACCATGGAGAAGGTTTTCCTCCTATAACTTCTTCTCTAAAATTTTCAGCCAGACCCTCAAAGATAAGAGTTTCAAGAAGTGTTAGCTTTGACGCTGATTGGTGATGATAAAAAAATACGGCGTGATTGAATTCGTGCACAACAGTTTCTTTTAATGATTGAGTGGAAAATTTTGCTGGTGAAATAAATATGTGGATAGTATTTGCATATGGAGCAAAGCCGTTTACTCCACCAAAGGCTTTATCATATTTTGCATTAAACCAAGGAAAAACAAATATAAAAAGAGAAGATGGTGATAATTGTTCAAAACATTTTTGTACTGCCGATTTAATAATTTTCTCAATTTTATTTTTACTATCAGCTAATAATGGTTTGTGCATATTTATATTTTTACTATTGAAGTAACTTGAGAGATGCCTATATAAATGTGCTTTCTTAAGATAACCAGCATATCCCACTTTTTTATTTGGTTGGATACTATGAATAAGAGCACCGACAAATGCCTTTTTATTTTTTGTGATATTTTGAGAAAAACAGAAATTTATTTTTACAATATTAGTCATATTAAAATACTAGCAAGAAAAGAGGATGAAAGCACATGATTGCACTTCCATCCTCGTGTTTTACGTGTAGGGATGTGGAAATTTTGGCATGTCCCGATACGAAATCGAAACTCCGCCCATCTCCTTTGCCACCACACGTATCCGCTCCATACCACATGGTTCCCCTCGATTACCAAAACTGATTGGCACCATTCCCGGCACTATGGAACGAACGATGTGCAATCCGTCATTCCCACCGAGTTCTTCAGTGAGGTTCAACGAGACTGTGGCAAGAGACCATCCTTTTGCTACAAACCGATCAAGTAGTTCTTGCCATGATTGCGCTACATTTTGACCAACCTCTTGAAACGTAATCAAATTTCGGCTATGCACCAAGAAATTGGCTTTTTGGAAGAACCGCCTCTGTTCGTAAAGTCTCCCATGATCACTTGGAAACCGAACTTTTGACAGTTCGATCGGCTTGAGTGAACCGTTTGCAAGGCGATACAGAACCGACGACTCAACTTCCATAAGGGCGTGGTCGAGTGCTTCTTCAGTATCGAAACCAGAACACCCTGCGCATGTTGTGAACGTAAGCTCTTCGTTTTGAGCAAAGACAAACACAACAGGAGCGAGATCAAGAGAATAGTCCTTGATCCACACCTTAAACCCATTTTTTCGAAGGTTACTAATCCGTTCCCGAATTTTTTCAGGTAAACTTTTTTCGGAAACAGTTGGAAAAGTGAGTTTTGCCAGATAAGCGATCATGAACGAGTCTCGTTCAATGAGTTCGAGAACTCCGTTTTTGATTGCCTGTTGTCTATCTGGATGTGCCGCTACTCCGGATGAATTAGCGTGCGCATACTGTGGCGTTTTTTGGTAGTACGGAAAGTAAATACAGTCCGCGAGTACCCAAACTCTTGATCTTTGCAATTCATCAACCCCTTCAGCCCAAGCATATCTTGATCTCTCGTTAAAAGGTTTAAATGGGAATCCCTTCAATCGATATTGCGCTGGATGGAACTTGATTATTGCTCTCGGATCAATCGCAGCGTCAAGATCAGAGAATCTAGCTTGAATTAAGGTGTTGGGAATGCATCCACAAGCAGCCCATTCTTTTGATTCGGCAACTGCCTTGGTATACGCAATACGAGGTAGAACTGCCCTCCCGCATGACCAATCTTTATTTGTTTTTGAGAACACGCGTGCGAATGCCATAGTAAATGGCAATCGATACTTACCAGCCATAGGAACTGACCAGTATGTCTCGACCTTCGGTTTAGATACTTTCGTGGATTTATCCGTGACTTTCTCACGTCCAAAAATCACAGTTGTCAGTGGCCGGAAATGCTTAGGTAAAATAAGAGCTTCGGTAAGTAGCTGGTCAATAAAGCCACCCACTTCAACCGTTGCCACTCCAAGCTCCAATGCAGCTAAATGGACATTCTGCGCGGCATAACCAGCTTCAAGCGTCGTAAAAAGCATGCTCCGATTTCCGTATTTCTCTCCTGTTATGCAGAAATTACCACTTATAACGATAACCCCATGTGAACCCTCAAACATAAGCGGATCTGCAAAGGAGCGAACGAAGTGCATGATATCTGCTGATATGTACTTAAACCCTACTTCTTGTGGTTTACCCATCCACACATGATAGATGCCTGGTTGAAGATTTCCCGTTTTCTCAAACAGAATAACGGAAACCATAAGAGGATAGAGCGCACCGGCAGATGGCACAGTTCGACGGCTTAAGTTTTTCGTTGAAGTGTTTACTTCACCGTATGCCGACCAAAGTATTTGTAAAATACTAGGTAGGTCAATGGCTTCGCCAGAAAAAGAACGTACCGATCGGCGCTTTTCTAGAAGTCGTCCGAAAGTGGAAAGTTCTACTTTGTAAGTCTTTTCTGGTGAGCCATCTTTATGGCGTTGCTTAGCTTTTTCCACCAATGCCGTGACATTAGCACTAGAAAGCAATGATGGAAAAAGAGACGGGTTTTCAATCGCAGGCCAAATCGTTTCGTTCAAAGTGCGATTATCTACTACGATACCGCGGCGACACAATTCGGAAAACAAACCACGAACATCATGTTCGTCCCACTCGTTTTTTAGAATGTTGATGATTTCACGAAAAATCTTTGTACCATCGCATAGCTCAATAAGTTGACGAATCAATTTGCCCGGTGCTTGTACCGAGATTTTCTCGTTGATTTTATGGAATATGGTCTTGTGATTAAGAACCACACATGGTGCCACAAAAAGTGGCGAGAATGATTTTCTCATTGATCCAACTCCTTTTCTATTGTCAACATACATACAGAGAAGGTTGTGTCTCTGTTTTCTGTCCCCAAGCTAACCCATTCGTATTATTTTGTCAAATTCTTAGCAATGTATGTTCGTATCAAGGCTTTCATAAACAGAATTTTGTCTTGTAAAGTAATATATTGTATAAACAGATTTTCGGTCTATAACTATCCATTTTATAAGGACCTCGGCATGTATTGTATTTTGTATGTCAATTGTTTACGAGGTATGCTATAATATAATCAGAAGTTAGGGTAAGATCCCAACATGAAAGGGGGTGATAGCAGTGAACACACAGAGCCTAAAAAGTCGTTTAGCGACCATAGCTTTGGGACAGACACTGGACTTAATAGTAATGAAGATATACAACTACGGTATATGTCCTTTTATTATGCTCTGGTTGGGTGCCTTTCGGGGTACCGTCGTTATGATTCTGTTGTCTTTTTTTGTATGCCTGGCGTATATGAAAATGTACGACTGGAGCAAGAGAGATTGGCTCGGCCTAGAACTCCTCAAGGAAATCCGAGAGGATGAGACGAAAGGAAATTGGTTCTCAAAACTTCTCGGTCAGGCCCTAAGGAAAGGTGGTTGGGCTGTGATGTTGCTTCTTTCCATTTTTAAAGACTCTTTCTACACTACTGTGTACATGCGCAAGGGCGCCAATCAATATGTAGGAATGGGTAAAAGAGAATGGAAGATATTCATTGCAAGTCTGATTATTTCCTGCCTGTGGTGGAGTTTGTTCCTAAACATAGGGATTTCAATACTGAAGCTCTTGATGAATCATCTTTTGCGATAGACCCGTATCTGCGTTTTGTTTAGCAGATACGGGTTTCGTTTTTAATGTTATTATTATAAACAATCTATACATACCGTAGATATCATAATCAGACCTCATGATTCCAGAATTTCCAAATTTTAAAAATTTTGACCTAGACGACAAAAAAGATGTTGAAGTTTTTACTAGTAGATTTAACCCCTACTCTGATTTTAATTTCGCTAGTTTATGGCTTTGGAGTTTAGATAAGAAAATGATGATATCACAATTAAATAAAAATCTAGTAGTATTATTTTTTGATTATGTCTCGAGTAAGCCATTTATATCATTTATGGGAAGTAATATGATCCCTGAAACCGCATCAACCTTAATTAAATATTCCAAAGAAAAATTTCAAACAGATTTTCTAAAATTTGTTCCAGAAGAAGTCGCCAGGTTTTTGCCAGAGTCCGAATTTACTATAATTCCCGATAAAGATTCACATGACTATATTTATTATATTCCTGATCTCGCAAATATGCACATGGTATGGAAAAAAACTCTTGGAAAAGATGTTAGACAATTTATGAAGTTATATTCTGACTACAAAGTGGTAGATTACTCTATTCAAGATGCACCAAAAACTGAATGTGAAAAGCTATTTAATAAGTGGGCAGAAAATAAAAAAATATCTAATTATCTAGAGATAAACGAATACAAAGCTTTTCAAAAACTCTTCCAAATGAAAGACATCAACATGAGGGTAGTGTGTTTATATGTAAACAAAGTTTTAGTTGGGTTTACTGTGTATGAAATATTACCAAATAATTTTGTAATGTCTCATTTTGCAAAAGCTGATACGACTTATCATAGATCAATAAATAGTATATTGAACTTAGAAGAAGCAAAGATTTTAAACTCAAAAGGCATGAAAAGTGTCAATTGGGAGCAAGATTTGGGTATACCAGGATTAAGGGAGTCAAAGTTGAAATATAGACCAAGTTTTTTCTTAGAAAAATTTATTGTTAAATTAGTTGACAAAAATAATTAAAGAGGTTTGAAATAACAAAATGAATAAGAATCTTTTAATGTCATTTGAAGAATATTCAAAAATAAAACACGAAACGCCATATTTTTATATTGTAAGATCTAATGAGCAGATTTTATACTATTTTGGGACTCAACACTCAATAGACCCTAATCACCCACAGTTTAATTTATTAAAACAAAAATGGAATGAATTTCTAAATGAAGCTAAGGCAAAGAAAACTCTAGTGTTAGTTGAAAGAAATATTAAAGATGATAAACAAAATACTCTTGAGGAATCAATATCTAAGTATGGAGAATCTGGCGCTGGAATGTATTTTGCTTTTGAAAATTCATCTGAGTTTAAAAATCCCGAGCCTAAAATTGAGGAAATAGTGACTTTTTTATTAAAAAACTATTCAAAAGAAGAAATCCTTTATTTTTACGAAAGTATAGCTATTAACCATTGGCAAAAAAATAAGATTCAACAAAACATTAATGAATTTTTATCAAAAAATAATGAGAAATATAAAAAGCTGCTTGATTGGGCTAATCTAAAAATTTCATTTGATTTACTTAAAGAAATCCACAAAAAAATATTTGGGCAAGAATTAGATATAAATGATCAATCTTTTTTCTCTCAAGTTACAAACCCAGTCACAATAAAATCAAGAATCAATGAGTTATCAAGAAGTCAATCTATATACAGAAATGAATATATATTGGGACAAATAGAAAAATACTGGAGTAATAGTTACAACATTTTTGTAGTTTATGGTGCAAGTCATGCAGTAATGCAAAGACCAGCTATTGAAAGTTTGATAGTGTAACCAATTTTGTCTTGCAAAGTAATATATTGTATAATTAAAACATGGACAAAAAGTCAAAAATTCTACTTTGGATTTTGATTCTAGCAGCTATTGTTTCTGTGGGAATTACCTTTTATAAAACAATAATCAAAAAGGATTACCTTATCTCTGAACAAATTAGTTGCAATCCTCAAATAGAAAGTTGCTTTGTGTCCAGATGTGACCCTACTATAGATGAAGGCTGCGAACTAGACGAATCTACAACCTATTATAAGATAATAGAAAAAAAGGCCGCTAATATTTTATTATGCGATCCCAATAGTGAAAGTTGCTCAGAATTAACCTGTGGGTTAGATGAGGGGGATTGCACAATTACTTTATGTAAACCGGAAAATAAAGATGGTCTTGAATGCAGCGGAAATTAACTCTGAAACCAAATGATAGAATCAATTATAAATTGCAATAATTTAAAAGATGCTGATGCTATAGTTCTCGCTGCTCCTTATGGTTATTCTTTCACTTATAGATCGGGCGCAGAGAATGGACCAGAGGCTATAGTGAATTGTTTACACGGAAATCTTGAATTTTTTGACAGATATACTCAAACAGAACCATTAAGACACGTAAAAACGGCTCACCATAACCTGAAGGGGCTGAATCAGTTATCTCCAGAAAAGATGGTGGAGGCTATCCAGAATTTTTATACGGATAATAAAAATAAGTTTATCTTGATGTTAGGAGGAGATCATTCAGTATCAATCGGAGCTTTTTCTTCTTTTGCAAAAAATGATAATCCTACAGATATTACTATTTTACAAATAGATGCTCATCCAGATTTAAGAGATAATACTTACGATTATCAGGAAACTTCAAATAAATTTAGTCATGCTAGCACTATGAGACGAGCATGCGAAATGAAATTTAAAACGGTACAAGTCGGTATCAGAGCTTATTCTATATATGATAAAGAATTTATAACAGAAAATAAATTAAAAATATTTGAATGGGGACGTGGAAAAATACCATCAATATCAGATATAATAGATTCTATCAAAACAGATAAAGTCTACCTGACTTTAGATGCAGACGGCTTAGATCCTGCTCATATGCCAGCCACTGGCACTCCCGTTCCAGGCGGTTTAGAGTGGTATTATACTCGCGAATTAATTAGGAATCTTATTTTATCTAAAAATTTAATAGGAGCAGATATTGTAGAAGTTTCTCCGATAAAAGATGATGTCCTAACCCAATATGCCGCTGCTCAGTTAAGTTATGATATTATGGCCTATAAAACAATGAAAGATAAGGGTATTCTTAAATTTTATAAATAATTTTTATCTTAATCTGAAATAAAATTATGGAATATAATTTAATCACAAATATAGAAAACTGCTATTTCAATATTCCGCAACTACTCTATTATTCTCATATTCCTACATTGGTAATAGCTCTTCTTTTGGGTTTTTATGTTTTCTTTAAAAACAGAAATTCTACCACTTCTAAATCATTAGCGTTGATTAGCGTCTTTTTTTGCCTTTGGTCTATTTCCGATATTATTATTTGGATTAGTCCAGACAGTAGCAAAGTGATGTTTTTTTGGTCAATAGTAAACTTGCTGGAGATAGCAGTATCAATGACCACTTTATATTTTGCTTATTTGTTTATTGAAAAAAAAGATCCTCCTTTTTGGACAAAGTCTCTATTTGGACTAATCTTGATGATTTTTATATCTTTAATTCCTACAAAAATAAATCTGCTCGGCTTTAATATTGATAATTGTGAAGCAACGCAGGGAAAACTCATAATCTTTTTTTACGCGATAGAAATCTTTACATTCTTATGTCTACTTTACTATTTAATAAGAAAGATAATTACAACTCCTAGAGAAAAAAAGAAAGAAATTATATATTTTTCTATAGGGACATTTCTTTTTATATCATCTTTTTCTGGAGCCAACATTGTTGGTAGCATATTGGCTTTAATAAACCCAGATAGTCCTGACAACTGGCTCATTTTGCAATATGGATTGATTGGTATGCCTGTTTTTATGGCATTCCTTGCTTATCTGATAGTTAAATATAAAACATTCAATATAAAGCTTGTCGGGGCTCAAGCTTTGATTATCGCCATGGTGGCTCTTGTAGGCGCTCAATTCTTTTTCATACAAACCAATACAAACAGAATCTTAACTGCAATTACTCTGATAATTCTCGGCATTATCGGTATTAATTTAATTCGCAGTGTTAAAAAAGAAGTGGCTCAAAGAGAGAAAATTGAACGATTAGCTGAGGAGCTCGCGACAGCAAATGAAAAATTGAAAGAGTTGGACCAGTTGAAATCGGAGTTTTTGTCGTTGGCAACGCATCAAATCAGGGCGCCACTGACAGCCATCAAGGGCTATTCATCAATGCTGGTAGAGGGTGACTTCGGAGTATTGCCGGAGAAAGCAAAGGGTTCGGTCCAAACCATAATGAAATCCTGCCAAAATCTTATAGACATAGTAGAAAACTTCTTAAATATCTCAAGGATTGAGCAGGGGAGAATGATTTATGACAAAACCGTATTTGATGTAGCAGAATTGGTAAAAGAAGAAGTCAATGAAATAAAGCCGAATATTCAAAACTCTGGCTTAACTTTGGAAATAAATATTGCTGACAATTTTTCGGCAAAAGTAAATGCTGATAGAAATAAAATAAAACAGGTTATAGGTAATGTCATAGACAATGCCATCAAATACACACCCAAAGGCAGTATAAGCGTTTCTGTATCGACAAATGGAGGCAAGGTAAAAATAGCAATCAAAGACAGCGGAGTTGGTATAAACCCGGCAGAGGTGGGCAAGCTATTTGCCAAATTCTCACGCACCAAAGACGCCCATAAGACAAACGTCAGAGGCACCGGCTTGGGCCTCTATATCGCTCAAAAGATGACTCAGGCCCAAGGAGGCGATATCAAAGTCTCCTCCGAAGGTCTCGGTAAAGGCTCCACCTTTACAATTGAACTACCAGTGGTTAAATAGTCAGTTGACAATCACTTGACAATTGAATATAGATTAGTTTACAATTGATTTACCTATGTTAACAAAGGACCAAATACTAAAAATGGCTAATGAAAAGGGTAAATTGTACTCCAAGGACTTAGTGGAGCAGTTTAAGGTTTCTCGACAATATATAAGTCTTTTGATTTCTGCGCTTGTGGGAGAGCACAAGCTTATTAAACTTTGTTCTACAAGAAAGGCTTTTTATGTGCTTCCTTTATATGCCCAAGCCCACCCCGAAATATTTCCGCTTCGGTATGTAAAAACATTTAAAAATGAAGGACTTGAAGAACATATGGTACTCAATCAAATAGAAGAAACTTTCCCCACATTAAAAAACCTTCCTGAAAATGTAAAGAGTATTTTCACTTATGCTTTTTCGGAGATGTTTAATAATGCAATTGAACATTCAAAGTCGGTTCGTATTGGTGTAGAAGTATCGATTCCAAAAAAAATACTTTCTTTCATCATTGCTGACTCAGGTATTGGCGTCTTTCGTAATGTGATGAAGCAGAGAGGGCTTAAGTCAGAGATGGAAGCTATCCAAGATATTTTGAAAGGTAAAACAACCACTATGCCAAAATCACATTCAGGTGAAGGAATATTTTTTACCTCAAAAACAGGTGATGTTTTTATTCTTGACAGCTTCGGATATCAGCTTATTGTAAATAACGAAACGCCTGATGTTTTTATAAAAACTGTAAAAAAAATAAAGAGGGGCACACGCGTAATGTTTAAAATATCTGTCAAATCAGACCGGCACTTAAATGAAGTTTTCAAGAAATATACCAATTTGGCCGGTGAAAGTGATTATGGTTTTGATAAAACAGAAATACGAGTGAAGCTCTATACTATCGGTGGAGTGCATATTTCTCGTTCGCAAGCGCGCAGAGTATTAGAGGGTCTTGAAAAATTCAAGATAGTTGTTTTTGATTTTGATAAAGTTCCTACAGTAGGACAGGCATTTGCTGATGAGATTTTTCGGGTATTTCATCATAAGTATCCTCAAATTAAACTTGAGGTAGAAAATATGAATGAGGGAGTGAAATTTATGGTAGAACGTACACAAAATGAAGCCAAAGCGTTAAAATAATATGAATCCCATTAAAGAGCCCTATGTGACTTTCAGAGGCACCGGCGTAGGCAAAGGCTCCACCTTTACCATCGAGCTTCCATTAATCAAATAACACCCATTTAAACCAAAATCATTCGCCCTACACGGCGAATGATTTTAAAAATTAAAGCCTTTTCTTTTGCTTAAATTTTGATTAAACTAGCTAGATGAGTGGCAAGAAAAATAAAGAACGTAATGTTGTCATATATCAGGCAAAATCCGGGGCTATTGAACTCAAGGGTGATTTTGGCAAGGAAACTATTTGGGCAACCCAAACTCAAATCTCTGAGATTTTTGGTATTGACAGAACAGTCGCTACTAAGCATATAAATAATCTCTTAAAGTCAAAGGAAATTGACGGGAAAAGCAATGTGCAAAAAATGCACATTGCAAATTCAGATAAACCTATATCTTTCTATTCATTAGATGTAATTTTAGCTGTTGGATACAGAACAAATTCCAAACGAGCAATTGAATTCCGTAAGTGGGCAACCAAGACGTTGCGAGGCTACATAGTGGATGGGTATGCTATCAATAAAAAACTTATTGCTAAAAATTATGAGCAATTTTTGGGTGTAGTTGATGATATAAAAAAATTGCTTCCTGCCGAATCTGCTATTGAACCAAAAGATGCCGTTGAACTCATCTCGCTTTTTGCCAATACATGGCTATCACTTGATGCATATGACAAAGAACTCCTGCCAAAAGGAAAGTTAACAAAGAAGAAAGTTGAGCTGACCGCCGATAAAATAACAAATAATCTTGCTCAATTAAAACAAACTCTTTTGGAAAAAGAAGAAGCAACTGATATTTTCGGAACAGAGAGAACTACTGGAAATATTTCAGGAATTATCGGCAACGTAATGCAGACATTTGGAGGTAAAGAATTGTACCCGACTGCCGAGGAAAAGGCTGTTCATCTTTTGTATTTTATAGTTAAAAATCACCCATTCATTGATGGTAATAAAAGGAGTGGAGCTTTTGCCTTCATATGGTTTTTACAACAAGCAGATATCTTGGATGTTTCCAAACTTACCCCGTCAGCTTTGACTGCACTTACAATCATGGTGGCGGAGAGCGACCCGAAGCATAAAGAAAAAGTAATCAAACTTATTTTAAACCTCATATCTAAAAACTAAAATGATGATATCTGTGAAAGCGAAGCCTATCGCTGGATCATTCAAATGCTACGCACATCCCAAAATTGCTTGAGTTCATGGCAGGGTATAGAATGCAAGACAAAATACGTTTGAGCATTGGGTTCATCGAATCTTCCTTCTTTGTCACCATCAAGGGGATGGAGGAGAAGTGGCAAGCTGAGCAAGCTCTGAAGGTTTGGCAATGCGCCAGAGATTTGGGATTCAAAATTCCAGATGAATATGCTTCTGGACCACTCTGTGTTGCTCAGGCTAAGCATTCAGCCGTTCTGCAACCAGATGGCAACCTTCAAAAATGTTTTTGTACTAGCGGTCAGAACCAGCATGCTTTCGGTAGTATTTTCACAAATACCGACGGATATACAAAAGATAGTAAGTACGAAAACTTCAAACGCCTCGTAATATCCCAATAGCTTGGAATCACCTAGAGGTTTAGGATGATTCCATATGACATACACAACAAACAAAAACATGCCCCGAATTAGAAGAGAAGCTGCACA
>Ga0209542_10017221_pt1 | contig 11880 bp, 15 predicted proteins | sample RifCSPhighO2_01_FD_184028 | JGI IMG/M metagenome (GOLD analysis project Ga0209542, IMG submission 184028) | Soil microbial communities from Rifle, Colorado - Rifle CSP2_plank highO2_0.1 (SPAdes) (version 2) | ecosystem: Environmental > Terrestrial > Deep subsurface > Rock core/Sediment ...
CTCGCCTGCGCCAAGCAAGGTGATGGGCTCCAATTCGTATTTGGCAGGTGTTTGCGCCCTTTCCAGCAATCCCGGAAAGGCAAGGTATGCATTCGCGGACTTCCCCCAAAAAGGCAGCCAGACCATTTACATCGGATTCAAGGCAAATCCGGCAAGCGGTTCCCCGGAGCTATTCGAGCTTTTCTTTGGCGCATACACAGAAATGTCCAATGGGTCCCTTGCATCAGACCCCAAGGGAATTAGGTCGAGCGATGATTGCCTCATGCAAACATATTCGGCCTCGCTGCCATTCGGGCCTGCACTGAAGGCGAGTCCCTCCCCGTCCCCCTCGCCGTCAGCATCGCCCAAGGCGTCCGCAATGCCCTCGGCCTCAGGTTCACCCTCTCCGAAGCCCTCGCCAAATGCATCAGCCTCTCCAAGCCCCAAGGTGGATTTCAATGAATGCCCGCTATTGGAGGTGAGCAGGGGCAGCACCAATGCGCTCTCCGCCAGCTGCCAAAGGATCGTGATGAAAGTGGACAGCATCTTTCCGGCAGATGCAATTGAGCTCAAGTTCACATCCGCAAGCGGGCCTGCAACGGTTCAGAGGCTCGATTTCAAGGATGAAAGCGGCAATCCCGTTTCGGGCTGCCTGAAATACGACGCCGGAAGGAGCCTGCTCCTATACAATCCAACAGATGCAGCCTGCCCTGCAAGGTATAAGCCGGAGGGCAACGATGTCCCTTCGGCAACATTCACCATGGTTTTGGAAATGGCCCTTGCAACTGCGCCGGTGGAAATACCAATCATAATACTGAACGACCAGAGCTTCCCGGAAGGAAAGGTGGGATTTGAGGCAATAGAGGCCTCCACTATCGAATACAGGTCGGAGGAACTCGGACCCCCCTCATATTACGGCCCGGATTTTGACAAGGAATCACCCTTGCGGGCGGCGTACGTTTTGAATAACCGCCAGCTGACATACGAATATGACGGATTGATTGTTGAGGAGAATGGCGAGAAGGTATTCGATGCGCTTGTGAAGGATAGCAACCGGGGGAGCGCATTCCTATTTGCATGGGATGCGGATGAACGCCCGGATGCGGCAATTGCAGTAAGGACGCCTTCCGGGACTGCGCCAATAATTTTCCCAAGCCAAAATGGCCCAACTATTGGCAGCCTCCTGACTTTGCTTGATGAGAAGGCATACGAATCCCAGGGCGCCTCGGAAACGAGGATAGAAATGTTCCTGGATTTGGCAAGGAGCACCGCTGCAAATTCCGTTTTCAGGCGCGGGGGAACAAAGCCTTACTCTGATTTCTTCAGCTTGGCAAGCCGACCCATCATCTTTTCTGCGGTAATCCCCGAAAGCGCAGACAACGTGTTCAATTACATGGATTCCTTTGGCGTTTCCGTGGACAGTGCGGGAATTCCCTCCGCCTGCAAGGCGCGGCTTGGGATTTATAAGCTAAGCGCCATGACAAATGACGGCTTGAATTGGGAAATTGGAAGCGCGGATGCGAAACTTTCGCCCATGACTGTTTCTAAAACAACCAATGGCGAGAACTGCCCGGCGATAACCGCATGCAACCTCTTCGATTCATATTATGGGCTGCCGGAGATTTCCAAGTATTCGGGAGCAGCACATTGCCTTGGGTTTGAGTGGCCAATTGTGCCTTACGGGAAGCTTGAAATTAACGATAAAATGCTTGACCTGAGGAACGCGATTTACCTTGGGATTGGGGAGAGTAAAGTTGGGAATTACAATATGGAATACGGCACTCAAGCAGATATGCCCCCTGACCGCGAATCGATCCTTTTGGCAAATTACCCGGTTTTCTCCTTATCCATGCCGCAAAATGGCAGCCTCGAGAATGCGGAAATATTCTACAAGCTGAATAAAAGCGAGACGGCGGGCGCGGGAGTCCTTAACGCCGGCAGCTACTCAATCGGGCTTGCACCGGATTATTTCGGGGGATGAGCAAGGGAGGGCGCCCATTTTTCTAATTCTTCATTGTATCCGCCTTCTCCAAGGATATTTTAAGCATATCTTCCCAAATAAAATCCGGCGTTTACCATGTCAATCAAATCTACTCCTGCTGCATTGAAAGCATTTTATGCCAAAATACACATCAAGGCGGACACTATTAGAATTGATCGGAACGGCCACATCGTATTCGATATCCCCGACGCGCTCAGGCAGCAAGGCCCGAGGAAGGCCCGCCAATTGTTGATTAAGGCGGCATTACATGCAGAGGGAATCCATGCAACGGTTAGAATTGATCCGGGCTTGCCACATGGCGAGATTATAGCTAAAAGCCCCGCCGAAGCAGGAAAATATGTAAGAAATGAGGATAACCCCCATTGGGTACGTTTGAGGGAGCATGTCCAAATTCTTAACCCGCAAGGCGAGCATAGCCGGTAGGAGCTGGCAGCCTACATCATTAAAGAAATATAAAAAACGGATGAATATGTCGAAAAGCGGGCCCACGATGAAGGAGAGGGCGGAAGCGGTTTTAAGAAAGTACGATCTGGATGCGGGCAGGATTGCGCCGCACGAAGGTTCCAGCACGCTCATTAGCCGCATCGATCAGAAAACCGGCAGGAGCAGCCATCAAGGCCATTTGGGCAGGCGCTTCCACATCCCAGGGAAGAGGGTAATCAGCCAGGCGGAAAACATTGCGCTGCAGGCAGCATTGAGTAAAATGCCGATCAATGTCCACCATATTGAGGGGCAAAAAGGGCTGGTTGTCTCCGGGGCGCTGGCAAGGCAGATGCACAATGCAAGGGGCAGGAGGGAGCTGGCAGCAGGAATAAAGGGTTCAGGCAGGAAATTGATTGGGTCAGTAGTAAAATGGGCCAGGGGACTTAGGAAAAGGGGCTAAGCAATCCGGGCACTTTACAGCATATTTAAACTAATTCTTCCAACAAGGCAACCCATTTAAGCATCAATCAATCGTAAATATGTTGGTTGCAATGGCACAGGAGCTCACGCCGCATGAGGAAGCGCAAAAGATCGTTGAAAAAATCAACCGGATGTGGCCGGATGCAAGCATCAGCCACGTACGATACGGAAAGCCACTGGCAGGATTTCAGGTGGAAACCCCGCGGTTGGAGGATCAACACGCAGTAAGATTGATCCAAAAGGCAATGCGTTTGCATTCGGTATCAGTGCAATTCGGTTCATTCGGAGGGAGGCGGATTGCATACCTATCAAGGGATACTTTGGGGGATACAGACCGTTCGGATGCGGTCCTCCATGCAATCAGTTCCTTAATTGATGCGATCATTTCCCAAAAAGCAGGCAGGACGGAACTGCCAAGACCCCCTTCCGGCTGGAGGAGATTAACGAACCCCAAAACGTGGTTCCCGGGTAAAAAGCATCAGTAGGCTATTTCTTCTTCTTTGCGGTTGTTGCGAACTTTTGCGTCCACTTGAAGTGGGCCGGGTTGCGCTTTAGCTTAAGCTGGTTCTTCTCGCATTTCCTGGAGCAGAAATGTGTTGCCGAGCCGTCCCGCTTGAAGATTGCAAAGCCGGTCCCAACAGCTGTCTCGTTCCCGCAAAATGAGCAAATAACCATATTTATCCACACACTTAGAATGGCCGCCGGAGATCCTTCTTTGGCCGCTTGTTCTTGAGGGGCTTTGCCTCCCTTTCGGTTTCCAGGAGCATCATGTAATCGCCGACCTTGACGGAGCCCTTCACGTTCCTTCGGATCACTCGGCCCTTGTCCCTGCCGTCAAGAACCTTGCAGAGCACCTGCAAAATCTCGCCGAACACGCCGGTTTTCCCGACTACTTCCACGACTTCTGCGAGATGGCCTTCGGTTGGCCTGAACTCCTTTTCGTCCTTTACCTGGACGTTCATGTCCTGGAATTTCTTCTTTACTGCGCCCATAGCATTTACCCAATTGATCAGATTTAGTTCTGATGCCTAATTCCGATCGGATTATTCAGTTTTTGCCTCTGCCTTCTCTTCCTTCTTCTCAGCAGGTTTTTCCTCCTTCTTTTCGGCGGGCTTTTCCTTCTTCTTCTTCGGAGCAGCCGCCTTTTTCTCCTCCTTCACTTCCGGCTTCTTATCCTCGGACTTGAATTGGAGCTTGCCTGCCATCTTGGAAACGATATCCTTAAGGGATGATTCGTTGGCGGAGTTGCCTGCCTTCTGGATCGCCATCGCAGCAGAGCCCACATTCAGCCCAGCTGCCTTACCAAGCGCGACCTTTTCCTTCACATAAATATAAGGCACCTTTTTTTCCGCGCAAAGCTGCGGGAGGTGCATCACAATTTCAGCAGGGTCGACATCCTCGGCAATTACCACAAGCGCAGCCTCGCCACGTTCCACTGCTTTCGTGGACTCGTTGGTTCCCTTCCGGATAATCCCGCCTGCAACCTTCACATCATTGAGCAGGTCAAGCGCCTTCTTTTGGATATCTGCCGGAGTCTCGAACTTAACATATTCCTTGGCCATAACAATCTCACCTTTTTCATCGATTGTTCTAATTGCATTTGCAATAGAAAATCAGCATCTAAGTTAGAGGCAAGAAGGTTTAAATAGGTTATTTTGAGGGGATCGGGATAGGGGAATTCGGGGGCATATGCAAGGGAGGAACGCACTGCTCACGGATAATTAATTGAATAAATTGAAACGCCATCCTGGGAGTAAAGGGCTAAAAGGCGGGCACGCAATTCTGGAGAGATGCGCTTCTCGAGGTCGGAATCCGCAAAGACGTGGGTCACGCCATGTCGCCCTGCCAATGAAAGATCGCCGGCAAGGATTTCCGCAATATCCTGCTTGATTGCAGAGGTTGAAAAGCCGTGGGTTTCGGGAAGCTGGGGAATTGAGAGCAAAACCATCCGCCCGGAATAGGCATATAGGCAGGAGGACCCCTCGAGGGAATCGTCCGCCAGGAATATCGCTTTTGGGTCCGTATGGATTTTAGCCCACTTGCACGCCTCGAATACCGCCGGGGAGGAGAGATGCACGGGTGTTTGCTCGTAGGTGGAATCGAAATATATGAAGAAATGGTAATAGGAGGAAGCTGCCCCAAGGAGGAGGATGAGGCCGCAAATTGCCTTAGTTAGCGTATTTTTTTCCCAAAGCCAGAAAATCCCGGCTGCGGATAGGACGCTTACCATCAGCAGGAAGGGCAGGAAAAGCTTATTGGCATCCCAGCGGTAGGGGGTAAGGATGAACATGTTCCCGAAAATGAATACCGCTGCCGCTCCTGCCAGGAACACGGGAAGCAGCCCGTGGGGCCCGCGCTTCCACAAATAAAGAAGGCCAAGCGCCGCAAGCAGGATGTGGCCGCCGGCATTTAGGACCCAGAACATCAAAAGGTCCCATATGCCCTGCGAATACGCGAATAGCTCGTAATGGAAATAATTGCCGGCAAGGGCGGACTTCGCCTTGTCGGAGAGCAGGAAGACGAATTGCGCCCCCCCGATTGCGGCCGCAACCAATAGCCCAAGGGATGCCGCCCTTTTCCTTTCAATTATTGCAATAAGGAGGAAAATCCCAAGGAGGATCAGGAAAAAGAACGTATGGAACATGGGAAAGGCCGCAAGCGCCAGCCCATATTGGATCCTTGAAATAGGGGCCTTGTTGTCCCGGAAAAAGCGCACCGAAAAAGCCAGGAACAGGAATGCAAAGGCCATTGGGAGCTGGGATATGGGAAACGAGAGCATTGTGGGCGCAAATGGAAAGCCCTTGGGGCCGCTTATCAGCATCTTCGCCACATCCGGAGGGTAGAATGGCGAAAACCAGCTTGCCCCCGAATGCTGGCAGCCGGTGCAGGGAGAGACAATGAACAGGAACGCAATTGCAAGCAAACCTCCTGCCGGGCTCCCAAGAAGGTCACGTGAAAGGCAATAGAAAGCGCAAATGAAGGAAGCGCTAACAAGGACCAGGAAAAGCTGGAATGCCATGGGCGAATCCAAGCCCCCAAACCTTAAGGCTGCCGGAAGGATATGCGGAAAATAATAATAGGTAAGGCGCTGGGGCGAATACCCGGGATAGGCCGGAGGGAAGTTGCCATTAGCCATGGTGTTGATGATTCCCAAATGGAATGCAAAATCCTGGGTGGCAACTGAAAAGCCATTTTCATAGCTGATCGAAATATTAGAGAAAAAAGCCAGCGCCAAAGTGGTACATATGAAAACCAGGAATGAATCGCGGTTAAAAAGGGACTCCCCAATCCCGATCAAATCCAGCTTCTTTCCGTTAAGCAGGATATAAATTACAAGGCATGCCAGGGATGAGAGGAGAATGGCGGGAAGGCCAAAGCCAAGGGCGATTCCAAGGAGGTAAAGTAAGCAGCTAAATGCCATGGAGCCGAGCAATAGCGAGTATGGGAAAAGCTCCTTTTTGAAAAGCCTTCCCGAAAGCGCATGGCCTGCAATGAAAGCGCAAACCAGAACAACAAATGCGAGCAGCATGCATGCCACCGGCGATTTTTAGTCCTTCCTCTCCTTCAAAAGATCCTTCACCTGGTCAATGGTGGCATATTCAAGCGGATTGATTGAATTGATCACGTAGCGCATCTCGGAAACCTCCTTCCTGAGGTCCTCCACATCCTTTTTTAGCTGGGATAGGTCCGATGCGCTTGAAGCGCTTTGGACCACATCCTGGTTTGGCAAGCCCGAACTGCCCTTCTCATCCAGCTCCCTTATCTTCTCATTGTGGGCAACAATGGTCCTTCCGATTATTTCCTCGTTTTGCTCGATCGTTTTGAGCTTTTGGGCAATCAGGGATATCTTGGAGTCGAGGGTATGGATGTCCTGCCTGACGGAATCAAAGACCTTTCCAGGTGGCTGGGGGGGTGCCATATGCGCTCACTTGCTAACGACTGCAAATATTAATAAAATCCCTTTAAATAAACTATGCTACCGGGTTAATAGGCGGTATTGCAAAAGTGATGAAACAAGGATATTGAATAAACGTAAATATTGCACGATTCGCGCCTCAAATTAAGGGGGGAGGCGATCAAACAAGCGGATTGCCGGCGGATAAATATTTCCATAGCAAAGTCATCCAAACAGTTAGCGAGGTGCGAAAAATCATGTTCCCAAAAATGGACCCAAGGCAAATGGCAAGCCTGATGCGCCAGATGGGGATCAAAAACGAGGAGATCCCCGCCAGCAGGGTAGTCATCGAAACCAGCAGCGGGAAGAAGATCATAATAGACTCCCCATCGGTTGTAGCAATAGACATGCAGGGGCAGAAGAGCTACCAGGTTTCCGGGAGCGCAAGGGAAATCGAATCCAAGGTTTCCTCGGAGGAGCAGTTCGAGGTGGCGGATGATGCGCCGCAGGATACGGGGAAAATGGCGGAATCCGACATCTCCCTTGTTGCCGAGCAGGCGAAAGTGGGAAGGGAAGAAGCGCGAAGGGCATTGGAAGCGGCAAGTGGCGATATCGCAAGTGCAATCATGAGCGCAACAAAATCCGATTACCTCGAGGAGAGGAGGGGCCAAAGGGAGCTTTTGAAGGTGCTTGAAATGGCAAAGGCCCCACCGCTAAAGGACAAGCTCCCTATGCTATACGAGAAAAGCGAAAACGACCAGCTGAAAGCGGCAAGCGCATGGCACCAGCTGGGGAGGGAAAGTTTCAGCAGGATGATGAGTGGGGAATCTTCCGAGGTAAGGGAGGAAATAAAGGCAAGGCTAGGAAGGATTGCATCCGAATCCGGAGGAATAAAAACACTCATCAGGCAGGAGCTTTTGAAGAAGGCATCCGAGCTGGCGGATTGGATTTAATGCAAAGGGACTATCGGAATGGGAAGCACAAGGGAAACTGAAAAACCGGAGGAAACCGGAAGGCATGGGAGACCCAGATGGGCAACATCCAACGGCTTGCCTCAGGACCCGAGCCAAGAACTCCCCCCATCGATACGGAACGTTGATCTTCTTCGGCGCGTTTTTGAATCTAAAAAACCGGGCAATAAAAAATAGGCAGTCTGCTAATGCTAACCATCGACGGCGACTATTTGGAGGGAGGGGGGCAGATCCTCCGGACGAGCCTTAGCCTTTCTGCAATTTTACGAATGCCTTTTGAGATATCCAACATACGGGCAAAACGCAAGAATCCGGGCCTTCAGCCACAGCATCTAACCTGCGTTCGGTCAATGCAAAAGATATGCAATGCAAGGGTTACGGGAGCCGAACTGCATTCCACAAAACTAACCTTCAACCCATCCAGAATAGTTGGCGGAAAATACATTTTCGACGTATCCGAGGTCAAGGAGAGCGCGGGTTCCGTGGGCCTGATATTCCAGACGGTGGCGCTGCCATTGGCATTTTCCAACGCCGATTCCCACCTTGTTCTGAGGGGGGGTACGCATGTGAACTGGAGCCCGAGCTTCGAGTGCTTGAACGAGGTTTTCCTTCCCACCGTAAGAAAAATGGGATTCGAATGCGAATTGCAAATCAACAGCTACGGCTACTACCCAATAGGAGGAGGGGAAATCGAGGCAAGGATCAGGGGGATTGGGAAATTGGACGGATTGGGCACCATTTCCCCAGGCCCGCTAAAAAATATAGCTGGCTCATCCGTTGCATCCAACCTTCCGGAGGACATAGCGAGGAGGCAAAAATCCGAAGCATTGAAAGCACTGGTTAATTTCAGCGTCGATAAATCCATTTCAATGAAAAATGCACCATCGCCGGGAAAGGGGACGATGCTTTTCCTCAAGGCCATCCATCAAAATTCTGTTTCCGGTTTCTTTTCCCTTGGGGAAATTGGGAAGAGGGCGGAAACCGTCGGGAAGGAGGCTGCGGACAAACTAACAGAATTTGAAAGGAGCGGTGCTGCTGTTGATGAGCACCTTGCAGACCAGCTCCTCCTTTTTGCGGCACTTGCGGAGGGAAGGACGGAATTTTCAGCAAGCAGGGCCACTAATCATCTGCATACCAACGCCTACACGATCAAGCAATTCATTCCCGAAATAAGGATTAACATCGAGGAAAAGCGCGGATTAGTCCAAATTGAGGGGATTGGGTTTGGGAAGCAGTGGAAAAAGCAATTGGATTAGGAATAGGTAAAGAATAGGTAAATCCCCATTAAGGCCATCAATACTAAAAAGTCCATCCTTCAAAGGGCGCTTAGCATCTCATCGAGCAGTTTTGCCGGGTCCTTTGCCTTCACAAACGCGGATGCGAGCAGCACTCCCTGTGCGCCAAGCTCGATCGACTTCTTCACGTCGTGCGCATTGGATACTCCGGCACCCACCAGCACTTTTATATTGGGATCAATTTTCCTGATTTCGCGGACCGAATCGCTCACAATTTCAGGCCTAGCGGTAGAAACGGAAATCCCGCTTCCGATGAGCTCGGGCGGCTCAACTGCGATGCAGGGAGGATGGAGCCTTGCGATCGCAACGGCCTCGTGCACGTCATCAGCGCAAACGATAAGTTCCATGCCAATTTTCCTCGCATGGGGCATGAGGTTCATCAGTTCCGCTATGTTGATCTTCTTCTCGGAATGGTTAAGGAGCGAACCCGCGCATCCGGATTGGAGGAGCGATTCGGGGGGAACTGTCCCCGTGAATGCGCCTTGCGCATTGCTGTCGAAATGCTGCGAGAAGATGCCAAAGTTCGGTGATGGGGGGAATTTGCCTGCGGTAAGGCCAAGGTCCGCGAACTGGGGGGCAACAACAACATTCTTTTTGTGCTTGCTCGCAAGCTTATAGGCGATGTCGGAAAGGTGCATTCCCTTCAGCCCGGCGGATTCGGGGTAGGCCTTGTAGTTGAGTGCGATGATTGGGGTTTTCATCTTTTCTTTCCACCAGATCCCAGTTCCTCGAGGCGGGCATTAATGGCGGGGCCTAATTCACGGGTATGCAGTTCAATTGCCTGCAATAACCTAAGTGCTACAGGGCCCCTTACCTCATCATTCCTATGAGTTGAAACAGTAAGATGTCCGTGCGCGATTGGGCTCGCAACTTTCCTTCCCAAGGGATCCTCAAAATGAACAAGGCCTTTATTGGGGACTGCGATGAGTCCTGCACTTTCAGCTGCCCTGACGATATCCTTCACTTTTGTAGGGCGGGCGGGGTTGTGAGTTTCGATGGCTTTGGTGATGTGAGATAGGCGGCCGGGGAGACCACTCATGGCGGCTTCCAATCTTGCAATTTCCGCTCTTTCGTTTCCCATGTTATCACCCTAAAAATATCTTTACAATTGCCCCGAGTATAAGCGCGAACAGCACCGCAACGATGAACAGGGTTGCAAAGGATGCGGCACGGACCTCACCTAGCTGCCTTTCCAGCGCATCCATCTTTTCCTGAATCCTTGAAAGCTTGTCTTCACGCATGTTGGATCGCCGTTGAACTAGTTAATGCGGGAAAGGAATAAAAACAAGGCATCTGGAGGAGGGGGGATTGGCGGGGAATTGAATTCGGGCATGGGAAGAACTAGGGATAAAAGAAAAAAAAGGAAAAAGGGAAATTACTGGCAGGTGCCAACAAGCGGCTTTGCGCCAGTAAAGGTATACGAGGTTAAGTACGCCGCATCCGAATACACGATGGTGACATCCGGATAGGTGAATGTTGCGCCAGCGGTGCAGCCGGTTGTAAGCGTAAAGACGGTAATCTGGCCCGTGGTTTCGCCCGGCTGGAGTGTATCAGTCAGAGGAGAAGTTATGCCCGCCCCCACATCGACGCTCGAAAGCGTGATTGCAAAGTTCTTGTTGTTCCGAAGGACCATCTTGACATCGGTGCCTGAAACGTACGCCCTAACTATCCCAACATCGGCCGTTGTCCAGTATGCGGCGCTCTCCTTTTCGGAAATCCCGGCAGTAAGGGTCGGGAATCCTCCGAGCACGCCAACAACCACCAGGGCGATAATAATAACTACCGCCAGGATCATCAGGTATTCAACCGCAGCTTGCGCTCTAAATTTCATCATACCACCTTTCAATTTTTAATCCATTAGTTTCAGGCCATATTTAAAGCTATCGATGGGTTTGCGTTTTCGGATAATTGCGACTACTAACACACCCCAAGCGGCTCAGTCAAATCCGCCATTATACCCTATTCCTGCGGGCGGGTTTTGCGCTCTATTGCAGGCCGATGATCAAGCCGGAATGCATGGTCAAAGCCATCCTGCCTTGCCGGCTGCAATTCAAAATGGGCACCCTCCAAAAGGGTTCGGATTTGCGCAACGTCCCTCCATAAATTGAACGAATAGATGAGGAATCCTGTCCCTTCCGGCGATGAATGCACGGTGACGTTTGTTTTTGGATGCTGATAGACCCTAAGCCCTTGCGCTTCCATCCCCTTGAAGATAGCGCTATCTAGCTTGTTGAAGCCTGAGCGCCTTTTTCCCATCAACCGAAGGAACTTTGGCTCATGGACGCCTGCCGCAGAAATTGTGATAACGCCCGACTGATGGTCGCGAGCTGCATCCCTGTTGCGGACGTTGACTTTAAGGAAAAATGGTCCGTGGACGGAATACGCCTTGAAGTGCCTTAGGAATTCCTCTGCAGGCATAAAATCCACCTTACCCAACCGGCATGATCAGCTTCAAACCAAAGTCTTTGATTAGGAAGAAAATCAGCAGTGCCGACCCTACAATGAAGGGGGAATAGCGCAGGCCGGAATTATAGGAGCCGTTGTTGATGACGCCAATTAAACCTGAGGCAAGAAGGCTGGTGATGACAAGGATGAAGATTGCAGAAGTGGATAGGAAATCCACCGGAAGGGGCGTGCTTATCAAGGGGCTAGAAGAGATTTCGGAAGCAATGCCGCCAGTTGCGGTTTGCTGCTGGAGGCCAGAAACCATGGTGCTGAACTGGATGGAAACGGCAAGCAGGAGAGGTGTGCCGATAATTACCGTAAACAGGATGAACATCCCATACAGGCGTGTGCTCGTAGCAAGGTCCTTTTTCAGCTCCTGCGCCTGGATGG
>Ga0209542_10017223_pt1 | contig 11879 bp, 12 predicted proteins | sample RifCSPhighO2_01_FD_184028 | JGI IMG/M metagenome (GOLD analysis project Ga0209542, IMG submission 184028) | Soil microbial communities from Rifle, Colorado - Rifle CSP2_plank highO2_0.1 (SPAdes) (version 2) | ecosystem: Environmental > Terrestrial > Deep subsurface > Rock core/Sediment ...
AAGTTGCCAAAAAATTTCATCTTTAATTATTATCAAAGAAGCCAAAATTATAGCAGATAGAGCAATGCGTCTTAAAATTTTTAAATCTCTTTCACGGTTCCAAATCTTGAAAGTTATCCATTGTTTGTTTGTTTGTTTTTTCATCCATAGTTTTTTGATTATTTTAATAAAATCGTTTTTGGAGCGGAGTGAAAAAAACACAATATACCCTCCCACACAACAAACTACACCCTTACATTCTCAAGTATGTAAGTACGTTATGATGTTCGTTGAAAAGATTTAAGGAAACGGACAAATGTTTTGCCATACGGCGACAACGTATGCTCCACAAATTTACCGCGGTATTTTTTATTGAGAAGCCCGGCTTGATAGAGTCGCCGTGTGTGCTCGCCAATTGTTTTTTCATTAGCACCGAGCGTTTCAACAATATCCTGCAAGGTTATGCCATCGCGCTTTGCGATAAGCAGAAGTATTTCAATACGATAATGGTTTGCCATTCCCTTAAGATGCCGTTCCATTTGTTTTGGTGTCTTCATCTTTCCCATACTCGCATTATACACCAGACGTACTTACATTCTCAAGTTTATAGGGATGTCTGTAATTAGTTCTCGGATCACGAGATACTAAACCAACATGTGGTGCGTTCATAGTAGATATTCTTTTCATTCAAATATACGCGCGTATTGTTCTCCGTAATGGCGGTACTGGCACCATGCGCAGTTCGGATTCTCCGACGGAACTGGCCCTTCAATCAACGCATGGATCTCTTTCATAAACTGCAAAAAAGTATCCTTATTCAATGCTATCTCCAGCCACCTCGGCGGAAAATGAATAACCGCTTGCTGGTTTTCAAATTTCACTGCATCAGGGTACATAATAATCAAGCCAAGCTTAGTAATTTCCTTGCGCTCATTCCTTACAGGATGTTCAAAAGCATACTGATACGCCAAGAGCTGGGATTGATATTTTGCGATCTTGTCTTCATGCGGTTCGCTGATTTTAAAATCAACAATCAAATAGGTGCCATCCGACTGCTTTACTAAAAGATCATATTTCCCTTTTATAAAAAGATGAGTCCCCGTGACTGATTCCGATTCCACAAATCCCTCTTGGCTTTCCACAATGCCTTCGGGCAAAATCGGAGAAAGCTCACGCAACTCCTTGCCAATCAGCGTGCCCTGCAGACGAGCGTTGAGAGCAGAAAAAACACCCGGGAATGGCAATTGCGGCCTCTGCATCCCGTGTTTTATTTTTAGATAATAACAGCACTTGCATTCTTCATACAAATACGCAAAATCCGATGGGCTTAATTTATAGGGTGGTTGGTTCATAGTTTCTGATAATACTATGATAAGGTTATCATACCTTGCCATTGATTAACCAGATCTGACTGTAGTCAGATAAAATAGTATACAACGAAAGCAGGACGATTTGATCTTCTTTTCACATCTATTTTACCAAGAAAAATCACCGATGTCGGTGATTTTTCTTGGCTTGCCCTTCTCTCTGACTTTCGAGCGTTTGACTGGATCAAAGAGTACAAGTATCCAACCGTGATGCACGATCAAATGAAAGGCCTGCTGGCCAAGTACGAGAACGTGTAAGGCACACCGGATTTGCCATTTGTTTGCCCCGGGGGGCGAGCCATGCCCCCACACCAAATTAGCTAACACTATCTTCAATCCGTTTTTTCAGCTGTGTGAAGGCTCGACTTCGTAGCTTCAAACTCACTTCTCTTTTTCGCGCGTCTTTTTCAGATTTGTAAGCTTCGTAATAGACAAGTTCAAACGGCCGCCGATCTTTCGTTGAAAAAACTTTGCCGTCGTTATGCTCTTTGAATCTTTTGCGAAGATCATTCGTTGAGCCAATATAGAGTCGCTGATCTTTTTTACTTTTCAAAATGTAAGTGTAGTACATGTCTTTAATTTGGTGTGGGGGTGAATCCCCAGGGTAGACGTTTGATATCGATTGAGAACCCGACCCAGCGCGTTACCCAAAATTACGAGCCTGAAACGATTTGCTTAAGTTAAGCAATGTTAAGCAAATTACAGCGAGTCATAATCGTTTAACAAGATTTATTATCAGCCCCTCCAGAAAATAAACTTGCCTAAAATCCTCGAAAATAAAGCGTTTTTTATTTGTTTATCAGCGGAGTAAGAAAATAAACTCGTTCCTTTTAACCCTGTTTATTTTGATATTCCAAAAGTTTTTCGGCCGGGGAGATGCCGCCAAGGACTTTGTGCGGAAAATAATTCCACGCGTCGGTTACCAGCTCGAGCACATTGCTCAATTCCGAAGCGTCTCCGCCACGATCAAACATAGCCACGACTTTCATCATGTCGTCATTTTCTTCCTCGTTATAAATGGCATCCCGAACATGATCCAAAGTAAAATCGCTCTCCGTTTCTTTGAGCATATCCGTGAGCTCCTGCTCAATCTCTTTCCGGCGTCCAAGAATTTGTTGTTTTGATTCAATTTCCATAATGCTTGTTATTACTGACTTCTTTTTTGAAACTCAGCTTCCAGTTTATTAAAATTCTCTGTATTTTGGAAAAAAGTAAAGATTTTGTCTACTTCTTTATTCCCAATAGTATTAACAGAATTTTTGTAGCTTAAAAGTTTTATTTCAGGAAAAGTAAATCTTGCGTTGACACCTCTACCCTTATGAATGACGTGAAAATGTTTACCATGATCATTACTGTGTACCCTAAGCTCAAAACCGTTAATGCTTCCAACTAATCCTTTCAACAGGGGGCCTCTCCATCTTAGAGCGTCTTTGTATTTTTCCTCTAGCTCACTTTCTCTTTTGTCCTCATCGCTATAAAGATATTCACTAAAGGAATCTTCAGCGTGTTCAAAAATATCCAAAATACCACCGGTGATATTCCAGTCTTGAATATAAGAATAGGTGTTTGATTTTTTATTTTCGTAAATATTATCCTTGGCCTCGCGACTTTTCGCAATCTCAGCTAATTCCTTGTAATAATGTTTTAAATCCTCTTTATACTGGGTAACGATATCCCCAATTTTTCCGTGCTTGTTTAGGATTTCATCATCCACCCCACTTTCTGGCTCTAACTCTTTCACGATAAGTGGAATATAGATCGACTGGATGTCTTCCTTTTGACCACTAAGTTTGATAACAATCCGTCCCTGAGACTTAGAGATAAAACCGGCGTTGAATTGATTAAACTGAACCACTGTATTGAATTTTAGTTTATTTCTAAATTTTGATAGCCAATCAAGCTGAACATCTACAGAGGTGCCCATGAATGTCTGAGCTTCTATATCCAGAAAATCTAAGAATAATCGATAATCCATTCGCCCGTAGTCAGTCTTTAGCCAAGTCTTGGGAACCCAGCCCGATAAAACAAATATAGCACCCACTTCATCATATGGCTTCGGCTGAATGAGCTTAATAGTGTCCTCCTTCTTTGGATTTATTGATGCCACGTTCATAATTATTTGCTGTTTATTGCACTAACATAATTGCAATAATCGCAATTAGGATCAGCATCTGGAATTTTATCGCTATTCAAACACTTGTGGGTTTCCGTGATAGTTTTTTCAACCCAAGAATCACCACCATTATAAGCGATCAATGTGATATCAAACTCAAGCTTAGCGTCAAAAACCTTCCGGTCTGTCTGGCCGTTGCAGTAGACGAAATAGCCGGTATCAGAAACTTTGTAGCCGTTCTGTCTTAAAAGCCACTGGTAAACTTCCATTTGTCGTTTGTAACCAATCTGCCATTCTTTGTTTAGCTCGGTAATATCCTCATCCCTTGAGGTGGATTTGTAGTCGACAACAATATATTCCCCTTTGGAATTCTGCCAAAGGTCATCAATTGCACCGAATATAAATAGATTGGTCGGCTTATGTAGATATTGGATGCCGGTAAAATTATGTCGCCACTTATCTATATCATCATGAGCGACTGGCCGAGCGTCCACACCATACTTTTCAATTAAGGGATGTTTTGTGCCGTTAGCTCGGTGAATATCAAACTCCAGCTTCAAGAGATGATCCACGGCTGAGTTTAAGGCAAACGGAAATCCTGGCGGTCGACCGACACCAAGCCGGCGATCAAAATAGAAACATCGCGGGCATTCCAAAAACAAATCCATCTTTGAACGTGATAGCCTGAAGGGCTCTTTTGAATTGCAGGCGTAAAGTCCTATTGTTCTTTGGGAATTATAATATTTTGACATAAACTATTTTATTATTTCCTGAAAAGATTTTTTGTAAGTTAAATATTTTGAATTAATTGAATATAAAAAACTGATTTTGCCAGCCAAACTTCTCAAATATTTATCTCTATCAACATTAATGCTATTTTCATTTAAAAAATGATCCACTCCGAATTTTTTGCATAAATATAATTCTTTCCTGACTTTTTCTCGGATCGCCTTATCAGCGTTTGGTTTATAATTTATAGTAAGCCCCGTACATGTCTGTTTTTGCCTGCTATCGGCAAATTCTGTTTTTTTCTGATTTAGTTTAAATCCTGATTGCTGAAAAATTTTACAAATAATATTCTTGAATTTTTTAATTGAACGATCACCAGATATAGTCAAATCATCAATCCAAAATGAATGTTTAAGCCCGTAACGTTTTAGCAGTTTGGTTAACCGCATGTCTACCTCTAATAATACTAAACCTGAAACCTTTGGACTTGTCCCGAATCCTTGAGGCAGATGGGCGTCAGCAGTGGAAAACCTTGTCAGAAGCCGAGCGACATCGGGACTGCATTTCAAGAATCGGTAAACCTTATAAACCACGTGATAATCAATACTTGGGAAAAAGTTTGAAATATCGAAATTGGCGACATGCTTTCTGCCAGCATGAATTGAAGCATTGGTCGCAATGGATTTGCCGGTTATCCCACCCTGAATACTTTTAGGATATTCTACACAATCAAGTAATTGGTTAATCCTTTTATGGATCGTTTTTAAATCCTTATTACTGTCAAAAAATTTTCTGGTTTTTATCGTTCCGTCCTTTTTAATAAATTTTTTATCGAAGGTATAATAACTATCATCTACCTGATTAGCCAGCTTGATTAAAAAATCGGCTGGTAGTTTTAATTGCAATGCCAACTCATTGGGAGTGTTAATATTTAAGAACTGACGTTTTTTCATTTTTTGGGCTTCTTTATTTTGAATGTTCGTTCAGCGAATAGCTTGTGAGCATTATCAACCATTTTATCTATTTGTTCTCTGATTTCTTTTTCTTCTTCTGTTTTACCCTCTGGCAAATCCATTTTTTCCCAAATCAAAAGCACCAGCGGAATATTCAATAATTTAGCTGTATTTTTAAGAAAACTAATGCTCGGGTCTTTTTTATCGTTTTCAACCAGAGATATGTAATTTTTGCTGACATCAAGTTTCTTGGCCAAATCATCCTGACTCATTCTGTGAGTGATCCGGCCAAACTTGATCAATTGTCCGATTGTAAGCATAACCTTTTTTAATTGTTATATTTTCATCGCCAATAATGGCGTTAGATTGTAACGGAGCCACTTGCTGACCACTTCTTTCACAAAAATCGATATCAGAGAAAATGTCTGTCTTACAAACTCCAAGCTTATTTTATTATCCTTAGCTAAAGACAATATTTGCTTGTTAATCTGCAAGGCTTCAGCAAGCAGGCCGAGAGCCTGCTTATTCTTAACTTTCAGCCGCAAGACTTTGGATGTCAAACGGTTAAAGTTTATCAGCAGGGTGATTACCCTGTCTTTTTTGTTATTATTTGAATTTTCCATAAGCGTAAATTGTTAAAGTTAATTAATCCATAAACTGATTAACAATTCCGCCGCAAAATCCATCGCAAGCCAATTTTGACTCTCGGCTCACTGGCAATAAATTGGCCTGCGACTTTTTAAGTGGCAGAACCGTTAAATAACCTATGTAGCAAAAATGTATAGATTATTATTGCCTAAAAATCAGGAAAATATTTATTTTATAAATCATCTGTTATACAGTATAGTGAATAGCATGTATTGTTAATGACACAACATCATAACCAATTAATGTCTAACACTTACCTGAAAAAACAGAAAATAAAATATCTGCCCGAGGCATAATGCCTTCTCTGTTTCCGAGAAGTAAGAGCAACAGCTCTTTTCAATTTGGGGCTTTCGCCCGTGAGAGTCTTGCTTGCTTTTATTGGGTAATCTCTCTCAATTGAGAACTTAGTGTCAATGAGCTTTAGAGGATAAATCATCCTCAATATCAATCTTAGCAAATATTAAAAATAAGTCAAGATAGTTTGACTTATAGTTATACACAAGATTATAAAACCCTGCAAAAACGGGATTTTATTTTGTAGATTCTAATTACTTAAACTCTAATACATCCCAATCACTCCAGTCATCCCGTTCGCACTTCTCCCAGCCGTAAGTATCCTTGCTGTTGATATACCAAGCCTTGTTGCGTTCAATGACGATGCCGCCGAAAAGTTTTTTGTTTTTCTGGCTGGCAACGTATTCCTGTAAAGACTCTGCTTTGGCTTTGGTATATGTTTTGCCGTCCCGATCTCCAGATTCTTTGACTTCAAATATCCCGATCCGACCATCGACAAGCCGTATCATATAATCCGGATAGAATGTATAAATGCCACCGGCATATTCGTATTTAATGCCAAAATAGTCCTGCTTGTTTTCACCGTTCTTCCACCACCAATCAATCTTGGAAGCGTTATCATTGAGGAACGATTCAAACTCCCGTTCTGGCTTGGAACGATCCACGTTGAGATAGCAGAGCTCGTATGCGTATTTTTTAGCTTTTACGATCTCGTCTGTATACTCGTTATAAAACTGTTCTGGCTGAAGCTCAAAAGGATATCGTTGTTCGCTCTCCTCAATGCGTTCCCGGACTTCCTGCTCTTTGACGGCCATGTAGCGGTCAATCGCCGTGGCGAGAATATGCTCAAAGTAGCCGCGATTTTTATCGTGCATAAAAACTTTTTGCGTTATGAGCATATTCTCCTCGCCCCAATTTTTTGAACCAAGGACATTTTGAAACCAGAGATAAATAGCGGCTTTGACTGACGGCACTGAACGCTTAACGTTTTTGAAAGGTCCGAGATTGTTTTTGATAGTCTGCTCGAAAAAGACCATGAGCTCGTCGGCCGCGACTTGAAGCTTGGCAAAACCTTCGGCACCGATCTTGCCCTCGAGCTCGTCGAAGCTTTTTACATCTAAGTGGGTATCGGCAATAAGTTCCTGCTGATATTTTCTGATATTGAGATTAATCCCTTTGGCCTCGACTTTCTTAACATTCTCTGCCGGCTTATTTTTATCAGAAGTGCCGAAATACTGATCGGCCGTCTTCGCAAATACATTATGAAAGCTGGATGTAACATCGCCGTAGTCTGCCCGGGCCTTGTAGTACGACTCAATCTTAATCGGCTTATAACCAGCAACGCGGCCAGCTCGCAAATGTTTAATGATATTTGGATTATATTCTTCCTTTTTAACTTCAATTGACTTGAGATTAGTATAAATATAGCCGCGATTCAGCATCTCATTACTGTAATGGTGCTGTTCCGGCATACGCAAAATACGGCCGACAGTTTGAATTTCAAAAACAATATTATGTGTTTCTCGGAATTTGACGAGAATATGCGCTCTTGGACAGTCCCAGCCAGTATCAATAGCTTGTTTAAAAATAAGAAACTCGATCTCGTTGTCCGGTTCGGCGATCCAATCAATGAGCTCTGACTTCTGCTCGGCCAGCCAAATAGCCAGCTTGCCGTTGCCATGTCCGTCCTTGCGTTCAACGATATTCTTGCCTGCGAGAAACTTCTTTACTGCGTCAATTTTCTGATCACCAGCTTCAGCTGTAGGGATCTGCACTAAAACAAGCGGATTAATATCCGATCCTTCTTTTTCAAATGTCTTCTTGAGTTCCAACCGCTTACGATAAGCGGCCTCAAGCACGGCAGATTGGGAGTCTTCTTCAGAGGCGGCGATTTTCTCAATGTCCTCGTTGATGATGATCTCTTTCTTGATCATGCCCTCGTCAATCACGTCTTTCGGCTCGACTATGACATAGCCGGCACCGCCTCGAGCAAGCTCTTGAGTAAAACCAATTTCCTGTTGTGGCCGACGAGGAGTAGCGGACATTTCAATCACAATATCGGCACCAATGAGGTCCCGGAGTTCATTTGCCCGGGCCGTATCAGCACTGACGTGACTCTCGTCGATAATAAGAATTATTTTGCGTTGCTCTTTGGTCTTTTCGAGTACATCCCGAAAATTCAGCTTCTCTCCGTCTTTCATTACCAAGTTTTTCCAATCACCGGACTCGCGTTCCTTACTTCGCAATTTTTCCCAGTTAGCAACCACGACTTCGTTTTGCACGATCCGTTCTCGGCCACCATTAAACGCATCCTCAACCGATGTGACTCGTGGAAAACCGGCAAATACTTTCTCCAGCGAATGTTTACTCTGTAGATGAAGTTCGCCCTTACCAATACTCATCCAGACAAAGCAAAAATCCTCTTTGGGGATTTCTTTAATAATGCCCTCGATATACTTGGCCATCATGATCGTCTTACCGGAACCAGTGGGGGCTTGAAAAACACAAACTTCACCCGGACCGTCATAACCCAAAAGCTTGACCGTTGTTTCAATCAACCGATTGACTGCTTTTTCTTGGTAGGGTTTAAGATCAATATTCATAAATTTGTTTGTAGACATCTAATATCTTTTGCGGAATCGGCTCGAGAGTAACTCCATGCCAATTTGCAAATTCCGTTTTTGAAAGGCCAGTAGCGTCGAGAGTAAAGCAGTAGAGTATTTTCTCTCCGGACATTTTCCCAAGCTCTTTTTTCAAGGCCGGTAATGTCTTGCGATCCAGAGAATAATAAACCGCCAGCGTTTTATTGCCCTGCTGGAATATGCGATAATGATCAGTCTTTTTTACTTCATCAAACACGCCCTCGCGCAGACAGAGCATCTCGGTGCATTCGTGCGTTATGCGTGTCTTGAAGTCATCGCCGTTAGCGTTCTTTTTTACAAACTTTGTTTTGAAGTATTTAAGGGAACCGCCAAATCCATCAATCTTTTCACCCTTACGTGTTTTATAACCGCCGGTCACGTTCACAAGTCGAGGGTAAGTAATCTTTTCACAAATCCCTGCCTCATTATTTGTGCATAAGATAAATTTCCTATTGCCCTTATGTTCAGCGTTGAATTCTAAAAGGGCATGACCAGTGCTCCCTGATCCGGCAAAAAAGTCGAGTACAACAGCATCTTTGTTTTCAACTAGGTTGCCGAGCTCAAATACCTTTTGTATAAAAGCAACTGGTTTTTTGCCATTCCGAAAATCAACGCCACCCTCGTATCCCACATTGTTAAATTCCTCCTCAAAATCGAAGTAGTTTGGATACGGAACTTCTTTGATGTCTGCTCGATCTGTCGGCACGCCCTGAAAATAACTACCATTAACCTGTTTCTCGCTCTCAGGAGTTATAAAATATCTATGGCCAAGATCGTCACTACCAATGTTAGGGATTTTATAAAGATATCCCATTTGATCGGCGGCCAGAGGTTCGAGATATTTCATATAGAAGCGACCACTACTATTACCTTCTTTAATAGAACCCCGAATATTTATCTTTTTTAATTTGCTAATATCGGCATCGCCCTTAATGATCTCGTACTGTCCGGGTTTAAAGACCAAAGCAGTCTTATTCCCAAACTTAATTTGTTTTGGTTTTGCTAATTCCTTAATCTCATAGAGATATTCCTCATTTGAAGTATTATCTCTTTGACGCTTAAGCGGTTTAAAGCCCCACGACTTTCGGTACAGCAATAAATACTCTACGACCTCATGGAAATCCTTATCGCCCTTTAGAATACGATCCTCGTGCCGGACCTTTATTGTGAAATTAGCTAAGTAGTTTTGCTCGCCAAAAATCTCATCACAAATAATTTTAAGGTGTGCCAATTCCTCCTCATTGATGGAAATAAATATTGCACCTTTGTCTTTCAAAAGATTGTTAGCTAATCGTAACCGCTTGTTCATAAACGAGAGCCATTTACTATGACGGTATGCATCTTTTTTATCGATGAAAGTATCGTTGTATTTAAAATCTTTATTCTCGGTGTTATATGGCGGATCGATATAGATCACGTCAATCTTGCCTTGATGCGTAAAATTCAAAACTGACAAAGCATGGTAGTTATCGCCCTCAATGAGAATATTGACTGGTTTTGATGAGTCCTTATCCGTAATTTCTTTGGTGATGATTTCTTTCAACACCGGCAAAGCATTCTCTGCGTCTTTTTCAAACTGCTCTTTGACTTTCTCCTCATCCCAAATAAGCCCGTACTTTTTGCGAGTCTCCAGCTTCTCAACAATCTTGAGAAGCTCTTCTTTTGAAAATTGTGAATAGTCTTTTGCCATAAAATTATTTCTTGATCACCTTACGGTCTTCCTCTCTGCCACCAATTCGAATGTAATCCTCGCAACTATCAACCCAAATCTTCTTACACTTGCAGTAGGTGAATTTTTTATGGGTATTCCAAAAAATCTCATCTCCGCAATGAGCGCCCGAACAAATTTTGTAATCCAAAATTTGAACGGGTAAACATTTGTAGCCCGCCCCGTTAGAGGTAGCAGACTCTCTAACGGGGTAAGTTTCCTGTTTAGTTTTAGCGGCGATTTCCTTTGGCATAAGTTTACCCCGTTAGATATTAATTTTGTTATCTAATGGGGTGAACCCCGTTAGATAATTTTTTAATCTCGCCTTGATGTATCGTTTACCCCAGGCAGTTTTTAGATATTTTTCTCTATGTGTCGCATCTTGCTGGTTTAAACAGGCCTCATAGTAAACCAATTCTACGGGCAGACGATTCTTCGTCGAGGATACTTTACCATCATTATGCAACTTTAATCTTTCCTTTAGATTATTTGTATAACCGGTGTAAAACTGCTTGTCTTTATTACTTTGTAAGATGTAAATGTAGTACATGGCTATTTATTCGGGGTTTACCCCGTTAGATTGTTTGCTATATCTAACGGGGTGAAGTTTTCTATAGCTCGTTGAACGACCCTGCCCTATACGCTCAATCTTTTTGAGCCGCATCAGTTTATCGATCGCTTGCCTGACGGTCGGATAAGCGACCTTCGTCTGTTCGGAAATCTCGCGCGGTGTGGAACTATCAACTGTTTGGAGATAATTCCAAACAGCGAGCTGTTTTTGCGTAAGCAGTCGTTCAATATTTTCTTTGGACAAAAGATCGATAGCCATTTCCGATTGTTTCAAAAAAATAGTCAGAAAAAAATCCAGCCACGGGATGATGGTTTCATTTTCTGCTTTAAACGTTTTTTGGCTCTGGCGAAGCGCGAGATAATACTCCGGTTTATTATCTTCAACTATCTTCTCGTGGGAGACGTAGGGCATGTATAAATAGCCCTCTCTCAATAAAAGAAGATTGGTGAGCACACGGCTCAGGCGGCCGTTGCCATCTTGAAATGGATGGATCTGTAAAAACTCCACAAGAAAGTCGCCCACGATAAGAAGCGGATGATACTTCTTTTCCGCGAGAGCCTGCTCTGTCCACTCAACCAGTTCCTGTGTTTCTTTGGACGCAAGATATGCCGGTGTAGTATCAAAAAGCACGCCAACCGATTCGCCTGCGGCGTTTATCATCTGCACTTGATTTTCTCTTTTTTTGTAATCGCCTCGATGGTCTTCGTCCTTCTTTACATATTTCAGAAGTTCTTTGTGGAAGTGTTTGATAGTGCTTTCACTGAATTTCAGACTTTTCCAAGAATTAAACACATTCTCAAGCAACTCGTAATATCCTTTGACTTCCTGCTTGTCGCGATCAGTAAATTTTTGGATATCAATGCCTCGCATGAGCT
>Ga0209542_10017226_pt1 | contig 11877 bp, 16 predicted proteins | sample RifCSPhighO2_01_FD_184028 | JGI IMG/M metagenome (GOLD analysis project Ga0209542, IMG submission 184028) | Soil microbial communities from Rifle, Colorado - Rifle CSP2_plank highO2_0.1 (SPAdes) (version 2) | ecosystem: Environmental > Terrestrial > Deep subsurface > Rock core/Sediment ...
AAATACACTTGCATCGGGATAAACACCAAATAACTGGTAGGTAACCACTTCACCACGGCCAACACCGGTTCGGGCAAAATATCCAACGGAAACAGTCCTCCCGCCAAAAACTCCAGGATCATGAAAATTAAAAACCGCTGCGGCCAGCCATTTTGTTCCGGATACCAAAACGTGGTCATGCTTACCAGCAAACTCAAGTAAAAGTACATCATCATCGCTCCCACTATCATCGCCAACAGTCCTGCTAGGTTCTGCCCACCAACCGGTCCCAGGATCGGCGGCCGCAGTAATATCACCAATACAGCCAACTCACCTACCCCAAACACTGCATTTAATAATTTATCTGCCCCGTCTCTAGCCAGCCAATAGCGAAAATAGTTAATCGGCTTGACCAGATAATTATTTAAGTCTCCGCTACTAATCTCTACCTGAACGTCTACACTCCGCTGACTTAACACTAAAGTCCGGATCAGCGCCCCCCCCAAAACATAAGTTAGCATTTGTGCCTGGTTGTATCCAAAAGCCACTTGATTCCGGTTAAACACCGCCATCCATAGAAAATATCCTGCCAGCATTTGCACCACTACCCGCACTCGCCACATCACCAGATTCAGTCGATACGCCAATCCATTGCTCCAGGAGATTTTAGCTATCTGCCAGTATTTTCGGATCTTCATATAAGCTCCTGATAATTGCCTCTATCGGCGGTTCCTCAATCGTCACGTCTGCTACCGGAAATTCCTGTAAGATTTTCGCCGCCACTGCCGCCGCTTTTTTTCGGTCTACTTTGACTACTGCCTGGGGAAAGTTGTATTCTGTCACTTCAGCCATTTCCGCCAGCTTCCGTTGGTCGAACTCCTGACCAAAAATTAACCTCACCATCTTATATCCCGCCAACCGGCTGATGATCTGATTTAGTTTGCCGTCAAACACAATCCGCCCCTGACTGATCACAATCACCCGTTCGCATAAGCGTTTGACATCTTCCATATAGTGGCTGGTCAAAATTACCGTCGCCCCGAACTTGCGGTTATACTCGGCGATAAAATCCCGCATGGTCTTTTGCATTACCACATCCAGGCCTATCGTCGGTTCATCCAGGAATAGCACTTTGGGCCGATGCAATAACGCTGCCACCAATTCGCATTTCATCCGCTCGCCCAACGACAACTTGCGCACCGGAATACTTACCACTCGCTGAAGCTGCAATAAATTCACCAACTCTGCCACAATTTGTTTAAAGCTCGCCTGATCAATCTCATAAATAGCTTGCTGCAATCGCCAGGTTTCTATCGGCGGCAAGTCCCACCACAACTGATTTTTTTGCCCCATCACTAAACTGAATTGTTTTTGCAATTCGCTTTTTCTCTCCCAGGGTTTGTACCCTAAAACTTGGATATCGCCGCCGGTAGGGTAGAGCAGACCGGACAGACACTTAAGCGTCGTAGTTTTACCCGCCCCATTCGGCCCGATAAACCCCACCAATTCCCCTGCCTCTATGTCAAAGCTCACTTTCTCTACCGCCCGAACTGTCTCATATTCCCGCTTCACCAAAGCCTTGATACTGCCCCACAAGCCCGGTTCCTTCCTCACCACCTTAAACGTTTTAGTCAAACCCTCAACTGAAATTACCGCCATATGATAAAGTTAAGTATACATCGACCATGACAGACGAATCATCCCAAGCTTTAGCTCCTTTAGCCTCTCCCGACACCCCCGTTCCCTACCTTGACATCGAAACCACCCGTCAAGCCGGCTGGGATCTGCAACACCGTCTTAACGCCGCTGGTTATCTTTATAGTCAGCTTATAGGTGCTCAATTAGGATTAGGCGAAGAGTTCACTCTATACCAAGTTCCAGCCGCAACAAGTATTCTCTTAGCCGATGGCAGCCGCTTAGAGACAATTACCCACCATGATCCCGTGACTAGACTTAGCCGAAGAAGCGATTTAACATCAAGATTCATGGGCTTTAAACGCACCTTGCCTAATGGATTAGTAGTAGCTCACTATGTTGACCCTAGTTTAGACTTCGGCTCTGAATCAAAAGAAGGATTCGTCTTCGAAACCGCTGTTTATCTGCCTTATACCGATGGAGATGTGGGCATCGAAATCGACAGGAGTACTTCTCTGGGTCTGGGAGTTGAAGCCAGACAAGAGGAATTTATTCCCCCACCAATTAAACTGGTTCGCTTGGCTACCGGTCAGCACCTGATGACAAAAAATCAATCAGCCACTCTCGTCGAAGAAAAATCTTGGGATTTTCGCGAGTCTTCGGCCGGTTTCCATGTTGATTTTTAGCTTAACTCTTAGTGGCCTAGTAGTTAACCCCCTCCATCTTTCTTATCAGTTGATTTGGAAGGATGACCAACTCCGCAGGTGGAATGGTTTCCTCCACTCATTTCCCTTTAATGCTCAAGTTGGAGCAGAAGGAGATCCTCGCTATATCCACCCCAACCGCAATCAATCCGTTCTCGACTTTGCCTTAAAACCCCATGGTCAAGGAGTTGATATATCTATTAATGATAAACCACTTGCGGCTAGCGACCTGGACGCTTTTCTCCGCCGCGCCGCAGTTTCTAATATCAGTCCGCAAACAATTTTTAGATTACTCCAGGACTCTATTACTAAACAAGAAGATACATTGTAACTGAAATTACCTAACAGCCCAACCCAAAGCATTTCCCTTAAACCCAACACTGGCTTAATGTACCAAGCTCTAGTCCAATCAATTTACCACCTCTTTCCTCAAACAGAAGCAGATATTACTCGTGCCACCCTACCTTCTCCTCAAAAATTCCTACCCCCACCAGCGTAGGGTTTTACCACACCATTTTGCGCAACGGTTTGCCTGCCGAAAACACCACTACCCCGTGCTTTTTCACGACCACTCGTTTATCCTTCTTCCCAAACGGCTCTACCGCCTTGTCCGCGATACTCGACCGCTTAAACGTCCCAAAACCGGATAACACTACTTTTTGACCCCTGGTCAGCGCTTTAGTTAACTCTTCCAAAAATACTTCTACCGCCTCTATCGCCGCCTTCTTGGTCAGATGCCCCCTCTTGGCCACAATCTCTACTAGTTGGGATTTAGTCATAATTTACACTTTTACGCCTTGATACTTTTATGCATTATATCACTTTGCCACCTCCGTGGCCCGGACTTCGCGGATCACCGTCACCCTCACCGTTCCCGGATAAGTCAACTCTTTTTCGATCTTAAGCTTCAGATCGTGTGCCACTTTAACCGTAGCTGCGTCCGATAATTCTTCCGGCTTCACCATCACCCGCACTTCTCGGCCGGCTTGAATGGCATAAGCTTCCACCACCCCGGCAAAACTCTTAGCCGTTTCCTCGAGCTTACCCAACCGCTTGGCATACTCTTCATAATCCTCGTATCGCGCCCCCGGCCGGGCTCCGGACATAGCATCGGCAATATATACTAGTACCGCCTCCACCGAAGTAAATTCGGTATCTTCATGATGCTGGGCTACGCAGTCAATTACCGCTTGAGGCATATGGAACCGTTGCAGCAGCTTTACCCCCAGCTCCACGTGGCTGCCTTCTTCATCAGTCACCACCTTACCAATGTCATGCAACAGGCACCCTAGTCGCACCGTATCCACATTAGTCTTGAACTCTGCCGCCAAAGCTATCCCGATCTTCGTCTCTTCCAAAGTATGGGCAATCATGTTCTGCCCATATGAGAACCTGAATTTAAATTTGCCCAAAATTTCTAACAGTTCCATCGGCAGACTATACACTCCCACCGCTTGGGCTAATTTTTTCCCTTCTTCACCAGTGATTCTGACAATTTCCCGCCTGACTCTAGCTACTTCCTCTTCAATCCGGCTCGGCTGAATTCGCCCATCGGCAATCAGATTCCGCAAGGCCATCTTGGCTACTTCGCGCCTGATCGGATCAAAACTGGATAGCCTGATTTCTCCCGGAGTTTCGTCCAAATCCAAATCCACTCCCGTGGCTCGCTCAAACGCCCGAATGTTGCGGCCTTCCTTGCCGATAATTCTACCCTTAACATCTTCATCGGGAATTTTGACCGTGGATACGGTATATTCGGGCACATAATTAGTCGCCCCGTGCCGCATCGCTTCTATTAAAATTTCTTTGGCCTTTTCCTCAGCCTCTGCCTTGGCCTTCTCCGTTGCTTCTTTGATCCGTCGCGCCACCTCTTCTGCCAGTTGGTCGTCCAATTGCTTCAATAGCCAATTCTTGGCTTCTTCTCGGGTTAACCCGGCCACTTTCTCCAGTTTGTCAATCAACTCTTGTTTGAGCTTAACCAACTCTGCTCTTAAACTCTCCATCTGCGCCGCCCGCTCATCCAAAACTTGCGCCCTTTTATCCAGAGCTATTTCCCGCTCCACCAACTGCTGCCGTAACCGGATAACCTCATCCCCGTCTTGAGTTTTTTGGCCCCAAAGTCCTCGCGCCGATGCCATATTGTCTCCTTTTCATGAAACTAATTTTACTCCCTTGATCGTATCCCAGTCAAATCCTCGCCGGGTTAAAGCAGCTATCACTTTCTCCCGGTCTTTCCCGCGCAGCTTCTCTGTCAGTTGGGTCGCCCGCTGCCTGTCGGCCTGCTTTTGGTCACCTAAAACCCTATCTATCAGCTCACTAGCTACTCCCAGCTTCTTTAACTCCAACTTTATTATCCAACTCGCTCTAGGTCGAGCCTGCCTTCGCCTCAGCCAAAACTTAATAAATTCCTCGTCATCGACAAACTTCATCCGCTTCAACTTGTCCACCACCTCATTTATATCCTGCGCCTGCCCGCCTTTTTTCGCCAAATACGCCCTCACTTCCGCTTCACTTCGCGGCCGGAACTTTAAGAACCACAACGCCTGCCTAAGCACTTTTGACTCTAGCCCAAATGGCTTTCTCGATTTTATCGGTCCATTCCGGTTTTTCCGCCAGCCTCGCCTTAGCTGCCTCTCGGCCTTGCCCCAAAATCTCATTGTCAAACTTCAAAAATGCCCCTGATTTTTGTATCACTCCGTACTTTTCGGCCGTATCCAACACACTTCCCGCCTGGGAAATTCCCCCTACATTCATGATATCGATTTCCGCCTCCTGAAACGGTGGTGCTACCTTATTTTTCACCACTCTCACCCGGTGTCTGCCGCCAATGATTTCTCCTCCTTCCTCAATTTTGCCCGTTTTGCGGATATCCAATCGTACCGAAGCATAAAACTTTAACGCCATCCCCCCCGTGGTTACTTCCGGGTTACCGAACATCACCCCGATCTTCATCCGCAGTTGGTTGGTGAAAATCAAAGTGGTTTTGGACTTACTGATTGCCGCTGTTAACTTGCGCATGGCTTGACTCATCAACCGCGCCTGCACCCCCATCACCGCGTCACCCATATCGCCCTCAATTTCCGCTTTTGGTACCAGCGCCGCCACCGAATCCACCACAATCACGTCCAACGCTCCCGACCGGATCAACGTTTCGGCAATCTCCAAGGCCTGCTCTCCCGTATCCGGTTGTGATAAATACAAATCGTCAACATTGACCCCAATACTTTTAGCTCGAGCCACGTCCAAAGCGTGCTCCGCATCAATAAACGCCGCCATCCCGCCCCGCTTTTGCGCCTCGGCAATCACATGCAGGCACAAAGTAGTTTTTCCCGACGCTTCCGGCCCGAAAATTTCCGCAATTCTCCCCCGCGGCAATCCGCCCACCCCCAAAGCCATATCCAAGCCAATCGCCCCCGTGGGAATTACCTCCATCTTGGCATCCTTCTGCGCCGTATCCCCCAAGCGCATGATCGATCCCTTACCAAAGTCCTTCTCGATCTGCGCCAAAGCCATTTTCACCGCTTCCAATTTCTCTTTTTTATCGTCAGTTTGTTGGGAAACCTTTGCCATAAATTTAGCCCCACTATGCCACAGTCCATGATAAAATACAAGTAGAAAAATCGGGGAGTAGTTTAACAGTAGAATTCGTGGCTGGGGGTCATGAGGCCGGAGTGCGACTCTCCGCTCCCCGACAACTCATTTATATATCAATGAAGCGTATGAAATTATTTTCGAAAATTAGATCAAAACCGCTCAAAATTATTTTTGTCACCACCGAAGCCGAACCGTTTGTCGCGGCGGGGGGGCTTGGGGTAGTGATGCATGCCTTACCAAAAGCTCTCCAAGAGTTGGGGCATGATGTCAGGATTATAATTCCGCGTTATTTGCAAATCGACAGTGCCAAATGGAATCTTCAAGTGGAATACGAAGGACTGCAAGTTCCTACGGAAAACCGAAAGGGAGTAAAGAATTTGATCTGTAACGTAAAACGCTACGATCCGGTCGGCAGCGCAGTTTCGGTAACTGCTTATTTTTTGGAAAATATGGAGTATTATGAACAACGGGCAAACGTGTATGGATACGCTGATGATGCGGCCCGGTGGGTACTTCTGTGTCGAGGAGCACTGGAGTTTCTGCGGCTGTCGGAGTGGAGCCCGGACGTTATTGTCTGCACTGACAGACATACCGGACTGCTTCCAAACATCTTGAAAACTTTCTATTCAGACGATTCCAAGCTTTCCCAAATTACGGTTATTCATTCGATCCATAACCTGGGTCATCAGCTTTCCGGATTGGATTATCGGTTTGTGGCCAAAGAAGAATTGGATGACGGACATTCTCTCCTGCCGGCCCTGGAAGATCCCGCGCTTCTCAAAATCAACGGGATGAAGCGAGGGATTATGTATGCAGACGCAATTAATACAGTTTCCCAAAACTATGCAAAAGAGATAACCACCTCGCAGTATGGAGAGGGATTAGATGACTTACTGCGTAGAAAACTCGAACAGAGACGGCTTGTAGGGATTCTTAATGGACTTGATTATACGATTTGGGATCCGGAGAAAGACCAGCTCATCAAATATCCCTTTTCTGCAAAAAATTTGCCGGCCCGCGCCAGAAACAAAGCCGAACTGCAAAAATATTTTAAATTGCCGTTTGGACAGGACTTTTTTGTAGCAGCAATAGTGGCCCGAATGATTGCGCAGAAAGGAGTTGACCTACTGGAATCCATCATTTTCACAGTTTTGCAGGATTTGCCCATGCAACTCGTGGTGGTTGGAGTGGGGGAGTCGCGCATTATGGAATTTTTACTTAATCTCAAGAAAGTTTTTCCACGGCAAGTTGGCACCAGCTTTGTCCATGATCCACGCCTACCCCACTCAATTTTTGCCGGCGCTGATGTCGCCCTCATTCCTTCGCGCTTTGAACCATCAGGACTCACCCAAATGGAGGCAATGAGTTATGGTTGCATTCCGATCGTCAGAAAAACCGGGGGGTTGGCTGATACGGTTGAAGATTACGATCCCGAGAAAAACCAGGGAACTGGTTTTATCTTTGAAAATGTCGATTCACTCTCCCTGATGATTGCTGTCGTCCGGGCGTATCAAAGTTTCCGCCACAAAGGGCATTGGCAAAACCTGCAGCTTCGGGCTATGCAAAAAGACTTTTCTTGGAAAAACTCGGCAAGACAATACGTTAAATTGTTCAAAAGGGCCATAAAACTTCATCGCCTACCGCGTTAAGCTTCCCCCCCCTACCGTTTGGGCGATTGTTTCCGCCGCCGGGCTTTGCCGCCCATGCCTACCTTGCGCCGCTCCCGCGTCCGATCGTCTCGGGTCAAAAAACCCCGCTTTTTCAAAGCCGACCGGTACTTGTCCTTATCAGCTTTAGCCAATGCCCGGCTTAAACCATGAACCACCGCTCCTACTTGCCCTTTTAACCCTCCCCCCTTGACTTTGATCGTCGCCGCAACTCGGTCTATCACGTTAGCGGTTCGCAGCGGCTCCAAATACAGTAATTTGTTTGCTTCCCCGGGAAAATAGTCTCCGATCGGTTTCCCATTAACAGTAATTTCTCCCGGTTTTAGGTACAACCTCACCCGAGCTATCGCGGTTTTGCGCCTGCCCACCGCCTGAATATACTTAGAACTTGTCATGGTATTTATGCTCCTCTCCGGCAAACACCTTGAGCCGCCTCATTCGCCTATCCCGCAGTTTATTTTTCGGCAACATTCCCTTCACCGCTTCTTCCAAGATTTTCCCAGGATCGCGCTTCAGTTGGTCAGCGAAAGTCCTCACCCTTTCTCCACCAGGGTAACCAGAGTGCCTAAAATAAACTTTTTGCTCCTTTTTCCGGCCACTGACCCTAATGGAAGCCGCATTTACCGCCACCACGTAGTCACCACAGTCTAATTGCGGCGTAAACACCGGCTTGTGTTTGCCCATGAGTTTATTGGCTATTTCCACCGCTACCCGTCCTAAAATCTTGTCTTTAACATCTATTACCTGCCACTCGCGGGTAATTTCCGCCAGTTTAGTCACATAGGTTTTTTTCATTTCCCCGTCCCCCGTTTCTGGATGGCCGCCTGACCCCTAGTTGTTACCCGAACTTGCGGCTTTACTTTTACTTTTTCCTTACTTTCCTTACTTACCTTACTCACCTTACTCACCTTCTTTGGCTTAGTTACCTGTTTGAGATTAGCTGGCTTTACCGGTTCAGCCGCCCCTTTTGCAACTTGATCCAGTAACTCTACTTCCACTACTACCGCGTTATCTCCCTTCCGTCGTTCTATCCGCGTCAGCGCAGTAAATCCGCTCGATCGCTGTTTCAAGTTCGGCGCTACTTCATCGACCAATTTGTTGACTACCTGCTTATCTGGCAAAAAGGCTGCTATCAGCCTTCGCGCTGCTACCGTCCCCTGCTTAGCCCTAGCAATGAGTTTATCCACCAACCTCCGAATGGCTCGAGCCTTAGCTTCAGTAGTCCGAATTTTTCCTCGCAGGACCAAAGCCGAAATCAGGTTTTTAAATAACGCCTTTCGCTGATTGATATCCCGGTTCAGTTTCCGGCCAGCTCGTCGGTGTCTCATAACTCACAAGCCAAGATTTATCTCAATCCCCTTCTTCGCCAGTAATGCCACTACGCTCTCTACCGACTTTTCACCCAAGTTTTTGACCTGCTTTAGTTGAACCACCGTTGCCTCCGCCAAATCTTTAACGGTCTTGTACCCACCCTTACGCAACGCGTTGGCGATCCGGGTTGGCAAATCCAGCTCCTCCACCGTCAGCCGATACAGCTCCGGCACCACCCCATTAACAGCTACCGGCACTGCCTGGGGCTGGTCTATCACCACCGGATCATATACTTGCTTGAAGTGAGCCACCAAAATTTGGGCGGCTTGGTTTACCGCCTCTTGCGGCTCGACCGTCCCATCAGTCCATACCTGAAGGATCAATTTATCAAAGTCAGTCCGTCGGCCCACCCGCGTAGCCTCGACTTTATAAGCCACCCGGGTTACCGGCGAGAACAGCACATCCATGGGAATTACCCCTATCGTGGTGCTCTGCCGCTCCTCAGCCATGGAATATCCCGTCCCCCCTTCAATCGTTAACTCCGCTTCCAGCTTAGCCCTGGCTTCAGTTAACTCCGCTAATTCCAAATCCGGGTTGACGATCTGCACCGTCGCCGGTACCTCAATGTCTGCTGCCCGAATCGTCCCCGCCCCGCTCATTTTAATCCTAGCTGTCACAGGCTCTGCTCCTTCATAGTGCAATCTGACTTGCTTTAAATTCAAGATCAACTCCACGATATCTTGTTCCAAACCTTCTAAGGTGGCAAATTGGTGTCTTATTCCTCCTATCTTCACCGAAGTCACCGCTGCCCCGGGCAAACTTGACAGTAATACCCGCCGCAGGGCATTACCCAACGTATGACCATAACCCTGCTCCAAGGGCTCCATGACTAACTCGGCATAATTTTTTTCTTGCTTAAGCAATATGGTAGTAAATTTAGGTTGAATCATCTTGAATAAAATTCAACTACTAACTGTTCTGTAATCGCTTCGGAGATATCCTCTCTTTGAGGCAAGCGCACTATCTTTCCCACGGCTGCTTTGCGCTTAAGCCAAGAGGGCGGATTCATCCCCCCAGGGATGACCAGTGCTCGACTACTCACAGCTATTATATCATCAACTGCCACCCTATAAGAAGGGGCACTTACTTTCTGGTTATTTACCCTCACGTGCCCGTGGCTCGTCAGCTGTCTGGCTGCCGCTCGGGTAGGTGCTAAACCGAGTCTATAAACTACGTTATCCAACCGTTGCTCCAATTCTCTAAGCAGCATTGATCCGGTTTCTCCCCTAGCTTTCAATGCCTCCATCGCGTACCGGCGTAATTGTCGCTCCATCAGTCCGTACATAAACCTAACCTTTTGTTTCTCTTTAAGTTGAGTGGCATATCCGGAAGCCTTTCTTTTACCCCTGGGCCCATGCTGCCCTGGGGGCACATTTAACCGCTTGGCTACCTTGTCACTTTTGACTTTTAAGCCCAGATCTTCCCCTATAGCTCGCGCCAATTTGTTTTTTGGTCTAATGATTCGTCCCATTACACCCTCCTCTGCTTTTTGGGCCTGGTACCATTGTGGGGCATCGGCGTTACATCAGCCAGTAAAGCTATTTTAAGTCCGCTATTGCGTAATACCCGCAACACCGCGTCGCGGCCCGCCCCCGGCCCCTTAATATACACCCCTACCTGCTTCAAGCCTCGTTCCCGAGCTAAATTCAAGACTCGCTCAATCGCCATCGTCGCCGCATAAGGCGTAGATTTCCGGCTGCCGCTAAAACCTGCCATACCCGTTGTCCCCGAGGCCATCACATTACCCTGGTCGTCGGTAATCGTTACCAACGTATTATTAAACGTAGCCACCACATACATTCTGCCTCTGGCGATCTGTTTCTTAGCGCTGCTTGCCTGCTTATGCTTACTTATTTTGGGCATTAGTGACTTCCTCCTTAGCTCGGTCTTCTTTCTTCAAGGCGCCTACCGTCTTACGCTTGCCTCTCTTGGTTCTGGCATTGGTTCGAGTTCGCTGTCCCCTCGCCGGCAATCCCGCACTGTGCCGCATCCCTCGGTAACTGCCGATTCGTTTCAACCGCTGAATATCCTCATGAACCTTTTTGCGCAACTCTCCTTCGGTGTTGATCTTATCCATCGCCCGCTGCAGCGCCGCAATTTCATTACTGGTTAAATCGCGCGCTCTCTTATCCGGGTTAACCCCCGCTTCGCGCATGATTGCCCGCACGTTATGGCGGCCAATGCCAAAAATATAAGTTAAAGCTATCTCGGTTCTTTTTTCGGCTGGTATATCAATTCCTGATATTCTAGGCATAATTTTATTTACCCCTGTCTTTGTTTATGTTTAAGGTTGACGCAGGTTACGTACACCCGCCCTTTACGGCGGACGATTTTGCACTGTTTACACATTCGTTTTACCGATGCTTGTACTTTCATCTTTAACCAAAAATTATTTATTTCGGAATACCAACCGCCCTCGGGTTAAATCGTACGGAGTCAGCTCCACTTTTACCTGATCTCCTGGCATTACCCGAATCCGGTACAGGCGCATCTTCCCCGACAGGGTAGCCAGAATTTCTCTGTCCTCTAGCTTCACTCTAAACATCAAGTTGGGCAGAGCTTCGGTGACTACTCCTGTTGCTTCGATTATGTCGCCTTTTGGCATACCAATACCTCCTCTATTCTACCAGATCATTCAAGGCTACACAAGCCTTCTTAGGTTACTACTACTGGCCCCTTGGCCGTGACAAACACCGTTTCTTCAAACAAGCCGGCCAGCGACCCGTCGGCCGTCACTACCGTCCACCCATCCGCCGCCACTCGAGTTTCCGGCCGCCCCGCCGTGTAAATCGCCTCGATGGCTAAACCCATACCCTCATTAATCACCGCCGTATCTTCAATTTTGGCTTCCAAAAAGCACGGAATCGGCGGGAATTCATGTAAAGCCCTGCCTAACCCGTGTCCGGTCAGCGTCTTGACCGGGCTCA
>Ga0209542_10017229_pt1 | contig 11875 bp, 11 predicted proteins | sample RifCSPhighO2_01_FD_184028 | JGI IMG/M metagenome (GOLD analysis project Ga0209542, IMG submission 184028) | Soil microbial communities from Rifle, Colorado - Rifle CSP2_plank highO2_0.1 (SPAdes) (version 2) | ecosystem: Environmental > Terrestrial > Deep subsurface > Rock core/Sediment ...
TCAGGATTTTTAACAATCCTTCTGATTAAACAGGCAGTCCCAACTTTATAAAGATCTTTTTCATTGGGATCTTCTACTAAATGATTCTTTTGAGTGACAAAAACAATCAACTTATCAGATGCCCAAGCTGCATCAACAGCAGCTTTAGATTTTATTCTGCCTGAAATAATTGGTACAGGGTTTCCGGGAAAGATAACCGTATCTCGCAAAGGTCCTACAGGCAGTGTTGGTTGTAATTTTACAGATTCAGATATCATAATTAATTAGCAGTTTACCAGACAGACTGCTAAAAGTCAACCCTTAGAAATCAATAGCTTTTTTGGCTGTGATCCCTTTCTGGAAAGGGTGTTTGATCTCTTTCATCTCAGTTACTAAGTTTGCTTTAGATATCAACTCTTTACTTGCGTAATGGCCAGTTAATACTAAGTCTAGTCTATCAGGTTTTTCTTTAATTAGCTGTAAGGCTTTAGTAAGAGGCAATACACCTGCCGCAACGCTTCCTACAATCTCATCTGCTACAACTATATCCCATTTATCAGATATAACTTCATTATATAATAGGTCAAAAGCCTGCTTAGCTGCTTTTTTATGCACACTTAGAGGCACACCTGAACCTAAGATATCCAGGAAACCCTTGCCGCCTTGTATGATCTTAACATAAGGGGATAATTTTTTTATTCCCACCAATTCCCCTGTAAACCAAGCTTTACCAAATTGAATAATTAAACATTTCTTTTTATATCCAACAGCCCGAAGGACTAAGCCTAACGCCGCAGTAGTTTTACCCTTCCCTTCACCAGTATATAAGATAACCAAACCTTTCTCCGCATCCATTCTTAAGGCATTCTATCAAATCCCTAAAACTTTCAATGGACACCCTTGGGGTGGATTTATATTGACACGTGCGGATATTTTGGGTAAGCTACCTTTACATGCCTTCTAGAATTTTTCCATTTGTTAATGGCCATTATTATCATATATACAACCGTGGGGTTGAAAAGAAATTAATATTTAATATTAAGTGGGACTATACCCGATTCATTAAAACGATGAGATACTATCAATTAGAAGGACCTAAACAAAAACTTTCAAGGTTTCTTATTAGCAAGCTGGTTACCCCTAATCCTAATAAAAAAATCATAGAGATAGTTTCTTACTGCTTAATGCCGAATCATTTTCATTTTCTTATAAAACAATTAAAAGATGGTGGGGTGACTGAGTTCACAAGCAAACTCAGCAATAGCTATACAAAATACTTTAATATCAAACACGATAGGATAGGACCCTTGTTTCAAGGAGAATTCAAAGCCGTTTTAGTAGAATCCGATGAACAATTAATACACTTATCCAGATATATACATTTAAATCCAATAGCCTCATTTATCGCCAAGGACTTGGATTTATATCCTTGGTCCTCCTACCATGAGTATCTTCAGCTACTGGGAAACAAAATATGCAACACAGAAACTATCTTAGGATTGTTTAAATCAAAGTCAGACTACCAAAGGTTTATACTAGATCAAGTAGATTACGCTCAGAAATTGGAATTAATCAAGCATGATTTAATTGAAGAAATTTGATATTCAATGAACACCCTTGGGGTGGATTTGTATTGACACGTGCGGAATGAACCTAAATTAACTAGTCACCAAGGTTCCCCACCATTCCACATACTACTCCGGAACCAGCCAAGCCCACCTTACTTAATATTTCTCGAGGTGTCATTTCTTTATGTAAACCCCTCCAAAGATACTTGGAAGTTAAAAGTAGAGAAAAAGCCATCAAGCCGATGCCCAACATTCTATAGCTATCATCAGTTGTACTGTTAAATTTCTCTGCAAAGTAGTTGGCATTTACAATATAATGTGCGCCGCGTGTTGTTAATGCACCATTTAACCAAAATGAAGAAATCTCTAGAAATCTCTCAAGCCTAGGATTATATAGTGCTGCAATAACGGGATCTTGACTTCTAGGTTCCCTCTCCATAAAAAAATATTAACTTATACCAAATGCGAAGTCAATCAACACTTACTGTAACCACAGGAGTAACATTTTTCGCAGCCGTCTTCCCTGACAAAGGTAGCATTGCCACATTCGGGGCAAAGGTCTACATTACTGGCTCTAGTTTCATTTCTCATAACTGGTTCTTCGGACTTGGCCATAAGTTCCATTTGTGCACTATCTTCCCCATCACTAAAGGTGATATTTAAAGGAATTGGCTCGGAACTAGTCTCGTCAACTCTGGTTTCATTTAAAGCCATATCTTCTGACAGCGCCTTAGCTACAGCATCTGCTAAACTCATAATCCTATCTTTACCAAACCCTACCTGAGAAGTTCCACCAATACCCCTTAGATGCTCCACAATCTCTGCAGCTACTTCCTTAGAATTAGATCCGGAAATTCTAAGAGAGAGGGAAACCAACCTTCCTATAGCCTCAGCATCTGCTAGGGTATGCATACCAGCTTTTCCAATGGATACAAACACTTCAAAAGGATTGTCATGCTCATCTCTGTTAACAGTTACATAAGCTTTACCAACTGGAGTAAACATTTTATAAGTTCTACCCCGTAAAATGACTGGCCTGGCAACTTCTACTTTTTCCTGTTGTACTTGCGCAGCCTCTTCTTTAGGTTTCAAAGTAGAAGACACATTTAAGACTTGCGTAGTTTTACTACCATCTCTATAAACTGTAATACCGCTACAGCCTGTTTCCCATGCCATAAGGTAAGCATTTTTAACATCATCGCGGGTAGCAGAGTTAGGTAAGTTGATAGTTTTAGAAACCCCATTATCAGTATACTTCTGAAAAGCTGCCTGCATCTTAACATGCCACTCGGGTGCAATTTCACCAGCTGTGGTGAAAACTTTCTGCCAGCTTGAGGGTACATCATCAATTCCCTTAACTGAACCCTTCTCCATTACTTTTTGCGCTAAATCCTCAGAGTGAAACCCTTCTTTTTTAGCAATCTCTGTAAATGTCTCATTGGCAATTGTTAAAAATCTCATCTGGTTTCCATCTGCCCCATCTCCTTTGGCTCTGTGAATATAGGCTAGCGCAAACACAGGCTCAATACCAGAGGAGCAATCACCAATAATAGAGATTGTTCCAGTTGGGGCGATGGTCGTAACAGTTGAGTTTCTAATGGGCCTACCGGAAGAATAAGCATAAGACTCACCTCTGATTTTAAAATTGGGATGATTTCTATCACCATTAGGTGACAGCTTTTGCTGATTAGCATAAATCGAATTGTTCCAAAGAGGGAATGACCCCCTAACCTCTGCCAGCTCCTCAGACATCTTATGACCCTCATCATTTATAAACTTCATCACTTTTTCCGCCAGCTCTACCGCCCTATCTGAGTCATAAGCGATACCGAGCTTAAAAAGCATATCCGCCCAACCCATTACCCCAAGTCCTATTCTTCTAACTGAGTGAACTTTATTGTAAATTTCCTCTAAAGTATAAGGATTTGTCTGAACTACATTATCCAAAAAGTGAACTGATTTTCTAGAAGCCTCTTTTAACCTATCCCAATCTACATCACTACCATCAGATAAAATAAATTTACCTAAGTTGATTGAACCCAAATTACAAGCGTCCCAAGGCTGAAGAGGCTGCTCCCCACAAGGATTGGTAGATTCAATCATCTCAATTGCAGGAATCGGGTTAGCAGGAGAAGCGTTAATTCTGTCAATAAAGATACAACCCGGATCTCCTGTAGCCCATGCCCTATCAACCATCTCCTCAAACACCTCTTTAGCATTTAACTGACCGGTTACTAATCCGTCGTGTGGATTTATTAAGTCATAATTTCGAGCTTTATAATAAGCCTCCATAAACTTCTTTGTCATGGCTGCAGAAATATTAAAATTAGAAATCTGGCGGTCCAAGAGAAGAGTTTTTAACATTGATCTAGCATTATCATCTGGCAGTAAATCTTTTACTCCCTCAAAGACTGGGATGTTTTGTTCATCTAACTCAGACTTACTTCTAATAAACTCTAAAATATCCGGATGATCAATTCGCAAAATTCCCATATTGGCCCCGCGGCGTGTTCCACCTTGTTTAATAGATTGAGTAGCAGCATCATAAACTCGGAGGAATGAGACAGGCCCGGAAGCCACTCCACCTGAGCTTTTAACAAAACTACCGGCAGGACGAAGTCTAGAAAAAGCAAACCCCGTCCCTCCACCCGTTTGATGAATAAGGGCTGCATATTTCATTGTGTCAAAAATCCCAGGAATCGAATCATCTACCGGTAATACAAAACAAGCTGAGTATTGCAATCCATTCCCCTTACCAGCATTCATAATAGTAGGGGAGTTTGGCAAAAATTCCTGTTTTACCATGAAAGAGTAAAACTCTTTCGCTGTTTCAAAAACTTGTTTTTCGTTTGCCCCAAAGTCTAAATCTGCAGAGGCAATATCGTATGCTATATGCCAGAATCTTTCAGCTACTCCTTCCGCAACCTCTAAGTTACCAGCCTTTAAAAGATACCTTTCTTTCAGGATTCTATTGGCTGATTCAGAAAAAGTGGGAGTTTCTAAACCCTCTGGCACGGCAGGTATTTTTTTATAACGGGGTTCAAAACGGGTTTGAAAATTCCTGGAATTTATACCCAAATTAAGTGCCGTTCCATTTGCATGACCTTGCCTGCCGGCAGGCAGGCCGTTAGATTTTCGTGTTTTATCTACTGTTCTTGGAATAGAAACTACTTGTGATACTGATTTTGTTTTTGTAACTTTCATTTTAAAGTGACTCCAATTCTTTGGCAAAATCAGCTGGATCGCTAAAAGTGTGATAGACACTGGCAAATCTCAAATATGCCACTCCATCTAATTTTTTTAACTCTTTTAAGATTAAATTCCCAAGCAATTGAGACTCAACAACTTTTAACCCTTTAGTCCGCAACCTAGACTCTATCCTATCAACTATTGCCTCTACCCTATCTATACCTGGACGTTTTTCCAAAGCTTTAAGTAACCCGTTTTTAATCTTTTCCCTGTCGTATTCTTCTTTCTTGCCGTTTTTCTTTAGAACTAAAATTTTTAAATTGACCAAACCCTCATAAGTAGTGTAGCGTTTGGAGCATTTTAAACATTCCCGCCTTCTTCGAATCTCCCCCCGACCTAAAACGGCTCTTTTATCTATGACTTTACTCTGGATGCTTTCACAAAAAGGACATTTCAAGTTCTGTTATCACCATAACATATTGCGAAGATCTCTTGTCAATATACAATATGTTGTATTATCACCCGCTGCATTATATCGCCTTTGGTAATTTTCTCTACCGTATCAATTCCAGAGGTAACAGCCCCAAAAATAGTGTAGTTTTTAGGTAAGGTTGGCAGATCTTCTAGACAGATAAAAAATTGTGAACCGTTTGTATTTGGACCGGAGTTAGCCATAGCTACTGTCCCTTTTTTGTAATCCCGACTGACCGGATCATCAGTGAATTTGTAGCCTGGCCCACCAGTTCCATTTCCAACTGGGTCACCACCCTGTATCACAAATCCCGGCTCAACCCTATGAAAAGTTAAGCCATTAAAAAAATTTTCATTAGCTAGAAATATAAAACTCGATGCAGCCATTGTCGCCTCAGGATAAATCTCAAATTCAATTTTTCCTTTAGTAGTTTCTATTATAGCTTTTTTGTTTTTTAGGTTTTCACCACTTAGTTTAGGAAAACTTTGATATTGCTTCATAGTTTTAGGACTCGGGCCTGTGACCTCTGGCTTATTAAAGAGTATACCAGAAGCATTGGAAGTTACACCTGGACTAGGTGAAGCAGTCGCAAAATCTGACTTTAGTCTCGTTAAACCACCAAATAAAACTGCCACTACAATTAAAGTAATTACAGTTGATATAAAAATATTTCTAGAAGTCATCTACTTTGAACGTTTAGCTTGACGGCTAATCTGATTAGCCAACTTAAATGCATAAAAAGTACCCACATGTTTACGGGCTTTTTGAACCCATTCCATATAAGTTTCTAGCGGCTGATCGTTAAAAAGACTTCGTCCTATTTCACTAACGGCTATATCCAAGACATATATTTCAAGAGCTTGGTCCCCAGCCAATTTCTGCGCTTGATACATAGGATAGTCAATATTAATCTTTAAAGAAGGACGCTCTCCACCCTCTCCGGTTTTAACTATTTCACAAGCTATCTCATCTGTACCCATAGCCACAGGCTCCCAGTCTATAAAAGGTCCCCATCTTTTAACGTTTGGCCCGGCTGTAGCCCGTAAATCTGGTGGAGTTGCCCCTTCTGGTTGTACTAAAGATCGACTTCCCGAAGAAGTACCAGCACCGGACTGCCCCCTTGGACTGGCAGGTAACCTTCCTCTTGATTCACCCGCCAGTTGTGTTCTATTTAATAACTCCGGGTTATGATTTAATACATGCTCAAAATTGCTTTTAGCCTGTCTGGTTAATTGAACTTCGAATTTTTCCACCTGGTTAAACTGTTCAATTTTTAAATCGTGTAGCTTGTCTATCAAAGGTCTTGTTACCTCTCTTAAAACACTCACTGCATCTAAAAACATAGGGTCATCCTCTATAAAATCTGATTTATTAGTGGTCACATGAACATGATTTAAGTGAGCTTCAGCATAAAATCTTGAGACTTGTGGCATTTGAGAGACAGTAGGATGGCCTAAAAAGTCTCCTTTTTTTATCAATCTACCCCTATAAAAAAGCCAAAAACCAGGAGCAATAGAAATATCTCTTTCTGCCAATATTCCAGCCATTAAACGGATATAGAGACCTTCCTCTCCAGTTTCAACATAACCTTCAATCGGTTTAAAATCAGGGTCGTCTAGATATTTAATAACAGCTGGTTCTACTAACTTTCCGTTAACTGTGATTTCTGCTTCTCCACTAACTAAAAGTGGCTTGTATGTTTCAGCTAATTTAGCTATAACTGCATTTGCCTCAGCTCTTTTTTGAAGTCTGGGAATATTAGAGACAACTACCCTAAAATAACCATCCTTAATATTAGTCCGTCTGGTATCTCCGGTATGTTTTTGTTCTGATGCTTCTGGTTTACTACCCCAATTTTTATCCTCAAGGTGATATTCTATATTAGAATCTTTAGGTGAACATCTAACTTCCATTGATTGACCCAAAAATCCAATTGCAGATTTTCCACCAACTCCGTATTGACCAATCTGTCTTTGATTTTTATCTGAATGACCCCAATTTAAAAAGTTTTCTAACCCCTCTAAATCTAAACCCTCTCCGCCTTGATTATAGATAGAGATATTATCTCTGGTGAGGTTAACTTTAATAATTATTTTTTTTCCTTCTATCCGATTATCAACCGCATTATCAATTAAATCCAGCAAAGCCTCTTGAGAGTTTTTATAATTTGACATGACTGATTCACCCATTCTTAGGTTGGCACGTTCAACAACTGTAAATTGACCAATTGGTTCTGTTTCCATTTATTTATCCTTGATTAAATTTATCCTTAAATCTTCTCTCGGCATTATCTATAGAGGTTTTTATACCTTGTCTAAATTTCAATATATCTCCCTCATATCTAATAGAGATAAGCCTTTCAATTCTTTCCCAGGTCATTTTATCATCATCTGTCCACCTACTAAATCTCCGGGGAACTACATATTCTGTAGACATTTTTTTATAGGCCGCATCAAACTTTTGTTTTAGTTCTCTGGGCTTATATACATACACCGGTTGTTCATTCTCATGTAGATAATGAAGTTCTCTTTGAATATCCTCATAATATAAAAACTGGTGTTGAGATAAACCCCTTATAATAAGGCTTAGAATTTTAGTTTCTTCTTCTGTCCGTAGTTCACGTTCTGGAAGCTGATATTCTATAATAGTGCCTGGAGTTAATATTTGTAGGGCATCAGGAACAGGTTCTATTGGTTCTATAGGTAAGATAGGAACTGAGGGTTTTGAAAGTTCTTCAAGAAAATATGCTGATCCTTTACCTTCAAATCGATCACCGGCTGGCACAGCATTAATGATAGTTAGTTGCGCTTCTTTTTGAAGCCGGGTTTTTAAACGGGTATATATTCTATCAATACCAGCCCTCGCCTGGTCCATTGTTATTTTTCCAGCAGCTAAAGCTTCTCCATATTCCTCTAAAACTAGTTTAGAATGCTTAATAGGATTCTCTTTTGATGCCTGTAATAACTGTCCTAAAACATGTTTCATCATTCCAGCTGTACGAATTTCTTTATTTCCTGGGAGTATTACTAAATCGCCTCTTTGAATAGCTGCTTTTTTTGTGACTTCTTTTGTTTCTTCTTTTTCAGAAGTTTCTATTTCAGTTCGCCAAGTACCAGAAGATAAAACTTTCTCAAGTCTTTCTTTAATAAGTCCAATTCTAGCGTAGTTTTCTAAAAACCTCCTGGGATCCTCTACTTCTAAAGAAAATCTGCTCCTATCTTCATATTTACCCTCTTCCAAACCATCATAAATTTCCCGAGCTGCGTCCTTTTTTTGTTCTGGTGTTCTCTCTGTATTCATATTATTCTTTTTTTAATGACCATTACCTTTCCTATTCTTTGCTTCCCAAACTTTAAATTGTCTCTCTACTGAAGCAATTAGATAATACTTTTGATCATTTCTCATATTTTGCCATTTTCTATTGTCATTTAAGTAAGCCAACATAATCGCAGTTTCCCTACTATATTCAACCATTCCCCTAACATCAATAGCCCAATCCTTAGAGATAAATTCTTTTCTAATAGCAGGCTCCATCATTTTATCTTTAACGACAAAGCCAACACCTGATTGCCTAAAAGCATTAGTCATCGCATTAGATCTCATGTGATCAGTCCAATTTTCAAGGTGTAATTTGTCAATAATAGCAGCTATATCCTTATCTATCTTTTCTTTCCATTCTTGATCTTTTTGGCTTTCATGAGGAGCTATCGGGGGTGGTGTAATTTCAGGTTCAGTTGGAACTACTGGAGCTGGCACAACAGATTCAACTTCCATTACGACATCGGTAACCTTATCTACGACATCTTCTGTAACCAAAGTTTCAACAGAAGCACTTTTAGCTTGATCTTCAACTAATTTTATTAATCTATAAAGTGATTCACCCCCTCTACCTTCAAGCCTTAAATTTTCCCAATCCCATCTCTCTGTTACCTTGAGAACTTTCCTAAGGTCAGCCATATTAACACTCAAATTTTCTCGCGCGGTATCCAAACCAGGCCATATAACTTCCAAAAGAGCTCCCATGGGAATTAAATTATCCGGATTTGCTAAATAAGCTTCATAAAGAATTTCCAATACTTGCTTTGGTCGTAAACGCACTTTTTCTATCACTAAGCCTTCTAAAGTAAACTGTTGTGCAAAAGTTCTTGCTGGAAGGTTTATTGGCTTTCTACGACTCTTTTTTGCGTCGGTTACCACAGGTTCGTTAGTAGCCAAAACAGCGGCTTCTTCTGGATGTTGTATGACAATAACCGGTTTTGGAGCAGGTTTAGGTAACTCTTCCCCAAGTTCAGCTCTGATAAGCTTTTTTATCCAGTCAATAATATCAGAACTGAATTTAGGACTTCTTGGATTGAGATCTAAGTCTTTTTTTAGATAATCTAATAGATATGAGGGTGTAACTCTTCTGTCCATATAAAAAAGCCCCACCAAAAGTTCTCTTAAATCTCCACCAAACTTTAGTACCAAATCATCAGCATTTTCAGCTGTAAAGAGAACTTCCAGTTTTGTTAAAACACTATTTCTAGTCTGCTCTGGATTTTCAATAGAACCTTCCCATCCGGCAAGCAACTTATCAATTGCCTCTTTTTCCCCATCTGTTAAATGAAATTCAAAAGTTCTTCCATCAACTGGATATTTTTTATCTTTGGTCCTTGCAATAATCAGCCTGGCCAAAACAGCAGATTCTTCTGCGTCAAACTCTATATCTTCTGGTTTCAGTTCAACTAGCTGAGAGTCTTCAACAACTGCTGGCAAGTTAAATTCTATACCAAATACTACGGCTTCCCTGACTACTCTCTCTAGTGCATTTCTATTGGTTAGAATTCCGTTATCAACCTGTTTTTGAATCTCTGCAATCCAAGTTTCTACTTTTTCTTGATCAGTTTTCACTTTCTCAATATTAGTTAACTTATGTGAGGATTTTGGACCAGCCTGTTTAGAAACAATTAAGTCTGAGCCTAATTTTTCCTTCAAACTTCTAACTGTAACCCTTAGTCTAGTTTCTTCAGCATTAGGATTATTGAAAGCCTCTTTAGAAAGATTACCTGCAATATATTCTAGATCAATGTTTTTATAAAGAACTGTTAGGACAGCATATTCTCTATCAGTTAATTCTATTTTTACTCCATCTTTTTCTACCTGATTATTTCCTAGTAATGCCAACTTACTGGCTGAAATTTCTTGGGTTTCAATAAGAAGTAATTGTGCTGGGGCAGTATAAGTTTGTGGCTCTCCTCCTAAAACTTGTTTAATTTCACTAACATATTGGTCAAAAGTAATTAACCCTCTTCTGTATTCCCTAGCTAAATCCAATAACTCTGTTGGCTTAACTAACTCTAACTCCTCCGTAGTTAAATACTGAGCTCCTTGTCCAATTTGTTCTCGAATTTTATTATTAACTGCTTCTTCTATAACAGACGCCGCTCCAGTAAGTTTACCCTCTACATCTGGAATTAACTCTTCAGCGATTAATTTTCTAATTCTACCAAGAGTTCCTAATCTACTAGCACGGCCAGATAAATCTCCGATCAGTCTAGGGTTTAAAACTTCAGGACCTTGATCAGTTCCAAGGCGAGTTTGCATACCCTCATATTCATTCTTTTTAGAGGAGTATCCTTCAATCTGATTTAGCAAATTTTCAAGCGTGGGTTCTTTTTCCATATTTCGGCTTATAGTTTAACAAAGCCTTCGGGTTTTGTCAACCTCAATGTACTAATTTCACTTTGGCAGAAGATTAAAATTACTTTTTCTTCATATGTTTGAACATTTCGATTTGACGAAGACGTTTTTCTGCTTGCTCCTTGGTAGGATAAGTCCCCATATTTCGTCCAGATTCTGCAACCACTCGAAAACCTTCTTTAACCTTCCTGATCATAATCTGATGATACCCCTTCCAAAAAAACTTGTCTACTTAAACTTCGAACCTACAATCCCGGATTGGATTTACCTTGACAATCCGGGATTGGAAAGCTAAATTAATAATGATGCCTTATCGAACAATCCCCTTCGTTAATAACGAATTCTACCACCTTTATAATCGGGGTCTTGAAAAATCTGATATTTTTATCAATCAAAAGGATTATTCTATATTCATTCAAACTTTCTTTTATTACCAAATAGCCAATCCCAAACCTAAGTTTTCTTTATACCGACAATCAAAACTTTTTCCCATAGATACAGATAAAAAAATAGTCGAAATAATCTGTTATTGCTTAATGCCAAACCATTTCCATTTGCTTATTAAACAATTAAAAGATGGTGGTGTCTCAGAATTCATGAGAAAGTTCATTCACAGCTATACCAAATATCGAAATGTTAAATACAATCTGCAGCGACCTGTTTTCCAGGGAATGTTTAAAGCTGTAAGAGTTGAGACAGATGAACAACTTCTCCACCTATCAAGATACATTCACCTCAACCCATTAGTTTCATTTTTGGTAAAAGATCTTAAGTTTTATCCTTGGTCTTCATATCTAACTTATACTGGTCTAGCCAATGACGAACGAATTACAAAAGACGAGATATTGAATTTTTTTAAAGCTCCAAAAGATTACGAAAAATTTGTTTTGGACCAAGCAGATTATGGTCAAACGTTAGAAATGATTAAACACCAGCTCATTGATATTGATGAAGTTTGAACCTACAATCCGGGATTGGAAATACATTG
>Ga0209542_10017231_pt1 | contig 11874 bp, 9 predicted proteins | sample RifCSPhighO2_01_FD_184028 | JGI IMG/M metagenome (GOLD analysis project Ga0209542, IMG submission 184028) | Soil microbial communities from Rifle, Colorado - Rifle CSP2_plank highO2_0.1 (SPAdes) (version 2) | ecosystem: Environmental > Terrestrial > Deep subsurface > Rock core/Sediment ...
TTTTAACATAAGGAGATACTAACAGAATAAGACAAAAGGGTCAAATTTATCCGCACACCAAATTTGGTTTCACAACTATCCAATAATATCCTCTCCTTTATATATAATATTTTTTGAATTTTATGTGATATGTTTTGCTAATAAAAAAGTTGTAAAACAAAACCAAAATTGGTGTGCGGATGAAAAAAGTGTTCGCGACTTATATCCAACGAGTGGAATGCACGAACACTTTTTGACAGACAACGAACCGGTCTCATAGAAGCCCCCCTTTCTTTGTTACCAAGCCGTCCTCTGTCTTTCGATGTCGTCCAGAATATCCAGCGCTCTTAGGATTCTCTGGTCGAGAGCCCGTGCTTTGGACGGATCGCGAATATCCGCCTTCAACCACTCCAGATGAAAGCGAGCATCTTCTACCAATTCCTGAATCAGTTCCGGGGGGCTATTCAGGTTAATTTCGAGAAGAGCTTTGGCACATTCTACAAGCTCTTTTCTGAGCTTTCGATCGGACATTGGACACCTCCTTTCCTGCCGGCAATATAGCATTTTTAATTAAATTCGTAAAATCCACGCACTAAATAAAACACATAAACCATAATAAATAAACAATATTAATTTTAGATATTATTTTTGAATATGAATGATGTTTTTGGTGCACGGATAAGTATGTTATACTGATGTGGTGAAAATAAACAAGAAACCAAAAAATTTGGTTGGCTCAATAAGCATCAACACAAAAGGTGTTGGTTTTTTTGCTGTGTCCCGCGAAGCATCTGCGAAGTGGGAACCTAAAAATAACGACATTGAAATCCAACCAGAAAATATAAATCGAGCTTTTCATGGTGATATCGTAGAAATATTAAAAACGGGACGGAAAATCAGAGGAAGAGAACAAGGAAAAGTAATTAAAATAATTGAGAGAGCTAAAACAGAATTTGTGGGCACAGTGGATAGGCACGACGGGCAAACCTTTATTATTCCCGACGACAAAAGATTGTATGTTGATATTTTTTTGCCGAAAGAAACAAAAGTAACAACCGGAGATAAGGTTCTGGTAAAAGTCACTGATTGGGAATCAAAAATCCTTCAGGGAAAACTAATCAAGGTTATAGGCAAAAAGGGAGAAAATAATACAGAAATGGAATCAATTGTCCTGGAAAAAGGTTTTCGAATTGAGTTTCCTGCTGAAATCGTGCATGAAGCGGAAAGAATAAAAAATGAATATAAGAGTCATTTTGAAACAGAGGTAAAAAACAGACGAGATGTAAGAAATATCACCACAATGACCATAGACCCTGCCGACGCCAAAGATTTTGATGATGCTATCTCCTTTCAGGATCTGAGAAATGGCAGATATGAAATTGGCGTTCATATTGCCGATGTGTCCTATTTTGTCACCCCAAATACAAAACTTGATAAAGAATCAGAAAAAAGAGGATTGTCAGTTTATTTGGTGGATAGGACCATACCGATGCTACCGGAAATTCTTTCCAACGATTTGTGCTCTCTAAATCCAAATGAGGACAAATTCACTTTTTCCGCTATTTTCGTTCTCAATCAAAATGGAGATGTAGAGAAAGAGTGGTTTGGCCGTACAGTCATACATAGTGATAAAAGATTTTCATACGAAGAGGCCCAAGATGTTATTGATAACAAAAAGAACGGGCCACACCAAAAAGAACTGCAGAAATTAAAAGAAATTGCTCAAAAACTGGAGAAGAAAAAATACCACGGTGGAGCCATAAATTTTGAAACGGAAGAAGTTAAATTTGAATTGGATAAAACCGGTAAACCGATTCGTGTTTATAAAAAAAGTCGTTTGGAGACACACAAACTGATAGAGGAATTTATGTTATTAGCCAATCGAGCGGTAGCAAAAAAAATATTTCTTTCCCAGAATTCCCACTTCGCCTCCCGCTTCACCAAGGCTACGCAGGACAAGCAAGATTCAAAATTAAAACAATCAGTCTACCGGGTACATGCCAATCCCGACCCGGAGAGAATAGAAAATCTTGCTATCTTTTTAAAAGCTCTCGGTTTTGAATTGAAAAACAAAGATGGCCATGTCACCTCAAGAGATATAAACAAACTCTTACAAGAAGTCGAAGGAACTCCGAATGAAGAGCTTATAAAAACCGCCACTATCCGCAGTATGGCTAAAGCCGTTTATTCCACAAAAAACATCGGCCATTTTGGCTTGGCTTTTACCTATTACACACACTTTACTTCCCCCATTCGCCGATATCCGGATTTGTTGGTTCATCGATTTCTTGAACGTGAATTGAAAGGTGGAAAAATTGAACAAAACGAATACCAAAAATTTGAAAACATTTGTCTGGCTTCATCAGAATTAGAAAAAAAAGCCTCCGACGCCGAAAGAGCCAGCATAAAATACAAACAAGTGGAATATATGACCGGGCATATCGGTGAAGAATTCAGTGGTACCATAACCGGTGTGACAGAATGGGGCATTTATATAGAAGAAAAAGAAACAAAATGTGAAGGTATGGTAAAACTGCGAGATCTAGATGGTGATTATTATGTATTAGATGAAAAAAATTATACCATCAAGGGAGAGAAGACGGGGCGCAAATATACACTTGGCGATTCAGTCCGATTTAAAGTTATATCGGCAGATATGGAAAAAAGAGTGCTGGATTATAAGCTCGTCTAGATTTTTTTCAATAAATATTGTAAAGTATTTGTGGAGGTGCTGAAATGGCCAATGCAGATATTAGGCAATGGCCACTCATGCCATTGCAAACAGACAAAGTTGAGTGGGCAAAAAAAAGCGCCCACAATATCGCTGAAGCAGGGCCATTGATCCTTGTCTGTGTCATTGAGCTCGGTTCTCATCGGGCCATTTGGTTGGAGAATTTTAGAGGCGAACAGTCGCCATACAAATACCCCAACCAGATGACAGAAACAGACAAGTTCGGGAGGAAGGTAATAAAAATCTACCCATCCCACCCGATGTATCGCAGATTCTCAACCAACGAACCGATTATGATGATTGAGTTTTGGTTTTCGGAAGAACCGAAAGATAGGTATCATCCGAATGAACCATCTGCCTATCTCAACATCAAATCGGTCGCCTAGCCCCTCACTTGCTCACAAGTGAGGGGTTTCTCTTTACTTGGCTATTGTCACTGCTTGGTCAAAAGCGACGGAGAGGAGTTTGGAATTACCTCCTGTCCCCATAGTCACACCGTAAAGTACTCCAGCTCGAGACATTGTTTCTCGGTTATGGGTAATTAAAATTAATTGAGAATATTTGGAAAGATTTTCTATCATATCTCCATATTTTTTTGAATTAGCTTCATCCAGAGCCGCATCCGTCTCATCCAAAATAATAAACGGCGGGGGATTGACTTGGGTCATGGCAAAAAGCAAAGCAATGGATGTCAAAGCTCTTTCACCGCCAGACAACATCATCAAACCTTTTATTTTTTTCTTTGGAAGATTCACTTCAATATCTATCCCATCCTCGGTCTCTTCTGGAATCAATTTTTCAAGTGTTGGATTTTCTTCATCAAACAAATCGTCCATTTCTTTCTTTTTTCTTTTGGGTGGAGCAACCACAGTTAATTTTGCCTCTCCACCACCAAACATAACTGAGAAATATTCTTTAAATTGAGTGTTAATCTTATCCACTCCATTTTTAAATTCGGTTGATAACCTATCATCCAAATCAGCAATCAATTCGGTTAATGATTCGGCTGATTTTTCAAGATCGGTTAATTCTTTTTCCAGAAAAGCATCTCTCTCACTGACTTCGGTATATTCCTTTAATACATCAGTTCCTTCCATTCCACCGACATCTTCCAAACGAATTTTTATTTTTTCTATTTTGCGACGGCGCTCCTCTTGAATACTTCGCGACTCTTCAGCCAACTGAAACAATTCAGTATCTTTATAATGTAAAACTGCCGCCCCCAACATCATACCAAGTTCGGTTAATTCTCTCTTAAAATCCTCCTGCACTAGTCGCAGTGCTTCTTCTTTTGTTTTTAACTCATGTAATTTAGAGCGAACCTCTTGCGATTCGGCCATTATTCTAAACACAGTTTTTTCAGCATCACGATTTGAATCTTTTTCCTTCTCTATTCTGTCTTGGAGGGCTGTGTATTGAAGAGCAAGTCCACTTTCTCTGTTTTTAATTTTAACCACAGAATCTTCAATTTTTTTCTTTGATTCCTTCAGATCTTCGATGTCCTTATGAGCTTCCGATAGTAAAGAATTATCTATCTTTTCTTTATTTTTATCCACAAATCCAGATAATAATTCCGTCACTTCATCCAGTGTTTTGAGTAATTTTTCCAAACTTCCGTCTTTTTTTGCCTCTCTAATTTTTTCTTCTATTTGAGATGATAGGGTTTCAACCGAAACCAAAGTAACTGTTTTATGCTCTAAAGAATAAACAATCTCTTCTTGTTTTTTAACCATTCTAATTAAAGAAGTGATCTCTCCATCCAACCTTCCTGCCTCGCGAAACAGACTGTCTTTTTCTTCTCTAGTTTTTTGTAAATCTTTTTCCAGAGTTATCAATTCCTCTGATGTGGCGTCTTTGTGCTTGGCTCCTTCAAGCACCATTTTGGCTTCTTCAAGTTCTTCATTAAGTTTTTTTTCTTTTTCTAACAGCGGTAACTTTTGACTTTCAACTTTTGACTTTTGAATATTAATGTACTCTTCCTCGCGTCGACAATATTCCAGAGCCTGTTTCTGTAACTCGTCTTTTAGTTCAATTGATTTTTGTACCTTCTCAACTTGTTTTTTCAGAAAACGAATGTGAGGCATTATTTCTCGGCGAAGTAATTGGGTTTGGGTGATATTTTCTCTTGTTTTTTCCAATTTTCGTTCACTTTCTTGTTTTTTGTATTGATACATTTTCAACCCTAAAGCATCCTCTATCATGGACTTCCTTTCTTTTATATTGGCATTAAGAATCCTGTCAGCTTCACCTTGTGAAATAATATGGTGCCCAGATGAGCCGATATGAGCACTGGCTAGAAGCTCCACCACATCACGCAGTCGCACTTGTGAACCGTTTATTATGTATTCATTGACTGAATCACGATGAACCACTCGCTCAATAGTTACTGTCTCATAGTCAATCGGTAAAAATTTACTGCTATTATCAAAAACGATTTTGACACTGGCCCTATTGGCTCGTGGAGTATCCGCGGAGCCATTCCATATCAGGTCTTCCCCTTTTTTACCACGAAGTGATTTGATTGACTGTTCACCAAGCACAAAACTAAAAGCTTCCGCCACATTTGATTTACCCGAACCATTCGGCCCGACTATGGCTGAAATTTTAGATGTAAATTGCAGTTCACTCTTTTTAGCGAAAGATTTGAAACCCATGAGTTCAATGCTTTTTAAATACATATGATCTTTTTTTTCGGCACTTTCAAAGTGCCATTGTCATATTTAAAAAGCAATGTCCATGTCTTGATATAATCACGGATAATCAAGTGTACGATTTCCTTTTCTTTTTTGGTCATAAGATTTTTCACCCATACAGTATAACAAATAAATTATTGTAATAAAAATTATCATATATTAATTTTCATATCTTACGATATATCGTAAGATATGAAATTACACATTTTTTAATAACAGAAAAAGCACACCCGAAAAGATTTGGTGAAAAAGAGATTTTTTTCTACTGCCAGCCACGAACTTTTAGCGCCTCCCGAGCTGCACTCTGCTCCGCCTCCTGCTTCGAAACCCCCTCTCCCGACGCAATCAGATCTTTACCAACATAAACTCCAACCGTAAATTTCTTCTCATGATCAGGGCCGGTTTCTTTTATAGTTTTATACATTGGAGTAATCCCATCAAATTCTTGGGCTTTTTCTTGAAACAAACTTTTACTATCAATAAAACTCTTAGCTGAAATTATGTCGTCTATTTTGGGAATAAAATTCTTTTCAATAAAATTTCTAGCTTGTTCATAATCCTGATCTATATAAATAGCCCCAATTAGAGCTTCCAGAGCGTTAGCTAAAATATATTGCCTAGCTCTACCGGTATCCTTGCTCTCACCTTTTGATAACAAAAGATAATCCCCCATCCCCAAATTGATTGCTATGCTAGCACAGGTATCGGCGTTGACTAGAGCAGATCTATAAGCGGTCAATTCCCCTTCGGCCTTGTCTTTGTATTTATTAAATAGATAGTCGGTAATGACTAGTTCTAGAACAGCATCACCTAAAAATTCCAATCTCTCATTATGTTCAAATCCTAACTGTTTATTTTCGTTTATATAAGAACGATGAATAAAAGCCTGCGTCAAAAGCCCTTCATCCTTAAATGAAAGTCCTGCTTCCTTTTGAAATTTTGCAAAATCTGTTGCCATAATGGTCTGTAATTTAAAATTTATAATTTAAAATTTAAAATTAATTTCTAAATTCTAAATTCTAAATTAATAGTTATTTCTTTAATAATATATTTATCGCCTTGGTTATAAGTGGCAATATATCATTATAAAAATTCAAGTCAATGATATCGGCCAACTTGAACCATTTGGCATCATCCAGTCCTCCTTTAGCTTCCGGGTGTAAATCCTGATATTTGGCTTCAGCCAAAAAATAAGTTACATGTTTTCTTATCTTGCCTTTTTCGGGATGATAAGTGGGATACTCATTTTCACCCAACTTTTCTTTTATTTTTATGTCAAGCCCCAATTCTTCTTTTATTTCCCTAACCGTTCCATCTTCCACACTCTCACCAACCGTTTCAGGGCTATCTCCGATTTTTCCTTTGGACAAAGTCCAGTGACCAAAAACATCATGAACCAAGGCCAGATAAATATCCTCTCCATCCTTGGCATAAACTACCGCTCCGCCCAGATGTTGCACCGGAACATTAGCCGATGGTGAGTGTTTCTTTTTATCTTTTGTGGTCTCTTCTTTGCCGGGCTCGCCAAGTTCTTTGTAAACCGCACCCAAAACACCATTAACAAATTTGCCGGATGTCTCCCCGCCAAAAGTTTTGGACAACTCAATAGCCTCGTTTATAGCTACCTTCGGCGGAACTTCTCCTCTATCGGAAAAAAGCAGTTCGTATAATCCGATTCGCAAAATGTTTCTATCCATAATGCTAATTTTATCTATCGGCCAGTCAGGAGCGGCTTTTTCTATTATCAAGTCGATATCTTTCTGTTTCTCCAAAATACCGTCCAGTAATTTTTCCATAAATGAAAAATCTCCGTGACCCGGAGCGAATTCGGTAACATTCCGTTTAAAAATACCGGTGATTTCTTTTGAATCCTTAGAAAGAAAATCCCACTCAAAAAGTGTCTGTAGAACGATTGATCTGGAAAGGTGCCTGTTTGCCATATATTAGAATAACTTCTCTGTTATTATAGCAATCAATATCCTATTTATCAATGAAACTTAAGCAATATATTCACAGGTCTTAATTTAAAATTTTAAATTTAAAATTAATTTCTAAATTCTAAATTATTAAATTCTTAAATTAACAACACCTATCTTCCCTCCTTTTTTGTTGTCTTTTCTTTCTTTGCCCTCTTGGCAATCTTCTTTTGCATATCAATTACTACCCGACCCTTATATTGTCCTGTAACCAGAGAAGCTTTGTGTCGTAAATGTGGAACATTTGTGTTTTTATCCATTGTCACAGCAGGAGAAGACAACCGATGATGAGATCGGGTCTTGTTTCTCTGGCTCTTCGTATGACGCATTCTTACAACCACAGTGGAAACAATATAGCATCAGTTAAGAAAAAACACAACTGTGGTAATGTTTTGCTATATCCTTGCCTAATCAGCCTTAATTTAAAATTTTAAATTTAAAATTAATTTCTAAATTAATAATCATACCTCCTACAAAAAGATTTCCGGTGTACTCCTGATAATCCCCATCTCTTAATTGCTTTTCTGTGTTTCTCAGTACCGTATCCCTTGTGTATTTCAAAACCATATTTCGGATATTTTTTGGCCAATCTACACATTAAATTATCTCGCGACACTTTGGCCAGTATAGACGCCCAGGAAATGATTTTTTCTTTCTCATCTCCTTTTATAATTGTTTTTTGATTTATAAATTCCTTTGGGGCCCTTAATCCACCATCCAATAAAATTTTCAAAGCCGACGTCTTGGTCGGCCCCCCGAAGTCGACGCTCCGGTCGACTCCCCGTCCCTGCGTCAGGGCTGAAACATCGGGATTTTCAAACAATATTTTAATTTTTAAATTTCTAAGACCTTTTTCAATTGCGCCAGATATTGCAAAAGAAATTCCCTTTTTGTCTATAACTTTATTTGAAACATTTATTATCACACAACTAAACTTATCCAAGGGCATCCCTTGGATGATTTTAGTTATATTTTTAGCGTATTTTTGGCGAAGTTCTGGGGAAAGTTTTTTACTGTCTTTTCCCGGTGGTGGCAGGCTTTTATCCCTTTTTAATTTTTTATATAGATTTTCTTCGCAAGCAACCACACAAACAGTAACCGGCCCGGCCAATGGCCCCCTCCCAACTTCGTCAATACCTACAATGTATTTCATCAGTACATTTTATCATGAATAAATCTGTTTCTTGGATCATTTTAATTTACTACGATATATCGTAGTAAATTAAAATATTAATATCATTAATTATTTCTATGAACGGTATCAAAACCCCAGGGCAAGCCCTGGACCCAAGTTCCGCCCCACAGGGGCGGGGTTTTGACCGCTGCTACTCCTCGTTCAGATGTTGTGAATGTGATTACACATCCACACGATTCTCTCTCGTCGTAGATAAAAAAGACTGTCAGGTGCGTAATGCACGAGACAGCCTCAATCAAGCCTCTCTATTTAGGGCTGAAATGTGTTCCGCTGATCAGCAATAAACCGATCTCGCTTCCAGCGAAGATACTCTTCAGTTGTGGTCAGTTTGCGAAGATCAGCGAGCTCACGAACGGCCAGAAGGGCCTGAATCAGGATTAGCCTGTCGGCCAAATCGTGGTCACCTTCATCCAACCCACGTTGAATGATGATCTTGAGGTGAGCATCGAGTTCCTCAAGAGGAACTTCGACATCTTTTCTCGTGCTGATGAGTTCATCAACTCTAACCATTACTCCCTCCTTCCGAGAGAATCTCATCAAGACCACAGTTACATGGTTGGGCCGTGGACCACCACACCGCCGTCACCGAGGACGGCAGGAACTATCGCACACTCGTCCTTGTGCTGGATGTATGGCTCCAGTGCCTTGACCTTCGCGCGAAGATCGACGAGTTCGCGAATTGCACGAAAAATGTCCCCCCAGAAATTGACATAATTCCAATTCGATACCACAGAAAGACGCCCAGCATATTCCTCGAGCTGAGCTGGGGTTATTTTTACAAGGATCCGGTCGGTTTGCTTGAGCATGTAGCCCTCCTCCCCATAAAATACCACCAAATTACTCTTTTGCCAACACCCCTCCAACTGCCCGAGATGACATGCTATAATGTCATCACGAAAATAGTTTCGTTGAAGTCGTGTTCTTTTGAGAGCCACCGCAGTGCCTCTAGCATGGTTCTGTCAATGACCCGAGCAAAGCGAGGGCTCTTGACAGATAGAGGCTGAGGATAGGCCTCAAATAATTCGCAGGAATTATTTGAGGTTGCTCAAAAAAGAATATGACGAAAAAGAAACTATTTTAGACAAGATAAAACCATGTCATCTAAATTTACCCACCTTCATACCCACAGCCACTACAGCTTATTAAATGCTCTACCAAAAATCGGCGCGCTTATTGATGAGGCCAAGAAAAACAATATGACCGCTTTGGCTCTAACAGACAATTGTAATCTATATGGAGCGATTGAGTTCTACAAAAAATGTAAGAAAAAAAATATCAAGCCTATTATCGGTATTGATGCCTATGTGGCCTATCGTTCGCGACATGACAAGCAAACCAGAGTTGATAAAGAAAGATATCGACTGGTTTTGTTGGCTGAAAATGAAATTGGTTACAAGAATTTAATTAAACTCGTAACCTATGCTCACCTTGAAGGTTTTTACTATAAGCCCCGTATTGATAAAGAACTATTAGAGAAGTGTCACGAAGGACTGATAGCTATTCTTCCTTCTTTTTCAAGTGATATTCTGAAATCACTTCAACTGGCCAATGAAGAACAGGCTAGAGAAAGATTAGATTGGTACAAAAAAATATTTGACGGCACCAGCGAAAAATTTAATTTCTTTTTTGAAGTAACTCATCACCCGGAAATAAAAGGTCATGAGAAAAATATAAAAAAAATCATTGACTTCGCCACCCAAACCAACACACCCTTGGTGGCCAGCCATGATGTTTATTACATAAACAAAGAAGATCGTGTGGCTAGAGATACTCTTTTGGCCATCCAGTCTCAGAACGATGAAAAAATAGAAGAAGGAGAAGATGATTTTTCTTTTATTAGTCAGGAACAGGCCCAAGAATATTTTAAAGAATTACCAGATGCTCTGGAAAATAACCAAAAAATAGCAGATAGATGTAACATTGAAATCTCTATCGGTAAATGGTTTTTACCAAAATATGTGGTTGAAAGTGGTTTATCCTACGATGATGAGCTTCGCCGAATTACCGAGGAAGGAATAAAAAAGAAAGGATTTGAAAAAACAAAAGAAATTGAGGAGAGAATAGAATATGAGTTGAAGATTATCAAAGACAAGGGGTATGCTTCATATTTTTTGGTTGTCTCAGATTTATTGCGATTCGCTCACGAAAATGAAATTCTCACCACAATCAGGGGCTCGGTAGCCGGTTCTTTGGTTACCTATCTTTCCGGTATTACAAATGTAGACCCGATCCAATATCTCCTCCCTTTTGAAAGATTTTTAAACCCAGAAAGACCGTCGGCTCCAGATATTGATATGGATTTTGCTGATAACAGAAGAGACGAAGTGATTGATTATGCCCGAAAAAAATATGGCTTTGATAAAGTAGCTCAAATTGGAACTTTTGGAACCATGATGGCTCGCGGTGCCGTTAGGGATGTTACTCGCGCTCTCGGTTACCCTTACAGCTTGGGTGATTCCATCGCCAAACTTATTCCATTTGGCGCCCAAGGATTCCCCATGACTATAGATAAAGCAATGGAAGAAACACCAGAATTAAAAGAAAGATACCAAACCGAAGCTGACGTCAAAAAAATTATCAATATGGCCAAAAAAATAGAAGGTTGCGCCAGACATATTTCTGTCCATGCCGCCGGCGTGGTTATTTCTCCAACTCCTCTGACTGATTATGTTCCGCTTCAATACGACACTAAAGGAGACAATAAAATTATCACCCAATACGATATGAATGATGTTGGTGAAGATGGAGTTGGACTCTTAAAATTTGATTTTCTGGGAATTAGAAATTTGTCTATTTTGGCCGATGCGGTTAAGTTGGTTGAAAAAATCCGAGGAGTAAAAATAGATATTGAAAATGTCCCCATAGATGATAAAAAAACTTTTGAAATGTTAGCTCGAGGTGAAACCATTGGATTGTTTCAATTAAACGGGGACGGGATGACACACGCTTTGATGGAACTGAAACCGACCGTCATTTATGATATTAATGTTATGGTTGCTCTCTACCGCCCCGGACCAATGAACAACATTAAAGAATACATTGCCAGAAAACACGGTAAAAAACCAATAATTTATCTTCACCCAAAAATGAAAAACTTTCTGGATAGAACTTTTGGGGTATTGGTTTACCAAGATGATCTTTTATACACCGCCATTGAAGTGGCCGGCTATACCTGGGGTGAAGTGGATAAATTCCGAAAGGCTGTCGGTAAAAAAATTCCGGAAGAAATGGCCAAACAACATGTTAAATTTGTTGAGGGGTGTCAAAAACATGGTGGAATGACAGAAAAAAAAGCCGAAG
>Ga0209542_10017232_pt1 | contig 11873 bp, 9 predicted proteins | sample RifCSPhighO2_01_FD_184028 | JGI IMG/M metagenome (GOLD analysis project Ga0209542, IMG submission 184028) | Soil microbial communities from Rifle, Colorado - Rifle CSP2_plank highO2_0.1 (SPAdes) (version 2) | ecosystem: Environmental > Terrestrial > Deep subsurface > Rock core/Sediment ...
AAATTATAATGGCAAAGAAAAAAACAAAAAAGAATAGCTCGAAGAAAAGGTCTGCCAAGAAATTGGTAAAAGCCAAAACTAGAGCAAAAAAGAAGGTTGTTTTATCAAAGAAGCATAAAAAAAAGAAAAAAATTTCTTCACTAAAAAAGAGTAAAAAAATTACAATAAAAAAAGAAAAATCGACAGCCAAACCAACCGACAGACAAAGTGAAGGAATGATAAAGTTGTTGGCTAAGGGTAAGGAACGAGGCTATGTCACTTATGATGAAATATTGAAAGAATTTCCCAATATTGAGGAGGATATTATCTTTTTGGATGAGCTTTATGAAAAATTATTCATCAGCGGAGTTGATATTTTGGAAGGTGGTGGATTGTTGGAAAGTTCCCATGAGGATTTGCTCAGCAAAAAATATTCCGGCGGGCGTAGTGGAGATCCTTCCTACGACTCGATTCAGATGTATTTAAAAGAGATCGGTCAATATCAACTGATAACCGGAGGTCAGGAAAAAGAATTGGCTAAACGGATAGAGAAAGGAGATGCTGAAGCCATGAATCTTCTGGCCAGAGCCAATCTTCGTTTGGTGGTTTCTATTGCTAAAAAATACGCCAATCGCAGTCCGGATTTAACTCTACTTGATCTTATTCAGGAGGGCAATTTAGGTCTGTTCAAAGCGGTCAGTAAGTTCGATTGGACAAAAGGTTATAAGTTTTCTACCTATGCCACTTGGTGGATTAGACAAGCCATTACTCGAGCTTTAGCCGATCAATCCAGAACGATTAGGGTGCCTGTGCATATGGTTGAAACTATCGCCAAGTACAAACAAGTGGTCAGGAGATTATCCCAAGATTTGGGTCGCGACCCGCTACCGGAAGAAATTGCCATAGAAATGAATTTACCGGTTGAAAAAGTTTATACCATTGAAAAAATAGATCAAAGCACACTTTCTCTTGAGAGTCCGATAGGAGATGAGGGAGATGACAGTAAAAGTAAACTTGGAGATTTTCTGGCTGATGAAAAAATATTATCTCCGGAACATGAATCGGCTCGAAGAATCATTTCCGACCAAGTCAAAGAAATTCTGAATGATTTACCGGAAAAAGAGAGAAAGATTCTTGAACTCCGACACGGACTTGTTGACGGGATAACGCACACGTTGGAAGAAGTGGGGAAGGAATTTGGTGTTACGAGGGAGCGTATTCGACAGATTGAAGCCAAGGCTCATGAAAAGATAAGACAACATGAGAAGATAAATAGATTGAGGAATTATTATTAACCCGTTTCGGATTTCGCTAACACGGAGTGTTAGCAAGTGGTGAGCTATACTTTACTACCGGGGTTTTTCGTATCAGGTAATATTGTTCAAGCTAGGGAACATAATTGACAGTGGATTAAAGAATTTATAGCTTTTTTAATTCCGACTTTTTCGTTAATTTTTACATCGATGAATTCCATTAGTTTTTCGATTTGTTCTTTCTTTTTGATCCTTCTAGCTGAGGCTAATCTCAAACTTTGTTTTTTTAAATATTTTTGGTATGTGTCGACTATTGAATATGCCTTTTCCTTGTCGACTTTCCATAATTCATGGAATGCGATTGGTGTGAGATATCCGAGTGCTTGGTGTGGTCTCTTCCAGTTGTAGAAGTACTCCCACTCTTTGATTGCTTCCGTTTGTTCTTCAAATGTTTTCTTCAGTCCTCCTCTCAGGTAGAATTCAATCTCATCAGTCAGATGAGACCTCTCTACTCTTGGATTATCAGTGGGTGTGCCTTTGTTCGAGTTGAAATGAAATACTTTATCATTCTTTAAAACATCACGGAATTCTTTTTGATTTTCGTAACCGTTATCTGTGTTCTCACAAGCGATGACAAACCCGAACTTTTTCTTTGACTTTTCATGAGCCTCGGCTGACCCACTAGCTGTGCTGTTTCTAGCCAGCTCAAGTGATCTAATCCTTGTGAAGGAATCAATCTCTGTATGTTGGCTGTAGAAGTTGTCTGCCTCCTTACTAGTCGTCATTCGTGTTTGTTTTTCAACGTATTTCATATCTTTCTCAACCAATGCTCCCGGTGCCAGATCTTTGATTACTTTAGGTGGTCTGTATCTCACTACAAGTTCTGCCTCTGGTTTGTCTCTGGCCACTTTAGCCTGCCAGGCACGACTATTCTTTAGTGATATCTTTGGATCGATCAGTTTGTGTTTGTGGAGATAATTGTTCACAGTATTGGGATTGATTTTGATTTGATAATCTCTTTCCAAGACAACAGCGACCTTTACTTTGCCCCAGACATTTCTTGATAGTTTTCTAATCTCTAGTATTTTATTTTCAACATCTTTTGATATTCTATTTCTATTATTCGTGTTATGTGGAGCTTTTGATTTTGGTTCTAGAACTCTTGGGTCTTTCTCTTTCTTTTCAAAGAGAGTCCTTAACCCAGATAACCACTGTCTTGATATACCAATCTTGTGAGCGACTCTGGTTACATTTCTATCTGGTTCTTTGTATAGTAACCAGAGCCAGTACAAGCGTTTTCTAGTTTCTTCAGATAGCTTGTATCTCTTCGGGTTCAACTCCTTTTCTGCTAAGTTTTTCATACTAGTTAGATGATTATCTTTTATATCATCTAGCCAATCATTATTAGAGTATGTTTTCAATGTATTCATTGTTTTCAAGGTTCAATCTACTGTCAACTGTATACTAACCCAGTGCATTAATTGAATAAAATGAATGAAAATGATATAAATTAAAGATAGAATTAAGCGCCCATAGCTCAGCTGGTAGAGCAGATCCCTCTTAAGGATAAGGTCCAAGGTTCGATCCCTTGTGGGCGCACTAGGCTAAAAAGTTCCGACTGCTCGGAACTTTTTTGCACTAGTGCGAGCCGGAGTCATGTTTTTTCACCAGAAAAAACAGGCGAGGCAGGGTCGTGAAATTTTGCGAGTGGCGACGAGCAAAATATTCCTGACCACAGGACTTCAACTGCTCCAGATTTTTTGTATCATGTGCGCGGCTAAGCCATGCTACCTCTTGTATTTGATAAGTAATAAGCATAATATTAACCTATTATGATTTCATACGATACAAAAATAAAAGAAAAAGCAGTAATGCTTAGAAAAAAAGGAAAAAGTTTTAGTCAGATTGCTAAGACTCTTAAGATAGGAAAAAGCACAGTTGGTTTTTGGTTTAAAAGTGGCGCTGTAAAAATTAAAAAAACAGTAAAACCAAAAAAGAAAGCTAGGAAATAAATCTGTGCCCGGGGCGAGACTCGAACTCGCATGTCTTACGACGATCGATCTTAAGTCGATTGCGGCTACCAATTACGCCACCCGGGCAATTTCCTAAAATTTTTTAGGGAGGCGTGGGCGAGATTTGCACTCGCGCATGAAGATTTTGCAGATCTTTGCCTTGCTATCTTGGCTACCACGCCTTATTTTCTAATATCACATATTTTATTATAAAGATTTACTTCAGATAAGCAAAGATCTTTGGCATATTTCAATTCGCTACGCTCATGCTGTCTTGGCTACCACGCCTTTATTTTAATCCTGATTTAATAGACTATCAATTTTTTGACGATTTTTTTCTCCGGAATCTATCTCAAAATCCATTTGAGGGATTTTACCCAACTTTGAATTTTCTTTTATAAATTCTTTGAATTCACCTCTTTTTCTTTTGGCAAATTCCAGAGCGGTTTTTTCAAATTCATCTGGAAATACCGTAAAAAGAATAGTAGCACATTTTCCGTCTTTGGTTAAACTGACGTTAGTTACCGTCAGGAGAGAAGATTTGTTTCCGTTCATAGACAAAAAGCGGGCTCCCAAATCATGCAATATTTCAATTTTTCTTGCCTCTCTGATACTCATTTTTCTACAATTTTATAACTTTCTATATGATCCCCGGGAACAATTTCAACATCGGCCACAATCATCATGCCAAATTCACCGCCATCTATTTCTTCCACCGCCACTTTTTGTTTTTGTAATTCACGTATTTTGCCCTCTCCGATTTTTTCTTCACGGCGAATTATCTTTACCTGTTTTTCCGAAGTCAAAACTCCTTTTTCAATTTTCGCCCCCAGAATTTGTTTATCTTTCACTTTACTGAAAGTTTTTAGAACCTTAGCCAAACCGAGACATTCTTCAACCTTTATCTTTGGTGTGCAGGTTACCAGCATTTCTTTCAACCATTCGTTCATTTTGTAAATGACTTCAAATGTTTTAATGTTTATTTCATCTCTTTCGGCCATATTTTTTGCCGGAGAATCGATCTTGACATTGAATCCGATTATAAGAGCCTTTTCTTTGCCATTGGCCAGTTTTACATCATTTTCCGATATGGTTCCGATACCGCAGGAAATAACATTGGCTGACATTCTATCGGTACTCATTTTTTTTATTTCCGATATTAATGCTTCCAAACTGCTTCCGGTATCGGCTTTTATGATGACGGGGATGTTGTTGGTTGAGTCATTACGACCGTTATTATTTTGGGAGTTTCCGTTTTGGCCGAAAGATTTAATCATTTTCTCTTTTTCTTTTTGAACTTTTTGGCGAGCCTCCTCTCTGTTTTCATGTGATTGAAAACCATCTCCGACCAGAGGTAACTCATCCCAACCGATGATTTTAACGGGGCTTGAAAAAGAGGCGCTCTCAATGGACTCTCCCAAAAAATTTTCCATAATTCTGATGGGAGCCAAGGCAATGCCAGAGGTAACATACATACCTTTTTTAAGAGTGCCGTTTTTTATGATACAGGTGGCCGAAATTCCTTTCTTAATATCGGTATTGCTTTCAATTATTGTTCCTTCGGCCGGAAGGGTTGGGTTGCCGGTCAAACTTTCTAATTCCGCCACAAGGACAATCATATCAAGAAGTTCAGAAACTCCTTCTCCGGTTTTAGCCGAAAGAGGAACGGTCGGAATATCTCCACCATATCCCTCAATATATATTTCATTTTCGGCCAGATTTTGTTTTATTTTTTCGATATTTGCTTCCGGTTTGTCTATTTTATTGATGGCAATAACAAAAGGTGTTTTTGATTCTTTAATGGACGATAAAGCTTCAAGGGTTTGTGGCTTGACTCCGTCTTCGGCCGAAACCACAAGAACAACCACATCAGCCACACTGGCACCGCGTTTTCTTATTCCGCAAAAGGCTTCATGACCGGGAGTATCTAAAAAGGTGATATTGTGTTTTTTTCCTTCCCCCGAAATATGTTCCACTTCGTAAGCGGAAATGTGTTGAGTAATTCCCCCGGCTTCATTCAAGGGCTCTGTACTTTTTCTTATATAGGAAAGAAGGGTAGATTTACCGTGGTCAATATGACCCATTATTGCCACAACAGGTCCGCGTTCTATAAGATTTATCTTCGTTTCGTTCATTGTGGAAATTTGTTAGGTTCATAATTATACTTTAAAATTCTTTTTTGCGTTCTCCACCACTTCTTTTTCTTCTTCGGTTAGTTCAAAAGTGCTGTCAAATTTGATTAATGGTTTAGAAAAAACACTGACTCTGTCTCTAGAATATAAGCTTGAAATAACCACCCCATCTCCGTTCTCATTTAAGAACGAGGTGGAAAAACTTTGGTTTCCACCTTCTCCCGTACCTTTAAACGGATTAAAACGGATAGTCTCAACCGCCTGAATACTGCGGTTTAGTCGCTTTTCCACATTTATAAAATACCGAGTGGATTCTTTTTGGAAATCGTTTAATTTTTCAAGATTCTGATGGGCCGAAACGATTGAGTCTTCAAGAGATTTAGCGTCTTTTCCTCTAAGCAATCTATGCATTTTTATTTCAAGATACACAACAGACCCCACCAGTATTACAATACAAGTCACTAAACCATATGTAATAAATTGAGGATCGGACAGCATTCAACGATTATTGCATAAATTATTGTATTTTGCAATGAAAAATGTATAGTGTAGAGAGGAAACCTTTTCTCTCAAAAACTTTTCTGGAAACAGAATAATTTTCTGCTGAAAATTTTCTTCGTTCCTTACAGGAACAGTACACCTTTCGCATTTGGTAAAATGCTCAAGGTCTTGCGGAGTGATAATATCACTCCTCACTCGTCGCCTACGCTCCTGTGCGATGTTTCATAAAAGTTTTTGCTCAACAGGTTTCCTTGTGGGAGGGTTGTTGACAAAACCATGCTCAAGACTTGCGGATGTTCAAAAAATTTAGCACAAATAAATTCTGAAGTGGTTGAGAAGAGAAAATGAAAAAAAAGAAAAAAAACAAAAGAATATTTCTGGATTATGCTTCCATAACACCCATTGATCGAAGGGTATCAATGGAGATGGAACGAGCGCAAAAGACCACTTTTGCCAATCCGTCAGCTTTGTATCAAGAAGCTTTGACGGCAAAAGATTTTGTCGAAAAAGGCAGAAAAAAGATAGCCGATATTCTTCATGCTCAAAAAAGCGAAATTGTTTTTACCGGTGGAGGAACCGAATCAAACAATCTTGCGCTATTTGGTCTTTTTGAGGATTTTCAAAGGTTTGACCTTAAGAATTCCAAATGCCGGACCTTGGGGAATAAGCCCCATATTATTACCACAAAAATTGAACACCCGGCCATTCTTGAGGTTTGTCGAGAAATTGAAAGACGGGGTGGGCAAATCACTTATTTACCCGTTGATTCCGACGGCTTGGTTTCTCTAAAAAAAATCAGAGAATCAATTAAAAAAAATACCATATTAATCACTATCTCTTACGCCAATAATGAAATAGGGGTGATACAACCAATCAAAGATATTGCAAAAATAGTAAAAAACTACAGACAAAACAACAAGACGAATTTTCCCTATTTTCATACCGACGCTTGCCAGGCCGGGTTGTATCTATCTCTTGATGTGTTGAAACTCGGAGTGGATTTAATGACTTTAGATGGTATCAAAATATATGGTCCTAGGAGTTCGGGAATCTTATATATAAAATCCGGTATAAAAATTCTGCCAATTGTTTTCGGCGGAGGACAGGAGGGGGGGTTAAGAAGCGGAACGGAGAATGTTTCTGCTGTTGTTGGACTTTCCAAAGCTTTCGAAATAGCCGAAAAAATGAAAATAAAGGAATCAAGCCGGTTGATTGAACTTAGAAACTATGCAATTGAAAACATTATAAAAATTTTTCCAAAATCAACATTAAACGGCTCAAGAGAAAATCGTCTACCAAATAATATAAATATTTGTTTCCCTGGATTAGATGCGGAATATGCCGTTATCCGGCTTGATGTGGCGGGAATTGCCATCTCCTATTCTTCCTCTTGCCAAACGCTCAAAGACAATTTTTCCTATGTAATACATGAATTGGGAAAGAAAAATTGTATGTCCTCCAGTTTGAGAATTACTTTGGGACGAGAAACCATGAAAAAAGATATTGATATTTTAGTTAATTTGCTTAAAAAAATTGTGGTATAATATATCCGCACACTAAATTTAGCATCGTTGCATAGTGTTTTGCCCAGAGATTGTATATGTTGTTATATAATCAAAATTGTTTATTATTATGGTTAGCACATAAAAGCAACAAAAACACAATGCTAAAATTAGTGTGCGGATAAATGGAAGACCTGAATAAAAATCAAATAATATTGCTGGTACTACTTATAAGTTTTGTTACTTCTATTGCTACCGGTATCATAACCACCTCGCTTCTTCAGGAGGCTCCTCTTGAGGTTACCAGAAATATTAATCGCGTTGTGGAAAAGACCATTGAAACCGTTACCACATCAACCATTACCACCCCGGGTCAAAAAGAAATTACCACCGTGGTGGTTAAAGAAGAAGATTTGATAATCAGTTCAATAGATAAGAATATAAAAAGTGTCGTCAGAGTTTATGAAAAGGATTCAGTTTCCGGTTTGATTTATTTTTACGGTCTTGGTTTGGTTGTTGATAAGGATGGTTATATTATGGCCGATAAAAAAATCACCGTTACCGGTAACACTTATTCGGCCAAAATGAGCGATGGAAAGGAATTTACTTTATCACCTCAAAATCTTGATAAACAAACCAATTTTATTTTATTTAAAGTCGTTCAGGAAAAGAAAAAAACAGGGACGGAAATTGAATCAAATTATATTTTTGTTCCGGCCGTTTTAAGCGATAAAGAACCAAAACTTGGCCAGACTCTCACAAGTCTGGGAGGAGAGATAAACAACTCCGTATCGGTTGGTAGGGTGATTTCTTTGGATATGAAAGAATCCGGGACGGGAACATCAACCGTAAAATATCTGGCTAGTATTAACACCGATATTTCATCGACCAACATTATCAACGGCAGTCCGGCTTTCAATTTGTCCGGTGATGTGGTAGGGGTAAAACTTTCTCTCGATGCCTCCAGGTCATTTACCCCAGTTTCTTTATTAAAAAGGGAGATGGTTGTCTTGATGAGTGATTCAAAAACCGAATAGGCTTATCCGCACACTAATTTTGGCATTGTGTTTTTGTTGCTTCTGTGTGTTGGTCGAAGAACCGGATAATTTTAATTGGATATTGATGTGTACGGTTTCGGAATGAGACACTAGGTAACGATGCCAAAATTAGTGTGCGGATATACCTTGACTTGTAGATAAAATACTCTATAATAGAGTTACAGAACACCTCAGATTTGATTTTTGTGTTTATGTTTACTTTATAACTTTCTACTTTTAACCTTAAACTATTCTTATGCCCCCCTTTAATCATTTCACAACCAAAGCCAAAGAAGCTATTCGTCGGGCCCACGAATTGGCTATTGAGCGCAGTCAAAATCATGTTAATTCTCTTCACCTTCTAACTGCTTTGATTTTACAGGAAGAAGGGGTTGTTATTTCAATATTGGATAAATTGGGAGCAGACACCATTCTTTTAACCGATTCTTTATTGGAGACCATAGAAGGAATTGATACCGGTCAGACACTTTCCGCTTCTTATCAAGTTTACCTGACTCCGGATTTGGCTTCTATTTTGGAAGCTTCGGTTAAACAGACATCCGCTCTTCATGATAGCTTCGTTTCAACCGAACATATGTTTTTAGCTATGATTGAAGTGCCAAGTCCGGCTCGTGATTTGTTATCGAAATTTAAAATAGAAAAAGAGTCCGTTCTTCGAATTATTGAAGAGATAAGAAGCACCAAAACGCCGGAAACCGATCTCCCGAAAAAATTTAAATCACTTTCAAAATACACCAGAAATCTGACTAGATTGGCTTCTCAAAACAAACTTGATCCAGTTATTGGAAGAGATGATGAAATAGGACGAATCATTCAGATTCTTTCTCGTCGAACAAAGAATAATCCTATTTTAATTGGAGAGGCTGGAGTGGGAAAGACGGCTATTGCCGAAGGGTTGGCCAGTAGAATATCAATGGGAGAAGTTCCGGAATCTCTGCGTGACAAGGAGCTGGTTTCCCTTGACCTTGGTCTTTTGGTGGCTGGAACGAAATATCGCGGAGAATTTGAAGAGAGATTGAAAAATATTTTGAAGGAGATAGAAAAATCAGACGGCAAAATTGTTTTGTTTGTTGATGAAATTCATACAATTGTCGGAGCCGGATCGGCTGAAGGCTCACTTGATGCTTCAAATATGTTAAAACCCGCTCTGGCTCGGGGAGAATTACGGGCTATCGGAGCTACCACACTAAAAGAATATCAAAAACATATTGAGAGAGACCCGGCTCTTTCCAGACGATTTCAGCCGGTTTATGTCAACGAGCCGAGTATCGAAGACGCCATTACTATTCTTCGCGGTCTTAAAGAAAAATACGAGTTGTATCACGGGGTTCGCATAACGGATGAAGCCATTATTGCCGCGGTCAATTTGTCAGCCAGATATATTACTGACCGATTTTTACCGGATAAAGCAGTTGATTTAATAGACGAATCAGCTTCTTATCTAAAAATCGCTTTGGAAAACAAACCTCCGATTTTACAAAATGCTCATTCAAAAATCATAAAGCTTCAAATAGAACTTGAGGCTTTGAAAAATGAAACCGATATAAAATCTAAAACCAGAATAAAAGAGATAGAAAAAAATATTGCCGATTTGAAGGAAGAAACCAGCGAAATAGAGTTGAAATGGAATAATGAAAAAGAAACGGTCAATGACATAAAATCAATCAAGAAAAAGCTTGAGGAGCTTCGTCGTGAAGCGGAAACAGCCGAAGCTAGAACTGACCTTTCCCTGGCGGCCGAAATAAGGTATGGTAAAATTCCTTCTTTGGAAAAAGATTTGGAAACCAAAGCAAAAAGATTAAAAAAACTTCAAAGCTCTCGAAGAATTTTAAAAGAAGAAATCACCGAGAATGATATTGCCACCATTGTTTCAAAATGGACAGGCATACCGGTTTCCAGAATGTTGGAAGAAGAAGCCGACAAATTAAACCGTATGGAGGAAGAGTTGCAGAAAACAATTGTCGGTCAGAAGGAAGCTGTTAATAAAATATCCGACACCATCAAAAGGAGTCGGGCGGGCATTGCCGACCCAAACAGACCGATCGGTTCTTTCTTGTTTCTTGGTCCGACTGGAGTGGGCAAAACCGAACTGACAAAAGCTTTGGCTAAATTTATGTTCAATGACGAGAAGGCTCTGGTTAGAATCGATATGTCCGAGTTTATGGAAAAACACAGTGTCTCAAAAATTCTTGGAGCTCCTCCGGGCTATGTCGGTCATGAAGAAGGGGGAACTATCACTGAAATGGTTCGACACAGACCTTATTCGGTTATTTTGTTTGATGAAATAGAAAAGGCTCATCCGGAAGTGTTTAATGTTCTGCTTCAAATTTTAGATAACGGAAGATTAACCGATGCTAAGGGAAGATTGGTAAACTTCCGAAATACGGTCATAATTTTAACCTCAAACATTGGCGCGCAATATATTGATAAAATGGAAAAAATCGGTTTTGCTTCCGGGGGTGGGGATAAAGCCAATTATGAAGATGCCAAAACCAGAGTATTAGGTGCTCTAAAAGACCATTTTCGTCCGGAATTTTTGAATCGTCTTGATGATATTGTTGTCTTTGATATTTTAAGTCATGAGGCGATAGCCGAAATTGTTAATATTCAGATCGGCCTCATTAAAGAAAGATTGTCACAAAAAGAAATTAAACTGACTCTTTCCGATGCCGTCTTAATCCATCTGGCCAAGGAAGGATACAGTCCTCAATATGGAGCAAGACCGTTAAAGCGTTTGATACAAACTAAAATATTAACTCCGATTGCTTCTCTTATGATTAGCAAGGGAATTTCAAAAGGCGGGTCAATTTCAGTTGATATCAAACCTGCCCCGCGTAGCTTTAGCGAAGTGGGGGGCGGGGAACTAACATTCAGTGTAAAAAAAGGTAAACACAATTCTTTTATTTCTCCGTCTTTTGTAAATGATGGAATTATGGCATAGAGTATTATTTTGTGTTAGAGTAATTTAGTTAGAAAAATGCGTCGGTGACAGAGTGGTCAAATGTAGCGCACTGTAAATGCGCCGCCTTCGGGCTTCGTTGGTTCGAATCCAACCCGGCGCACAAAAAAATTCCCTTAGGGGAATTTTTGTGCACCGGAGCAAAGCATGCTTTGATGTTGTTGTATTTTAGTAGGAATTATTGCATACTAATAAATAGAGTAAGTTTATTAGTTAACAGATCTTCAAAAGAAGACTATATGTCAAACATCTACAACGAGTTGAAACAGCGAGGGTTCATAAAGCAGGAAACAGGATCAGTACAAGATGGAGATCCTGAATCCCAAAAACCGGAGAAGGCTTCGGCGCTTGAGATTTTGCTGGATCACAGCAAGGTCACCTACTACGTTGGTTTTGATCCAACAGCAGATAGTATGCATGTTGGACACCTCTTACCAATTATGGCCATGACTCACATGCAAAGAGCCGGTCATATAC
>Ga0209542_10017234_pt1 | contig 11872 bp, 10 predicted proteins | sample RifCSPhighO2_01_FD_184028 | JGI IMG/M metagenome (GOLD analysis project Ga0209542, IMG submission 184028) | Soil microbial communities from Rifle, Colorado - Rifle CSP2_plank highO2_0.1 (SPAdes) (version 2) | ecosystem: Environmental > Terrestrial > Deep subsurface > Rock core/Sediment ...
TTTTGCCTCCGGCGGGACGCTCCAGTTTGAGATAAAAGCGCTCGTAACACCCTGACATGAAACGCATCATAATCATCGCGGGAGTTATCGGGGCATTTATTCTGGGCGTCATCGTCCTTAAATTCAGTCCCGCGACATCCGCGCTCATCTGGAACGCGAGCGAGGGCGGGGCGTGGCTTCTGCCGCTCGTGCTCATTTCGTCGCTCTTGGATAGCGTGCATCCGTGCTCGTTTTCCATTCTTCTGCTCACAATTGCGTTCCTCTTCGGTCTCCAGCTCTCGCGCGAGAAAATTCTGCAAATCGGCGGCGTCTACATCGCAGGCATCTTCGCATCGTATTTCCTGATAGGGATAGGGCTTCTCAAAGTCCTGCACCTATTCAACACCCCGCACTTCATGGGGAAGCTCGGCGCCTCGCTTCTCATTATCTTCGGCATCATAAATCTATTGAACCGGTTTTTCCCTGACATGCCGATTAAACTCAAAATGCCGTCCATGGTACACGGGCCTATGGCGAAGCTATTGGAGAAGACATCTCTCGTGGCGGCGTTCGGACTCGGCGCCTTGGTAGGAATCTGCCAATTCCCGTGTATGGGCGGACCATACCTAATGGTTATCGGCCTCTTACGCGACCAAGTAACATACATGGCAGGGTTCGGGTACCTCCTTCTCTACAATCTCGTGCTCATTGTTCCTCTGGTGCTCGTTCTGTGGTTCTCGGCCGATAAAAGCGTGGTGGACAAAATGCAGGAATGGAAACGCGACAACCTCCAGCACGTCCGCCTAATCGCAGGCATCATCATGATTATTCTTGGTACACTTATTCTCTTAGTCTAAAATTATGACTATTGCCCTTACAGTAGCCTCAATCCTTGGCATCACCGCTCTGGCACATTTCGCCAAGAGAATTCTCCCGTTCAAAGTCTGTCCGATATGCGCCGGAGTGTTCGTCACGTGGGTGTGGCTCCTCGGCGCACACTTCTTGGGCTACCGGATTGACCTAATAGTTCCCGCGCTTCTCATGGGCGGGTCGGTGGTCGGAATCGCGTATCAGCTGGCCCCGTTAGAGGCGCGGCCTCTAACGGGGCTGGAAAAACGATCCCTCAACATATCGGCGGAGCGGCTCCTCCTGTGGAAAGTGTTGTTTATTCCCGCCGGTTTTGTCGCCGCGTACAGTCTCCTCGCGCAATTGTGGACAGCGCTTCTTTTTGCGGCCGCCTTTCTCATTCTGGTATCGTTTTTGTTCTTGTCGGAAAGTGGGAAGACAGCGCCACGCGGAGAGTCAGCCGGGGATATTGAAAAAAAAATGAAAGATTGCTGCTAGTGCCGCACGAAATTAATTTTATTCGGTACTGATTAATAATTAACATTACATTATGGAACAAGAAACATTTATCAAGAAAATAGATATCGCGTATCGCGAATATGGCACTCCCGTGAGTATCGTGATTGCAGGAATTATCATCGCGAGTGCGATGTCTCCTTCGCAAGGAGGCGGTACGTCAGGGCTGTTCTCAAAGAGTTCTTCCGACAATGGCGCAGACCGCTCTACTATTGAGGAAGCGGTGCTTCCCGCAAAAGGCGTTAAGTTGCCTGTTGTGTGGGGAGATATGGGAGCACAGCTTGTTGAAGCGGGAGCGATTGACGAGGTCGCCTTCAAGAAAGTATACGAGGCGGGCCCGTTTCCCGACGAGTACGAGAAACTCCTCTCCGGACGCACGAATGGTACGCTCACCATAACTCCAGACAACGCCGGATATCTCCTAAACCTGCTCTGGGCATTCGGACTTGCAAACAAAAATCCGATTCTTGAAGACGTTTCGGAGATGATGAATCCTGGGTACGGCGGGGCGGGGAACTTCGCTTCAACAGGGGGGTGGACAGCGGCAAAAGGGAATGCGATGGGCCACTACAACATGCACGCGCTTGTAACACTCTCGCCGGAACAGCAGGCGCTCGTTGACCGCGTATCAAAAGGCATCTATCGCCCATGCTGCGGGAATTCCACGCACTTTCCTGACTGCAATCATGGAATGGCAATGCTCGGACTCTTGGAATTAATGGCGGCGCAAGGAGTCGGCGAAGAGGAAATGTACGAAGCGGCTCTCGCGGTCAATTCGTACTGGTTCCCGGACACATATCCCACCATAGCGCAGTTCATGCAGGACAAGGGAATTGATTGGAATAAGGCCTCACCGCAAGAGATGCTCGGCGCGAATTATTCCAGCACCACAGGATTCCGAAACATTGCCTCGCAGGTCATCGCCCCCGCGCAAAGTGGCGGGGGCAACGGTTGTGGGGTAGAAGCCGGAGGAGGAGCGTCCGGGCCGCAACAGCGCCAGCAGAGCGGATGCGGGATATAGGGAATTTAGAAATGTAACAAATTTCTATTCTAGTATTTTGCAAAATACTAGAATAGAAATAGAAATGAAGCTCACTATGCACAATCTCAACAACAAAAACAGCGGCCATGATGGTCACAAACACATGATGTGGATGATGATTATCTGTTGCGCAATGCCGATTCTCATCTTGCTTTTCTTAGCGGTAAAATGAAGCATGATTAAAGCGTGAAGAATGTCGACATGATAAGATATCTACTTCATGCCCCAATCGGAACAAACGACGTACACTTTTCACGTACACGGAATGCACTGTCCTGCGTGCACTCTTCTCATTGAGGAAACTTTCAAGGAACTTCCGAATGTCGCCGGGGTTCATGCGTCGCTCGCGGAACATCAAGTGACGGTTACCGGAGATTTCAGTCAGCCGCCGGAAAGAATTGCCGAAAAGTTGACGGAACTGGTCAAAGCCCATGGCTATACGATTTCATTGGAGAAATCGCAAAAAGGCGTGGGATGGGCGGATTTTGTTTACGCGCTTCCGCTCGCACTCGTCATAATCGTGGGATTTTTGGCGCTTCAGAAAATGGGATTGACCAATCTCATCACCTCGTCGGATGTAAGTTATGGAACTGCATTTGTGCTTGGTCTCATCGCTTCGGTTTCTACCTGTCTCGCGGTCGTGGGCGGGCTTGTCCTTTCGCTCTCGGCGATTTCCGCGAAAGAGGGGGGCACGTGGCGGACGCAGACATTGTTCCATGTCGGACGGCTCGGCGGTTTCTTTATTCTGGGCGGGACTGTCGGCGTTCTTGGCAATTCGCTTCACCTTGGGCTAACCGCAAACATAGCCCTCGGCATCATTGTCGCGCTCGTAATGCTTATTCTGGGCATCAACCTGCTGGATGTTTTTCATTTCACCAAACGCCTGCAATTTACGCTTCCGAAAATATTCTCACGGCACGTGGTCGCGGGAAGCAAACATGACCACTACCTGGCGCCCGTGCTCGTCGGCATCGGCACGTTTTTCTTGCCGTGCGGGTTCACACAATCCATGCAGTTATACGCGCTTTCAACTGGAGATTTTATGACCGGCGCTTTAACAATGTTGGTTTTTGCCCTCGGCACACTACCGGTTTTGGCACTTCTTTCGTTCGGCTCTCTAAATATCGCGCACAAGCCGTGGAAGGGAATTTTCTTCAAGACCGCTGGGCTCATAGTGATTGCGCTCGCGCTCCTAAACCTTTCCAATGCACTCGCAACAGCGGGAATTATCAATCCTCTTTTCAACTTTTAAACGCGCTACTGTTTATGTCTAAAGCGATTCTTATTTCCATCTGTGCAAGTTTGCTCCTAATCTTCGGTGCATTTTGGTTCGCATCAAAGCCGGCCGGTGTAGATAACGAAACTGCCGTGTCTGTTGTTGATGGAAAACAAATCGTAGACATCAGCGCGAAAGGCGGATACTTTCCACGCGTGGTTCTGGCAAAAGCGGGAATGCCGACCGTCCTGCGGGTGAGCACAAGAGGCACCTTTGATTGCTCCGCGAGCCTTGTGATTCCGAAATTGCAGTACCAGAAATTCCTCCAGCCGACGGGAACGGAAGAAATCCCGATTTCACCGGAACAGGCACAGGGCACCATGCAGGGCCTCTGCGGAATGGGGATGTACAATTTCCAAATTAAGTTTCAGTGACAAGTGTCTTCAAGATAGTACCATGGTACTATCTTGAAGACATAAGACATGGCGTGCCCCCATATCATTTTATGTTAGCGCAACGCCTTTTCCTTTGGCGTGGTTGTCGCGGTTTTGCCCAGCGTTGCGAGCTGGGGAAGTATTTTTTCAATGTCGGCAATGTCTTTGAGGCCGTAGTACATCTTGTCGTTGATGGAAAGCGCTGGCAGTTTATTTTCCACATCATTGATGCTCAACATCGTTTGTAGTGCGGAGAGGTCCAGATTGTAGTCAAAGGAATAGATTCTAAGCTGGGGATACTGCTCCGAAAGGGCTGTAAGAACGTATCCTTGGTTTTCGCAATCCTTGCAATCTCCCTCGTTGGAGTAGAAGTACAGAATAAATACGGATTTCAACTTACATTTTGTCGCAACCTTTTTCATCAGTAGCAAGTCCTTTATCTGGAGAAGAGAATAATAGCGCTTGAGTCGCAGGAGCTCTTCTTCGTCCACCGAACTCTGATCTTCCAGGTAAGAAAGTCTATCAACAAGCGGACGGAGTTCTTTTGAGAGGACGGAGTTCTCTGAAATATCCCTGCATGAGTGTTCGGCTAGAAGCTCAAACTGGGTTTCCAGCGACAAGATGTCTATGGAAATATTATCCTGTGTCGTGCGTATCTCCGCGATGCGGCGATTATTGAAATAATTGGATGCGTACAGAGCTGTTGCAAAAATCGCCGCCGTAATGACAAACGCAATGGCATAATTCTTCCACTGTGCCGCGCGTTCCCCGATGATTGAATTGTCCATGGAAGTAGAGGTTAGCCAATAGGGTGTAGCCACTAGTTAAAAATGCAAATTTGCTTTCGAGTAATCCCTAAACCCTAGTGGCTAGTGGCTGATTTTAACGCCACCGCACGCCCATTTTAAATATTGCCCTAAAGACGGCGGCGCTTATCCAAAGCGGGACCAGGAATCCATAAAGCAGGATAAATAGAGGCGTGCCCGCCGGCGGCATGCGCCGGCCTGTGCCAATTAATGAGCCGGCGCTGATGAGAATAAGGACGAGCGTAATGGTAACGAGAGCAATGATTAACAATGCACTCGTGTTGAAATAGAAAATGTCAAACGAGGGGTGCGGCGCTATGCCCGTTATCGCTATCCGCGCGAATGTGTCGTAAATATTCTCAAGTCCGTACCACAGAATGCGGACGAAGAAATATATTCCAGTGCCGATTGAAATAAGCGCGGTCGGCAGAATGAAAAGGCCGAGGTTGCCGTACGCTCGGTTTCCAAACATGAATTTATAATCTACGAAGTTGCGCAAGAAGCCGTATGTCCACCGCACCCTCTGGCGGAAAAGCCCCTTGAGTGTTTTAGGCGTCGCGGTGTAGACAGCTGCCGCCGGAGCGTTCGCGATTTTGTGCCCGTTCTTCTGCATGCGCAATGCCAACTCCATATCCTCCGTTGAATGCCCATGCCGCCAACCGCCAAGGTCTCGCACCGTCTTTGTTCTGTACATTGAAAATGCGCCCGGAGTTATGAAGACCGAACCGAGCGTCGCAAACATAAAACGGTTGAATACGCTCAATGCATACTCCGCATTCTGTATATGTTGGAGCGCTGTTTTCGGTTTCTTCACATGAACGCCGGGGGTTACTGCGGAAATATCCGGATTCCCAAATATTGAAACAACTCGCATGAGTGCGTCCGGTGCGACTGTGGAATCTGCATCAAGGCATCCGATAATCTCAGCATCCGTATTCTGAAGCGCGAGATTGAGCGCGGTGTGCTTGCCCCCGTTCTTCTTGTGGAAGACTCGGATATGGCGCTCTGCGCCAACTACAGGGCAGGCCCGCACGAATTCTTCTGCGATCTGCAGTGTTCTATCGGTAGAGCCGTCGTCAACGATTATTATGTCCATCAACTCGCGCGGATACTGCAAGGCAAAAACTGATGCCATCGCATGAGCGAGCGTTTGTTCTTCATTCAAGCAGGGAACGACGATACAGACGCGAGGGAGGCTGCTCACGCCCTTCACGGCGCTCGACGCCGATCTTCCCGCGCGTTTTTCCAGAAACGTAACAAGCAGAAAAACCTCAAAATAGAGTGAAACAAAAAGAAGCGTGTATACAACGCCATCGCCAAACATATCCGTGCACTATAGCAAACTTGGCTTCTAAGTTCTAGTTTAAAGGGATATACTGGACTTATGGAAAGGGGCCATATTCATCCTATTTCATCTCTCATCAGGGAATCAAATAAGATTTTCTTTGAAATGGGCTTTTCTCTTGCGGAGGGGCCGCTTCTCGAGAGTGAACGGTACAACTTTGATGCGCTCAATGTGCTAAAAGACCACCCCTCGCGCGACATGCAGGACACCTTTTTTATCAAAGATGAGCCGGGTTATGTATTGCGCACGCACACGAGCCCGGTGCAAGTCCGCTACATGGAGGCGCAAATAAAGGAGCGAATTAAGCCCCCGTACGCAATAGTGTCCATGGGCAAGGTCTTTCGCAACGAAGCGACCGACATGGGGCACGAAGCAGAATTTTTTCAGATAGAGGCTCTTGCAGTGGGTGAAGATGTGACGCTCGCGAACCTGAAAGGTACGCTTGCGCGATTCTTTCGTGAACTATTCGGCGGAACCTCGGTTGAAGTGCGTTTCCGTCCGAGTTTCTTTCCATTTACTGAACCCAGTGTTGAGGTGGACATGCGCATTGTCGGCGAACATGTAACGGAGAAGCTTCGCGACAAGTGGATGGAGATGGGGGGTGCCGGCATGGTACACCCGAATGTTCTGAAGAACGTGGGCGTGGATTCTGAAAAATATCAGGGCTTTGCCTTCGGTTTCGGTATTGACCGCCTTGCCATGCTGAAGTGGGGCATTGACGATATTCGCCTCATGCATTCGGCGGACTTGCGATTCATTAACCAGTTCTAAGTATGAAAGTATCACGCGCTTGGCTACAAACTTTTTCCACTGCACCATTGCCGGATATTCAGGCACTTTCTGACGCGCTGACTTTTCATGCATTTGAAATTGAGAGTGTTGTTAATGGTGTTCTGGATGTGAAAGTCACACCGAATCGGGGACACGACTGTCTTTCGCATCGCGGTATCGCGAAAGAAATTTCCGCAATTCTAAATATTCCGATGAAGGACGACCCTCTGCGCGTACCAATCAGTTTGGAGCCAATTATAGATACAGTAACTATTACGATAAAAGAGTCGGCGCTGTGTTCACGATATATCGCTGGCTACATTCGTGGCGTGGAAGTCAAGCCTTCTCCCGATTGGCTCAAGAATGTGCTTGAAGCAATTGGGCAGAAATCCGTAAACAACATTGTTGATGCAACCAATTTCGTAATGTTCAACATAGGGCAACCCCTGCACGTCTTCGATGCTCTGAACCTGGCTCAGGGTGGTGATAGTAAAAAGATAGTCATTCGGCGCGCATTAAAAGATGAACCGATAACGAGTCTGGACAATAGACAGTATGCCCTTAGCGATAGTGATCTGATAATTGCAGATGGTTTAACTGGACAACCAATCGGGATAGCGGGCGTCAAAGGTGAGATTTTAACCAGCGTAAAGAACTCTACTCGCGACATCGTAGTAGAATCCGCGAGTTTTGATGGCGCATCGGTTCGCAAAACCGCGCAGAAATTAAAACTTCGCACGGATGCGTCGCAAAGATTTGAGCAAGGTATTTCTCCCGAGCTTGCCGCATATGGCATGCGAGCAGTGACAGATTTAATTTTAAAAGTCGCTGGCGGCGAACTCGTTGGGTTCGCCGATGAATATCCCGTTCCGCAATCTGAAAAGCAAGTTGCCGTTTCCGTATCGCAAATAAATCGTATTCTTGGAACGTTGCTAACGGAAAAAGATATTGCGGATGCATTTACTCGCCTCGGCCTCCGGTATAAACTCCGCGAGGCGTCGCCTCGCGGAGTTTTCGAGGTTGCAGTACCATTTGAACGACTTGATTTAGTAATTCCGGAAGACCTTGTTGAAGAGATCGCGCGCATCGAAGGGTACGATAAGATTCCTTCAGCGGAATTGCCCGCACTTTCAAACGATCCTGAGATTAGCGGGAATTATTATGCCGAGGAAACAATCCGAGAAGATTTGATATCAAAGGGATACTCGGAAGTGTATTCGTCCGTGTTTGCGGAGAAAGGCGAGCGCGAAGTTCTAAATAAAGTGGGAGGAGAAAAACCTTTTCTGAGGTGGAATCTCACGTATGGGCTCAAGGAGGCGCTTGAAAGAAATTCCCGCAACAAAGATTTGCTAGGCCTTAAAGAAGTGAAATTGTTTGAAATCGGAACGATTTGGGAAGCTGGCAAAGAAGAAATTGTACTAGGCACAGTCGGAGAAAAAGAAAAGGCAACGCAGACGCCTCTCTCAAAATTAAAACAAGGAGCGCCAGCGCCGCAATACGAAAGTTATCCTATCTCAAACACGGAGCATTACCGACCGTTCTCAAAATATCCATTCATCGTTCGCGACATTGCGCTCTGGGTTCCTGCCGGAACTGAATCAGGAACAGTTCTTGCTGCCATCCGAAAAGAACCTGGCACTCTGTTGGTTCGAAGTGAGTTGTTCGACACATTCGAAAAAGCCGGGAAAATCTCGTATGCCTTTCGTTTAATTTTCCAGTCTTTTGAAAAGACGCTGACCGATGGAGAAGCGAATGCAGTCATGGAAAATGTCTACAAAGAAGCCAAAAAGCGCGGTTGGGAGGTGCGGTAATAGTCTAGATTTTATACACATACCCTCTATGCAAAGGGGTCTTTTTCTGATACAATGGACCCAACAAATATGGCTAAAAAGAAAGCGAAAAAGACAGAAGTTCCCGCCTCGAAAAAGGCGGTTTCGTCTTCCTCCTCCGACAAAGCTACGGCGGGCAAGAAGGCTATTGCGGGCAAATACGATGCAAGTTCCATCACAGTACTTGAGGGCTTGGAGGCCGTGCGCCGCCGGCCCGGAATGTATGTCGGGACGACAAGTTCCGCGGGGCTCCATCATTTGGTCTGGGAAGTATTTGACAACTCGCGCGACGAGGCGATGGGAGAATTTGCGAACGATATTGAAATCGCGCTCTTACCCCTAAATCGCGTGCGCGTCGCCGACAACGGCCGCGGTATTCCGGTAGACATTCATCCGAAAACAAAAGTCTCAACTCTTGAGACTGTCATGACGATGCTTCACGCCGGAGGGAAATTCGGCGGAGACGGATACAAAGTTTCCGGCGGTTTGCACGGCGTCGGAGTTTCCGTCGTTAACGCGCTTTCCTCTTATATGCGCGCCGAGGTGCATCGCGACGGCGGACAGTATGTTCAGGAATATAAAAATGGCGGAAAGCCGGTCGGCAAGGCAAAGAAAATCAGCACGTCAAAATTGCACGGAACCATAATCACGTATGAATCAGATGCGTCCATTTTCCCCGACCGTGAATTGAGTTGGGAAACGATTGTCTCTCACATGCGCCAGCAAGCGTATCTGGTGCGCGGGTTGCGCATAACTATTTTGGATTTGAGAAAAGCAGAGAAAATTAAAGATGAAGACGTTTTTTATGTGCGTGAATTGGGGGTTGATGCACCGTCCGTCACATTTTATTTTGAAGGCGGGTTGCGGTCGCTCGTCTCGTTCCACAACAGGCACCTTGAGCCGGTGCACAAAACTATTTTCTATGTGGAAAAAGAGCAGGACGGCGTACAGGTGGAAATCGCGCTCCAGTATGTAGACGACATAACGTCGCGCATCTCGGCGTTCGCGAACAATATCTACAACAGCGAGGGCGGAATGCATATTACCGGATTCAAATCGGCGCTGACGCGCACTTTGAATGCACAGATTAAGAATGGAAATGGAACGAAGGAAACAGAAACGTTTACGGGCGACGACGTGTTGGAAGGCATCACGGCGGTCGTCTCGGTAAAATTGCGCGAAATCCAATTTGAAGGACAAACGAAATCAAAGCTCGGAAGCGTTGAAGCGCGCGGGGCGGTAGAGACTGTTTTCGGAGAGGCCTTTGGAATGTTTCTTGAGGAGAATCCAGACGAGGCGCGCTCTATTTTGGGCAAGGTTTCCCTTGCAATGAAAGCGCGCAAAGCCGCGAAGGCGGCGAAAGACAGCATTTTGCGCAAGGGCGCCTTGGACGGCATGACATTGCCGGGAAAGCTTGCCGATTGCCAGACTCGGCTCGCGGAAGAAGGGGAACTTTTCATCGTTGAGGGAGATTCCGCCGGAGGCACCGCGAAAATGGGTCGCGACAGACGCATTCAGGCGATTCTTCCATTGCGCGGCAAAATCCTAAATATTGAGCGTGCGCGAATTGACAAAATGCTCGCATCGGAACAAATCAAAAACCTTATCGTGGCGCTCGGAACCGCGATAGGCGATGTGTTCAATATAGAAAAACTCCGCTACCACAAAATAATTATCGCGACCGATGCCGACGTGGACGGCGCGCACATTCGCACGCTTCTTTTGACGCTTCTCTACAGGCACTTCAAACCTCTGATAGAAGGCGGATATATCTTTATTGCACAGCCGCCCCTGTTCAAAATAAAAAAGGGAAAAGAAATTCACTACGCGTATTCCGATGAAGAGCGAGCTAAAATAGCCGGCAAAGATGCGCCACTAGAAGAAGTGGACAATGAACAGTTGACAGTTGACAGTGATGCCCCGACGCCCGAAGGGGTCGGGGTCCCGACCTCCGACAAAGGTCGGAGCGTCGGGAAAGCCAAACTTTCCGTGCAGCGCTACAAGGGATTGGGAGAAATGAACTCGGAAGAACTGTGGGAAACGACCATGGACCCCGCACGCAGAATCCTGAAACTAGTAACGATTGAAGACGCGGAGGATGCCGACATGGTATTTGATATGTTGATGGGCACTGATGTGCCGGCGCGCAAATCGTTCATCCAGTCGCACGCGAAGGAAGCGACGCTGGATATCTGAAAAAGGTTTCAGGTTCTAAGTGTTAGGTCTCAAGGAGTTAGGAAAAGCTGGACTTTTTTGCATTTCTGTGTGGAACCTATAACCTGACACCCGCAACCTTTCTAGATGCTTATGCTCGCCGTATTATTTCCCTCGTTTGATTCATTGACTTGATTCGCCGGGTCAACTGACACGGAAAAGATGCCGCCGGGGACAGCGTTCTTGAAGCGCAACATATTTTCAATGCTTCCGCCCGCCGGAAGAGATGTCTGCGCGGGGGAAGAATATGGATATGCAGGAGTTGTCGGAAGCTGTGCCGTAAAATACCACGAACCAGTAGGCGCACTCACGCCGTTTGATATTAAGAAGCGCACTGCGACGAGGTCGTTGGGTGATGTAGGTGAGCGGGCGAAAATATCACCGCTTATCGGGTCAATGACTCCTTCGGACAAAATCTTGACGGAGAGGTCTGGTAGCTTTGACTTTGATTCAGATGCTGCCACCTGAGTCCCTGCCTGCGCAGGCAGGTCAACTGTTTGTGCCTGTGATGCGGGATTTATTTCAGCCGGAGTGCCGATTGGAGTGGGGTTCACGATAATAACCGTAGCGTTTCCCTCTGCTTGCGAGGCGGGAGTACCGGTAGCGGCTGGCGCGCTTGGAATAAAAATAATGGAAAGCGGGACGTTAAGCGAGGATGTTCCGGAAAGAAATGGCGTCACGGAGAAGGCATTGCTCGATGTTAGCATTGTGTATCCAATCCCGCAGGGAATCGCGGTCTGCACACTTTCAATGACTGTCGTTTTGAATTGAAAGCCCTCGCGGCACTGGTAGAGAAATGCATACGACCCAGTGCTCTTCGGAGTGTATTTCCACGAAACTGTAAATTGCTCGCCAGAAGAAATCTTATTTAGAG
>Ga0209542_10017237_pt1 | contig 11871 bp, 17 predicted proteins | sample RifCSPhighO2_01_FD_184028 | JGI IMG/M metagenome (GOLD analysis project Ga0209542, IMG submission 184028) | Soil microbial communities from Rifle, Colorado - Rifle CSP2_plank highO2_0.1 (SPAdes) (version 2) | ecosystem: Environmental > Terrestrial > Deep subsurface > Rock core/Sediment ...
ATGTCGCTGTTCAATCTCTTTAAACAATTCGCCAATCCGCTTCAGATACTTCTCCGCATTCGTAATCAATTCATCAAGCTCTGTTCCCGATAATTCTTTCTTATCGCCATGCTCAATTTTCTTGCGAATATCAACATTATTCTTCAAAATCTTCACATATTCGGGTTCAAGCAGTTTTTCCCGCTTCACAAAAATCTCTTCCATAACTTCAGGCGTCTCTCGCGGCGTCGGTGGTGGCAACCCATATAACATAATCGCCGCCTGACTAGGCGTCAGAATCGCATAATACGTATCCTCCATCCCCATATCCTTCAACCGCAATTTCAGACGTGAAATACTCTGTTCGCCAGTACTCATGAATAAATCAATCGCTTCTCGTGACGGCTTAATTCGTCCCATCCGCAGCAATTGTTTCCACGGCATAAAAATACCACGATCATAAAATGGCACCCCATCCCGCAGCAACGTAAAGATAATCGGATTCGCTTCTTTTAACGACTCCCAAAAATCAGTTAAAATATACACTTGAATATTCAACTTATTTTTGATACCCGTCATCTCTCCTGCTTCTGCACCCATTCCAATAATAATTGAGCGCAATTTGTCTTTCAACTCCACGCGCGTCATCTTTTTGACATCGGTATCATCAATCACAATCCACACATCAATATCAGACGTCGCCGTTGCTCGTCCTTGCGTCAAACTCCCCGCAAGAACATAACTTAAAATATATTTTTCAAACTTTTTGATCACCATCGATTTATGAATTTCCGCAATCTTGATTGCAGCTAACATCCCATTATCATAAATCGGTGCCCCCATTGCAACCATACGATTCAAATCATACTTCGCATCATAACAATTCTGCCATAAATCAGTTAATAGAATACTTTGCGGCACAAGATCTTTATCCGTCTCTTCCCCAATTTTTTTAATGATTGTTGAGAACTTCTGATATAACTCCTCTTTTGACATCGTCGAAGACGTCGTATCATCCACAACTACAAGTACATTAATCTTCTTCTCATCAATTGGTTCTTGCTTTTTTTCGCCTCCTTCGGGAGCACCTGCACCATCTTCCTGCCCGCCTTCCGATGGTGGCATCTGCTTCTCCGGAGGTAATAACGTAATTCCTACAATATAATCACCAAACTTATCTAACACTTTTGCTTTAAATGAATCTAATTTCTCTTTTAATGCTTGTAACTTCTTCTCTAACTCTGGTGGCAGCTTCGGCATCGCCCCTTGCATCTGATCTAACCCTTGACCACCACTACCTACTTGACCCGTAGCACCCGTTTGCACAACCTGCCCTACCGCACCCGCACCTCCATCTTGTCTCATGCCTACCGGTTTAATCGACTTTGCTTGTAATGAACTAACTTTTTTTGCCATATTGAATCATTCCTCCTGTTAAATATCCTGTTAATATAGTACTTGAAAAAGCGACGTTTACATCTATCCGCCCTCAACTGTGACTATATTATATATATATTCCATTAATATTTTAGTAGATTATAACCCTTTCCTTTATAAATCAATCGTAGTGAGACATTTTGGTCAGAGAGGGGCAATCAGCCCTAAGATTGACTTGTCAAAACTCTAGAGTTAAGGTTTAATCAAATCTGTCACTTTAACATATAATTCTTTATAGACTTTAGAAGAAACTACTGCTACTTTTTGTGTAACCACATTCTTCTCAAACGTCACCAACTGCCAAAATTTAATTTTGCTCTCAAACGGTAAATTCCCCTCTGCAAACCCGCTAATAGGAACACCCTCACTGTACGGATTGCTCGTTACTGCGCAACCAACAATATCATCTCCTCGTACAGCAATAACCACCATTGGCCGTTTCTTCGCATGAATCAAATCAGAAAAGGGAAACTGCACCAATACAATATCTCCTTTAGAGAACATTAATTCTTTAGAAAGCATTATCCCACCGCTCATCATACTTATTATCCCACGTCTTCTTCAACGAAGATTCACTCATCAACATTAACATTTGTGTCTCATTTAACTGCACCGGCTTCATTGTAATTCTACCATCCTCCTCAACAATTAACAACTTCGCCCCTCTATCTAACTTAAAATCATCTCGCATCTGCTTGGGGATAACAATCTGCCCTTTCTCACCAACTGTAATTACTTCTGCCATACTAGTAGGAATATCCTACAAATATATAAATCTTTGGTATTTATATAACCACTTAAAAGTAACAAAACAACCGAAAGATTTATATATAAGAGCTGCTTTTAAGAGAAATATAACATAATTACATCATAATTAAATATAAACTAAAGAGGTATACCAACTATGTCCGTAACAAACTATCTTGACGCAAAAAAATCAGGTGATGTACTTAACGACACATTAACACACGCAGCTTTCAGTGCCTATCTACAAGCAGAAAGTGAACTCATTGGCCCAGATGGTCTGCTTAACAAATCAAAATTAAAAGAAGCTCCCCATCGTAAAACTTTCAGTTCTAAAGTATATGCTTCATTAGTTGGTTTCGCTCTATCATACTTTGGAGCAACCACAACCGATGACGTACGTCAAGAACAACTTGCATTTGGCTTATTTGGAATGAATACTCCCACAATTCAAAAATTCGTAGACGCAGCTGAAGATAAAGCAAATGTGATGGGATTTGATAGATACACACAAGAGAATACTCCTTTTAGTTACTTTAAAAAACAAAATAGCACTGAACGACCAAAGACAAAATTGGAAGACACCGATGCAGACGAAGTGGTAACATTAACAAACACAACTGGTCTTGTTGATCCAAAAAGATTAACCATTGATGACATGGTCGAACTTGTAACTGAATATCAAGACAAAGGTGCAATCCTTCCTAATTCATTAAAAGGAAAGCATTACATCATTTAAACACTTGAGAGGCAAAAGGTAAGATACCACCCATGGAAACACTCTATGGTATCCTCTCTGATTTTCATCAATGTAGCCCGCTTGATGCCAAAGTTGCAGTACACAAATTAAAAGATCTCGGTGCCAACTACTTAATACTCAATGGTGATCTGATTGGCGAGCAGAATCCTCATCAGATGTCACCACAGTATTTTCTTGATTTTCTTCTCAAAGCCGCTGCTGATACCAATCTTGAAACCTATGTCCAATGCGGCAGCCATGAAGAATTTTTCACAAGTACGCAAGTAATAGAGCACAAAGCAAACATTTATGATAATATTAGAAATATTACAAAACAACAACGAATCGAACTCCCGAATCACCATCTTGTTTTTCTCCCAGGTTCAGATAGTAATAGCCACGGCGGCGAATATACTCTTGGCACAAATCTTCCAACCGGATTATATCTCCAAACAGAAGATGGACTTCTACCTATAGAAACTAAAGAGATGTATCAAACATGTCAAGAAGCGATACGACGAGGGGAAGCGGCAGGTATACTTCATTATGAAAACGTTAATGACCTTGGCAAACTTGTCACCGCCCCAGAAAAAACAATTCTCATCTGCCATGTCCCACCAAAATGCGATGGCAAATACGCAATTGATCGTGCACAATTTGGGGTAGCGACAGAATCATTTGAGCTATATAATGGAAGAAAAAAAAGAGAAGTAAGAAAAGGCAGTATTCACATGCTTGATATGGCAAAACATTTGCGTGAGCAAGGAGCACCAATTGAGATACGTGATGAAAATGTAGGCAATTCTGAACTTGCAACAATCATGCAAACACTTGGGCTAACCAAATCCATCAACGGCCATATCCACGAAGCCGCCCATCATGCACATACCGTGTCTGGCGACGCTGTTGAACAAGGGAAATTTACGAAATCATTGCAATGGAACGCCAGCTGCATGGATCGTGGAAAAGTCGGTATCTTACGAGTGAATGGTACACAAGTTGCGTATCAGAATATACAACTATAAAAATTAAATTCAAAAATCGTCAACCAACACATTTAATAACCCATATAAAATTACTTCTTTTCCAATGGCACAATCAGGAAGTAAAAAAGTCATCTACGCCGCATTGTTTGGCAATCTTGCCATCGCTATTTTTAAAATCATCGCCGCAATTGTAGGTAACAGCAGCGCCATGCTCGCCGAAGGCTACCACTCTTTATCTGATACAATCAACCAAGTTCTCTTATTGATCGGTATCCACAAAAGTACCAAACGTCCTGATAACAAACATCCTTACGGCTATGGCAAAGTCCAATTCTTTTATGCATTTCTCGTCGCTGTTTTAATCTTTGGCATCGCTGGAGTTCTCTCTTTACGCGAAGGCATCCATAAACTGCTCAACCCCGAACCGTTGCATAACCTCACCTTGATTTTTATCGCCTTAGCCCTCGCGTTCGTATTCGAATCCTACGCTCTCTATGTCGCCTATAAAGAACTGCGTGGCGAAATGCATGAAGAAAACATCCCCACAATCTACCAAGCCATCAAAGAATCAAAAGACCCAACCGTATTAACTGTCGTCTTTGAAGACTCACTCGCGCTGCTAAGCATCATCATCGCATCTCTCTCCATCTCCGCCGCCCATTTCCTACATAACCCCATCTACGACGCCATCGGCTCACTTGTCATTGGAACCCTGCTCATGGTTTTTGCCGTACTGTTAGCCTCTGAAACCAAAAAACTACTCATCGGCGAATCCGTAACTGACAACAAAAAGCAAGAGATTATCCACGCCATCAAATCAATCCCTCAAGTCAACGACATTCTTGATTTACGCACCATGCATTTGGGCCCCGAACAAGTGATTATCACAACCGAAGTCAATTTGAACCAGAAATTAACCACAAAACAAGTTGAAAAAGCAATTGACAACATCGAACACAACCTCAAAAAAGTCTTTCCCAAATCCATCTGCTACATCGAAGCCGGCGGTAAAGTTACCTGTGAGAGCGTTAAAGATGTAAAAAAACCACGTCCCCAAAAAAAATAACCACTTCATCTCCGAAAAGCTTATAATCCTCTTCTTCCCTCTTCCCACTTATCATGGCAAAAAAAGAGGAAGAAGATAAAACCCCATATATTACTAAACAAAAAAAATTGTATACACATGCAACAAAATTACATGATACAGCAGCTCATACACATCAAGCCGCATATAAAGGCGCAGTTGATAAACATTTAATTGGTGAAGATGGTGAAGTCGATTTTGACAAACTCGACGATTTCAAAGTGCAAAAAGAATTTATCGATACCATGACTGATGCGTATATCAGTAAAGCAAAACAACATTTTAAAATTGATAGAAGTAAAGAAAAAAAGAATGATTTAGATGAACTTGAAAAGGATATGCTTATGCAAGCCTACGCAGGCGTTACCAAAGGCATGATTAAACAATATGTTAATAGATATGGTAAAAATTTTAAACACGCAACATTCAATCAATTTTCTCAAGAACTCACCGAAAATCTTCAAAAGCAATTATATGCTTCTGCTGCTAGCCACCTTGAAGAAGAGCATGTTCCAAGTATAGTTAAATACATGGGCTTAGAGTCAAAACTAGATGCAGAAAAAATAAATGTCCAAGAAGCAACCCGTCTTTTAGAAGTATTTCATCGTGATGGGGGCATTACAGATAGTGGTCTGCGTCAACTAATTCCAAATTATAGTACTAAAAAACCTAAACCCAAAGACGACAAAAAGAAAGCCGCCTAGACCATGACCTCCCTCTATATTCTTGAAAAAGAGAAAATAAGTCTATTCAAACGTCGTGGCGAACAAGCCTATCTCGACCATAAAGCGTCTCTAGTTGAGCAGCATCCCGGCGAACACCTTTTCATCGCATTCACCCACGACCAGCCCAAGTTTTACGCCGATAAAAACATTCTAGAAGCAAAACAACAAGCCCAAACCAACCATCCCCTGCAGACATTCTATTACCGACGCATAGACCAGAATTAGGGAATTTATATAATTTCACCACCACAAAGCATATTAACCTCTATAACAAACTAAAACCATGACTGACAACCTCGAAGACAAAGCGCTAACAGAATTTAGAGCATTCAGAGATAAAGCGCAAGCCATCTATCAACAGCATCAAAGCGAATTCGAACGTACCCATAATGGTCAATACGTCTGCATTGCCGGTATTGAGACAGATACACCCCAATTCTACTTTGGCAAAACCGATAAAGATGCATCCTACCTCGCCAGACGAGAACACCTTCAAGGAAAATTATATACAAAAGGCATTAACACACCTCCAGAAGCACATGCGCTCAGCCCTCTCAAAATCCATTACAGCTAATCATATTCAACGTTCTAAATCAACAAACACCCATGAGTTATGCACTAAACGATAACTTCTTTAAAGTAAAAAAATATTTTTTTAATTGTCCAATTTCTTTCTAAAAGTTATCACTACATTTTTCTTAATATTGAAAGATATGTAGAACTAACTTTATTCGAAACCAAAAAATATGTGCCCACCCTCTCCGTAGAGAAAGTGAGCACCTTCCTTGGCGGAAGTGTGAATTAATCTGTTGTAATATCTTTTATCTCACCATCCAACTTCCGCACATAAAACCGATGCACCGTTTCCTTATGCTCATCCACCGCATCCCAAAACTTCTCCGTCAACGGAAAATATTTGCACTCCCATCCCTGACTGCGGCAATATTCTTGCACATACTTCGCATCACTCCCCTCAAAATGATGCATGATAAACGTACTCCCCTCAGCTAACCTCGGTGCTCGAACCAGTGCCGCATCCAAGATTACATTTAACGTTGTATAATCTGTCTCAACCATATTTTCACCCCCTCTTCGCATAATCTTCTAAAGTTACATATCCATCAGATCTAAACTTCTTCCCTTCCTCACGTTCACGAATATATGGCGGCTCGAGCAAAAATAATTTTTTAGCCGGATCGTATCCTAACTCTAACAGCATCCCTGCTAAAAACCGCACATCATCTAAACTTCGCGCAACACCTTGATTCATCTGCGCACCCACATTGTAATCCAAACCAATAAAACCCTCCTTCGTTTTCCCCACATTGATCCAGCGCATCGTGTTGCCATACTCTTTCACACCACTTTCTAAATCCCACATCGTACCACTAAACTGCCCCTGCATGGCTTCGATATGATGAGCCGTACTCCCTAAAATCAACATCGTCCTCCCACTTTCCCGCTCCGTCACACCTTTCACAAACGGCATCGCCACGTACAAATCAAAATCACGTTCATTACTAGCACAGCGCAATAACACTTGCCGTCCTTCCAAATTGTAGCCAAGCAAATTATCATCTATTTTGGTTAGTTGTTCGACAATTTCCATTCTACCCTGCCGTGATGGTTTTTTTTGTTCTGGTTTTCCGACTAAGCCAATCAAGTCTCCGTTTTGATATGGTCGCGGTGCTTCTTGCACAACCCTTGGTGCATTATTCCAACTGCCGCCCCAATCTGATTTGAATACCATTGTAATCTCCCTATCCGCCAAAGAAGAGAGATAAAAAAGAGAAAGGAAATTTTTTTCCTCTCTCTTAATCAAACGAATTAGTACAACCTATTCGTATCGTACCAATCACCTTCTTTTGCCATTACAACTCGTACCGGCTTCTGACCTAACTCTTCAGCAATCGAAATGGCTTCTTTCATCGCTCGTTCATGCAAACCATCATGATACAAATCATTCATCTTCGGTTCATGATGCGTTAACACAAGCAAACCAACTCCTGCCATTGTTGCCATCTGTAAGTCTGTGCGATAATCACTATGCCCCCAGGTTGGCACGAATTTATTTTCCGTGTACGGTGAACCTCGTGGCTCATACTGTGCATCTGCAAACACAATATCAGCACCTCGCCAAAACTCAATGATTTTCTCATCAAACCCATTTTCATCAGGTTCAAAATCCGTTGAAAACACCATTTTCTTTTTCGTACCATCTTTCAACTTCTCCGTTAACCGATACGAAATACTATTTCCCGGATGATTCAACGCCATTGTATCAATGGTCATCGTCTCCGTTTCATAAATTTTCATACCTGCTACAAAATCATTATAATGTGTCAATCCTCGCAATGCTTCTATAGGTGCAGGAAAATTTCTAAAATCCTGCTGTTTTTTCAACACCGTCTGTAATCCATCGCCTTCTACACATAACAGCCCTGGAAAATATCCTGGTTGATCGGAGTGCTCGCGAATCGCTGCTTCTAACGAAAATTTCGTGCCATTATGTACACCTTTCACTTTCGCCTCACCAAAAATTTGAATTTTATTACCTGGAATATATGCTGGACCAAAAAAAGGCAGACCTTGTATATGATCCCAATGCGTATGAGTGATATACAAATTCAACTCTTTACCCTGCCCGCTAAATCCACCTTTGGTTGCAAGATACACACCTAAATCTCGTATACCTGTACCCGCATCTAAAATATGTGGCGTTCCATTTTCCTCTTCTACATAAATACAAGTTGTATTCCCACCATACTTTGAGGTCTGTACTTCTCGATCAAATAAAGTTTTCCCCGTTGGAGTAGGTATACTCCCCCGAGCTCCTGCGATGCCGATTTTCATTGTAGTCTCCCTTCCGCCAAAAAGGAAGTAATATTTTGTTGGTCAAGCACATTTGTATGCTCGATTTGTGTTTGTTGTTTGCCTCTCATTTGTTTCAATTCATTTTGTTTCTGTTCATTTTTCATAAAATACCTAAAGCATCAGAAGTATATAAAACAAAATTGTCTAAAAAGCAGTAAAAAACGTAACATTTAAATAGAACCATAGCTTTTTTACTAAAATATGCGCGTACTAGCCCAAAAAAGTCCGAAAATCGCCCTTGACCAAAAAGACTGGCGTATCATAAAAGAGCTCATTTCTAACGTCAGACAACCCCTCTCGCAGATTGCCAAGAAAACATTACTGAGCCGTCAATCCGTAGAATATAGAATAAAACAGCTGCAAGCTAACAATCTAATCATCGGTTCACGTACGATTATAAACATCCCCAAACTCGACTACCGCTCTTATCATATCTTTTTGGAGTTACATTCACCAGATCAAGAACAGATTCTGATTAATCGGGCTCTGCACGCTTCTTATGTTAATGCTGTTATTCAATATAGTGGCAAATATAATTTGGAAATCTCCATTATCGCTAAAGATGCCGATGAATTCCTCAATTATTTTCAGATACTTACCCAAAATATTGCCATACGAAATGACACGTTTCTCATTCTGCTTTCAACTATCCGCAGCGAAGTACTTCCTCCCTCTTATTTTCCCAAACAAAAAGAATTCTCAAAGAACAAGATGGAAGAACAATCACAATTACCAAAGAAAACAACGACAACCCCGCTACAACCCCTCGACCTCAAACTCCTCTACGCCCTCTCCAATGACGCCAATATCACCAACATCACTCTCGCCCATCAGCTCAACGTCTCCAAAGACACAATAGCCCAACACATCAAACAACTCGAAGCGCAAAAATACATCATCCAATACCGCCCCGTCATCAACTACGCAGTCTTAGAATTATCCATCAATTCATTGCTCATCAAAATCAACTCTAACCCTCAAGAACAACATAAATTCGAACAATTTTTAAAAACCCATTCATCCATCTTATGGGCTACAAAAACATTTGGCCACTATAACTACTTAATCTACGCCATCACCAAAAACCTCGACGAATTCCACGACCTCATCAACACCATTAAAGACACATTTCAAAACTTAATCAAAACATACGAAATATTATTCGCATTTAAAGAAACCAAATATCAGTTCATGGCAGAGTCGATGATAAAGGATGGGAAGAAGAGGTAGTTTTGTTATGAATAACATTTTTCCTGTTATATATAACAGATATTTATTTCAAATCGATGCGTGCTCTTTCCTCTAACCACATTTTACCATCATGTGCTAAATCGTCCCACTCTGGATCAAGATAGATTCGTTCTCGCGTGCCATCAGGAAATATTCTAATGCAATAAGAACTTCCAAAACACTCCTCAAGTGTATTTCTTTTTCCGTTGGTTATATCTTCGGTCACTATGCCTGCAATACGTCTTGGAGTTTTTCTATGAATGGAAGCATTTGCCGTAACAACAGTAAGAAAATAAGGGACATTACCTTCCTGCGCAAACATATAATCAAATGCGTCAATACGTTGTTGTAACATTTCAGAACGGGCCTCAAAATCATACCCCAATCCTCTTCGACAAAGAGATATCGCTAAAGGTATTTCTTGTTTATTGATTGGATCAATAATAGATTTTCCCAACCCAATGACTGCATGAATTTGGCCTGCACCTAAAAATTGTAAAGGTTCAGAAACATACACGGGGCCATAAAGCGATTGAGCATTATCATACACTGTTTCAAATGCCAACTTTATCCTCTGCAATAAATCAACATCTTGTTCGATTAACGGCTTTAAACGCAATGTTCTTGCATAATATTCATTAAGAGGTTCATCCATTCTTGCTCAAAATACGCCCTCATTTATAAATCTTTCTATTTTAATTACTAATAAGTAACAACTCATCACACTAAAGATAATTCCATTCCCCCAACCGCAACATTTAAAAACATACACACGTATACGTATAAAATAATACAAAAATAGAGATATACCCATGCTCACAAAGAAAGACATCATTGCTATCAACCAGCAATTTAGCAACGGCAATATCATCAATGAAAGCAGTCTCAACTTCATCCTCGCCCAAACCTATCGTTCCAAACATTGGTATAAAACCATGTGCCTGCTCACCAGAACTATCCTCCTTGACCACATCTTTGAAGACGGCAATAAACGCACCGCAACCGCAATCATTATGGGATATTTAGAAATGAATTCATATTCCTATAATCCAGATCGTATCACAAGAATCATCCTCACCATCACTAAAAATAATATCAGTAACATAAACACAATTGGGAGGTTAATCAACCATGCTATCAACGAAAAAAATTAATGTTGTAGACTATGCAATGTCTGCCATCAAACGTCACCCTCAAGTCTTCGAAGCCCTCGCCGAATATGACAAAACCCGAAAACTCCCCAAAACAATTTATCGCGAACGCATCAACCTAACAATAAACAGCACCCTCTTAAAACAATTCAAACAACACGCTAAAGAGCACAACTTAAACATGTCCCGAGTCATCGAAAAACATATCAAAGAGGAATTGAAATTGAAATAACCCCTTACTCCGCCCCCTCATTCACTTCTTTCATAATCTCCTCTTCCACCTGCCGCATAATCTCTGACTCCGGCACATACTTGCCCGCCTCCACTTTATACGACGCAAATAACGCTTTCAATCCAGAAAACAACCGCGCCGTATCAGACCCAATTTCACTCTTAAACCCCGCTTCCAATGGCCACGTATACAAATACTTGTTAATCACACCTTTCAAAAAAAACACCACTGGCTTCATTCCCCACCGATGCTGATAATCGCTTAAAATCCACGCATCAAAATAAATATCCACATCCCCTGATTGAAACTTCTTCTTCACACCCTTCACTTCTTCAAACGTCTCCGTAATGTGATCAAGTGTAATTCGCATCTTAATCATCAAAATAACATAATTCGTCTTCTCTTTAAACGGCCGCAGCTCAATATACGTCCTTCGACCCGCATCCGTAACTAACTCCTCCGTCTTCTTCTCCCGCTTCGTATACCCCAACTCCTCAAGCAGCGAATTAATCTTATGAAACAACTCATCCACACGAAAGATTCCTTTGTACTTCAACTCCCGATTATTAATCACCAAATTCTTTTCGTAATACAAATCAACATCAACCATAAATTTTCCCTCTAATACTGATTATTATACTTATACACATTCAGATACGTCTTCAACTTCTGATGCAAATCATCCACATC